>FWPV01001929.1_pt1 | contig 53311 bp, 48 predicted proteins | sample 2228371 | NCBI WGS metagenome assembly FWPV01 (sample SAMEA103939776, study PRJEB20133) | metagenome
AGAGTATTCATGGATAGAATGGAGCGTGAACTGACTTGAGGCCTAGATCCAATGGTGGGGTTTATAAGGCCAAGACTTTCGGGACTATACAGGTGCTCTCGCGAATTGCCTCCGGCTGAGATCAGCTTTGAAGAGAAAAGTCTTGAGGCTGCCTGTCATCGGGCTTAATGCGCATTCAGAGAGGTCGACCCGGAACCTCCAGGCAACGGATAATGCGAGATGAACAAGCACACTAACACCTCTCTCAATGGCTCACACCTATCCGACAAGGGCCGGCATGCAGACGGCGAGCAGATTTTACCTATCTGACAATTTTTGATTATGCATAGCAAGCTATAAATACTGTGAGTATATCCTAACCAGCGAGCGGGTATCCGTTCTGTTTTGTGATCCACACTGAACCCCCACTCTCCTACCCGCTCATACATCCCCTATCTTCGAATCAGACCTGACTTTGTATGCTCTGTTGAATGATATCCAGAAATCCAATAGCATAGGGTCGATTCACACGAATCAAAATTTTGATAAGAAACGATAGATAGCGACCACAGTACTTCGAATTATTCAACACAACAGTATAGCACAAACGCAATTATATCTGTCAGCCAGTCCGAGCAGGATCAGTGCCGCCGTTTAACTGAAGATCTCGATTTCGATATTTTTAAGCACGTTTGAGAGAAGCCTCTTGCAGGAGCTTAACTTTAGTAGGTTAAGCGGATGAGCCTAAATCATAGGGCGATGGGCCCGACGCGATTCGAACGCGTGATCCCCGCCGTGTAAGGGCGATGTCATGACCACCTAGACCACGGGCCCTACCGCCACCTCTACTACATTTTGGTATTAGACCTTATCGCTCGGTCACTTTTTCGGACGTATATACATGCCTGTCATTGTTGTATCCAGAACATCTTTCGGAGGGGAGCTCGTGATGATACTCACGAGGATCATGGATGCTATGGATATCGCAAATCCGTAGAAGCTGAAGTGTACTGGCAGTGGAGCGACAAACCAGTGATACCAGCCGGCAACTATCGCCCCGATGAGGCCAAGCGACATTGAAGCGATCGCCCCCTCCCGCGTCGCCCTACGCCAGTAGAGGCCTGCAAGTATCGGAACCACGAATGTCGCAAGCATTATTCCTATACCCATCCATATCAGGAAGGCCAGAAGCTCCGGTGGCTTCCTCCAGGCCAGGATGAGCGTCAATATGACCGAGAATACGATAGCTATCCTGCTGACAAGAGTTACGCTCCTGTCCGATGCCTTTCTGTTGAAGAACATCTTGTATAGATCCCAGCCAACGTAGCTCCCGATCGTCAGCATGAGCCTGTCGGTTGTGGACATGACAGCAGAGAGCACTATCACCGCGACCAGCGGGCCTGCGATGTTCGGGAAGAGATGCATGGCCGCGACCACAAAGGCGTAATCCTGCGGGTTTGAGACGTTGGTTGGAAGCGCTATAACCCCCTCCTCGACCATCGCCCTCGATGCAAATCCGGAGATCTTGACGAGGTACATGACAAAGAGGTAGAGAACAAAAGCTGCTAGCGGCGACCAGCGGAAGAATTTCTGGCTTTTGGCGGAGAGAACATTGTTGATGACGTGTGGAGCGCTAGCGAGCCCGAAGGTCAGCAGGAAGAAGAAGGATACCAGATACAAGGGCGTCATGAACGCGTATTTGGCGTAAGGCGGATGCATCTGCGGATACCAGATAGCGACGTAATTCGGATCGATGCCTGCCAGTACGTTGTTAATATGGGTTAGCCCTCCCGCGGACTGGATTATGAACGGCGCTACCGCCACCACTCCGATTATTATCAGCACTCCCTGGACGAGCGAGACCCAGGCTATCGCGTAGAGGCCGCCCATGATCGTGTATATCATCACGATTATGGCACCAATCAGGAGCGCATCGTTGTATGATATCTTGAGCATCCAGCTCAGAACCATGCTTATTGCCACGTACTGCCCGACAAGGTAAATCAGCGATACCAGTATTCCAGCCAGGGCTGAGAGGCTGCGAATCCCGCGCTGGCTGTAGAACCTCTGCGCAAGGTAGTCCTGTATCGTGATATATCCCATCCTCTCTGAGATGGCATGAAGCTTCGTCCCGTAGACCAGGATGACGAAGGCAGCGCTGAGCGGCACGAAGATCTGCTCCCAGATCGTCGGCCAGCCACCGATGTAGCCGAGGCCGCTTGTCCCCAAGATCGTCATGCCGCTGCAGATGCTGGCGACGATCATAAGCGTAAGCAGCCAGAAGCCCAGATTCCTGCCCGCGACTATGAAGTCCTCGCTGGATCTGATCTTCTTGGAAGCCCATGCGCCGATGGCGAGAAGCCCAACAAGATAGACACCAAGAACGATCGCCATATCGAAGTCCATCAGCTCCACCTCAAAGCCCAGCCAAGGAGAACAAGTGCTATTATGCCAGGCACCATTGTTACTGCGATGAGTGTCTCAGTCGGAAGACCAAACAAAGATATCTCCTCCCTCTGATTCGCGGTAACGTGTCTCACTGTAGCATATAAAGGTGGCGCACAAATACCCCTTCAGGAATGCTGTTAATTCGCATGTTCTTCTCTAGAGCACTTCAGCACTTTCTGAACGTGGCGCGTATCTCCGCCCTTGGAAGATCTCTGCCTCTGATCCTCAGATTCCACAGGACCGTTTCCACAGATACGAGCTCAAGGGAATCGAAGATGCCGACTACTTCATCCTCTGTAAAGTAATGCGTGAGCGTACCATCTCCACGTAGGAACGTTCTCTCCTCTATCTCCTCTCCAGACGCTCTGAAATCGCTGGATGAGAACCCCCTGAAGAAGAGCATTCCGCCGTTTCGCAGAACTCTTACTATCTCTTTCCTCACAGCATATCTCTGGGTCTCGAGCAGATGGCCGAGGACATGAAATGCGAAGACCGCATCGAACGAGCCCACACGAAATGGAAGCGATCGGCCGTCCCCAATAACAAACTCAGCCGAGCATGCTGCTCTCGATAGAGCGATGGCCTCACTCGAGATGTCTAAAGCGATAACACGCCATCCGCGGTTCTCCATGCCACGCAGAGTCTTACCGCTGCCACACCCTAGCTCGAGTACCCTCGAGCCGACTGGGAGCTCCGGTATATCTCTGGTGATGCCTCCCCACATCCTGCCACGGCGCCTGTAAAATGGATCCCATGTATCAGGCAGACTCTTCATACTCATTTCGTAGTTGTGAATTCAATCCTTTATGAAGGGCTTCTGCAGTTAGATATGTTTGTGGAAGCAGAATGTTTCACAGATCGGCTCTACCCCTCGGCCCCGTGGTGGTTTAAGTTTAGCGGCTTTCAGACCTTGATGAATTCGGTTGCTTGACTCCAGCCTGCCAATTCCTATCACACATCCATAGGCGTGGATTCGGAGATCTCACCAGCCAGAGATCTTGACATCATATTCTTTGCATCTTCTATGCTCGATGTGTTCGCCAAGACCCACATAAGCTTGACAAGCGCCACCTCTGGGAGCATATCCTCACCCTCTATGGCGCCTGCTGCGAGCATATCCCTTCCCGTATCGTATACCCTGTCGCATATCCTCCCTCTGAGGCACTGAGAGGTTATCACAACAGGAATGCCTGAGTCGCTTGCCTTCTTTATGTACGGTATCCAGTCTGAGGCCACATGGCCTAGGCCGGTCCCCTCTATAACAAGTCCCCTGTAATCGCTTTCTATGAAGTAATCGAGTATCCCAGGATCCGCGCCGGGGAAGTATTTCACGATAGCGCACCTTGGCTCCAGCCGGTCGAAGAGCTGCAGCTCGCAAGAACCGCGCTTTCTGTAATCCGTGAATGTCTCTATACTCCTGGTCGAGTAATCGACCTTGCCTATGGGAGTATGGTTGACGGATTGGAATGCATCTCTTCTTGATGTATGCATCTTGCGCACTCTGGTACCTCTATGTATCAGGCAGCTGTCATCATTTGTACTTCCGTGCATAACAACGCATACCTCTGCTATATCGCTGACAGCGACGGTTGAGGCACAGACGGCGTTCATCGCGGCGTCACTGCTCGGTCTGTCGGAGCTCCGCTGGGATCCCACGATGACGACGGGCACTGGGGTTCTGAGCATGAATGAAAGAGCAGCTGCAGTATACGTCATCGTATCCGTGCCATGTGTTATCACCACGCCCTCTGCGCCCATTCGTATCTCCTCTGCAACAGCTCTTGCTAGTTCAATCCAGTACTCGGCGCGCATGTTCTCGCTGAGTATGGTATAGAGAACCCGCGCCCTGTAACGAGCGATCTCACCAAGCTCTGGTATCGCGGAGATGATCTCCTCAGCGGAGAACTGGCTCGTCACAGCTCCAGTCCTGTAATCAACCTTGCTGGCTATTGTGCCACCTGTAGAGATTATCGCAACCTCTGGCAGATCCTCGCGTATCTCTATCGGCACATGAATTTTGGGGGCTCTCTGCGCCTTCTCGAGGAGCTCGATCCTATCAGGCAGTATGCCGATGTTGTAGCCATTGCTGAGCTTTATCACAACGTGATTGCTACGCGAAGGCATCAGTATGCCCTCGTACCTCATATCCCCTTTTATTACAGCCACCCTGTCGCCCAAATCCATGGAGATCATCTCAAAGCATTTTTCCCAGCGCCAGCGCCTCTCTGAGGTCCAGCTTGCCGGTATATATTGCCGTGCCGATCACAGCGCCCGCTGCGCCAGCATCTTTAAGAAGTCTGAGATCATCAAGAGAGCTCACACCACCGGCAGCTATAACCGGTATCTTTACCGCTTTGGCGAGCTCTCTGGTCGGAGACGGATCTACGCCATGCTGCTGGCCCTCTGTATCGATGTTCGTGAAGAGTATAGAGCCCGCGCCCAGACTCTCGAAGAGGCGCGCCATATCCAGAGCGTTATTCTCCAAACTCCTCTGCCAGCCCTCGGATGTCACACGACCGTTTCTGACATCCAACGCCACCATGATTCTCTCAGAACCGAATTCGTTGGTCAAAGACCTTACAACATATGGATCTCTGAGAGCCATAGTTCCGAGAATGACGCGATCCACATCTAGGGCCAGGAGATCTTCGACATCATGACGGCTTCTGATCCCCCCGCCCACCTGAACGAAGACATCCAGCTCTCTCACGATCCTCTTCAATATCGGAGCATTCAGCCTGACCCCCTCTATCGCCCCGTCGAGATCTATGATGTGGAGGCGTTCAGCTCCCATATCCACCCATCTGATCGCCTGGGCAAGCGGATCTTCTAGAGACACCACTTCGCTCCCAGGAACACCCTGAACCAGCTGGACGCATCTGCCGCCGCGCAGGTCCACCGCCGGAAATACATCAAATGACATAATCGCCAGAGGAGTTAATGCTGGGATGATATAACTCTTTAGGACGAAGGCTGGGCTAATCCCCGCCTTTTCAAAGATGCAACCGCACGCGTCGATAATTCGCTGGGTACTGTTCTTGGTATGGTGTTCCTGAGAAATCGTCAGCGAATCGTTTCCACCTTTAGAGCGTATGGGAGAGGAGGCATCCCCTGGAGTCTGAAGATCGTGATCTTCTTCAATTTGAGTTGACGGCCCGGTCCCGCACCAGAAACCTGTCCGGATAAGATCTCCGTGTAAGAGAGACAGGCCTCATGTTATTTGGTTATGTGAACTACTTTGTGCTTATTCGGACAGCTCCCGCATCAGCACCGAAAGATATATCTTAAAAATAACAGACAATACCTTCCGGTAGAAAGGTATAAAGGCATATTCCTCGGTATGATCTTGGATGATAGCCATCGTGGACTACGAGATGGGCAATCTATTCAGCATATACAATGCCCTTTTGAAGACGGGAGGAGAGCCGAAAATAATAAAAGAGCCGGAATTCGATGGCGCTAGCGGAATCGTCATACCTGGTGTGGGGTCTTTTGGACGATGCATGGAGCGTCTCAGCAGATTCCGCGATTCTCTGGATAAAGAGATGGCTGAAGGGACTCCGATCCTGGGGATCTGCATAGGGATGCAGGTCATGCTGAACAACAGCGAGGAGAGCCCTGGAGCGGAGGGCCTCGGCTGGATCCCCGGCAGGGTCGTACGTCTGCCGGATAGCGTTACAATACCACAGATGGGCTGGAACAGCATAGTCTTAAAGAGAGATACAGAGCTTCTTGATGGCATATCTGATGGGGATATGTTCTATTTCGTACACTCATATCACTGCATGCCAGCTGATAGCTCTGTAGTCGCGGCGACCACCGAATACGGCGGAGAGGTCGCAGCGGTTTTATCAACGGGGAATATCCATGGAACGCAGTTCCACCCCGAGAAGTCCGGGCCCAAAGGCCTCAGGATTCTGGAGAACTTCGTGAGGATGGCCAGATGTTAGCTAAGAGAATCATCCCGTGCCTCGACTGCGACCTTGCGGTTCCAAATGGCAGGGTCGTTAAGGGGATCGAGTTCAAGCAGATAAGATATGCAGGAATCCCCTGGCAGCTCGCGACCCGCTACTATGAAGAGGGCGCCGATGAGATCGTGTTTTTGGATATCACAGCATCACATGAGCGAAGAACCACGATGTTCGATGTCATAAAAAAGACATCTGAGCAGGTGTTTGTTCCGCTAACCGTGGGTGGGGGCATATCCGACCTGGAGAGCGCGCGTTCGGCATTCAATGCAGGCGCGGACAAGATCACTCTGAATACAGCAGCCCTCAAAAGGCCCGAACTCATAACAGATATAGCAGATAACTACGGTAGCCAGGCGGTTGTTGTCGCGATAGATGCCAAGAGACGGTTCACAGATCTTGATGATAAGATCGTTGTCGAGACCGAGCAGGGGAGATGCTGGTTCGAATGCTCTTATTACGGCGGCAGGCTTTTCACAGGAGTCGATGCGCTCGCATGGGCGATGCGCGTTGAGAAGCTGGGAGCAGGCGAGATCCTGCTGACGAGCATGGATCGCGATGGTACCTACGACGGTTTCGATATAGAGCTCACAGATGCTGTATCGAGGATGGTGAGGATACCGGTTATTGCATCAGGCGGATGCGCCAGCCCCGCGCATATGTACGAGGTCTTCAAAAAGACCTCTGCATCGGCAGCCCTTGCGGCAAGCATCTTTCACTTCGACCAATGGAGCATAGGCGATTGTAAGAGGTATCTGCAAGAGCGTGGAATAAACGTTCGAATTTAGCATATTCTTTTGAAGATGCACCCGAACTGGCTAATATTGGGGTCATGAGCTTTTTTCTCGACCTAAATCACTCGTAAGACGCCTCGATCTTCCTAGCCATCTCGATGGATTCTTCGGCTTCTTCATTCCTGCCGAGCGCTTTGAGACACCCGCCTCGGTTCATCCATGCGGTCCAGTAGTTTGGATATATCTTTATCGCCTTCTCGAAGCAGAGAAGCGCCTCCTCGTGCCTTTTGAGAGCCACAAGCGAGACGCCCTTGTTATTCCATGCGTATGCATCAAATGGCTCGAGCATTATCGCCTCGTCATAGGACCTCAGCGCATCCTCATGCTTTCCCAAGTTATCGAGCGCGGCCCCTCGGTTGTTCCATGCCCTCCTCGCGTCCGGTCCCAGGGGATTCAACTCGATCGCCCTGTCGTAGCTTTTGACCGCTTCTTCATAATCCCCCAGGTTGTGATGCGAGAATCCCTTTACGATCCATGTTCTCGGATTGAACGGATCGAGCTCCAGGGCACGACTGCATGATTCAAGAGCCTCTCCATAGCGTTCTAGGTTATTCAGGGCGACTGCTTTTCCTCGCCATGCCCTTGGATGTGATGGCTCGAGCTCTATCGCCTTTTCAAAGGCATCGAGCGCATCGGAATATCTTCCAAGGGCTCTCATCAAGTATCTTCCACGCGCAACCCAGAGATCCGCATTCATGAGATCGCCATCTAAGAACTCCTGATCACATGTTATCTCTTCCATTCCAGTATTCTCAAAAGTCTTTCCGCAGTTTTTCTCATTCAAGTGATTCACCACGTATCAGTTTTCAAGACACACCAATATGATGTTATCGTTAATTCGATGGGACGTGTCCGAATAAGATTAAATGTTTCTGACATGCAGAAGCTGTAAAGTACCAAATCTCTGGCCTCAGCGCTTATCCGGACAGGTCCATTCAATGGAGATTGTAGAAGATTCCTTACGCGAGGGTTCCTAAAAACCCACCTTTTGATATAAAATGTTGTTAATACAAGTATGCTGCAACATGTGAGCATCTTAAAATGAGGTTTATAGGAATCCTCACCCGTCATTTTATATAAAATTTAATTTATATAAGCATGCTGCGGAATATACTTATATTAAAATGAAGATTTGTAGGAATCCTCAAAGGAGGGTTTCTATAAACCCACTGTTTTGATATATAATATTATTAATACAAGTACGCCGCAACAAGCGAGAATCTTAAAAAGGAGGTTTATATGAATCCTCAAAGTTCACGTTTTATAATATGATAATACATTAAAACCCAGGAAATGAAGCCAGAGAAGATGATTACGCCCCAGAGGAATCATTCGATACAGCAGCGCTTACCCGCGAATACAGACTGTTTGCAATTTCAGCGACAACGTTGGAATTCACGAACTTTTTTGATCTCCTTAAGCCTTCCAAGATATGTGCCGTCGAGGAGATATATCCTTGCCATCTCCAGATCGATGATCTTCAGAAGCGGTCCACGTTCCTTGTCGGTATTCTCGTTGAGTGGCAAGCTTCCGCAGAGGGGATTGAAGGCAGGCAGTACCAATATCTCTCTCTTCGTTTCGCGATACCTCTTCAAAGTCGAAGTTCTGACCCAGACCCTCTCGTTTCTAGAAGCTCCAAGATAATCTGTGAGCCTCACAGATGGATGAAGGTGTGCTGCAAGCAGGCTCTTTGCGGACAGGACCTCTCTGCTCGGCCGGGTGTGCCCATGAAAGTATCCCACGCCATCGAGCAGCAGGCCGTCAGGCGCGCAGATCTCAATTCCAGGCGCCAGTTCTTTAAGGCTCGTATCGTGATTACCTGGGACGACTGTGACCTTGATCTTAGCTGAGAGCTCCTCCAGGAACCTGGGCACTTCTATTCTCTCCTGCCAGCTGGTTCTGGGTACATTGTGCTTCAGATCTCCCAGCACTATCAGCCTCTCCGGAGATTGGGATTCGATAATTCTCTTGAGCCTATCAAGCAGCCTTCCGGTCTGGCTCGGGACGCTCGCGCCCCCCAGCCACAGCTCATGCTCAATACCCAGATGTATATCCGCGACCACCATGATCTTGACCGAGCCTTCTACGATCAGGGCAGGCTCTCCCACGACTGGAATGAATCTCACAGACAACTTGTACCTTACCGCCTCGATTCGCGCTTCGATCCATCTTGCCAACTGCTCTCTTGAACGTGGAAGATCAGCCGTTCTCGACGGCGCTGCTCTCTAAAACCAGATGCCATGTTATTCGGTGACCTCCTCCTCACAGCGAGCTGCGGGGATTTAATAAATAAAATAAAATGCGAACTTGCTTATCTTGGTTTCTCCAGTGCGCTCTTCTCCACGAATATGCTCGGAGTCCAGGTTACGTTCATAAAAGTTCTGGAGATGCCTTCAGGATAGACCACGGTGAACTTGGAGACCGGAATGCTCAGAGGCTTTGCATCATAGAGATAGTATCCGTCTAGATAGGCACCGGCATTATCTGCCACAAGGGTTGCAGTAGCTGGATTGGCCTTTACAGTCCTTATATTCTTGTAGCTCGAGAAGAGCTTGACGAGTTCCGGTTCGATATGCCTGCAACCTAAAGCAAGCACATACAAGCGGGCGAATGGCTCAAGCGTGTAGTTCACCTGAAATCTGAGCTCATCACCCTCTGGAAACATGGTCACATCTTTGATCTGAATATAGCTGATATTGGCAGAGGCGCTTGATGCTAGAATTAATATGATCAGAATCCACCGCATCGATTTCACACCAAACCACCTCAACCGCGGCCGCCCTGCCCCAATAGAGCTGGCAGTATGCCCAGGATTATAAAGGTAGTAATCATCAGCAGAAGAAATACCACAAATACCATCTGCTGGCGCCGCTGAGCCGAACGATACTTGGACTCGCAAAGCTCATCGCAGAACATCTCGTCGGCTTCAATCGCATTGCCACATATTATGCAGTGTTTGTGGGGCGCGAGCTTGTTCAACCACATCACCAGGTACTATGAGCGAGTATATGCACAATATAGATAAGATTTGCGTAACCGACCTAGGGCCTGTCCGAATAAGGATTATGTGTTTCTGACATGCAGAAGCGTAACAAACTGGCCTCCGCGCTTATCCGGACAACAGGTCCCCGACCTAGCCGAATGCTCGGCCAAGAGCTTCGCTCTTCCGTCCTTATGCGAGGTCTGCGCTTCTTAAACTCGATAGCTTCGTAGATCTGATTAGCGATATTCTCCACAAGGCTCTACACCCACAGTCCGAGTTATTCGACGCGGCAAGCAACTGCAATAATACCCCTTCAAAATCGCCGTATTCCTTCTCAGCTACCAGCGAGGACGCCATATCGTTCTAAACGGTATTCCTCCTTGGCATGCATCTTATCTTGCATGCGATGCTCTCTATCAACAACAAGAATCTAAAAAGACTCTTCTATCCAGCGCCGTATCTCGTCACGCACCCTTCTGAACGCATCTATTCTATTTACCTCATCGCTGGCTGCAGGATCCGGGAATCCCCTGTGGATGTGAACGCCCGAGATCACCGGACAGGATTCGGTGGAGCCGCATAGCGTTACGATGATGTCGAACTTCTCATCCTTTAAGCCATCTAGCCCCTTGGAGCGCTGGCCCGATATATCGATGCCTATCTCCTCCATAGCCCTTATCGCATCGGGATCTACCTGTGTAGGTGCAATTCCTGCGCTTTCGACGTCATAAATATCCCCCTTCAGCGCTCTCAGAAGACCCTCTGCCATCTGGGAGCGAGCGGAGTTGTTCATACATACGAAAAGCACCTTCTTTTTATGCATACAAATTGTTCTTTTAGTTCAGCAATTTGATGTTTTCGATCTTGAGATATTAATATACCGGAAAAACTAAGTACTACAGACTCTGAAATGGTAAAGGAGGCGTGATTGTGGATACACGTGGTGTGGAGGCGATTAACGCTAAAAAATATACAAAAGTCAGATCTGGAATACCGGGTTTTGATGAGCTTGTAAATGGGGGTTTCAATAAAGGCACGGTCAATACAATAACAGGCGATTCCGGTACGGGTAAGACCGTCTTCGCAACCCAGTTCATATACGAGGGCATCAAGGTGGGCGATAAGGGCATGATCATAACGCCCTCCGAGAGCGCGGAGTCCCTAAGGAGGGAGATGTATTCCTCGTTCAACTGGGATTTGTGGAAGCTTGAAGAGGAGCGAAAGCTGATCATAGTCGATGTCACGGATCCCGTCTTGAGACTTCAGAAGAGCATAGACCTAGATCCGGTTGAGTTTCTCATAAACTTCAGAAAGCTTGTGGAAAGGAAGGTGCGTGAGGAGAATCCTCAGAGGATATTCATCGACGATCTCATGGCGTTCTTCTATGCAGTCCAGGCGCCGTTCAAGATAAGATCGCTGGCAGATGATCTCTTTGGAACTCTTCGAGCAACAAAAGCCACATCTCTAATAACAATAGGAACCGCATTCGGCATGAATCAGATACTCGAGTACGGCGCAGATTCCTGCACAATGCTGAGAAGAGAGAAGATCGGAAACACCCTTGTCAGATCCATCTATATCATGAAGATGAGAGGCTCCAAGATATCCAACAGCATACGGGTCCTGGATATATCAGATGAGGGGATGGCGGTCTCGGGGCTGTCGCCTTATCCGTGAGGTGAAGCATGATCCAAAGATGGATAGTAATCGCCGGCGAGGAAGCAGGGCCTGTTTCAAACAAGATGGGTGGCATATGGAATGTTATAGATGCTGAAGCAAGAACTCTGGCGAAGTTGATCAGCAAGGGCGAGATCGAGAACGATCTCAAGATCCTCGTAGCAGGTCCTTATTTCCCGACTGCAGGGGCCGACTGGAACAAGGGAAAGATGCGTGTTACAGACGTATCCGGCCTCGAGCCACTGGAGATGGGCAGCGAGCTCAAGATGGCGCTTGAGCGGCTCGAGAGCCTTGGCATAAAGTCTGTGTCAGGGCAGACGAAATTTTTTGACGTGCCGGTCGGGTACATACTCTTCGATACGCACTACTACGACAGCTGTATAGTGCGCAGGGATGCCAGAGAGATGACACTGACCAATGCGATAAAGGAGGAGGCATGGAGGCTCGTTGGGCTTGATTCACTGCAGTACGAGCGGCTGAGCAACGGCCCCGAGTACACCCATTATCTCTGCCTATCCTATGCGATCTCAGAGCTTGTGAGGATATTAAAAGGCATGGCAGAGGAGCCTGCAGAGAAATATGCAGACAAAGCGATATCAGAGTTCGCCCTCTCGGTGCTGCCAAAGATAAGGATCTCCCTTCACTGCCATGAGTTCGGGGTCTTCTATGCACTTGCCAGACTGAAAGCACTGGGCCAGCCCGTCCGCACAATGGCCACGCTTCATGCTACTGTTCCTGGAAGGGCAGCCGGCTACAAATCGCTTGAGATGATCGCGAGGAACGATAAACGCTGGCCTCCAAACACGAGTGTGTCAATGGCAACCCTCGAGAGTCTGGCTAGATATGCAGATATTGTGACATTCGTCGGCGATTCCACGATGAAAGAGGCGATGCTCTTCTACGATCTAAAGGGGATAGTTATAAGAAATGGCATCGAGGTTGAGCAGGATTACATAGACTGGGAGAAGAAGAACCGCTGCAGAGCTAGAATACAGAGGTATCTCTCCGATACTCTACACGATCTGTATGGCGGAGAGAAGATAGATCCTGAGAACATAATCCCGATATTCACCATATCGAGAATAGAGATCGAGAACAAGGGATATCCCCAGCTTCTGGACGCCCTGGTCCTTCAAGATCACCTCCTCAAGCATAGAGCTATGAAGCAGAGGTTCGCCGAGAAGCTCAGGGTGGTCTGTTTTCTCATAGCAGCGCATGGTCCAAAGCCGAAGGACAAGCTCCCGCATGGGTTTCCCATCAATCTAACGCCTGAGATACTGGTTTGGGAGGAGAATCGGCTTTATAACATGATACAGCAGAAAGGGCTGGAGCCGTGGCGGCTTGTATCCGGAAACCGCATAGCCTCTGCTGTTCTCTATCCGCAGTGGATCGGACCGGATGATGGCGGTTTGAATATGAGGTCTGATGAGATCATGGCGGGCTGTGTGGCAGGGATATTCCCATCGCAGTATGAGCCTTTTCTTCTGACTGGATTGGAGGCAGGCAAAGAGGGCACTCCAAGTATAGTGAGCAGAGCATGCGGTTTCAGCGACGCTCTCAAGAAGATAAAGAGGCTCACCACAGGCATGGGCGGTGTTGTGGTTGTCGATAACATCGATTTGACCTACAATGAGATCGTGCTCAATTACGCTCTGGCCATGGATTACTTCACATGGAGCTATGTCGCAGATCAGGTCGAGTACAGGCTTCTCTGTGAGGAGTCCTTCGCGCTAGCCAAATACATGGACTGGAGAGAGCCGGTTATGGAGTACTACAAGAACCTCGTGGTGTGAGAATGAATATAGCATATCTCAGCACCGAATATCCTCCCCTAGTTTACGGGGGGCTCGGCGTATACGTGGATTCCATCTCCCGAGAGATAAGCTCTCTGGGCCATAAGGTCTCTGTATTCACTATGGGAAGAGCGGAGCTGAAGAGAAAGGAGACCAAGAGGGGGGTGACGGCATTCAGGGAGATACCGCTGCCCATGAGCGATGCTCTTGAGATATTCTACTCAAAAGATACATTGGCGTGGGGGAGCGGTCTCGATTTTCTCAATGATCTTCTCAGCTACAATCAGCTCGCAGCAGCCCGCGCAAGAGACTCTGGCCCCTTCGATCTCTGTGTGGCACATGACTGGCTGGCACTTCCAGGAGGATTAGCGCTTCGAAAGGAGATGCCACTGATATATCATGTGCACGGCACAGAGGTTGGGCGGTCCACTCATCCGAATCAGCAGCTCGTCTCTCTGGAGATCAAAGGTGCAATGCTGGCGGATCTTGTTCTCACAGTATCTTATGCGATGAAAGGGGAGCTTGAAGGGCTCGGGATTCCCGCGGAAAAGATAAGGGTATGCCACCACGGAGTCGATGTGAATCTCTTCGATCCACATGCTTTAAAAAAAGAGAGGCTTGAGAGGCTCAGAGAGAGCTACGGATTCAAGGATTCGGATCGCGTCGTGCTCTTTCTAGGAAGGCTCGAGCCGGTCAAGGGCGTATCCGAACTTCTGATGGCCCTGCCATTGATAAGAAGAGATCATCCAGATGTCAAGCTCCTGGTCGTGGGTGACGGGTCTCTGAAAGAACATGTGGGATCCGAGGCTGAGAAGCTGGGCGGAATCGTGCTCGTGGATAGGTTTCTTGATATCCGCGATAAGATATACCACTACGCTCTGGCGGATCTCTGCGTCTTCCCAAGCCTCTACGAGCCCTTTGGCATCGTGGCGCTCGAGGCGGGTGCCATGGAACGTGCCTGCGTGGTTGGCGCCAGCGGAGTCAGCGGCCTGAGGGAGATAGTAATGAATCCAGCATCTGATAATCCGACAGGCGTTCATGTAAATGCCAGGGACCCGAAGGACATCGCATGGGGTGTCGGTCTTGCTCTTGAGGACATGGACCGGCTCAGGGCGTGGGGCAAGAACGCCAGAGAGCGAATACTGGAGAACTTCACCTGGCGCAGGGCGGCTGAGAAGACGATAAAGATCTACGAGGAGGTTATCGCATACCGGAGCTGAGACGGCACTACTTTCTGGAAGAGTACTGCATAATCGCTAAAGAGCGCGCTAAGCGCCCAACGGATTTCATCAGGCCTCTTGAGGAGAAGCGCTCTAAGGCATGCCCATTCTGCCCGGGAAACGAGGAGATGACCCCGCTCGCTACAGCTGCTTACAGAGATGATGGTGTATTCTCCGATGGAGAGCGAAGAATCAGGGGCTGGTGGGCCAGATGCATACCCAACATGTATCCTGCGGTGGTCCCCGATCCAGAGGCGCCGACGAGAGAATGGATCGCGATGCATGCGAATGGCTATCATGAGGTTATAATCGAATCGCCCGATCATGAGAGCAGCCCGGCGACATTCTCTCAAGATATGATATCGCGAATGATAGGAGTCTACGCAGATAGGTATCGCTATTACAAGGAGCGGGGTTCCGCATACATCTCCATATTCAAGAACTGGGGACGGGAGGCGGGTGCGTCGCTGAGCCATACACACACCCAGCTCATAGCGCTTCCCATCTTGCCACCGCTGATCATGAGAGAGCTCTCAGCGATATCATCGATGCCCCTCTGCCCATACTGCTCTATTGCGAGAAGAGAGGTCTGCTCTGAGAGATTTGTCTTCAGCAAAGGGGAGTGGGCTTGCATAGCGCCCTTCTACTCGCAGTCGCCATATGAGATATGGATCCTGCCCCTAAAACATATCAGCGATCTGAGCGAACTGGATGAAACGATGCGGAGAGATCTGGGTTCTGCGCTAAAAGAAGCGCTTCTGCGGTTATCTCTGCTCCTGAAAGATCCCCCGTACAACTACATGATATTCCAGAAGGATTCCGGCTACCATTTAAACATCCGGATCCAGCCGGTGACAAGCAAGATCGCCGGATTCGAGAAGAACACGGGCATGTTCATAAATCCCGTTTCACCGGAGCAGGCGGCTTCTGACCTGAGATCCGCGCTGTGAGATGCTCTTGTTCGGAGCGGCAAGAAGCCAAAAGCTGTGAAAGAGTTAAATCATTTGATTGAGTAAGATGTATTGTTAAAGGTGAGCAGATGCGTATAGCTATGTTCTCATGGGAGAGCCTTTACTCGATAAAAGTAGGCGGTGTGGCCCCACATGTATCCGAGCTATCGGAGGCCTTGGCGAGGCTAGACCATGAGGTTCATGTTTTCACTAGGCGAGGCGATTTCGAGTATTATGATAAGATCAATGATGTCCACTATCAACGGGTGGACTGCCAGCCATCCTGGGATATAGTTCAAGAGATGGACTCGATGTGCAACGCCATGGTTGAACGATTCAGAAGCGTCCAGAATATATTCGGTAAGTTTGATGTTATACATGCGCACGATTGGCATCCTGTGCTAGCAGCTGTTAAAATAAAGAAGGATTACAATATACCTCTTGTTTTCACAGTCCACAGCACCGAATGGGGACGAAATGGCAATAACCATCCACAAAATCCGACATCGAGAGAGATTGCCCATCGCGAGTGGCTTGGCGGCTACGAGTCTGCCAAGGTAATAGTCACTACGCAGAAGATGAAGGAAGAGCTGATGATGCTCTACTCGATACCTGAGGGCAAGATCGAGATAATTCCAAATGGTATAGTCATCGGGAAGCTGAGAAGGAATCTCGATCCGGGCAGGGTCAAGGAGCGTTTTGGCATACATCCTCTCGCGCCAACGATCCTCTTCTGCGGTCGGCTCTCCTACCAGAAGGGGCCGGATCTTCTGGTCAGGGCCATACCCGATGTGCTGAGAGAGCGATGGGATGCGAAGTTCCTATTCGTGGGGGAAGGGGATATGAAGGGGGAGTGCGAGCGCCTGGTAAGAGATCTCGGCGTTGAGCACGCGTGCAGGTTTCTAGGATACCTGCCGAGCTCCACGAAAGAGGAGCTTATGAACGCATGCGACATAATATGCCTCCCCAGCAGAAACGAACCTTTTGGAATGGTGGTTCTGGAGGCGTGGGACGCTGGAAAGCCTGTTGTAGCCACCGATGCCGTGACCATCATTAAGAACTTCGAGGATGGTTTGCTCGCTTACATTCAGCCGGAATCCCTCGCCTGGTGCATCAAACGCCTACTCAATAACCCTGATGAGATGAAGAGGTTAGCTGCAAACGGCATGAATAGAATAGCACAGGAGTTCAGCTGGGACAAGATAGCAGCGAAGACCATAAAGGTTTACGAGGATGTGTTGAAGTCTATGTAGCTGAATATGCTGTGTTGAATAACGTTCAGAAATACAACAGCAGAGGGCCAATTCATACGAATCAAAAATTTAGTGAGAATCGATATCTTACGACACATTGCTCGAATTATTCAAGAGAGCAGCCGAACACATCCATGGTTCCAACACGAGATCCATGCTTCTGCGTTATATTCCTAAATATGGGGAGCTTAAGATGAAAATGGCTCTGGGGCCGATCAGGCAGAAGAATGCCAGATGATTCTCTGTCTGCAGATATATGATCAACATTCGGATATATTGAGAAAGCCGCTACAAGTCAAGGTGTATGGTTCTCCCCTCTATCACATCCATCTCGCTTATGCTGAGCTGCTTTGCGGTATCCGGGTTCATTATGATGTAATCCCCCTCGGCCCTCACACCACCGTTGCTCGATGTGGAGTACGGCAGACGGAGCAGATATACACCATTCACGGCTTCAGTCTCAACAGCGTACTGGAATCTCCGCCCCTGATTGGTCGTGAGGTTGAGCAAGGCGATTACAGGCCCATCACTCCTGCCCGTCACAACAGCGCCGGGAACATGCTCGAAGATCTTGACCTTGGCGCTCTTCGGCTTCTCTCCCAAGAACGTCTCGGACTCGTAAACGAGTCTCAAGTTGCTCATGTTCAGCCCATCGTACAGCTGGAGGCGCGCGAGTATGGTTCTCCTGAGCCGATCTGTGAGCTGTATGCTCACATACTTTCCCATGCTCTCGTATCTTAAATAGCTAGACGGATCCTCGCCGAGCCAGCGCGCCGTCGAGGGAAGCGTTAGGTACAACATCTCCCAGGAGGTTATCACATATCTGACGCCTCTCCTCTGCAGGATCCCCTCCGCTGCGCGCTCATTCTCGGATAAAAAAAACCTGCACGAGTCTGTTATCCCTGCCTGGAAGTTGTTCGATACCACTGGACGTTCTGCCAAGTATATGATCCAGTTTCCATAGCCCCAGTTGCTCATGATGCTGTATTCGGGTTTTTTGAACGGCTCATCGAAGAAGCTCGTCTTGGGAGTGTTATCCCTTATCCATTCGAGCGCATCCAGCCAGTCTTTCTCTATCTCTGGAGGATCATTCGAGAGCTTTCCAAGCCTCCAGAGAGAGGGAGATGCCATAACAAGAAGAATCACGAGGGTGATAGAGAAGAGAGCCCTTCTCTCAAGGCCTCTGCTCTCTAAGAGACGGAGTACCTCTCCAAAGAGAAATGCTATGAGGATTGAGATGTTGATCGCCAGGATATAAAGAAACCTCTTCTGCCCGAATGTCAGGATCAGAGCGACAGCAGTCCATATTATGAATAGGATCTTTTTATCATCATGCCAATAACGTTTCGTTATCAGAAGCAGTAGCGCTATGGAGAGCATCACATTTAATCCCAGGACCGATGCGAGGCTGAGGGATAGGAGCGGAGAGGCTTCTTCGATAAGCCCAGACATCTCAAAGCCCAGCATGTATCGAATTCTGGATAGCAGCTGGACGTAAACGACTGATGTGTAGCTATCCTTGAAGAGATAAACCGCAACTGCAACTATGAGACCTGAGGATATCATTATTCCCGGAAGCGAATACCATGGCAGCCGTCTGTGGCCGATTACGGAGAGGGCGTGGCCAAATAACACAGCACCGAGTATAGCGAATATGGCGATGGCAGATGGCATCATCCACGATCTGTTCCAGAAGGGAAGGACGAGAAGCGAGGCGAATGCCAATGAAATAAAAATATCTTTTGATGGTATTTTACCATCCTTTAGCTCCAAAGACATCCTTGCGATGGCATATATCAGAACTATTATCAGGTAAGAAGCGGAGCCCAGCCAGGTATAGGCCAGAAGCGCCATGAAGAGGCCCGCTGCCAATGACCACTTCAAATCGCGACTGGAGCGCAGAAGCGCAAGCACGATGAGGGAGAGAAGTAGTGCCTCAAGGGCATGATGATCGATGTATCCTATTGAGGAGACTGTAACTGCATATGGTGATATGGCAAGGAGAAACGCTGATGCCAAGCCGACCCTTTCATCAAAGAGCTCTTTGGCCACGAGATACACAACGCCAACTGTGAGCGCCCCGAGAAGCGGAGGCAGCAGTGACGCCAGGAGCTCCACGCCGTATCTGCTACCACCGAAGAAGGAGACGACTGCTCCGAGGATATCAAATAGCGGTGGCCATGTTAGCTCCAGGCCATGAGGGTAATCGATGTATGAATCGAACCATAGCGTGTTGGGAAAGTGGTTCAACGTGTAAAAGATCCTGCGCATATGATAGTATGAATCGAAACCGTAAAAGAGAACAGATCCATTCGATACCGCAAATCTTCCGATGTAGAGCCTCAAGAGAAATGCTGAGAGCATCAGCATTGCAACCCAAAGCGTGCGTCGCGATCTCATGCAAGACCATCCGCTCTTTATCCAACTAGAATATACTGTTTTCTATCGCGTTTCTGTGTTGAATACTTCAAGGCAATGTAGTCGCTAGGCATCGCTTCTTATCAAATTTTGGGATCAGTCCGGATAAGCGCCGAGGCCAGCTTGTTACGCTTCTGCATTTCATAAACACTTAATCCTTATTCGGACGGGTCCAAATTTTGATTCGTATGAATTGACCCTGTGCTATTGGATTTCTGGATATTATTCACACAGCATATCACGTCGACTTGCTGCACTGACTGAAGACTGTATTCGCGGTCTTTCTATGATCCGGCAGGAGGCCCTCCTCTTTCAAGGGAAGGTATGCCGTACAGAGTTGAGCTAACTTGCATGGCCGGAAGATATGGCAGGTTAAGTCGAACACTCTTCAGCATACACTCTCAAGGGGGCAGAGCCTGTGGAGATACCGCTCCGTGAAGCCTTCCACTATTCTCGACTTTGTCGAAGCATGTCGAAGAGACCCCATGAAGTCGGGACCAGGAAGCCCTAGGCATATGGGCCATCTGTGATATAGGCCGAATCATACCTTAGCGCTCCTTTCCACCTTTTCCAGGTAGAGTCTTCCAGTGAGTGTGGCCCTGTATTCATCGCCAGCGCGCTCGACCACCAAGCCTCTTTCGAGCATCTCTAGATGATATTTCGCCTGCTCCATATCTAAGCCGAACTCTCTCCCGATCTCATCTATGGTCTTGGGCTCCTGATCGACGAACTTCAGTATTTTTCTCCTAAGCCGTAATTGCAGAACTTCCAGGGCGAATTTGTGGTCTTCAGCCGACTCCCACCATCTAGCTTCATGGGGTGAGATAGCAGTACGCTCAGGGTCTGGATTATACTGCATCATGGAATCACAGCCGTGTGCCTGCGAGTTTGACCACGGTATTTCCGTCGATCATGCAGCTTTAAGTTGGTATTTTTCCAGCTCCTCCCTCACTATATCTCTTATTATCTTCCTCATGCTCTCTTCATCTAAAGCTTCATGATTATTTTTATTAATATTATTATCTGATTTTTTACTCGATGGCGAATCGAATATCCTGAGCTCCCGCCAGAAGAGGGGTTTCTCTCCATTCTTAAGCCGCTTCATCGCGTCCCTGAGTTCCTTTTCCAATTTATTGAAGTAGATCTCCAGTGCTTCTGTTGTGAGAGATGTGGGATGCAGATCCTTGTCCTCTACATGATCTCGGCAGAGAAGTTTGTTCTTGTTCTCCTCGAAGTATTTGAGGCCGAGAGATATGACTCGATACATCCTTTTCTCAAACGGGCCGCAGCCGGTGCCGTACGGATTTCTCAGGAGTATGAGGATATCATTCTCTCTGTTCTCTCCTAGCTTTCTCCATGTGAATATATCGTTCGTCCTGATGCCTATCTCGGCCTCAACAGCTGCTTCTATCTTTTCAGCGGAGAGATAGCCCCGCGCGAAGACAAACGCCATGTCCGCGCGTTCTGGATCACATGGGAACAGCCAGCCATTATGACTATTCTTTGATATGCTGCCCTTCAGCGCTTCTCGGACGAGCTCTTCCTCCTTGTTCTTGGATTGCTTGTCGTTCAATGATGCATAACAAGGAACCAGAACTGGCGGGCGGGGCAGGTTGTTCGTGAATAGCTCCGCAAGGGCCAATGCAGGGGGGTTCTCGTTGGGGAATGCTCGATCAGCCAGGAATGGCTTCATGACACGGAAGATATATTCGTTTATCTGTGTGTAATCCTGCCCGAATCTCTCGGCCAGAAGCTGGTTATCTATGAGAATCAGACCATCCACGCCATCTCTGGCGCTTTTTGTGAGAAGATCGTACATCGATATGGTGGCTCCCAGATTCCTCTGCCCCTCTTTGGATTGCTGCTCTCTGTCAGACTCATCGCCCTGCTCTGTCAGAACACCGAGGACGAATACGGGATAATCACGAGATCCGCCGGCTCTTATGTAGCGAAGTACCGGATTTATGAAACCTGTGCCCGTTCCCCCACCCAGCGATACAACAAAAAGAATATTATCGCAATCTCCCTCACCGAGGGTTATGAATCCCCTTAGAGCATTCCAGGCGCTCTCTAGGATCGGATTCTCGTCTCCAAACTCATTCTTGGCGATCTCTTTTACCTCCATATCATTATCGAATATCTCGAATATCGCCTTTAGATACTGAGCCTCCCTGAAGAACCCCTGTTTCTTGATATCGTAGCCGTATTTATTCATAACAAGAGAGTGCGTCTTGGAGTTTGGTTTTATCGAGTCGTGCGGAATTATATAGCCGGGGTACCCATCTTTAAGATCTTTAAAGAAGGTCAGCTTATTTAACGCATTTCTGTCTGCCTCAATCCACACGCCCTTGATTCCACCAAAGGCTACATGCTCGGCATTTGTGATCTTAGAGAGAGGCTTTATGATATCCGCATCGGCAAGAAATACCGCCAGCAGATTGCCTCCACAGCCGCCTATACCGGTGACACATGATCTCATTAACGTGCCTCCACGAACTCTATAATTACTGGCGAGAGCAGGGCCACGAGAGAAACCACTATCAAAAGATATGATTCAGCGACCCAGCTCACGGAAGGGTAATTTACAGAATTGTACATAGAGATTATCGATGAAATCCAGAGCAGGACTACCACCAGCATCCAGAATGGTTTATATCTTCGAGGAATCGTGTATATGTTGTAGATCTCCGAGAGACGCAGCCAGATGGGAAATTTCTTGCTCACATAGAGCAGAAACCCTGCCAGAGCTACCACCAACAAAGAGAAGAGAATCAAACCCCACCATCTTTCGATCGGAAACCCCAAGCTCAGCAGCACAGGAATATTCGATGGTAGCATGTAGAATCCCAGTGCCAGGAAGATGGCTATCCAGGATGCGTATGCAACAGATGAGAAGTTGGATCCATGCTGAACTGAGATCTCCTCGTAAAGCCTCTCTTTAGATACTCCGCCTGAGAGATCCGAGACCCTCCTGTATATGCGCTCTATGTTCTGCCGGTGGATCAGAAGCCCGATGCCGATGATGAGCAGTAAGAATATGATTCCCCAAATAGACATCTAACCACCCTCCTCATGCTTCTCTTTTCCTCTCTTCCTTCGGTTGTTGTTTCTGTTGCTGGTGAAGCGCTCTAACAGCACACCTGCAGCCAGACAGCTGACAAGCAGCGAGATCATGTTCAGCATACCAAATGGAGATAGTATGGAGTAGTTTACGATTCTCGGATTAAGCGGTCTCTCCCCGTTTACATCGATGCTGGTCCTTCCGCTCTCATCCGGCTCTGAGTACGAGAACCTGTAGGAGAACCTCTGGTTGTGGTCCATGACATCGAAGCTCGTATCGAATGATACCGTCTGTCTCTCAGGCGTTACGGTGATGGTCTTGGAGCCGCGGAGCTTCCAGGGGTTAGAGGGCGTGTTTGTGTAGAGGTACACGGTCAATGGAAAAGAGTTCTCGTCCTGGCTCTTCACATCGATGCTGAAGTTGTATTTGCTCCACCAATAATAATTCTCATCCTCCGCCACCATCCGGGGGTTTTCTACAAGAAGCTTGGGAGTTGGCATGATCTCCGGACCGCTGGTGATATTGGTATATGTCACATTGATGCCATCGCCAACTGTGTATCTGTAGCGGAACTGCTTGCCTGCCTCCTCTTTCTTGAAGAATCCATACTCGCTGTTCTTAAATCGCAGGGTGCCGCTTCCGCGAACCTCCTGCGTCGCGTTGCGGATCTCCCGCTCATCCTCGTCCAGGATGTGTAGCGTGACGTTCACAGTATCTCCATCGCTGTCGCTTACCTCCACAACATACTCTATGGGATCGCTGTATCTCGCTTTCTTCGTGACGTTTGTGTAGTTAACCACAGGCGGATTGTTGATCACATCCAGCCTCAGCTCAGGGAAGAGCTTCGATGACGATATCGAGAGGTTCGAGGAGTACAATTTATACTGGCCGTCAGTGTATCTCAACCGAAATCGGACCTTTCCAACCTCTTTAAGGTTGCGAAGATCCTGTATCTCGGGGAAACCTCTGTATGTGTAATTTATATCGTCACTGGAAGAATATTCGTTGACCTGGATGATCTGAGCCTGGCTGTTGACCTGCTTGAAATCCCCTCCGGGCTCTGCCATCTCCAGATACAGATAGATGGGCCGTCTTATCTCTATCGGGTTATAATTGACGACATATGCCTGGATATCGAGCGGATCTGCCCGTCGCACGGTGGTGTTTCCTTCGTAGTAGATGAATGCATAAGGGATCTTGTACTCTCCCGGTGGTGTGTACTCCTTCCATAGAAGCGTCTGCAGATACTCAAATCGCTTGGGGTTTTGCTTCCTCCCCTGCTCGAGCGCCTTTATGATCTTCTCCATGTCGGTCTGTTTATAACTACTTCCACCTCCGCCGCCCTCTGAAGGTGTGGGAGGGGCTGGACTCACGCTCGGGCCTTCTGCATATGCTGAAATTATAAACAGTATGAACAGCAAAGAGATAAGCAAATGTCGCATTCTTCTACCTCACAACATCGAACCTCACCGTCTGATGCCATGGCTGGTTGTTCCACGCCAGCTCTGTCCAGTTGCCCACGTTGCTGTATTTCTGGAAGAGGTTTGAGCGGATCCAGCTAATTCCATCATCTGTGTAAACGAGCTCTACATCTATAGGCCTGAGGGCTCTGACCGAGACCTTGTAGTTAAACCGGTCTGTCTTGCCAATCCTATCGTATCTCGCATCCTTGAAGCTGACATCGAACTCCGGACCTTGAAACTCCCCGAGGACGTTGTTGTCCAGAACGAATCTGTATTTGGCCATACCAAGGTTATCCGCATCCTCCACATCGAATGTGACATTGCTCCAAACAAGCGTGTTGTTCGAGCCTGTGTAGGTGACCATCCCTCTGTGGACCCAGATGTTTGAGTTGGGCGGTTTGATCTGAAGCTCCAGGTCGCATCTCGGCTTCGATGTCTCAACCTCAGCGGTGTATGTATAAGATGTATAGGCACTGCCTTTATCGGGCGAAACGGTTGTGTTCTTTATCCAGACGACGACTATGTCCGGCCCTGGATAGTATCGGCCAAGCGCATCTTTTGTCGTCTGGAATGGCGACTCCGCATCGATGTAGTGGAAGCCGTAGTAGTACTGAGAGGATCCGTAAGCATCTGGCGTAGATGTGATGCGGACATCATCCCAGACGAGCTTCTCCCAGCTGGAGACGTTTCTGTAGCTTCGTCTGCCAGCGGATACGAAGCTCTTGGAACCGACATCCCACACGTTCAGGGAGACATCTATCACCTTTGATGCATTGACCTCCAGGCTGTATTTGAAGTGAGATTCTGCAAGCCCCTTTTCCGGTGTGAGACTCTCATTTCCGAACTCGACCGAGACGGGCCAGAATGGGCCATCGAAGGTCGCCTCTTTTCTCCCGACGAATCTGTAGTATGCTGAGCTGAAGTCGAAGTCGAGGGAGACGTTTGGCCATCTCAGCACCTTCCAAGAGCCCGGGGTGGTATAATCCTGAGTGCCTATCGTTGTCCAGGGGCCGTTCTTCGTCGGCGCAACCTCCAGGGTTATGTTGTCGGGGGCCGTGGAGAAGACGCTCACTTCATAAGTGTAGATATCGTCGTTGGTTCCTTTTCTGGGGGTGACTGTGGCGTCTTTGAAGATCTCAATCACCTTGACAAGAGTTGGATGGCCCGTGTAGTCCTCTTTCGTAATCGGTTTCTCGAATGGATCCAGCGAGGTTATGGTCGCCTTGTACCAGCTCTTGTCCCATATGCTCGTATCGTTCTTATCGGAGAGCCATCTTCCGAAGTCGCCCTTTCTCAGCTCCGGCGCTTGAAAGTTAACCTCGAATTTGAGCACACCAGAGGCGCCTGGATTTAGGTTCAGCTTCTCTGTAAAGCTCTTCGATATCGAGGTGTCTGTATAATCAGGCCCAAGCGTCATCTCGACGGTATACATCATGGAGTTCTTTGCGCCCGAGAGCTCGATGACATACGTAACGCTCTTGCCTATATCGAGCGGCTCTCGTGGCGTGCCTTCCTGGAAGAAAGATACCGATGCATCTATTGCATAACATGACGGTATAAGTATAAATGAGATGGCTAAGAGATACAGCAAACTTCTCAAACCATGGCCCCCTTCCTGCCTAGATTTTTACAGAAATAAAACTTTCGCATCTCTGCCGTCTCGACCAATTAAGGTTTTACGTTGATAGCTATCGATTCTTTTTGCTGTATCGAACAACTCAAAGCTTTGTGGTTGATAGTTGTTGATTCATATCAATCCGTTCGTGTATGCGAACTGCTGAAAAAGCCAACAAGTGATGCAATGTTTGAAGCCAAATGGCACGTCTTTTTACTTTATTGATCCTCCTGAGTACGCATCCAAAATAGCATCTCATCCGGGTAAGTCAGAGCGATCAAGAGTCGGATGATAACCTTACGGTACCGTCTGGAAGTCGGTCTTGCTTCTCATCCCCAGCAGATACGGCCCGGAAGGCGCGCGCGCCATGAGTTGGGGATATGATCCTCTGATGCTCTTGTCGAGCGGCTTGGCCTGTGAGATCTCGATCGATGGGCTGTAGAGCTCCCGGCAGAGCTCTGACAATCTGCTGAGCCTTTCAGAGTATTCCATATCGACGAGCTCCCTGCCATCCAGGTATAAAAGATCCCACATAACTAAGGAGGGTCTGATCGCCGATCTTTTAGATCTCCTTTTTCTGTTTATCAGTCTGACGACCTCCTTAAGAGAGTGACCATCCGTTACAGTCAGCTCACCCTCCATGATCGCGGATCTCATCAAATTGATCTTCAGATCTTCGACCAGATGGCTGATGTCCTTTCTTCTCGCGGTGAACAGCCAGGATCGATCCTGTGAGAGGTGAATCTGTACCCTGATTCCCCTTCGGGGGTAGAAGATGTGATTGGAATTCGTGCTGTATTCCTTGAGAACGGGAATCTCCATCATCACGAAGGGTATGCCGGGCGTGAGCCTGATGCTATGAAGATCCGAAGAAGCTGAGAGTGCCACCAGACCCATATCAGGCAACCTGGAGTATGCCTGCCATACCTCTTCTCTCTTGACGCGGAATGCCTGGGATATCGCAGATGCCATCATCTTCGGGCCGATTCCGGCCTTGAAGCCGATAGAGGTCAGAACTATGTATCTGCCCTCCAGAGGCGTGGACGATAGCAGAAGGCCGATGAGAAGAGACCTCCTCCTATCATCGGAGCCCTTTCCCCTCGACTCGAGCATCTTGTTCAAGGTGCTGTACACGTAATCTATCGTCAGGATCTCATTCATTATGCTGCTCTGCCGCCTGTGAAGGATGGCATTCTCTGCCAGCTCACCCAAATCAACGCCCTCCGCCTTATCGTATATCGAGAGAATGGCATCTCTAACCACATTCATGCTTGTCAGTGCTCGAGAGCTCCAGCTGGGCTTTATGCTGCCTGTGAGGAGCCTCACCGCGGGGCATATCTCCTCAGATGGCAGCGATTGCAAAAGATCCGCCACGGCGCGGATCCTCTCTCTTCTCCCGCCCCCGGAAGTCAAAATTTCGACGATTTTTATATATTCGGTCATAAACACGAATCCACTTCATCATATCTTCAACGATTTTTTGTCTTTATTGGAATACCCCGCAGCTTGCTGTGGGGAGGAGGTCACCTATCCTTACTATACGATTATGAATGAGATCTGATAATTCTGAGAATAACCGCGATTCCACATATATTTATGGCCAGTATCAGAACAGCTCCAATCAGCCAGCGGGGTATGAAACCGGATCTCGATTCCCGTAGATCCAGAGTGATATCGTTCAGCAATACCAATGGTCTGCGCTCGCCGTTTATTGCCAGCTCGTACAGACCTCTGGAGAGTCCTTTGAAGATATAGGTGGAGGAGCCGCTCTCTGCCGCGAGGATTGATCCGTCCCCGTAGAGCTCCACATCACCAACGCGGGGGAGCTTTATCTGAAGGCTGTATCTCTTTTTTATGGGGATGCTCATATCCTCGCTCATCGGGAGATCGTATTCGATTCCGAGAAGGGATAGCAGGGTCGGAGCAATTCCAGCCTGAGACCATCTACCGCCTACTATTATATCATCCACGCCGGGGCCGATGGCTACAAGAGGTATCCGCAGGCTCTCGAGCCGACTCGAATAGCTCTCTCCGGAATGGCCGCCGCGCGAACGCGAGAAGGACATGCCGTGGTCCGCTGTCACCATCAGTAGAACGCCCTTCTCCTTGCAGGCATCCACGAGCACGCCGAGTCCAACATCCAAAGCATTTACAGCTCTGATATACTCCTCGAAGCCCCTGTAATGGGCCGCGGAGTCTATGCCTCCGAGATTAACTACGAGAAGAAAAGGCCTCTCCATCCTTCTGACTATATCAGCGGCGGCATCAAGCCCCCATCGGTTGTATCTCGCGTAGCTCGAGCCTCTGTAGAAGCTGTAAGCATGCATCCATTCCTCCATGATTTCTCTGACATCATCTGGAACACCGCTCCTGCAGCCCATTATCGGCTCTCCTGAAATCGTGTTGTTCTCGAAATACAGGACGCAATCCTGCTTCAGGAGCATATTCATGAAGTCGCCGCGCTGCAGGATCGCCAAGCATAGATAGCCGTTGTCTCGAGCGGCATCAAATACTGTGGAGCCGTTCATTCCCACAGATGTATCATCTGCAAGCTCATAGCCCGTGACTATAACGCTATGTCCTGGCGTGGTTGATGGAACAGGAGCTCTTACATCGAGAACCCTTGCGCCGTCGCTCAGGTTGAACAGCAGCGTCTGCTGCAGAGGCCTCCCTTCCAGAGAATACGGCCTATGCTCGGGGTAGATGTAGCTGGAGCCGAGGCCATCGACTATGAGAAGCACGGCTCCCTTCGGCGCATCGCCCCCGCCCAGATCGACCTCCCTATAATCGGCGCAGCAGGCTGAAGATACGAGAAGAAAAATGACGAGTAGCGGCAGCATCAGAAGTCTGTCATTACTCTATACTGGTCTATCTCGCTCTTCTTCAACTGAGCCAGGAACTGCTCGGTCGTGTCCCTTACATCCTTGGATTTTGTTATCGCTCTTCCGACGACGATTATATCCGCACCAGCGTTTAGCGCTGCAGCCACATTATCCACGCGGATTCCGCCGGCCACCGCGACAAGCACTCTTCCGAGCGATTTGATTGCAGGTATGCTATCCCACGCGTGCGCGTTATTATTTTCCATATCGATTGCCCTGTGGAGCTCGACGACATCAGGGAGAAGAGAGAGTCCTCTGAGCACCTCGAGCGGATCTCTCACGTTGAGCATGTCCAGAATGGAATATATGCCGGTCTTCTTCGCCTCTCTTATCGCCAGATCGATCGTCTTCTTTGGAGCGAGTCCTGATATGACCACAGCATCTGCGGCCGCATCTGCAGCCAGCCTTACCTCCAGATTTCCAGTGTCAAGCGTTTTCAGATCGAGTATGACGAAGGAGCCGGGCCTTGCTCTTCTTACCTCCCTTACAACCTGTACGCCGTACATCTTCACCAGCGGAGTTCCGATCTCTATCAGGATGTGATCGCTCTCAGGTATATCCGCAAGAACTCTCCTGACCTCGTTGAGATCCACGAGATCGAATGCGACCTGCAGATACGGGGGATCCCACAGCCTTGTGACCCTGTAGCCCATGACTGGATGAACGGATCTGTCCTTCTCGTAGAGGACTTTCTCGATATCTGGAAAGCTCTCCATAGCTCTTTGTATGGCCAGCTTTGTGGCTCCGTAGTTGTATCTGTAGATGGCATCGTAGTCTTTAGCATCCGGATGTATGAAGACCGAGACGATGATGACCAGATCTTCAACATGCTCCCTGGGAATCACACCCTCCTCCACCGAATCAGCGACCGCCTTTGCCACAGCGGTCTGTGCAGGGCCAAAGATCATCGCTGCCTGCTCCATGTTCTTCACGGTCACCTTGGGAACTATCAGCGTTGAGGGTTTTGCCGGCAGATTCGGTCTTATAACCGATAGAAGAGGGGTGTGCCCAGCAGATAGCTGGGTCAGACCGTTTGCAAACGCCACGCCCACTGGCCCGTTCTTATCCCCGATAAGCAGATCGATATGAGCTACCTCGGGCTCCTTCCCGATCAGAGCCTCTCCTACTAAAAACAATCCTACACCTCTCATCCTCGGACTGAGCCCCTTACGTATTAATCTTTCCGCCTGTAGATTTATGCCGCACAGAAAGCTACTATCAGGCAACCTCCCGCTTAAGCACAAGAACAGCTGCCGCGAAAGATAGAGCGAAGAAGATCAAGAGCGCCGCAATATCCGGGTAAAGTACATCGCTGAGCGAGGCGCCTTTCAGCATCACCGCCCTCAGGGCTTCTGTGGCATATGTCAAAGGGAGTATGTAAGAGACAGGCCTGATGAACTCTGGGATTGACTCAATCGGCCACCATACGCCGGATAGTATGATCTGGGGTATCACGACCATCGGGATGAACTGGATCACTTTGTTTTACAACGCGAAGCCGGTAGTCACTATATCGAGTTGCCGTGGATGAAACCAACAATGGACTTCATTTGATATGATGCATCTTATGGTAGCAAATCAGATGCAACCGATTCTCTTCATGTCGCCGCGTGATCGGAGATGGTGAGATCGACTTAGTTTCGTTACACTACCCATCGAGAGCTATCTATATTCCTCAACCGAATCCAGTCTTGTGTATGCCTCGAGAAAGATATCATTCTGCTCCTGTGTTCCTATAGTCACTCGGATGTGGTATTTGTCTGCGCCTGGTATTCCTGAGCAGTCCTTGACGGCTATCCCCTCTTTGAGGAGATCCTCCACAAGCACCGAAGACTCTTTCGAGGTTTTTATATAGAGGAAATTTGCGTGGGAGGGATTTGTCTTTAAAATTCGGGAGATACGATCCCTCTCTGAGACGATCTTCTCGACAGAACGCCTCATGTGTTTGATGTCATTTAAAGCTGCGATGCCTCCTGCGAGCGCTGGAGCGCTTATGCCGAAGGCTGGCGCAGCCCTTCTGTACTGCTGTGCTATCCATTCCGGCGCGACGGCGTAGCCGATCCTGAGCCCGGCGAGTCCGAACGCCTTGGAGAGTGTTCTTCCGACGATGAGGTTATCGTATCTCTCTACCCATCTCACATAGCTCTCTCCGGCGAACTCTGCATACGCCTCATCCAGGAAGACTATGGATTTCGTGCGATCCAGCAGCTCTCTGAGCATTTCCCCCTCTATAACCGATCCGGTTGGATTGTTCGGAGAGCAGAGGAAGATCAGAGATGCATCAGCCGGGATTCTATCTAATTTTGTGGAGAGAACAACCTTGGATCCGCAAAGCCTGGATGCAAGTTCGTAGTATGTGTATGTGGGGATGAGGATAAATGCGGTTCTCCCCTTCTCCAGGAATAGTCTGGCTACAGAGTCGATGACTCCGTCCAGCCCCGCTCCTAAAATGATTTGCTCTTCTGATACTCCGAGATAGCCGGCAGCAGCGTTCAGAAAATCCTCATGCGAAGGATATCTGTTTAGCTCCACATCGCGTATAGCTTTTAGAACCTCAGGAGATGGCCCATACGGATTCTCGTTTCTGCTGAGGAAGACGATCCTCTCCTGAGGCACGCCGTAGATCCGTTTTATGTCCGAGATGCTGATACCAGCGTCATCTGGTGTGATATCCCGCAGTGATTCTACAAAGAGGCGCTCGCGCCACATCCTCGATCCTCTTGTTTCTTCCGATTGCAGGTATATTCAGCCGCGCGCATAATCATACATTCCTTCTTCAAAGCTTTTCAGGGAAGTAAGACGTTTGCATTTCTTTGTCCGATATCTCCCACCCAAGCCATTCTTTTATTATTATGTAGCTCATCTCAGGCGGTATTGCCCCGACCTCGGTGCATATGACATCTATATACTGATGGGGTGTTACATCGAAGGCCGGATTTCTCACCCGCAGATGCTTGAACTCCCGGTAGTTCTCCAGAACCTCCTCTGGCCCGCGCTCCTCGATCTCGACCAGCTCTCCCATCAGGGTATCAGGACTGAACTTGTAGGTCTCTGCGGCGACCATGAACGGCTTCCTGGCCTCGTGCGCGCAGAGGGCGATCTGGGATGTGCCGATCTTGTTAACTAGAGAGCCATTGGCCGTTATGACATCAGCGCCAACAACTACGAGATCGACATCCTCGATGACGCTCCTCACGGCTGAATCCACTATCAGCTCTGTTGGTATTCCAACTTCATCAAGCCTCTTTATGGTGAGATGTCCCTGATATCTCGGCCTGGACTCGGTCGCTACGACCCTGATCTCCTTTCCGTCTCTAAAAGCTCTCTCTATCACGGCCAGAGCTGCGGTTGAGTTGCAGTGCGTCAGTATCGTATCCCCCTCGCGGATTCTCCTGCTTCCGATCTCGCCGATTCTCTCAACAGCCTTCAGAGATCTCTCTATGAAGCGCTCCGCATTGGCAATGACCTCCATCCTGGCGGAATCGAGATCTTTCGCACGGTGCCTTATGACCATCCTCACCGCGTTCGCTAACGAGACGGCAGTCGGCCTGGTTCTGAGAAGAACGCCAGCTGCTTGCTTCATAGCTCTATCGAACTCCTCGAGGCCTGATGCCTCAACGTTGAGAGCGAAATCCTTTAAGGCTGATGCAGCAGCGCGTGCGATGAGCCCCGCACCCCTGATCTCCATGCTTCTGATCTTCTCTGCAGTCTCCTCTATCATGTGTCAAAACAATACATCCTTTGAAGATCTATGTTACGATGTAGTTTGTGAATCTTGTGTAGGAGTGGTCTGTTTTTTATAAAAACGCTCATGAGCCGAGGTCGCCCATGGAGATGAAATGTTTCATGCTTCTGGTGCATTTTCATACCAACATTCATGACCCAAGGTAACCAATGGTTTATAAAAATCAGGCAAGGCCCCTCTAAAGGAAGGGGATGAATGGCGTAGGATTCTCGCCATTCCGATAGCTATATAATCACGAGATTCAGAGATGGGCGGCAGGTATGAAGTCCGCCTACAAATTCCGGCTATATCCGAGACTCGATCAAGAAGCTAAAGGTGGCTCTGGAGACCTGCAGTCATCTCTACACGCTGAATAAACCTAACACTCACTGGCTAGAGCAGTGGATATAGCGGCTAAGCGGATCGATGAAACCTTGACCAGTCTCGACTTCGTCGAAGCGTATCGAAGGTCTCGATGCAGTCGGGACGCATGAAGCCCTTGCATAAAGGCAAGGGAGGAAGTCACAGAATGTGATGAAGCTTCGCGGGGGATTCGATGATAGAGCTCACAAAGGCTCCGTGCAACTCGCTACTAGAGGTCAAATCATTTACAAAAATTGGCGGCTGGCAGAAGCGACTCGAAGCCATCGGTATACGGAAGGGCATAAAGCTGAAGAAGATAACATGCCAGCCGTTTGGTGGGCCGATAGTTGTCGATGTTAACGGAACGATGATATCCCTCGGCCGTGGAATCGCATCGAAGATACAGGTTGAGGTAGCACAGCATAATGAGTGAGCTTCTCATCGATTCGCGAAATAGATGATCACACGAGCAAGAGATCGGCGGCAAACGGCCAGCCCATCATCCTGTTTTGCAATGGCAAGTGACGGCTCCGGCGACTGAAGTCGCAGGCATCCCGGCCACAGGCGATGCCGCGCCGGGGCCGATCTTCGAGATATATCTCTGGTACTTGTATATACTACGTACGGGCTGTATCCCGCCTTTGAAAGGCTGGAATTAGCCCCGCCTTCATTCTAAATAAAAAGAGGTTCGGCCAGAATCACTTGAACTTGGCCAAAACATTCGATATTTCTTCGAATATCTGGTTGATCTCGCCTGCGCCATTGATGTTCGCTATAAGTCCGGCCTTGGTGTAGTAATCGATGAGCGGCTGTGTCTGCTGTTTATAGACCTTCAACCTATTAAGTATGGCCTCTTCCTTGTCATCGTCTCTGTGGTAGAGCTCACCACCGCAGGAATCGCACTTTCCTGGAACCTTTGGGGGATTGAAGAGTATGTGATAGCTTCTGCCACATTTACACATGCGCCTTCCACTGAGCCTCCTGACGAGCTCCTCATCAGGAACATCTATGTTGAGAACTACATCGATCTTCTGTTTTAACTCCGGCAGTATCTTCTCAAGCGCTTCCGCCTGGGGTATTGTTCTCGGATAGCCATCAAGCATGTAACCCCCGGCGACATCTGGCTTGGCCAACCGATCCTTGATGATGCCTATCAATATTGAGTCTGGCACCAGCTGGCCTGCATCCATGTACTTCTTCGCTTCTTTTCCGAGTTCGGTTCCGTTTCTGACGTGCTCTCTGAGTATATCTCCCGTCGATATATGCTTCACGTTGAACTTCTCGGCGATCATCTTGGCCTGCGTCCCCTTCCCAGATCCCGGCGGGCCGAGCAGAATTATGTTCATATCAAGCCTCCTTTACCGCAAGCAACAAGCGACCCGAATTGCTTGCCCTTGTGGGTTAAATCCCTGGTTGTTAAAAAACCTTTCGTGATCAGTTGTGGGCCTTAAAAGAGACTGAGATGACCGCATGCTCCTCTTAGTCTAAAATTGTTATCAGGAGAGCATATCTTGTGGGATGTGCCAGGGAAGAGAACAATATCGAAAAACACTCATGGCCTAAAGGCCACCCATGAGGATGAAATAGGCCAGATGGTGATTCCATTCTCACACCAAACACTCATGAGCCGAGGTCAGCCATGAGAATGAAAATGGTTCGTATGCATTTTCATACCAATCAATTCTGAGCTTTTGATCCTCAAAACCTTATCTGTAGCGGTCTTGCCAGCGAACCCCTAGCCACAGTTCATACGTCAGGTAAATATACTATATTTTAGAACCCCACGTTTAAAAGGTGAATATATGGCAAAGAAATTGGATGAAGAAATGCTAGAGGAGATAAACGAGAACTTAGCGGATATAGCAGCTGTGCTTGCGGATCTTGTTGATGAGATGATCGAGGTCAGGACTACGCTCCAGTTTATTGGAATTCCTCTAATCTCGGATATGATCTTAAAGTACAAGCCTGAAGCAAAGGAGCAGCTCGAGCCGATTATAAGCGAATTGGTCAGTGGTTTAGAACAGATGAAGATAGAGGAGCCAGGCGAGGAAGAGTGACTTTTTAACCTAGATGATTACCGGAGCTCTCGCTCTTCGCACCATTTTTATAAGGTTGTTTGCAGAAAAATAGCCTGAGAGCATATAAGCACGCTCGATCATCTTTCGGCGCTCCAGCTGGATGTGTCCGAATAAGGATTAGTGTTTCTGACATGCAGAAGAAGAGAATATAAAAATCTCTGGCCTCAGCGCTTATCCGGACAGGTCCCTCCAGCTAGAGGATAAAACTTAATACAGTTGAAGACACACAGTATCTCGGTGGTGCTTGTGCCTAAGTTCAAGAAGCGCGAGACCGAGAGGAAGGGTGGCAAGAAAATGGAGAGCCTCGAAGAAAAGCTATTGAAGACACACTTGGATGAGATCAAAGGCGCAGGCGGTGAGGAATAATATTTTGATATCTGTGAGAATATCCACCGGTTTGGAAGAGGTTGAGAGATGCGTAAATCTCCCCCAGGGGGCCACATACTATCAACTTCTTGATATTCTTGGCATAAACCCGGAGACGGTTGTTATAAAGAAAGACGGCTCTCCGGTCCCACGCAACGATGTGGTGCTTCCAGGAGATATCGAGATCATCCAGGTTGTGTCTGCTGGCTAGGCTCCCTGGGGCTGAGCTTTGTGCTCAGCTCTCTCAGCCTCCTTATGCTTTCCATTATCTTTGCTGCTTCTCTCTTCTTCTCATCCTCAAAGTGTTTTATGATCTCGTCAAGGCTTACTGTAAGACGGTAGACCTTCATCGGCCTGCCTTTTCCGTCTTTCTTCAGCTCTCTCTCCGCCACCCAGTTGTTTGCCCTGAGGATCCTCATAGCCACCGATACCTCTGGCTGTCTCAGATTTGATCCTATCTCTATCTCCCGGGATGTAGCCTCCTCTACATTGGCCAGATACGTTATCATGGCAGCTACATTTCTAGGTATGCCCACCGAGACCAACGTCTCCACGAACTCGGCATCCTGCTCATCGAGAACCCGTACAGAGAACTGTCTCATGGAGATCCCAATCTTCTTTTGATCTTGTGTATCAACGTTATAATATAAATAGTTTATTTTGTGATGGCATAATCTATATGTTAGTAATATTAATATCGATTCGGCGGGGCGCAGAAGATGTTGTGAAATTCAGTAGTTCTTGGGCTCGATTCACCGATTAGCCTATCACGAGTCATCGTCCAATTACACAATACCTCTGAGCCCACTGGGATCCAGATGCTCTTGTATTTCCATAGTACCAGTGCACATCCATCGGTACTAAAGAATGGGCATGGATGCAAAATTATCGGGTCGTTAACCCTGCTCCACTGCCTTCAAGAATGATCGGTATGTCCTTTGGAGGAATGTTTAAGTATTAGTGGCTGATAACAATTTCGCCGATAACGGCTGCTCGATAAAACCGATTTGGCGTAGGAGGAAATCAGATGGCGTTTTACACACTGGGCCTCACCTTCTCCATCGTGATAGCTTTGACAGTCGTTGTGTTGGCTATCTGGCTCTATGGTATGTATTTCAACTTCAAAAAGTGGGGCATGGGCTCCACAGGATACCATGAGCCTCTCGCCCACAGCTTCTGGCTGTTCATTGCCACCTGGATTCATGAGGCATTCAAAGATGGGATATGGGTATTTATAAGAACACTTATCTTAGACGTGCTTCTTCTGAGAAGAACTCTGCGCAGAAGTCCCGTCAGATGGGTCATGCACATGGCGATATTTTATGGATTTGTGACACTCGCCGCTCTTTCAGGTCTCGGTCTTTTTATGGATATAATAGAGCACTTCGACATCCTTGGCATGGCCCATCAGGCTGAGATGGTGAAGAAGTCGATGGAGCTCCCCTTTGATATCTTCGGATACCTGCTGCTCTTCGGATCCACGATCTCAATCCTGCGAAGGATATTCATCAAGGAGGTCAGGGATGTCACAACAGCTTATGATGTAGTCCTCATCGGAGGCGTGTTTCTGATAACCATAACGGGCTTCTATGCGGAGTGGATGAGAGGAAATGCATTCTTGGTGGGAGATGTCTTTGCGAATCCCGTTTACGCTCCACACTTTGCACTGATACATACGATACTGGCGCTCTGTCTCTTCGCATTCATACTTCCGTGGAGCAGGTACCTGCATGTTATAGCAGCACCGATGACCATTCTCGCGAACAGAGGAGGCGAGTAAATTGGCAGATAATAAGCCCAACAATAAGCCTCTGATATCAGGATTTCTGATGTCGACTCAGCTGATGGAGCTGAATGCATGCACTAGATGCAAGGAATGCATGAACTGGTGCCCGACATACGCTGTAAGGCCGGACAGACCGGAGATAACTCCGATGTACAAGATCGCAAAGCTCAGGGAGATGCTGGACAGCCAGTATGGATTGAGGGCAAAGATCTTCGGCCCCAAGCCGCTTCACGAGGATGAGATCAATAAGTACACGGAGGATACATACTACTGCACAACGTGTGGTGTCTGCGGCACCGTCTGCGAGTCCGCGATCCTGACTGTGGAGCTCTGGGAGGCGATAAGGCCCAATCTTGTCGTGAGAGGCAACGGCCCTTACGGAAAGCAGTCCTTCTTCCCGAAGCTTTTGAAGACAGACAGAAATCCATATCAGGCGAAGCAGGAAGATAGGCTCTGCTGGGTCCCGAAGGATGCCAAGGTCGATGAGTCTGGAAAGATCGCATACTTCGCGGGATGCACAGCGGCTTACAGACAGCAAGCTCTAGGCGTCGCCACAGTCAGAGTTCTCAATGCTCTCGGCGTGGACTTCTGCATGCTAGGCAAGGATGAGTGGTGTTGTTCATCTGCTCTCGTAAGGACGGGCCAGAGGGATGTAATGAGAGAGCATGCGGTTCACAACATCGACGCTCTGAAGGACAGAGGTGTCGAGACAGTTCTTTACGCATGTGCAGGGTGTATGAGAACAGCGACCATCGACTGGCCCAGATGGTACGAGGGATACATACCTTACAAGAACGTGCCTCTGTCGGTTTTTGTTAGAGATAAAATAAGAGCCGGTGAGGTAGAGTACAAGAGAAGCATCGACTACAAGGTGACCTTCCACGATCCCTGCCACAGCGGTCGCCACCTGATGCACATACAGGGAAGGGACTGGGCGTTCGAGGCTCCGAGGGATGTTCTACAGTCTATACCTGGACTGAAGTTCATCGACATGGAAAGGAGCAGGGAGTTCCAGCGGTGCTGCGGCGCGGGAGGCGGTGTGAAGGCGGGAATTCCGGATCTCGCGCTGGACTGCGCTGTGAACAGGCTCAGAGATGCGGAGCAGGTGGGCGCGGACATCATAGCAAGCACATGCCCCTTCTGCAGGCGCAACATAATGGACGGCAGGAACTCCGCGAACTCTCCGATAAAGGTTCTAGATGTCGTGGAGCTGGTAGCAGCTGCAATGGGACTCGATGTGACCATCCCAGAGAACCCCTACACCAAATACCAGGAGCAGGATACAATCGTCTGCAAAGACGTCTGCAAACTCGAGACAGTCATCGGCGAGAAGGCCGGAAAGGATATCGTCGGCGAGGCCCATTAGGCCTCCATCTTTTATCAGATATTTTTTTTGTTGTGTTCTGCTGTTATCTCCGTGAGAGGGTATGCGTGAAAGCCTCTGCTTCCTGACGGAGAGGATGTCACTTGTCGAACTATGCAATTTATGATACACGCCAGAGAAAGATCGTGATTCCGGCCTGGAGCATATTAACCATCCTTGCAACGAAGGGAGATTTTAAGATACGATCTCAGCTGCTGTGTTGAATAATTCGAGGCGATACAGTCTTTAGACATCGATTCTTATCAAATTTCAGATCCGTGTGAAATGAACCTCGGCTGTTGGATCTCGGAACATTATTCGACACAGCGATCTCAGCACGATATTTATATGTGGAACACACAGGGCTTTAACGGATGACAGATATTCCCGTTCTGCCTTTAGCAGAGATACAGCAGCGAGTCGTCGGCTGGTGGCTTGGCAACTACTATGGGAGCTTAGGATACGTCGGGAAGAGGCTTGGCAAGAGGGGCGTACGAGAGTTCCAGGAGCTTGGTGCTAAGCAGGTGGCTGCAACCTTCAAGCGACTCAATCTCACAGGCCCATTTGATATAGCAATAGCGATAGCAACAAATGAGAAGAACATGTTCGGCTCGGAGATAGATGTTATCGAGAAAGAGGAATGTGTGTGCATCCGGAGATCACGCTGCGCCATCCTGGATGGTATAAAGGCGTTCGCTAAGCTCGGAGCGTCTATAGTTGCAAAGGAACACTGCAAGACATGCTCTGAGACACACTGGAGATCCGCATTTAAAGAGATGGGGTTCGACCTCGAGACCGAGCTCTCGGACGATGGGTGCGAGATGCGTATAAAAAAGCTCTGAACAAACAATCAGGAGCGGTGCACGCTCGACTTCTCCTCTAGTCTTCATCACATGATGCAATGGATATGATGGGTCACGTGGTCGTATCACTTTAAAGGATCCGTCCTGATAAGCGCTGAGGACAGAAATTTTTATATTCTCTTCTTCTGAATGTCAGAAACACGTAATCCTTATCCGGACAGGTCCACTTTAAATGTCGGATGTTATATAGGCATGACAGTTTGCCGATTTTGTGTAGCCTCGCTATCACGTGTGGTTCTCTTCTGCAACCACAACGATCAACATGTGCTCTTCAATCGTCCAGACATGATCGGTTAACGGGTCGCCATAGCACGAGTCCGAGGTTCGCACTTCATTCGATCATCATCGACCTCGATTCGGAGGTTCTTTACACGGATATCACCTGCAGATTCTCCTGCTGTGTTGAGTAATTCGAGGTGATGTAGCCGATAGATGTCGATTCTTACCAAATTTTAATTTGTATGAATTAGCCCTCTGCAATTGGATTTCTGAACACTATTCGACACAGTAAATCTCCAGAAGATTTAAATAAAGAAACCTCGAAGTGCTAAATGTTACATTGATGATCTAAAAATTACATAATTGATCACAGGTGTCTTAGAATGTATGGAAAAATAGTAAGGCTTGAGAGGATAATGAACCGCGCTACAGGGCGATCAGTAATAGTTCCGATGGACCATGGTGTCACACTTGGTCCGATAAATGGTATAAAATCTTTGAAGAGCACTGTTGATGCAATAGCATTTGCGGGGGCTGATGCTGCTGTAGTTCACAAAGGTGCTGCGATATTCGGACATCGAGGATACGGGCGCGATCTCGGGCTTATTTTACATCTCTCAGCATCGACATCTCTTGGCCCCGACCCGAATAACAAGGTGCTAGTCGCCACCGTTGAGGAGGCGATAAAGCTGGGGGCGGATGGAGTGAGCATTCAGGTAAATATAGGAGCGGAGAATGAATCGCAGATGCTCTCCATCCTGGGAGAGGTGTCCAGAAGCTGCCAGGAATGGGGGATGCCGCTGATGGCGATGATGTATCCACGCGGTCGTAAGATCACAAATGAGTATTCAGCGGAGTTTGTAGCACACGCAGCCAGAGTCGGCGCGGAACTTGGCGCTGATATAGTGAAGACATCGTACACAGGAGATCCCGACAGCTTCTCCAGGGTGATTGAGGGCTGCCCTGTGCCGGTAGTCGTGGCAGGCGGGCCGAGGATTGCATCAGAGCTGGACCTGCTGAGAATGGTAAGAGATGCGATCGATGCGGGTGCAAGGGGCGTTGCAATCGGCAGAAACATCTTCCAGCATGAGAATCCATCGATGATAACAAGAAGAATATCCGCCATAGTGCATCGGGGCTTTACGCCGGAAGAGGCCATGGGCATCATGGCTCATCAAGGAGAATGAATATTTGGAGAGCACTGATGTTATGTGGTGTCGTGCAGCCGTGTGACCTCCTCGCCGGCCTGAAGGCGGGATAGGAAAAGATACAAAAAAGAGCGGTTGGCAGCTTCTCTGCCCCAATAACAGCGTCTCGAAGATATCAACGCTTGCGGAGAGCCACAGGATACGCACCACATTTCGGTTCGCCGAAGGCATATACCCTCCCATTTCCAACTGTGAACACCACCCCATCAGCAACTGCAGGCGATGATCCGCCTTCCGGATACGCCCACACGATCTCTCCGTTTGTGGCGTTTAGTGCGAATATGCCCTTATATTCGTTGAAATTCGGCCTGCCTACGAATATCAGACCGTCTGCGTAAGCAGGAGAGCATCTCCAGTCTCCGATTTTATCATCTTGAGATGTGTTCCATAATAGCTCGCCTGTAAGAGCATCAAAACAGTACGTAAAAAGCCTGCTGAACCCCTCGCAACCGCCGCAGAGATACACACGATCATCCGCAAATGCCGGTGTAGAATCAGTCGGGCTGACTACGGCTCTCCAGAGAGCGGAACCATTGGACAGAGAGAGCGCGAAAAGGTCTCCATCTCCATAGAAGTTGTATGTCGCCATGTATACCACTTCATTATGTATCATGGCAGAGCCGCATGGAGAGTTCTCAGTGCTCAGGTTCCAAATCTCGGTTCCGTTGTTTAGATAAACGCAGTATATCTTCCCGCCAGAACCCCACTCCCAGCTTCCGAATACTACTTTATCTCTATCGATGGCCGGCGTAGACTGTGCATTGCCTTTTACTTCGAAGCTCCAGAGCTCTTTACCCGTCTCCTCCTCCAGGCAGTAGTAGTGGTGACCATCCCAGTCGCTTACGACGACCTTCCCGTCGGCTATGGCCGGGCTCCCGTCTATTGCGAACTTGCAGGTTGGAGGTGAGAATGTCCAGATCTCCTTTCCATCTGCGGCATCGAGACAATATGTCTTGTCGGAGGTGAAGAATACCTTTCCTGAGTGGTAGACGGGGGTAAACCCAAATGCGTAGTCACCTGCAGATTTAAACGGGTATGACCAAATAATATCGCCTGAGCTCTGATTCAGGCATACGAGCTTATCAACGCAATTCACAAAAACTCTGCCCTCAGCCACAGCTACCGAAGAGCCTGCCTGTGCACCTATATAGTCGCTTATCCATAGCGTCTTATTGGTCTTGGGAGCTTTTGAATTGGAAAAACCGGTGTGCTTCGAATCGTGATGGAATTGGTGCCACTCATCATCTCCCAGACAGTATAGCTTTCCGTAATGCTGATCTCCCTCAGTTCCTATGTAGAGGCGACCATCATATAAAGCCACTCCCCCCAGAATATACCCATTGTCGGGAGGATCGAACTTCCAGAGAAGCTCGCCACTTCGACCTGCATCCTCAATGCAATATATAAAACCATCAATTCGTGCTGTGGTAAACAGAATCCTGGGTTTATCGTTTGCTATGGACACCGTAGGCGAGGATTTGACACCAGCTTCTACAGAATAAGACCATATCACCTCACCAGTCGTATTGTTGAGACATATCAAAGCGCCAGGATGACCATGTTCGCCCGCCCCTACGTAGACTCTGTCATTAAGTATCACTGGGGTTGATGTGCTGAATCCAATAGGCGTGCTCCAGCCGCGGTCCTCGAACTTGCCCGTCCTAACATCAAACCCTATCTTCCATGCATATCCCTCCTCAGCAGAGAGTTCTGAAGTTGTGTATATCCAATCACATTTGCATGTAACCGATGCCCTGATCCTTCCTGGTTTGGGACGGGAAAAGCCAAGCCTGTTGCTATCATTCAGCCTCAGCACATCGGCCAGCGTTCCATTCATGCGATTCAAGCTGAGAAGCACGCCGTCATTCTGGCCGGCTATGAGATAATCTCCTAATATACATGCGCCACACCACATGTAACCTTTTGTTTTTGTTGTGTAATTCCAGCACTCTGTGCCATTTTCAAAGAAGCAAAAGTATCTCTTTTCCGCGGTTCCATAGGCGCTACCTTCACCGATGTATATTCGGCCATCCGCATAGATCAATGGTGATTCGAATCTTTTATCTGTTACATGATGCTTCCATAATATATTTCCGCTCTTTCCGTCACAGGATGCCAGCACGCCCGAATCAGTAGCAGCAAATACCCTGTATTCATTGCCTGTCACTGTCTGGTAATCAACACATACTGGCGTGGAGCTCTGAAAGATCCATCCATTCAATGAAGAAGACCATATTTTATCGCCTGTTCTGGCATCGAAAGCATATAGCGTCCCATTACCACCGATGACATAAACGGTATCCGAACATATGATAGGCGTGGCATCAACCCTCTGTATATCTGCAGCCCACAAAACAACAGGATTTGTGGGAACTTTTTCAAAGGTGATTCCGAAATTATGGGTCTCTCCCCGAAACTGCAGCCAGTCGAATGCAGCAGCCGCGTTAGAAGATATTAATATGATCAATGTAATTAATATAATACATTTTATTTTGCTTTTGTGGATGATCATGATTGCCACCTCTCCGAAGATTGATAGATCACTGGAGGCATTGTCCCTTCAGTTAGCGCTATCATCGCGTTTGCAGTCCATTCGAATGAGAAACCCTCACTGTCTTTTTTCCACCATATTGAACCATTTTCTTTTTGTAAGCTTGTTATATGAGAGATAACATCTGCGTTACCACTACGCCATTGCGTGGGATCTTCCCCAGCGGCATTTAGTGCCATGATGACCCAGCCATCTGTGGCAGAATTCGATCCCAGCGTGGAGAACCCGCCATCTGGATTTTGTTCGGAATGGAGATACTCAAATGCTTTTTTAACTGCTGAGGAGTTTTTGTCCTCTCCGGCAGCCAACAATGTACATAGAACTATTGCTGTTGTATCTGGATCTTCCCCAGCCGCGCCCCCATTCCATGACCAACCGCCAGATGATGTTTGCATGCTTTTAAGGTTATCAAGCGATTTATGTAGATCACCAGAATAATTCGATGCTATTAGCCCCAAGATCACCCAACAGTCATCCCAAATGTAATTCTCCTTTCCAATTTTACCATCTGGCTTGATATAGCCTTTTAACATCTCAACATAATCGGTGCCATTGATATCATAGGGGTTCAAACCAATCGCGACTATAGCCACGACATAACGCCCTATTTGAGCCTCTACATTCGAGAGATTATATAGGGCGTCTCGGTTTTTGAGCAGATATTCGCACAACTTACTATTGGCATGTGCAAATTCTGCAGAGCCTTCAGGCAATGCTCCAATCGCAGTAGCAGCTATAACGCTCGATTTTAGATCACTTCCAACTCCAGGTTTTGAGCCAAAACCCCCATCGTCATTCTGACATGAGAGGAGATATCCTAATGCCGATTGGACTGTTGAATCAACATCATACGGCGTTTCATGTGATGATATGCCTTGATCCTGAATGATGACTATGCAGAGCAGCACCAAGCCAACAAGCTTTAATTTATCTATCATTTCATCACCATTTTAGCTATTTGAAACTAAAACCTCTTTTCGACAAGAGCAACTGAAAATATCTATTCGCATCTCGCTGCCGAGATCGCCCAAGCCACCCATGCAGCATGGTAGGATCTCGTACTCTAAGGATTCATTTTCGTCACTCTGATTCCCCGAGGAAGTCCTGTTTATTATCGGGAAAGATCCTCTCTGTTCGATACGGAAACCGCCAATATACCTGTCAAAAAGCTCCTCTTTTACAGCAGCCTTACTGCTCAAAAATGCACCTTCTTCCTTGGTAAACGCATGAAATTCAGCAACCCCTAAGAAATCAGACTGTAACGAGTAGTTAATTATATTACTGTTATTATATCTATTCTCTTTTTTAAGTTCTTTTATATCATAATAATTCTCTTCAAAAACGGTGCCTGCCTTGTAGTTTTTCTGCTTCATGAGATCCTGCTGCATTGAATCGTAGGTTAGGTTAATGGCGTAAGCCTTCACCAAAACAGGCGCATATTTCAAATCAACTGATGTGTTGATATCCAAGCCGCCAGGTCGTTGCTTTACGATTCTCTCAGAATTATACTTGCCAGATCCTTTTTGCCGGTGTGTGCTAGAAGCATGCGGATATCTCCCAGCTGGAATTGCAAAATAGTCTCTGCATGACGAGAATCCCGAACCACTTACCAAGGAATATTCATCATATTCTATATTTGCAATACCTCTTACGCCTTCGCCTGTAATGCTGCATATGTAAGGACCGCCGATTCCGCATTGTATATAAGGCAAACCATAAAAGTAATACGTGGGGATGAACCCGGACTTCTCTGCAGCTACGCAGAAATATGCATCTAGTTCCAGGGAGATTTCATCTGTATATCCATCGCTCCCTGTGGTAAATGTCAAGTTTCCTATGGTTACCGTGGCGCCAGCAGAGGGCCTATCGTATCCGCCATATGTGTAGGCGGATCTCTCCATAACTTTTATCCTGAATTTCTCTCCTTTCGCCACAACAGACGGAACTTCTTTGAGATAAAGGTAGCCGGCCAGGTGGCTCCCGCTGTTTGGGCCAATGAACTGAAGGTTATCTCCATCGTTTAAGCGATAGCTGCTCACACCCTCACTCGACTCTGCACCATTGACATAAAAAGCCGGCCCCCAATCGCCATTACAACCTGCAATGCTGGTGAGGAATATCCCATATGAGCCCCAATCTTGATATGTGTAAGACACCCCGCTTGCTTTGATCGCGTCCCATGCGGTTGGATTGGGCTTATTCAAAGTAACCGCGTTATCATATACCACTCCACCGTTACAGAAAACCGTCAGTTGGACTGTAACCGCAGCAACTGTTGTAGTAATGGCAAACAATATGGCCAGAAATACGAAGGCGATTCTCATCCACATCCCAACTTACTTTATTTATATCAAGTATACTTTAGCAAGTAAATTTGTTTTTACTTAAATTTTTTGGTCTAAATTTCCGTTCTGGAAAATTTTCAGAAATCCGATAGCAGAGGGTCAATTCAGATGAATCAAAAATTTGATAAGAATCAACACCCAACGACCACATCACCTCGAATTATTCAACACAGCACCTATGAGATATCTCTTTAAGATGAACTGAATGCAGGGTAGCGAATCCCTGCGACTTCAGTCGTAGGATGTGCGCGCTCCGTTGCCTGTCATAAACTATATGTGTGTGCAGATTGATCGCCTTTTGGCTGCGTGGCTGAAAAAGATTGTAGTCGCGAAAAACCGATACTAGCATATTCACCCTCGGAGGGGTAAAGCTGTATGAGATACCGGCTAACCGGATCTGTGGAACAGGAAGCCTGAACTATAGGTCGGGAATGAAGTAACAGTCTTAAATTGTTTATATGACCCTTCTGGAAGATGCTCTGGCCGGCAAGGAGGTCCATGCTGTCAAGAGGGTGGCTTGGAACGAGGGACTGAAATCCAGTATGATTGTGAAGCTGGTGGCCTCGGGAAGAGCCGTCATAATGCAGCGCGAAGGTAAACCACCTGTTGGTATCGGACAGGGTCTCAGAACCAAGATCAACGCCAACATAGGAACGTCCACAGAGAAGATCGATGTTACCAGCGAGATCGAGAAAGCCAGATTAGCAGAGATGTGCGGCGCTGACACCATTACCGACCTTTCGATGGGCGGACATATTGACGCCATCAGGAAAAGCATACTTCGTGAGACCAATCTCCCTCTTACCACCGTGCCCATCTACGAGGCGGTTGCTGATGCAGGATCGTTCGAGGCGATAAGCGAGAGCGATCTGATCGGTACGATCCGAAAGCATGCTCGAGAGGGAATTTCCTCGATTGTTATACATGCCGGCTTTACTCGAGATCAACTGGAGCTGTTGAGGAACTCTAAGAGAATTATGGGCATGGTCTCCAAGGGAGGCTCCTTTACAGCAGCGTGGATGCTGAAGAAGAACCGAGAGAACCCTTTTCTTTCCCGTTTCGAGGAGATATGCAGGTTACTTGCCGAAAAAGATGTTGTTCTCTCACTCGGAAACACCATGAGAAGCGGGTGCATTCATGACCTGATGGACGGACCACAGGAAAAGGAGATCGAAAATAATGCCGAACTTGCCAGGAGAGCCAACGAACTGGGGGTACAGGTTATTATTGAGGGCATGGGCGGGCATGTCAGTGCTGATCGTATACCACAGTACGTAGACCGTTACAAGAGGATTACCGGTCACAGACCGCTTTTCGTAGCCGGTCCGCTTCCAACCGATATAGGTGTTGGGCATGATCACATAGCAGGAGCTGTAGGAGGTGCATTGGCTGCTGGAGCTGGGGCGGATTATCTCTGTTATATCACGCCCGCGGAGCATCTGGCGCTACCAACCCCTGCCCAGGTCAGAGAAGGAGTTATCGCCTTCAAGATAGCGGCTCATATTGGGGATTCTATAAAATACGGTCTCAGCCCCAGAGATCAAAAGCTCGCCCAATGCAGAAAGAAGAGAGATTGGGAAGGCCAATTCGGTTATGCTCTCGATGGTGATACGGCACGGGAGATCCATCACCAAAGTCAGACCAAGAACTGCTCGATGTGCGGAAAATATTGTGCCATTGCCATCATGGAAGAATACCTCAATAGACCATAGGACGAAGGCATGGCCAATCTCCGCATTTCATACAGCCAGTAGGTGTCGATAGTATAAACAAATATTGGCCCTGAGGCGGTACTGCCTGTGGCTGGGATGCCTGCGGCTTCAGTCGCGGAAGCAGTTACAGAGTTCTCTTTAAAAAAGACGCAATCGCCAGGAAGTATTCCTCTCGATAAGGTCGTCGAAAGCTCTCGAGAGACATCCTCTCTTTGAGCATGAGTTCCTCGGACTCCGCAACCTGCTGGAAGCTGTGATCAGCATTCGGGATTATGACCAGTTCCACATTTTTGTTGCCGTGCTCCTTTAAGTCCCTCTCTATCATAAAGGCATCCTCAACGGGGACGTTCAAGTCGCATGATCCGTGAATAACAAGTACGGGTCTCTGTATGTATTTGAACTGGTTTTTAGGAGCGTACTCGGGCAAATAACAGATGGGGTCATGTCGTATCCTCCAGAGTTTTCCTTTGTAGCTGAAACAGTGTTCGATTTCGCCCATCACCGCCCTCTCGATCAGCGACTGAAGGTTCAGCCCAATAACCAGGCCGAGGGGATCGTTCTCCTCTACCCAGTGGAGATTCTCCAGGCTCTTCGCGGCAAATTCTACCACCCTCTGGTAGTTGAAGATCATCATCTCAGCATAGTCCCTGTAGAGGCCACCCTGGAGAATGTAAGCCTTTGGCCTTTTCTCTTCTTTGGCCATGAGACATGCAGTGTAGACTCCAGCACTCTGCCCCAGAACTGCGATCCTTTTAGGATCTACAATCTCCTGGGAGGAAAGAGCCTTATATGCGGCCATCGCATCCTTTACGTCCTGGAGATAACCTCCTTCGTCGATAGGATTCTCGCTCTCTCCAATGCCTCCCCTATCCCATGAAAATGTGGCGAATCCTTGAGATGATAGTCTTCTTGATATCTCTAGAAAGAAGTTCTTCTTGACTACAGGCCTTCCATCTTTTCTATTTAATAAATTCCCGTCCCTATCCTGCTCAAGGGATCCGTGGATCAGCAGGATAGCAGGCAAGGGGCCTTCCATCACAGGCGGGTGTCTCAGGACTCCTGCAAGCCGGAGAGATCCACTGTAGAAGTATACGGGTTTTTCAACCATCAATTGCTCTTCGGCCATGCCTACTCCCATCCAGTATTTCTTGTTATCATCAGGTATAGAAACATCGGAACCCCGATAAAGGAGATAACTATTCCAATGGGAATTATTATTGGCGCCATAATCGTTCTACCGGCTATATCAGCACCCGTTACCAGAATGGAGCCGACGATGCATGATGCAGGAATGAGAAAACGGTGGTCGTTCCCAACCACAATCCTGGCAAGGTGTGGGGCGACCAGTCCTACAAAACCGATTATTCCTGTGAAGCAGACTATCACGGCGGTGATAAACGATGACAGTAGAAGTGACATGTTTCTAACTAGAGCTACATTTATTCCAAGGCTCTTAGCAGCCTCGTCACCTGCAGAGAACATTATATTAAGATCCAAAGAGAAACTAGCAAAAAATGGCATCACAAGAAGAAATGCTGCGGTAACTATCATCAATCTGTCCCAATCCGCTCCGGAGAGTGTTCCAAAGGTCCAGTGGATCATCGCATTGAGCTGCTGCTCGTTCGCGAAGAACTGTAGGATTGCCGTTAAAGACCCAAAGAAGTAAGTCAGTGCTATACCCGCTAGGACCATAGTCTCAGGGGAAGACCGCTTCAGTCGGCTTATTAAAAATACCAGTAAACCACAGCCTAGAGCGGACATAAAGGCGCTCAAGATTATAGCATAGGTTCCGATACCGGTATACCCCATCCCGAACATTATCATCACGGATGCGCCGAAGGCCGCAGCAGATGATATGCCAATGGTAAAGGGGGAAACAAGAGGGTTTCTGGTTACTCCCTGCATCACCGCCCCTGCAACCGCCAGCCCTGCTCCCGTTACTATACCCATAAGTACACGGGGAAGCCTGAGATGCCAGATTATGGATTCCACGTAGGGATCACTTTCTACGGCAGGGAGGTATCTCGATAGTATTGCATAAAGTATCTCGACCTTGCGTTGTGTGGCACCTCCGATAGCAGCTGAATAAACGGCCAGAAATAACAGCACTGCAAAGCTCACGATTAGAAACAAGAGCTTTCTCTCAATAAACTCTGTATAGGCGTGCTTTACATCAGCTCCTTCAGACTTTCTTCTGATCTTAGTGCACATGCCCAAGATCCTATCGATGTGATTCATATCGTCTATCAATTTCAAGACAATGGTATTCCAACCGATTAGCCGAAATAAGATTCTAGATGCATTACAGTCAATCAAATTTAGGGATTGGGGTAAATGTATACCCCTCTGTACTCCAACCCCTGGAATCTCTCTAGGTACGTCCTGTAGAAATCTATCGGATCTAAATCCTTGAACTTCTCTGGATAGAGAACCTTCGCCAGGAATACAGGTCCAAACTTCTTGCCAGCCCCTCCTGTTATGTCGAAGCTTACGACATACACCTGACCATTCTTAACAGCCTTGGTATTCGAGAGCTCGGGTCGGCTCATTATCTCATCTCGAATGGCCTTGAATTGCTCCTCGCTTTCCGCGTTCCATCCCAAGGGTGTACCCTTGAATATCACATCAGGATTCCTCTTGGCTACATCTTCGGGATCAACCTCAAAGGCCAGCTCAGACCTTTCAGGATACAGATCCTTGCCGCCAGAAGCGCGGATCATATTGGGTATGCCGCTGCCATAACCTGCACCCCCATAGGTGAGATACTTCTTGGCGCCCTCGAAGTAGACGGTCTTTCGATCTGCATCGGGTATCGTGACCAGGGTCTTGTTAATAAGATCGTAATACCCCTTGAAGAAGGACATATACTCCTCAGCCTCGGCCTCCTTTCCGAGCATTCTGCCCAATGTCTTTATCTCATCGAACCAGACCTCGGTCCTGTAGAAGTCTAGCCCCACCACTTTTATTCCAAATGGCTCGAGCTTCTTCTGCACTTCATCAGGCTCTGGTGGATACCCCGCTGAGAGGCATATGACGACGTCCGGCTTCAGCTCAGCAATCTTCTCGTAATTCGGCTCTTCCTGAGTTCCAACCACGGGGACGTTTGCCAGCTCGGGAAGTGTTCCCTTATCCACCTCATCTTTTGTGGACTGATCCATACCCACGATTCTATCCACTGCACCCATAGCTCGCATCTCTTTGGCTGGATTGCTCCAAAGAACAACCACAGATTTTACAGGGTACGGAACCACTACCTCTCTTCCGGCGGAATCTACTATAGTTATGACCTCGTCGGAATCCGATGCGTATGCACCTATGCCTAGCATCATTAAAACTATAGTAGTTATACAAAGAGATATCGCTATCACATATTTTTTAAACAATTTTACACCTCTATAGTTTTATTTCATATTAAGTAGCTATTTTCTATATCTATATATGATCATTTCGGTGCTATTTCAACAAAAATAACCAAAAAGTTGATACACAATAGAGGTCATAGGTTGGCTTGGTCCTATGATATCGCACCCGTCCAGATCAATTGAGCACAGATTCCTGATTGCTATCGGTCTTACTTGCGCCATCTTGATTGTAGAGCTGGTGGGTGGATGGTGGACGGGGAGTCTGGCCCTGCTGGCCGATGCAGCTCATGTATTTCTGGATATCTTTGCCCTGATACTAAGCTATGGTGCCATCCGCCTCTCCTCTCTTCCTGCTGATGACAAACATACCTTCGGATACCATCGGTTCGAGGTCTTTGCATCGTTGATTAATGGGATAACTCTTGCTGTAATATCGATCTGGCTCTTCTGGGAGGCATATCATCGCTTCGTTTCACCCAGGCCGGTAATGGGCATGGAGCTTTTGATCATTGCTCTGCTGGGTCTGGCAGGAAATTTTGTTGCAGCTCTCATCCTCAGAGGCAGTCATCTCGTCGATCATCATGGCCAACACTCAGCAGTAACGGACATCAATGTGCAGAGCGCCATGTTCCACGTTATAGGAGACGCATTATCATCTATTGGCGTCATCGTTGCGGCGGTCGTAATCTGGCGGACTGGCTGGCTGATGGCCGATCCGCTGGCAGGCGTGCTGATAGGCGTGATCATCCTCGCCGGCTCGTGGAGGGTGATCAGGTCCTCTGCCCACATAATGCTGGAAGGAACTCCGGCCTGTCTCAACCTTAGATCTGTGGAAGAGGTTATGCTCAGTTCGCCAGGTGTAACCGAAGTGCATGATATTCATATCTGGAATCTCTGCTCTCACCATGCTATTCTCAGCGCTCATGTGGTGATAGATTGCAACAGCCAGATCACGTTCCAGAATATTATGAAAGATTTGAAGTCCCAACTCAGGGACAGGTTTGGAATTGAGCACACCACTCTGCAGATGGAATACGAGTGCTGCGAGGATGACTCTGTGTGCAGAATCTTCAAGTCTTGAATACTGTTATAAATCCGGTTAGAGATATTCAATGCATAGGCCATGATATACCTTCCCGAACCGGAGCAGCCAGATCTCGGTCTTGGCGGGGCTATCTTTCTTGCATGGTTGCTCAAAATAGGACAACGCGAAAAACTGTCTATCGCGAAGAAGAAGTGGACCCGAATATTGAGACGTGACGCCAACCTTTGCGAGATGGACCTTGAAGACTTTATAGCCCGGGCAGGTGAGGAGCGCCTTTATGTGGCAAGGTTGTCGGGAGAGGAGTACCTTGTACTCACAAAAGAGGGCATCAAATGGGCGGAGCCGTGGACTCTGTACTATAACGTTGCACGCGGGCACCACGGCCAGCCGACGAAAAGGAAGATCGATTAAACAGAAAATATAATTTCTGTTCTCAGTTAGCTTTTTATCTAGGTTTGATTGGATATACAGAGAGAAGCATGAACGATATTGTTGAAAATTATGACGTGCTGCCGTTCGGCGGTCTCTTCGGAGATACCCATCTGGCTCGCATACTTGAACAGATAATCGCTGATCCTTTCGAAGAGTACACGCTAAAAACCCTTGCAGAACTGGCGGAGGTATCCTCACCTACCGTCAGGAAGGATCTGAAACATCTAACTTCTTTGGGCATTCTTATAAAGGATTCCCGAGATAGACAGCATCCGGTCTACAGAGTAAACACCAGCTGTAAGAGATATCTAGCCCTGACATTTCTAGCGTATGCAGTTACAGATGATCGTATCGGTACGAGTTGCATGGATGATGTAATTGCCTCCTATTACGATTCTGTGCTGAGAGATCGGTATGAGCATCACGATGCAGTTGGGAACTATCACCGTACGCTTGAGTCCGCGTCTAATGATAGCGAACTGTCTCTGGATTCATTCAGAGCGACGGGATGCTTTGAGGAAGAGTCCGTTCCAGAGCCATTTGCGGCCTCTGCATAGGTGGGGTTTACTTGAATGAAGAAGAAGTAGCAGTATCCAGACCACGTGCCAGTAATGCGACTAAGACTAATGATTCCAAAGGCTCTGCGTCTCATAGTACAAAAATTGATTTTCGGGATCTCTATAAAATAGATCCAGAAAAGCTATCGATAGACATTGGTGTTACATGGTACTCCAATCTCGCGTACATCCAGGTCACCCCTCGAGATGTGACGATTGACTTTTTACAGATGCCGGGTGTGAAAAGGGATGGAAGGGATATTGTTGAGGCCACACGGGTATACCTGACGCACGCCGCCGCACAGAAAATGATCCGATCTCTGGAAGCACTTCTGGAGCGCGTTCATCGAGATGGTGCGATGGAGCTCTTTTCGCCAGACGCTCCACGAATGGAGCCAACTACTGAGGCCAAAAGAGATGTGGAAATCGACAAGGCATGATATGCTTGCGATGGTGGAGCTCCTGCGCAGTGCCGCATTACGAATTTATAATGAGATCAGGGCCAATCCCCGCCTTTTCAAAGGTGGGATACGGCCCGTACTATCGAAAGATATAAACTAATGGATACCATATGTATATCTCGAGATGACCGAACAAGAGCATTGGGTGAGCGCGCGAGGGTGTGTCTATAACGTGTGATACCACTTCGTATGGTCAACATGCAAAAGGTGAAGTGATTTGCTGAAGACGTTTCGATACAGGATCTATCCCACGAAGTCTCAGAGATCCAAGATGACTGACACATTGGAGCTTTGCAGATGGGTCTATAACGAAACACTGGCTACTCGAAAGAACGCCTATGAGCAGGAAGGCAGATCGGTCTCGTACTATGA
>FWPV01001930.1_pt1 | contig 53308 bp, 47 predicted proteins | sample 2228371 | NCBI WGS metagenome assembly FWPV01 (sample SAMEA103939776, study PRJEB20133) | metagenome
GTCGCCAATGGGGTTATACTCATCTTGGGGTCTCCTGTTGCACCAGAAGGCCCCCATTCTATCGTCTTTTTTCTGGGTTGCGTAACTTGAGATACTACTCAGGACGGTGAAGCGAAAGGCACAAAAACGCAGTCAAAAGTGTCATTCCGAGCGCAGCGAGGAATCCGATACGCCACCTTCCCCAACATTCACTAGCCCTGCGCTGCACCGGATTCCTCGTCGGCGAACGCCTCCTCGGAATGACAGGTGGTTTTGTTGCTAGATTCGATGACCCTTGTGCCGCTATCGCAGCCGTTCTCCGTTGGTTCGCTGAAAGTTGGGTATCTGGCTAATACCAAATCTGCTCAGAAGTGACCCAAAAGCGATATGCAAGTCCCTCGGACGCGCCCCCTGGCGCGGCAAGTGAGGGGCGTCTAGCGCCGCTCACGCGCAGAGTTGGTATAAGGTTCGGATCAGGCGAAACGATCCGGGCAGACATGCCAGGGTAATGTCTAAAGAAACGCACCTTTGCGGTAGGCTATGCCTAACCGTTTTTTTGTCCGGGCATGTTGGCAACATTGCCCTGACGGCAGGTTCATACAGTTCGGCCAGGAGGAAGTATGAAGCCATCTCTACACGTGGGTGTTTTATCGCTCGTCTTGATTGTGCTCTCAGCCTGTACCCAGGCCCCGCCCGCCCAACCCCAGGCCAAACTCACCACTCAGGCCATTTCCGATGGTGTGGTGATTAGCCAGGTCTATGGTGGGGGTGGCAACAGCGGCGCACCCTACACCCACGACTTTGTCGAGCTGTTCAACCGGGGCACCACGCCGGTTTCGTTGAATGGCTGGTCTATTCAGTATGCCAGTGCCACCGGCACGGGCAACTTTGGCGCCAGCAGCGCACAGCTCACCGAGTTGCCCAACGTAACCCTCCAGCCCGGACAGTACTACCTTGTACAGCAGGCGGGGGGTACGGCGGGGGTGGCCTTGCCGACACCGGATTTGGTGGATGCCACCCCGATTGCCATGGCTGCAACGGCGGGCAAGGTGGCGCTCGTCTCGAGCACGGCCCCGCTAGGTTGCAACGGCGGCTCTACCCCCTGTGCTGCTGCCCAGCTCGCTCAAATCGTGGATCTGGTGGGCTATGGCAATGCCAACTTCTTTGAGGGCTCGGGGGCTGCCCCCACCCTCTCCAACACCACCGCTGCGCTGCGCAAGGGCAACGGCTGTACCGAAACCGACCAAAACGCCAGCGATTTTGAAGCGGCTGCGCCCAACCCTCGCAATACTGCCTCCGCCCGCAATTTTTGCGGCGAGTCCGCGCCCAGTGTGGTCTCTACGGTTCCACCCTCGAGCGGCACCATCAATCCCGACGACAACCTGACCCTGACCTTCAGCGAGCCGGTGAACCTGAGCGGCAACTGGTTTGAAATTGCCTGCTCGGCCAGCGGAACCCGCACGGTGGCCGATGCGGTGGTCACGCCCAATGCCACCTCGACGCAGTTCGTCATCAACCCCAACACCGATTTCGCCTCGGGCGAGAGCTGTACCCTCACGGTTTTTGCAGCGCAGGTGTCGGATGTGGATACCCTCGACCCCCCCGACACCCTGGCCGCTAACTTTGTGCTGACCTTCAACCCGGTCTCGGTCTGCGACCTGCCCCATACCCCCATCTACCAGATTCAGGGGAGCGGCCTGGCGGCGGCCATTACCGGCAGCGTGGTCACCAAGGGCGTGGTGGTGGGCGATTACGAAGGCCCCGCCCCTGCCCTGCGCGGCTTTTACATCCAGGACGTCAGTGGCGATGGAGACCCCAACACCTCCGATGGCCTCTTCGTGTTCAACGGCAACAACAATAACGTTTCGCTGGGGGATGTGGTGCGGGTGACCGGCACCGCAGCTGAATTCCAGGATCAGACCCAGGTGAGCGCCACCACCCTCACCAAGTGCGGTACCGGAACCGTGACCCCGGTAGACGTCACCCTGCCCTTTGCCTCGCCCACCGATGCCGAGCGCTACGAGGGTATGCTGGTGCGGCTGCCCCAGACCCTCTACGTGACCGAGCACTTCCAGCTGGGGCGGTTCGGGCAGGTGGTGCTCTCGTCGGGTGGGCGGCTCAAACAGCCCACCCATGTGACCACGCCCGGTGCTGCGGCCAATGCCCTGCAAGCCCAGAACAACCTTAACCGCATCATCCTGGACGATGCCCTGCAAAACCAGAACCCCGACCCCATCCTGTTCGCCCGCAACGGCCTGCCGCTATCGGCCTCCAACACCCTGCGCGGCGGCGACACCGCCACGGGCATCGTGGGGGTGATGACCTATACCTGGGCGGGCAACGCCGCTAGCGGCAACGCCTACCGGGTGCGGCCTATCGGGGCCTTGAACGGCTATGTGAACTTTGTGGCGGCCAACCCGCGCCCCACTTCCGCGCCCGCTGTGGGGGGCACCCTGCGGGTCGTGGGCATGAACCTGCTCAACTTCTTCAATACCTTTGACGGGTTGCCGGATACGGTGGACAACTGCACCAACGGAGTAGGGGGTGCGCCCACCGACTGCCGTGGAGCCGATACCCTGGCCGAGTTCAACCGGCAGTGGCCCAAGACGGTCGCGGCCATCCTGGCCATGAACCCCGACGTGGTGGGTTTCAACGAACTCGAGAACGACGGCTACGGCCCCGACAGCGCCATTGCCTTCCTGGTGGACAAACTCAACCAAGCCACTGCGCCGGGAACCTATGCCTTCATCAACGCCGACGCGGCTACCGGCCAGGTCAATGCCCTGGGCACCGATGCCATTAAGGTGGGCCTGATCTACAAGCCGGCCCGCGTAACCCCGGTGGGCCAGACCGCAGTGCTCAACACCACAGCCTTCGTGAACGGCGGCGACAGCGCCCCGCGCAACCGGGCCTCGCTGGCCCAGGCCTTCCAGCAAAACGATAATGGGGCCATTTTCATCGTCAATGTGAACCACCTCAAGAGCAAGGGCTCGGCCTGCGACCTGCCCGACCAGGGCGACGGCCAGGGCAACTGCAATGCGGTGCGCACCAATGCCGCGCAGCAGCTCGCGGCCTGGCTGGCCACCCACCCCACCGGCATTGCCGACCCGGACGTGCTCCTGATTGGCGACTACAACGCCTACGCCCAGGAAGACCCCATCACCACCCTCAAGAACGCGGGCTTTGTGAACCTGCTCGAGACCCGCCTGGGCCCGGATGCCTATTCGTATGTGTTCGATGGGCAGTGGGGCTACCTCGACCATGCCCTGGCCTCGGCCTCGCTTAACGCACAGGTGAGCGGGGTGGCCGAGTATCACATCAACGCCGACGAGCCCAGTGTGCTCGACTACAACACCGACTTCAAAACCCCGAATTTGCAAGCGTTGCTCTACGCCTCCGACCAGTTCCGTGTTTCCGACCACGACCCGGTGGCGGTGGGGCTGAACCTGGCCGCTCCGGGGGCCTGGTTCTTTGGCCCCGTGGCCCCGTTCCCGGCTTACAACAACGTCAACTCGGGCCAGTCTATTCCGCTTATCTTCAGCCTGGGGGGTAATAAGGGGCTGAACATCTTTGCGCCGGGGTTCCCCAAGTGGCAGGTGATCCCGTGCGGTTCTACCGCTGCGGTGAACGGCACCAACCCCACCCATAGCAACGGCGGCCTCAGCTATAACCCCCTGCAAGACCGCTACACCTACCCCTGGAAAACCGAGAAAGCCTGGGCCGGTAGCTGCCGCCAACTGGTGGTGCGCTACACCGACGGCATTACCTACCGGGCCAACTTCAACTTTGTGAAGTAGCCGCCCATCAAGGGAACCGAGTGGGGTCAACTGGCCCCACTCGAGTTTTGCCGATAGGCTTATCCCTCGTCCAGCCAGTTTTCTACCCGAAGCTCTTTGGTCTGTACTGACGCGACCTTGCAGTATGCGGCTTATCTGGCCGAGGAGCTCGAGGTTACCTGTCGCTAAGCTGGGTTTGAGCTTTGCCCTCATTCAACTTCTGGTCTGCCACAACTACACTGGAAGCACGTGCTAGACTGTTATCAATGCGCCGCGAGGAGGTTCTTGCCATCCTTCAAGCCCACAAAGCCGACCTAGAAGGCCTGGGGGTTTCGGCGGTCTATTTGTTTGGCTCAGTTGCTCGCAACGAGGCCCATTTTGGAAGCGATGTGGATATTCTGGTGGAACTGAGCCGGCCAATGGGCTATTTTGAGTTTTTGAGTATTCGGTTTGCTTTGGAAAAATGGCTGGGTCAGAAGGTTGATTTGGGTACACCGGACAGCCTCAAGCCAAGCATTCGTGAGCGGGTCATGCGCGAGGTGGTGCGTGCCGCGTGACTGGCAAGAGCGCGTACTGGATATCCTCGAGGCTATAGAGTTGGCCCAGCAATTTGTTCGGGGCATGACCTTTGAAGAGTTCCAGTCCGATATCAAAACAATTCGTGCAGTGGCCTACCAGATTGCTTTGTTGGGCGAGGCGGCAAACCATATTCCGCCTCAAGTACAAGCGTTGCAACCCGACTTGCCCTGGCCTCAGATGCGAGGCATCCGCAACATTGCCATTCACGAGTATTTTCGTCTGGACATTCCTACCCTGTGGCAAACCGTAATCCACGATCTGCCGCCCCTGGTAGGGCCGCTCGAGCAAATGCTGGCCGAAAGCCAGGAAGGGCAAGCCTGAGCCTGCCCCTGGGTCGAAGCTTGCCCCATCGCGTTTCCCAAATTTACGCTCCCGCATGGGAGCGTAAATTACTGCCTACAATTGAGTTTTTATGTAGGCGGTATTCGTGGGAACCGCTCTCAGTCCTTCAACTTCTTTGCGGCCTCAATGAGTGCAGGCAATACCAGGTGCACGTCGCCCACAATGCCGTAGTCGGCAATCTTGAAGATGGGGGCCTCGGCGTCCTTGTTCACCGCCACGATGTACTTGCTCTTGTTCATACCGGCCTGATGCTGCACCGCACCCGAAACCGCCAGGGCGATGTAGACGTTCGGCTGCACGGTTTTGCCGGTCTGGCCCACCTGCTCGCCATAGGGCCGCCAGCCTGCGTCCACCACCGCACGGGTAGCGCCCACCGCGGCGCCCAGCGCACCGGCCAGCTCCTCCACCCCCGCGAAAGCCTCGGGGCTGCCGAGGCCGCGCCCGCCTGTAATCACCACGGTGGCCTCGGTCAGCGAGACGCCTTTCTTTTGTTCGCTCAGGCGCTCCAAGACCTCCACCCCGGCGGGAACGCTCACCTCGAGGGTCTCCACCGTGCCGCTGCCCTCTGGCTCGGCCAGGGGGGTGGTGTTGGGTTTGGCGGTGAAGACCACCGGCAGGGGGGCCTGCTGGCGCTCGGTGACGCGGTTCAGGAAGCTATACCGGCTGCAGAGGATGCTCTGACCATCGGTGCTGGTTTCCAGGGTGTCTTCCAGGAGCCCAGCTTTCATCTTGTAGGCCAGCCGGGCCGTCCAGGTGCGGCCCTGGCGGCCTCCGGTGGCAATGACCACCCGAGCCCCGCTTTTTTGGACGGCGGCATAAGCGGCCTCGGCCCACTTCTCGGGCGTGTAGGGCCCCACCTCGGCGGCGTAGACGGTGGGCAGGTACTGGGCGGCCTCCTGGGCCACCGTTGCGGTATTTTCGCCAATCACCACGCCTGCAAGGGGCCCCAGGCTGTTGAGCTGCCGGGCCCGGCTGATGGCTTCCAGAGCGCCCTTGCGCAGGCGCTGGCTGTCGTGTTCAAGAACTACCAGAATCATGGGGAACCTCCGGTTGGGCGGAGAGCTGAGATGCCTTTTGCCTTCCGCTCTGGGCTTTCGGCTAAATTACCTTGGCTTCTTCGTGCAAGAGCCGCACCAGCTCGTGTGCGGTGGCCACGGGGTCTTTGCCGTCCAGCACCTTGTTCAGGCGGGTGCGCTCCTGGATGGTTTGCTCCACAATGGCCACCTTGCTGCTGGCGCTGATGGGCACCTTTTTGAGTTCCTTGCGCTTGGCCTTCATGATGCCCGGCAGGGTGGGGTAGCGGGGTTCGTTGAGGCCCTGCTGGCTGGTAAAGACGGCGGGCAGAGCCACCCGTACCACCTCGGCGCCCTCGTCGAGGTCGTGCTTGGCTTTGGCGTGGGGCTCACCCTCGAGTTCGATCTGGGTGGTCCAGCTCACCACCGGCCAGGAGAGCGCCTCGGCAACGGCGGCACCCAGCGCCTGGGAGTCCCAGTCGGCCTGCTGCCCGCCGGTAAAGACCAGGGTGGGGGCCTCGGCCCGCAGGGTCTCGGCCAGGGCCTCGGCCTGGGTGATGGGGTCCAGGTAGCCCTCGGCCACCAGGTGAACGGCCCGGTCTATGCCCATGGCCAGCGCGGTGCGGATGGCCTCCTCAAAGCGCTCCGGCCCCAGGGCCACCACCACACTCTCGCCGCCGTGCTTTTCCTGGAGCCGGATGACCTCCTCCACCGCCCACTCGTCCATCTGATCGAGGATCATGGTGACCCCGGAGAGGTCTACCTTGCCCCCCTCAATCTTGAGGCGGGACTCGCCGTCGGGTACTTGTCGGATAACTACTATGAATTTCATGATTGCCTCCAAGGGAGCCGAAAGCTCAAGGCCGAAAGCCCCAAGCTACTCGTCTGACTGATTTAGTGTACGCAACAGAGCGTTAAGCTTTGTTTGCAGATCGCTTGCTTCACTCTTCAAAGGAACAATTTGAGATGCCTCGAGAAAACCCAAGGCTATAGCAATGTCAAGGGCACTGACCGATTCCAGTAGGGAGCCTCGAGCCTGGTACAAAAAGCGTGCGAAGTCCCGGTCGGTTCCCCGTCCTTTGCCCTCGGCTATGTTGAGCGGAACCGAAGCAGCAGCCCTACGAAGCTGGCTCGTCAAACCAAAGCGTTCTTCTGAAGGAAACTGCTCGCTCACCTTATAAACCTGGGCTACGTAGGCAACTGCCCGGTGGTAAACCTGTAGTTGTTCAAATCCAAAATGCCCCATAGGTCTTACGCTTTTTAGCTTTCAGCCTTCGGCCTTGAGCTTTTAGCTATTCAGAATATGCCTCGCAATGATGAGCCGCTGAATTTCATTGGTTCCCTCGTAAATCTGGTTCAGCTTCACATCGCGCAAAAGCTTCTCCACCGGGTACTCGTGCATGTAGCCAAAGCCGCCGTGGATCTGGATGGCCTGGTTGGCGGCCTCGAAGGCCATTTCCGAGGCGTAGGCCTTGGCAATGGCGGCGGCGTGGGCCTGGGGCAGCCCCTGGTCGGTTAGCCAGGCCGCGTAGTAGGTGTAAGCGCGAGCGGTTTCGATGCCCATCAGCATCTCGGCCAGCTTGAACTGGATGGCCTGGAAGTCGGCAATAGGCTTGCCAAAGGCTTCGCGCTCCTTGGCGTACCTGGTGGCCTCTTCCAAAGCCCGCCGGGCCACCCCCACGCTGCCCGCCGCTACCGGAATGCGGGTCTTGTCCAGGGTGTTCATGGCAATCTTGAAGCCATCGCCCTCCTGGCCCAGCAGGTTCTCGGCGGGCACCCGGCAGTCCTCGAAGACCAGCTCATAGGTACCGCTGGCCCGCTGGCCCATCTTGCCGTGCAGTTTGTGGGTGGTAAAGCCGGGGGTGCCCTTCTCGACCACAATGGCAATTACCCCTTTGTGGCGCAGCTCGGGGGCAATAGTCGCAAAGACCACTACCGTCTCGGCCTCGCCGCCGTTGGAAATCCAGGTTTTGGTGCCGTTGAGTACGTAGTGGTCGCCCTCGCGCACGGCCCGTGTCCGCAGCGCCGCCGCATCGGAGCCGTTGCCCGGCTCGGAGAGGGCAAAGGCGGCCAGCGCGGGTTTCTCGGTGAGCATTTTGAAAAAGCGCTGTTTTTGTTCGTGATTGCCGGCCAGCAGGATGGGGGTGATGCCCAGGTCGGAGGCCATCGGGATGGTGTAGATGCCCATGCAGCCCCAGGCCAGTTCCTCCCCGATGATGACCTCCTCGAGCATCCCCAGCCCCAGGCCCCCGTATTCCTCGGGGATGATGGCGTTCAGCAGGCCCACCTCGTGGAGCTTTTCCACCACCCCCCAGGGCACTTCCTCTTTGGCGTCGTACTCGGCGGCGATGGGGGCAATCTGCTCCCTGGCGAAGCGGCGGGCCAGTTTTTGCAGTTCCTTTTGTTCGTCGGTCAGGCTAAAGTCAATCGGCATGGCGGAAGGCGGAAGGCTAAAGCCCCAGGCCAAAAAAGCGGCTTGCTCCTGGCTGTCGGCTGTTAGCTTTCGGCTTTGGTTCACCTCCTTACAAAAGCTTCTTGTACTTAGTATAACTTTTCCCTGTCTGGCTTGTCTATCGTATCACGGGCCTGGTGAAGAAAAAGCGTTATGTATGTAAATCCACAAACCAAACCACCGCACCGCGTAGAATCCGCGCTATGAGCTTGCTGTTCAGCCCCTTGAAACTGCGTTCGGTGACCCTCAAGAACCGCCTGGCCATGTCGCCCATGTGCCAGTACTCGGGCCAGGATGGGCACGTAACCGAGTGGCATCTGCTGCACTACCCCACGCGGGCGGTTGGCGGGGTGGGGCTCATTATGGTGGAAGCCACGGCGGTAGAGGCCCGGGGGGTGATCAGCCCGGATGACCTGGGCATCTGGTCGGATGCGCATGTAGCGGGGTTGCAGGCACTGGCCCAGCGCATCAAAGCAGCGGGTGGGGTGGCGGGCATCCAGCTGGCTCACGCGGGCCGCAAGGCCGGTACGGCCAGCCCCTGGCAGGGTGGCAAGCCCCTGCACCGCTGGACACCGGTGGCCCCCAGCCCCCTGGCCTTCCACGAGGGCTGGCCGGTGCCGCAGGAACTGGACGAAGCGGGTCTGGAGCAGATACGCCAGGCTTTTCAGCAGGGGGCCCGGCGGGCCCTTGCGGTGGGGTTTGAACTGATTGAACTGCACATGGCCCACGGTTATCTGCTGCACTCCTTTTTGTCGCCCCTCACCAACCGGCGCAGCGACCGCTACGGGGGCAGCCGGGAGAACCGCATGCGCTTTGCGCTCGAGGTTGTGGAGGCGGTGCGAGCGGTCTGGCCGGAGGAGTTGCCGCTTTTGGTGCGGGTCTCGGCCACCGACTGGGTCGAGGGGGGCTGGGACATCGCCGACACCGTGGCGTTTGCGGAGCAACTGCAAAAACGTGGCGTGGATTTGCTGGACTGTTCTTCGGGAGGGGCCATTCCGGGCGTAAAAATTCCGGTGGGGCCTGGCTACCAGGTGCCCTTTGCGGCCCAGGTTCGGTTGTCCACAGGTTTATCCACAGGCGCGGTGGGCCTCCTGACCGAGCCCTTACAAACCGAGGCCATTCTTCAGGCCAACCAGGCCGACCTGATTCTCCTGGGCCGGGTCTTGCTCCGCGACCCCTACTGGCCCTACCGTGCCGCGCAAGCCCTGGGTGATAGGGTCTGGCCGGTGCAGTACGAGCGGGCTTTCTGAGGCTGCTTCCTGGGACGAACGTGGTACTCCGTTGCAGAAATGCCAATGCCTTGTCGCAGGTCTCAAGTCGCAGGCCAGAGGCCGGTTCGAGGCTGGACTGGATCTTCGTACTCGAGGGGGTTGTGCAAAAACCAGCTCAATGCGAAGTGCTTGTGGTGGGTATCGGTCATTTGCCTTGCACGCCCAACCTGGATTGTTGCTCGCAACAACTCCGCCTGCAACACTCCTGAAGAGACGGCTCCATGGAAACTTCATAGGAGAGGCTTGTTTTGCTACCTAAAGGGTTGAATCTAAGTGACCCCCTCGGATTGAGGGTCTGGCCTCTGGGCAAGCTGCTAACATCGGTGAACCATAGATCGTCGGCATTTTCCAAGCTTTCAGCTTTGGGCCTTCAGCCTTAAGCGGTAAATTGAGCTATGGAAAACCCCTGGAAAACCTTTGTGCCCCAGGCCCCTACCCGCCTCGGCAAGCCTGAATGGTTCACCGGAACGGTTTATATAAGCGAGCTGGTGGTCACCCCGGCGCCCATGCACCTGCATATGCTGCGGGTGATGTTTGCGCCAGGGGCCCGCACCGCCTGGCACACCCACCCCAAAGGGCAGGTTTTGCACGTGGAGGCCGGGATTGGCTGGTTCCAGCGCTGGGGTGAGCCGGTCCGCGAGATGAAAGCGGGCGACACCATCTACTTTGCCCCTGGCGAGAAGCACTGGCACGGGGCAAGTGCGACCCACGCCATGACCCATCTGGCGATTCAGGCGACGGTGGGTGGAGTGAGCACCGATTGGCTGGAGCAGGTCTCGGAGGAGCAGTACCGGCTTTGACTATGACAAGACGTATCTGGATCGACACCGACCCCGGCTTCGACGACCTGGCAGCTATTGTGCTGGCAGCAGCCCGGCCCGAACTACAGATTGAAGGGGTGGGGGTGGTGGCGGGGAACGCTCCACTCGAGCGTGTTCTGGACAACACCCTGCGGCTGGCCGACCTGATCGGGTTGGCCGCCCCTATCTATGCTGGCTGTGATCGGCCCCTGGTGCGCCCCAGAGAAACAGCGGAGAACGTGCTGGGGGTGGGGGCTCTGGGGACCTCCGGACGGAGCCTGCCCTCGGCTATACGCCAACCCGAAGCAGGGCACGCCGTTTTGAAGCTCCTCGAAGCAGCCCGGCGAAGCCCTGGAGAGCTGACGCTGGTGGCGATTGGGCCCCTGACCAATGTGGCATTGGCTATGCGCCTCGAGCCTGCCCTCCCTAAGCTGCTGCGTGAGATTGTGCTGATGGGGGGTTCCACCGACCGGGGCAACCATACCGCAGCGGCGGAGTTCAACATCTACGCCGACCCGGAGGCGGCGGCAGTGGTGTTTGGCAGTGGCGCCCATATCGCCATGTTTGGCCTCAACCTGACCCGACAGGTACCGTTGCGAGGGCAGCATGTGGAACAGGTGCGTGGCAGCAGCAGCCCCAACGCACAACTCTGGGCCGACCTGATGGACCACTACCTGCGTATCCGCGACCGGGGCGGCAAGGGTTCGATGCCCCTGCACGACCCGGTAACGGTGGCCTATTTGATCGCGCCCGAGTTATTCACCCTGGAGCTGGCTCACGTGAGCGTCGAGACCGCCGGTACACACGCTCTGGGGGCTACCATTTGCGAATTTCGCGTACCGGCCAGGGCCGAACCCAATGCACGGGTGGCAATGCAAGCCAACGGCGAAAGGGTGATGGAACTGGTGGTGGAGGCCTTTACCCGTTTTTGAGCTGCCACCAACCTTCGGCAATGGCCACATACGAGATGCGAGACGGCTTTTGCAAGCAGCTTTGCCATTGCTCTGTTAAGGCCTCCTGGATTGCTTCGTCGGTCAAGGGCCTCCTTGCCATGACCGCACCTACAAGGAAAAAGATTCAGAGAAACTTCCTATGGCAAGAACGAGCTGCGGTGCTTTTGGCCTTCGGCCAACCAACTGCACGGCGCCGGCGTTGTCCCCGACAGCACCTTTCTGAATTGCTTTTTACGTTTTGCCCTGGGCCCGGTGCGCTTCCCAGGCTGATTGTACCAGTTGGGGTTGCTCGAGCAGGGCGACTACCGATAGCGCCAACGCCGCGATTCCATCCTGCAGGCACTGCTCGCCTTCGGGCGAGATGGCGGCCTGGGCGAAGGCCTCGGTGTGGGGCTTGGCCTGTCCAATGGCGTAGGTGGGGTGCAGGGTCGGGAGGGCGTGCGAGACATTACCCACATCGGTGGAGGCCCCTCCCTCAGTTTTGCTGGGGGCGAAGCTGCGCCCCAGGGGTTCGGAAGCTTGGCGAAAAACCTCCATCAGCACCGGGTTAGAGCGCATGTCCAGATAGGGCGGGGAGTAGTCCTGCACCTCTACCTTGCATCCGGTCATCATTGCGGCGCCCTCGATGACCCCCCGCACCCGAGGGATCAACTGTTGCAGATAATCGGCCCGGCTTGCCCGCACAAAGACCCGTATACGGGTCTCCTTGGGGATGATGTTGGGTGCGTCACCGCCGTGGGTGATGATGCCGTGCATGCGTACATCGGGGGTCACGTGCTGGCGCAGCGCATTGAGTCCGGCAAAGAACAGGTTGGCTGCATCGAGGGCATTGACGCCCTCGTGAGGACTGTCTGCGGCGTGGGCCGGGACACCCAGGTAGGTGATGTCGTAGGCCACTCGAGCCAGGTAGGCCGTGTGCAGCAGGTTCTGATTGTAGGGATGGATGATGAAAGCGGCGTCTACCCCCGTGAAGGCGCCTGCATCCAACAGGAGAGCCTTCCCACCCCCGCCCTCTTCGGCAGGGCAGCCAATCACCGAGATGGTTCCGGGCAGGCCCTCCAGATCGGCCAGGGCTTTGGCCAGAGCCATGCCGGCCCCGGTGCTCATGCTGCCAATCAGGTTGTGGCCGCAGGCGTGGCCCAGACCCTCCAGCGCATCGTACTCGGCCAGCAGGGCAATGTGGGGGCCGGGGCCGCGTTCCAGCCGGGCGATAAAGGCGGTGGGAAGCGAACCCACCCCGCGCTGTACCGCGAAACCGGCTTGCTCCAGAGCCTCGGCCAGCCAGGCGGAGGCTTTGAACTCCTCGAAGCGCAGTTCGGGGTGAGCATGGATTTGTCGAGAGAGCTCGAGGGCCTGGGGAAACACTGAGCGAGCAGCGTTCAAAATAGTTTCTTGCAAGCGGGAGATCATGGGCTTTCCTCGAACAGCGGGATAAGGCGCCGGGCTTCCACATCCACCAGCCCCAGGTCGGACATCTTGGCCTCGGGGCTCACCGTGAGGGCCAGCAGGGTCAGGAAGAGGATGGGGTTCTTGTGGTTGACGCCGTGGGCCTTCAGTGCGCTTTCGATGCCATCGAAAGCAGAAGCGACTTTTGAGGTGGGCGAATCGGAGATCAGGCCCGCAATGGGGAGGGGAAGGGCGAGGGTTTGTTCACCGTCGGTAAACACCATTCCGCCCCCCAAGTCCAGCAGGGCATTGGCGGCCTGGGTCAGGAGTGGGGTGGCACCACCCACCACCAGCAGATGGTGGCTGTCATGGGCCAGGCTGCTGGCAAAGGCGCCGCCGCGCAGGCCCAGTCCGGCCAGTATGCCGAGCGCGCCCGGCTTGTGGCCCTGGCGCTGGAATACTGCAACGGTGCTGAGGGCAGGGTCGGTGGGTTCACCGCCTTTGAAGGTGAGGGAGTAGGTCTCCAGGCGGGTGAAGGTGTTTTGCGGGTTCATCTGGATGACCCTGGTGGGGTGGGAGCCATCTGTGATGGGGAATTGGAAGTCTGCGGGCTTGAAGACAGGCCGCTTCAATTCGCCCCCGGTGGGCGCAGGCAATGGGCTTGGAAGCGCAAAAGTGGGATGGCCATTTCGGGCCACTTCGACGCCTTCAACGTAGACGGCATTGGGGGGGAACGCGGTCAAGGTCTCCATCAGCAAAAAATCGGCCTTGCGCCCGGGTGCAACCAGGCCCAGCTCGGGTCTGCGCAGATACATGGCGGGGCGCAGGGTAGCCGAGGCCAGGGCATCCAGGGCAGGCCAGCCCAGGCTGACCGCCAACTGCACGATGCGTGATAGGTGCCCCGAGACCAGGCGGTTGGGCATCACGTCGTCGGTGACCAGCAGCACCCTCGAGCGATCGGGAAGCCCCTGCACCGCCTCGACTACCGGGGCGTTGAGCGACTTCTCCTGCAACATCACGGTAAAGCCCTTGGTCAGTTGCTCCAGCAGTTTTTCGGGGGTGGAAAGGGTGTGGTCGGAGGTGATGCCGTGGGCAGCATAGTCAGACAAGATCGTTCCCCCCAGCGTAGGGGTATGCCCTTCCAACAGCAACCCTGCTTCCCTGCCCGCTTCAATTAAGTCTGCCAGGCGCCGGGAGCCACGGGCCAGGCCCTGGTAATCCATGAGTTCTCCCAGGGCAATCACGCCAGGGAGCCTTGCCAACGTGCGCACATCGCGGGCCGTGATGGAGCCCAGGGCAGTTTCCAACTCGTCGGTCGCTGGCACACAACTGGGGATGGCGGTGAACACCCGCAGCGGCAGCCCCTGGGCGGCCTCTATCATGTAGCGCACCCCCGTCGCCCCCAGCACGTTAGCAATCTCGTGGGGGTCGGCCAGCACGGTGGTGGTGCCGTGTGGCAGCACGGCTTCCGCAAAACGGCGCGGGGTGGCCAGACTGGACTCGATGTGCATGTGGCTGTCAATGAGTCCCGGCGCGAGAATCTGGCCCTGGCCGTCCAGGACGTGCTGAGCCTGAACACGGGCCGGTGGGAGCCCTTCCTCTACGTACTGAAACCGCCCATTAGCGATGCCTACCCAACCCGAATAGAGCCGCAGCCGCACCACATCGGCAAGCTGGATGTTGTGGATGAGCAGATCCAGGGGCTTCATCTTTTACGCCTTGAGTAGAGCAGCTTTTTCGGCGGGCAGGGCGAAGGGCAGGGTCTGGCCTTCATGCCACTGGGCTTGTTCTACCGGCACCACGGCCTTGACCGAACCGAAGGGGCTTTCCAGCAGATACTCCACGCGTTCGCCCTGGTAGGTGCGGGCCAACACCCGGCCCTGTACACTGCCCGAACCTACCAGCACCGCTTCGGGTCGCCAGGCGGCATGGGTGTAACCAGCGGGGCCGGACAGGCCCACTGCTCCGGCAATTTGCTCGAGGGGATACAGGTTATCCCAGCCCATGAAGTGGGCCACAAAAGAGGTCTGGGGTCGGGCATACACTTCTTCGGGGGTACCCATCTGCTCGATTTTGCCCAGCCGCATGATGACAATTCGATCCGAAAGAGCCAGCGCTTCGCCCTGGTCGTGGGTCACGTAGAGCATAGTGATGCCCAGTTCGCGCTGGATACGGCGCAACTCGGCCCGCATCTCCAGCCGCAACTTGGCATCCAGATTGGAAAGGGGTTCGTCCAGAAGCAGCAAACGGGGTCGGATCACAAAGGCTCGAGCCAGCGCGATCCGCTGCTGTTGCCCTCCCGAGAGCTGGGCAGGCAAGCGATCGGCAAAATCGGCCAGCCCCACCGTGCGCAGAGCCTCCATGACCCGCCGCTCGAGCTCACCTTTTTCCACCCGCCGCAAGCGCAGACCAAAAGCCACGTTCTCAAAAGCGCTCAGGTGGGGAAATAGCGCATACGACTGAAACACCAGCCCAATATCGCGTTTGTTGGCCGGCAGGTGAGTGATGTTTTGCCCCGCTAAGTGCACCGCCCCAGCACGTGGAACGAGCAGCCCCGCAATGGCCCGCATGGTGGTGGTCTTGCCGCAGCCCGACGGCCCCAATAGCGAAACCAGTTCGCCTTCGGCCACCTCCAGGTTGAGACCCTCCACGGCTGCGGTGCCCTTGGTGTAGGCCAGGGTCAGGTTTTGCAGGCTCAGAAAATCGCTCATATTCACACGTATCTGGAGATACCCAGCAGCCGCTCGGTGAGGAGCACAAACAGAATCGAGAACAGAATCAGCAGGGTGGAGAGGGCCGCGATGGTGGGGTCGTAGGTGTATTCCATGTACAGGAGCATCTGAATAGGCAGGGTCGAGACCCCAGGCCCGGTTAGGAACAACGAAACCGGCACCTGGTTGAACGAGGTGATGAAAGCCAGCACACTGGCTGCCGCAACGCCACCGCGAATGTTGGGCAACACCACCTTGAAGAAGGTTTGCAGGCGGTTGGCGCCCAGGCTCATGGCCGCATCCTCGATGTCGCGTGGCAGATTGGCCAGACTGGCGCTGACCACACGTACCGCGTAGGGCAGCAGCAGGGCAGTGTGTCCGATCAAAAGCCCGGTGCTGATGGAGTTGTTGCCGATCAGCACAAAGTAGCGCAACAGGGCCAGGCCCACCACCAGCGCAGGCAGAATCAGCGGGCTGGTCAGAATGACCCGGATCACCTCTGCACCTGGAACCTGGTAACGGGCCAGGGCATAGGCCACCGGGATGCCCATCAAGAGCGCCAGCAAGGTAGAGAGTACCCCCAGCCACAGGCTGGTTACAAAGCTGGCCTGAAAAGCCTCCACCGTGAGCACCTTGGCAAACCACTGCACTGAAAACGAACTGGGCGGAAAGGCCAGGGTGCGGTCACCACTAAAAGCCGAAATAAACACCACCACAAAGGGCCCCACCAGAAACAGCAGTGCCAGCACCAGCATTACCACGGGGAAACGCGACTCCCTCATGCAGCCCTCGCCGTTCGGGCAGCCCGGCCTCGCAACAGGAAGTTGACCAGTAGCGTGGTGAGCAACATTACTACCGAGATCACCGCAGCCGCAGCGTAGTCCACCGTTACGCCCGCCTTCTGATAGAGTAGCGTGGCCAGCATCGTCACCCGAGGGCCACCCAGCAGCGCAGGGGTCACGTAGGCGGTTACGCATCCGGTAAAGACCAGGGTTCCCCCCACCACCAGGCCCTCGCGGGTCAGGGGCAGAATTACCCGCCAGAAGACCTGCCCCTCGGAGGCCCCCAGGCTGCGCGCCGCCGGCACCACGTCCTTGGACAGGTTTTCCATCGCACTAACCAGCGACAGCAGCATCAAGGGCATCATCAGTTGGAGCAGCCCAATAAACACTGCCCACTCGGTAAACAGGATGCGCAAGGGTTCTTGTAATAGCCCCGTTTCGACCAGGCTTTTGTTAACAATTCCTTCGCGCCCCAATACCACCAGCCAGGTGTAAGTGCGGGCTACCGGCGAAGTCATGAGGGGAAGGATAATCAGCCCGATGATCAGACCTCGCCAGCGAGGGTTGATTTTGAGCACCGCATAGGCCGCGGGATAACAGACCAGGGCACTGACCAGCGTCACCAGCAAGGAGATCCACAGCGTGCGCCAGTAGACCTCACGGTTGAAATCGTCGGCAAAGAAGGTGAGGTAGTTTTGTAGGCTGTAGGTTTTGCCCACGTGGAAGCTCTCCAGGAGCAGAGCCACCACCGGCAGCAGAAAAAACACCGCCACGAAAAGCAGCGCCGGACTCAGTAGAATCCAGGCTGCTAGTCGTGCAGGAGACTGGCTTGGCAAGTATTTCTCCTAAACACACACGGAAAGCTTCATGTTTCGGCTCGGTTGATATACCAACCACCACACAGATAAACGCTTCCCGTGGAGGCCCTAGAGGAGGGAAAGCGAATCGGAAGGCATCGGCTAAGGTCTGCTAGCGGGCAACCTCGCGGTTCCAGCGCTGAATCCAGGCATCGCGTACCTTGACGATGTAGTCAGGGTCTACGGTGCGCAAGGAAGCGATCTGTTGCAGGCCGTAGGTAAGCTGGGCGGCCTTGTCGGCGGCGACACGGACATTGCGGTTCACAGGAGAATCTACCAGGTCGTTGGCCTGCGCGGTCTGAACCTCGCGGGAGAGGATGAAGTCAATGAATTGATAAGCCAGATCCTGATTGCGGCTGCCCTTGACCAGAACCGCCACATTCGAAACCCCCGCCTGACCTTCGGAGAGACGAGCCCAGGCCAGGGGTTTGCCGGTAGCCAGCAAGTTGCCCCAGGCGAAGCGCCCCACGGGGGCGGCCCATACTTCTTCTTGGGCGAACAACCCGGCCAACTGGGCCGACTGGTTGTAGTAGGTCACCACGTTGGCTTTGAGGGCACTCAAGCGTTCAAAACCGGGATTCACGTTGGTATCGGTGCCGCCAAAGGCGCGGTTGATGAGCCAGACCACCGGTGGCCCCTGGGTGGTGGTGATGTTGGGCAGGGCGATGCGGCCTTTGAGTTCAGGGCGCCAGAGATCGCGCCAGGAGGTAATGGGGGTGGTGATTTTGTCGGTGCGATAGGCAATGCTGATGGCATAGGTGGTAAAAGCCACCGCAAGGTTGGCACCCAGAGGGTTCTTGGCGAAGTCGTAAAGCTCGTTCAGATTGCTCAGCTTGGAAGTGTCCAGACGCTCCAGAAGCCCCTGATTGGCGGCCAACTGGGCGAAGTAGTCACCCAGCAGGGCTACGTCCACGTTGGGGTTGTCCTTGCGGGCAGCCAGCTTGGCCAGGCGGTCGGCGTTGTTGCCCACCTCCCAGACGATCTTGCAGTTGCAGCGGGCCTCGAAAGGGCGAGTGATATTTTTGTCAATCAGATTTTGGTTCAGGCCAAACCCCGAAACCGTGAGGGTACGTTGTTGCGCCAAACCTGCTGACAGGAGCAAAACCAAAACCAACCAACCAAGCCGAACACGCATGAGCTGCCTCCTTTGCCAAAGCAAATTGACTCATACCATACACCATTTTTCGCATAAATATAACTTCCACCCGTCCGAATAACAGAGATGGCCAGGGCATAATTTGGGCGTAAAGAAAACCCACACCAAGCTATAGGGCTGGTCACTGTCAATGGAGCGTTAAGTTGCGCCCAGGAAGAACCCTCAAATAGCCTTTCGTGGTCATGGGGTGTTGGAGATCATTCCCAAGTGAACACCAGTCGGATGATCCTCGAGATGTGCGGACGGGATCTTTATTCCAGCTCCTCGCGCCAGGGGGGATTAGCGCCTGAGCGGGTGCAGGTAATGGCTGCTACTCGAGCGGCGTAGATAAGCATAGCGGTTATCTGTACACTGCTGAGCGCGGCCAGCGCAGGCCGGGACCAGACCCCACTCTGCCACAGCCAGCTCAGGGTGCCGGACATGAAGGCATCCCCGGCACCCACCGTGTCCACTACCTGCACCTGGGGCGCCTGAACGCCGATGATTTCCTTGCCGTTCACGGCAAAAGCCCCCTGGCCCCCGCGGGTCACGATGACCCATACCGGGCCCTGTTGCTGCCAATCCTGGGCAACGGTTTCCAGGCTCTCGCCCGGATAGAGCCACTCGAGGTCGGCCTGGCTGACCTTGACCAGATCGGCCTGCTCGAGCCAGCCCAAAAGCCGCTCGAGATAGGCTTCGCGGCTCGGAATCAGGAAGGGCCGCACGTTGGGGTCGAGGGTGATCAGCCGTCGCCGGGCCTCGCGCCGCATCAGGAGCTCGAGGCTCGAGGCCCCCGGCTCCAGCACCAGCGAGTAGGAGCCAAAGTGCAGGGCCGCCTGGGGGGGGAGGGTGGTGGGCAGGTCTTCGGGGTACAGCAATCGGTCGGCGGTATTTTCGCAGTAGAACGAAAAAAACTCGCCCGACTCGGAAGGGGAGACCAGGGCCAGGGTGGTGAGCTCCTGGCCCTCCCTGACATATTCCAGGCTTACCTTGCTGGCGGCCAGATGGCGCTTGAGCAACTGCCCGAAAGCATCCCGCGAAATGCGTCCCAGGAAGGCGGTGGGTGTGCCCAGCCGGCCCGCCCCCATGGCTACGTTGTACGGCGAACCGCCAGGATGGGGAACATAAGCAGTACCGCCGTTGTGGACAGTGGGGGTCATGTCTATCAGGGCTTCTCCGGCGACAATCAGCATGTTTCCTCCATAGCAGGCCAGCTATGGCAGCAGTCTAACCTGGACTTTGTCGTCCTGTAAGCCCATCCGCCAGGCGGGCCTGAGGCGGTGGTTGAGGTAAACTTGAGCACGGAGATAACTATGGGACTGAGCAAAGGAAAGTTTGAACGGATACAGGCTTGTGCCGATGACCAGGGTGTGATTGCGGCGGCTGCGATGGATCAGCGGGGCTCGTTGCGCAAAGCCATTGCCAAGGCCAGAGGGGCGGAGGTGAGCGATGCCGAACTCACCGAGTTCAAAACCGCCGTGGTCAAAATCCTCACCCCCTATGCGTCGGCGATTCTGATTGACACCGAGTATGGCCTGCCTGCGTTGAAGGCCAAGGCGCCGCGTACCGGGGTGCTGCTGGCCTACGAAAAGTCGGGCTACGACACCACCGTTCCAGGTCGTTTGCCGGACCTCCTGCCCGACCTGAGCGTGCGGCGCATTCAGGAAGCAGGCGGCGACGCGGTGAAGATTCTGCTCTACTACAACCCTGAAGACGACCCCAAAATCAATGCCATCAAGCACGCCTTCATCGAGCGGGTAGGGGCCGAGTGTGCGGCCCTGGAGATGCCGTTTTTCCTCGAGCCCATCGCTTACAACGACCAGCTGGGCGAGGGCCTCGAGCTGGCCAAAGCCAAGCCCCGCTACGTGGCCATGTACATGGAGGAGTTCTCCAAAGACCGCTACGGCGTGGACGTGCTCAAGGTCGAGCTGCCCTTCAACATCGCCTACACCAGCGGCACCCTGGGCTTCAAGGGCGAGGAAGCCTACACCCGTGCCCAGGCCCTGCAGTTCCTCAAGGACACCGCCAGCGCCGCCGGCAAGCCCTTTATTTACCTCTCGGCAGGGGTGAGCGATGCGGTCTTCCGTGAGTCGCTCGAGATGGCCGCTGAAGCGGGGGTGCCTTTTAGCGGGGTGTTGTGTGGACGGGCTACCTGGCAGGATGGCATTCCGGTTTACGCCAAACAGGGGCTGGCAGCCCTCGAGGACTGGCTTGCCGACCAGGGTGTGAAGAATATCCAGATGCTCAACGAGGTGCTGGCCAGGGGCGCCAAGCCCTGGTGGACGCACTACGGCAGCCTGGAAGCGGCCAGAGGCTAGCGCTCCACCCGAACAATGGCTCCCAAGTGGGAGCCATTGTTTTACACCATCCGTCGCCCCCCCACAAAAGTCATCTTCACCTTGGCGATATCCTCAATGTGGCGGTCAGGCTGCCCGTCTACCACAATTACATCGGCCAGATAGCCTGGCTTCAGATACCCTAGCTTGGTGTCCAGACGATTGATCCTGGCCGCCACGCTGGTCGCCGAGCGCAGTGCATCGTAGGCATCCTTTTTCACGCCCAGCTTGATCATGAAGGCCATCTCGGGGGCCACCACGTCGTGTTGCACTACCGGAGAACCGCTGTCCGTGCCAAACCCGATGGTGATGCCCGCCTGAGCAGCCTTGACCAGCCCCGCGAAACGCGCCCCACTGGCTACGGCTCGCTGGCGTTCCTCGATCTTCCACTCGGGTACGTTGTACTTCCGGGCCAGCTCGGGCTGGCTCTGCATCACCAGCGGTGCGAAGGTGGTGACAATGGGAATGTTCTTCCTTGCTATGAGTTCGATGGTCTCGTCGGTCATGTCGCCGCCATGTTCGATGCAGTCCACCCCAAACTCGGCCACGCGCTTGATGACCGAGTTGAAGGTGGCGTGGGCAGTGATGGGAAGGCCATTGCGGTGGGTCTCGTCAATTACGGCAGCCAGTTCTTCGTCGGTGAACTCGTTGAGGTCGTGTGAGGCCATGATCTTGATCAGGTCGGCCCCACCGCGCACCTGCTCACGCACGGCCCGTCGCATCTCGTCGGCCCCGCTGGCCTCGCGGCAGGCCCAGTAGGTGTGGCCGCCGGTTTGCACAATCGCTGCCCCGCAGGCCAGCACCCTGGGGCCGGGGAAAATCCCCTGCTCCACCGCCTGTTTGGCAAACAGGTTGGTGTTGTGCATCCCCAGGTCGCGCACGGTGGTGATGCCCGCCCGCAGGCTCAGGAGCATGTTGCCCGCGCACTTGTAGGCCGAGATTTCGGGAGCGTCGTAGATGGACTGGTGAGCCAAATCGTGGATGCCGTCCCAGGCCAGATGGGCGTGGGAGTTAAAGAGGCCTGGCAGGATGGTTCCGTCGGTTTGGTAGGCCTCGGACTGCCGGGTGCCAAAGTCGGAGGCGGGGCCGACAGCGATAATCTTGCCGTCTTGGAGCTCGACTATGCCATCTTCAATTCGTTCGTCGCCGTCGCAGGTCAGTATCCGTCCGCGCAACAGAAGGTGTTCCTTGGGCAGGTCGAACATGGGTTTGATGATTTTCTGAAACTTCCAGTGGGGGGCTTCGGGCATAGGGGTCTCCTGGTGTGGGGCCTGTGGGTTAATGAGCTGTGGTTTTCTGGCTTGCTTTCGGGTTAGGGTCGCAATATTATGATGTCTTGGGAGAAGATAGCTGGAATGAACAGGTCGGTGTTTGACATTCCCAAGATGGACTGTGCTGCCGAGGAGGGTCTGGTGCGGATGAGGCTCGAGCCGATCAGCCAGGTGCGAAGCCTGGAGTTCGATCTTCCAGCGCGCAAGCTGACGGTGTACCACCAGGGAGGGCTGAGCGAGATTGAGCTCGCTCTCCAGGGGTTAGGCTTGGGGGCTCGCTTGCTGGATACGGCCAGGGCAGATGGTCCTGCGCCCGAGCAGACGGTGCAGCGCCAGGTGCTCTGGACGGTACTGGCTATTAATTTCACCTTCTTTGTAATAGAGCTGGTGGCGGGTTTTTGGTCTAACTCGATGGGTCTGGTTGCCGACAGCCTGGATATGCTGGCCGATGCCCTGGTGTATGGGCTCAGCCTGTTTGCGGTTGGCGCTGCAGCGGCACGGAAAAAAGCCATAGCCCGCATTAGCGGATATTTCCAGATGACCCTGGCGGTGCTGGGCTTCGCCGAGGTGTTGCGCCGCTTCCTCGGAATCGAGGAAACCCCCGACTTTACCACCATGCTGGGGGTTTCGTTCCTGGCCCTGCTGGCCAATGCCTTTAGCCTGTACCTCTTGCACCGCTCACGCAGCAAGGAGGCCCACATGCGGGCGAGCATGATCTTTACCAGCAACGATGTCATCGTCAACATCGGGGTGATGGCTGCGGCTTTAATGGTGGCCTGGCTGGACTCGAGCATACCCGACCTCATCATTGGTGGGATTGTGTTCCTGGTGGTCTTGCGCGGAGCCTTTCGCATCCTGCAACTTGCCAAGTAGGGGCTAGGGCAAAGCAACCCTCTGCCGTACCGTGCCGCCCTTCTCGCTCCTTGCTACCACCTCAACTGTGGTGCCTGCAGCCGCGCTCACCGTCCACTCCACCGGCTTCGCGGTACGGTTCCACTGGTTGCCCCAGGGCGACCAGGTGGACTTACGCTCGTTGCGGCCTGCCAGGTGGCCCAGGTCGTGGATAGCCGGGCCCTGAACAGTTGCACCCGAAAGCTCGACCCGCACAGTCTTGGCGAAGCCCTCGGCAATGGCCACGTCGGTCAGGTTGGTGGGGAGGTAGCCGGTGTTGCGTACTACGGCCCGCACCCGGTAAACCCCCTCGGTCAGGGGGGTGGCGCTGGCCTCGGAAATCTCCAGGAACGGGCTGCTGGCAGCGTGGGCCAGGCAGAACCGCACGTTGCGGTAGCACATCTCCTCGAGCAGGTGCCCGGGCGGGTTGCGGAACGTCCAGACCTCCAACATCCCCCCAATCTCGACCTCGCCCAGCTGGGGATGGTTGAACTTCTTCCAGTCCAGGAAGGCCCATTCGCCCACGTTGCGCGTGACCCACTCGAGGATTTTGATCTGCTCGTCCTCGGTACGGGGGCGGATGCCGTACCAGTGGGTTTTTTCCAGACCGGCTTCGCGCTCGATATCCCATAGCTCGGTGCCAAAAATGGGGATGCCCATCTGTTCGTAGGCCCAGTCGGTAAGGGAGCCGTGTCGGGCCTTGGTCTTGTCGGGGGTGAAGTCCTCGAAAATTGAAATCACCGGGTAACCCGTGATCTCCGTGCCTACTGCGCCGAGGTCTTTGAAGAGGGTGATGTCCCTGGCCGACATCTGGTGGTCGTACTTCACCGCACTGGGCCGGAGAATCACCCCGCCGTGGGTGTGATAGGAGTTCATCCCGCAGATATTCTTGTGCGCCAGAATAAAGTCAATCATGGCCCTGGCCTCGGGCTCGGAGCCGGGGTAGTCGCCTGCGCCGTACTCGTGCGGCGACCAGTTAGCGGGGAACTGGCGGTTGAGGTTGCCGTCTCGAGGGGGCTCGATGTCCGGCTCCACCCCGTCGAAGTCTGGAATCAGGCCCTCGGGGTACAGCCGGTAGTACTCACCCCCTACTTCGTGGGGTTGGCGCTGGACGAGGATGCGCGGGTCTTTCTGCGAGACCTTCCACTCACCGTGGGGATCCTTAACCCGCATGAAGACAATGTGCCCGTCGCCGTCTACATCCCACTGGTGTAAGCCCCGGGTAACCTCATCCTGGCCCAGGCTGTAGCGCCCATTGCCGCACCAGCGGTGGGGGGTTTTGAGGCAGATTTCCGCGCCATCCGGGTTGATGCGGGGCAGGATGTAAAAGGCCATGCGCTGCATCAGGCGGGTGACTTCGGGGTCGTGGTTAAAGCGCTCGAGCAGGTAGTTTACCGCGTACAGCGCAGTGGAACTGGTGGCGTGCTCCTCGGCGTGGATTTGCGCGTCAATGTAGTAGGCCGGTTTCTCGTGGTCGGGGCCGGTGGCAAAGTCGGTCAGGGTGAGTTGCCAGATGTCGCGGCCCTGGTGTGATTTACCCAGGCTCTGTAGGCGGGCCAGGTGGGGGTGACGGGCTACCATGTCGTGCAGGAGGCGGGTGTATTCGTCGTAGTCGAAATAGCGGTCATGAGAGATGGAGAGCTGGGGGCGGGGTGGGAGGCTCATAGGATGACTTCTCCTGTTTGGGCGGATGCAATCAGGTCTTCGAGTCTGGAAAACTCCAGAATCTGCTCGAGTTCCTTCTGCATGGTTTCGTCTACCTGTGTGCCGGGGTGGCGAACGTAGGCGTTTCGGATGGCGCCGCGCCGGCGGTAGACCTCCTTGCGGAGCGCAATGCCGATGCCAGGCTGGAACTCGTAGCGCATCAGGGCACAGGATTGGTAGAAAATCTTTTGAGCCAGTGAGATATTGCCTGAGGTGTAGGCAGTGTAGATGGCTTGCAGGATGTCGGGGTAGGAGAAGCCGGTCATGATGCCGTTGGCCCCGCGCTCGAGTTCCTCGAGCATGTACAGCCCACCCAGCCCGCCAAGGATGGAGAGACGGGGATTCAGCTTGCGCAGGGCGCTGGTTCTGGGGCCAGTGGGGGTGTCCTCGAGCTTGATGACCCGAACGTGCTCGAGTTCGCTGTGCAGCCGGGTCACCAGGGGAACACTCAGCAGGATGCCGGTGCTCACCGGGTAGTCGTGCAGGATGATCAGCGCTCCCACCGCGTCGTTGATGCGCTGGTAGTAGTCGAAAATTACCGTGTCGTTCTGCACAGGTGGCGGCGCAACCAGCAGTCCCGAAGCCCCCAATTCCATTGCCCTGGCCGACTTCTGAATGGCCAGGTCAGTACCGCCAGCGCCGCTGCCCACAAAGACCGGAACCCGGGCCTGGGCAGCCTGTACGGTCTCGCGGATGATGGCTTCTTGTTCGGCCTCACCCAGCTTGGAGGCTTCGCCCATCACGCCCAGCACCACCAGGCCGTTGGCGCCTTTTTCGATCAGGAAATGGGTGAGGGTGTGCAGGGACTCGAGGTCGAGCTTGCCCGCCCCATCAAATGGGGTGGGCATGATGACATGTACGCCAGAGAGGGACATTTTTTGCTCCTTTCATTGATTCCAAAACGGACGGACCATTCAATCTGCATGGGGTAGAAGACGGATGAGTTACCGCTTGACGCTAAGACAGGGGGATTTCTGCAACCTGTTTGCCCCCTTTCTCGCTCTGAACGACGATGGTCGCCCTGGCGTCGGGCTGGGCCTTGACCAGCCATTCAGTTTTGCGGGCGGTGCGCTGCCACCGCTCACCCCAGGGCGACCACGGGTACTTGCGTCCGTTGCGGCCCGCCAGGTGGCCCACATCAGCGACTGCATCGCCCATCAACAGTTCAGCGTTCTTCAAACGCAACTCCGCCTTCACGGTCTTGGCGACCTTGCGCTCGAGGGCGGTGTCGGTGAGGTGGCTGGGCAGGTAGCCGTCGTTGCCGATGACCGCCGAAATTTTGAGCAGGTTGGCGCCGTCGGCTGCGGTTCCCAGTTTTTCGATGTTCGAGCTTCGTACCCGCAGGCGCGGGCTGGCGGCGGCGTGTTCCAGGCAGAACAGGGTGTTTTTATGGCAGATTTCCTCGAGCATATGCCCTGGTGGGTTTCGCAGCACCCAGATCTCGGCCAGCCCGCCAATTTCCACCTTGCCCAGCTGTGGGTGGTCGAAGGGCTCCCACTCGCGCCAGCCCTTTTCGCCGTGGTGCTCCCAGACCCACTGCACCATACGAACCAGGGTGTCCTCGTCGCGGGGGCGCAGGTTGTAGAAGGCCACTTTCTCAATGCCTGCGGCCACCTCAATGTCCCAGAGTTCGGTGGCGATGGCGGGAATCCCCATTTCCTCAAAAGCCCAGTCCTTCAGCGTGCCGCGCCTCGGCTTGGATTTGTCGGGGGTGAAGTCCTGGAAGGAGGAGATGGTCTTGTAGCCTGTGGTTTTGAGGGCCACATCAGCAAGGTCTTTGAACAGGGTCAGATCGCGTGGGCTTAGCTCGTGATCATACTTGGTGGTGGAAGGGCGCAGGTGTACCCCTCCGTGGGTGTGGAAGGAGTTCATCCCGCAGATGTTGGGATGCGCCAGGATAAAATCAATCAGCGCTTTGGACTCAGGCTCCGAACCTGGATACAAACCCGCACCGTACTGAACGCTCTCGGGCATCCAGCCAGCCGGAAACTGGCGGTTGAGGTTGCCGTCGCGGGTGGGTTCGATCTCCACTTCCACCCCGTCGTAGTCGGGAATCAGGCCCTCGGGGTAAAGGCGGTAGTACTGTCCACCGAACTCCCCTGGCTCGCGCTGCACCATCACCCGGGGGTCTTTGCTGCTGATTTTCCACTCGCCGGCGGGGTCGGGCACACGCATCTGCACGATGTAGCCATCTCCGTTGAGGTCGGTCTGGTACAAGCCTTTGGTGCGTTCGTCCTCGCTGCCGGGCACGAAGCGCCCGTTGCCACACCAGCGAAACGGGTGCGCCAGTGAGAACTCCGCTCCATCGGGGTTGAGACGGGGCAGGATGTAAAACACCTGCTCATCCAGCAACATCGTCACCTTGGGGTCGGTGCCGTACTGATGTAACAGATACCAGGCGGCGTAGAGTGCGGTGGCACTGGTGGCGTGTTCTTCGGCATGGATGTGGCCGTCTATGTAGTAGGCGGGCTTGTCGGTATCGGGTCCGGTTTCCCAGCGGGTGATGGTAAGCAGCCAGATGTCGCGTCCCTGGAAGGTTTGGCCGATGGAGGAGAACTTGCAGAGGTGTGGGAAGGCCGCCGCCAGCGCCTGGAGATGCGCGGTGAGTTCGGCGTAGTTGTAGTAGCGGTTGTGGGCGATGTCAACTCTGGTCATTTGTTTTCCCCTCCCGGGAATCCCTCACCCCTGCCCCGCTTGAAGGAGCAAGGGCAAAGGCAAATGCGATTCCCCAAACCCCCCTTGACGGGGCCGTTAGTGCAGCATCAGTTGTAAGGCTTCGGACTCGTGATGACGTAAGGGCTGCCTGTGCCCTCCATAAATAAGGTTGCGAGGGGATGACAAAAGCCCCCGTTTGGGCGTTCAGGGTGCGGCTCGAAGGCCGCCCACACAAATCATCGTAAACCTCAGGGTGGGTAGGTATTTGGTTTTGGCTTTTATCCACCCCGTACCACCTCCACCCCATCTTTGAACACCCGCAGGCTTTCTTGTTTTTGTAGGATACAGACATCGGCTAGCACATCCCCTTGAACCAGTAACAAGTCTGCAATTTTGCCCGCCTCCAGCGTTCCCACCTCGTCCAAATCCAGCAGCTCCGCGCTGTGCCGGGTGGCAGCGGTAACGGCCTCCAGCGGTGTGAACCCACCCCTCACAAACAGCTCAATTTCTCGAGCATTCACCCTACCGTGTGGGAGCATGAAGCCTGCGTCGGTGCCGGTAGAGCATTTCACGCCAGCAGCCCTGGCCAGCGTCAGGCTCTCCCACATGGCCTCGCGGCCCAGCTCGAGCCACCTCCTGCCCTGTTCGTTCACGCCCTGTGACTCCCAGGAGTGCTCGAAGTGGTTTTCCTGCACCAGCAGGGTGGGCACGTAGTACGCGCCTTTCTCGGCCATTGCCTCCACGCACTCCTGATCGAGCCAGCGCCCGTGCTCCACGCTATCCAGACCCATCCGCACGGCTGTGGTCACCGACGGCCCGCCCGAGGTGTGTGCAGCCACCTTCTTCTCAAGCCGGTGCGCCTCGTCAATGGCAGCCTCGGTCTCGGCATCGGTCATCTCCTGCTTCCAGGGAGCCGACCAGTCGCGGAAGGAGCCGCCACAAAGGTTGATTTTGATACAGGTCGCACCGCGCTTGACCTGCTCGCGCACACCACGCCGGAACTGGCCGGGGCCGTCGCAGGGGGCGGTCATGCCCTCGAGGCTTATGTGGTCACCCCAGCCGCCCTTATCCATGTGCCCGCTGGTGATGGAGAGGCCCAGGCCGCAGGCCACCACTCGAGGCCCCACCATGTAGCCCGAATGGATGGCCCTGGCAAGGTCAATAATCACCCCACCTGGGGCATTGAGGTCACGTACCGCCGTGTAGCCCCACTCGAGGGTTTCTCGAGCATGCTTGGCTGCCCGCAGTGCCAATAGTGGGTAGCTCATCTCGCTGGCCTCGGCGCGGAAAGCCCTGGACTCAATCGCGCCCGAGTAGGCCAGGTGAACATGGCTGTCGATGAGGCCCGGTAGCAGGGTGCTATGTGGAGCATGGATGACTGTGGCGTTGGCCGGAAGTTCGCCCAAATCGGCCTGTCGCCCCAGGGCAGCGATACGGTTGTTTTCGACAAGTAGAAAGCCCTGCTCGATCACCCCTCCTGCACCATCCAGCAGCTTGCCCACAAGAAACACCGTCTGGCTCACGTCTCACCCCCTCAGCGCATACAGTTCGCGGAACTTGCTTTCCAGGTAGTTCAAGTATGGCTCGACATCCAGCGTCCTTCCGGTGGCCTTAACCAGCAGCTCGTCGGGTGAGAAGGTGCGCCCGTAGCGGTAGACGTGTTGGGTGAGCCATTCACGCAAGGGAGCATAGTTGCCCTCTGCCAGTGATTTTTCCAGCCCTTCAAGCTGCTGTTCTGCCGCCTCGTAGAGTTGTGAGGCCATGATGTTGCCCACGGTGTAGCAGGGGAAGGAGCCGATGTTGGAGTGCGACCAGTGGATGTCTTGCAGCACACCCTGCGTATCGTCAGGCGGGGTGATGCCGAGGTAGTCCTGCATCTTCTGGTTCCAGATTGCGGGCAGGTCGCGCACGGCTATCGAGCCGTCCATCAGCCCCATCTCGATCTCGACCCGCAGCATGATGTGCAGGTTGTAGGTCACCTCGTCGGCCTCGACCCGAATCAGGCTGGGCTCGACGGTGTTAACTGCACGATAAAAAGTCTCGGCGTCAACGCTCGCAAGCTGTTCGGGGAAGTAGGCCTGCAAGCGCGGGAACCAGTGTTGCCAGAAGGTACGGGAGCGCCCCACAATGTTCTCCCAAAGCCGCGACTGCGACTCGTGGACCCCAAAGCTCACTCCCCCCACTGCGTACAGCCCCTTGAGGTCGGAAGTAAGAGCGCTGCGGGTCAGCTCGGGTGCAACGTTCTGTTCGTAGATGGCGTGCCCAGCCTCGTGCAGTACCCCGAAGAGAGCGGTGGGGAGGAAGCGCGGGTTGTAGCGGGTGGTCATCCGTACGTCGTTCCGGGTAAAGGAAATCTCGAAGGGGTGCAGCGACTCGTCGAGGCGGCCCCGCGAGAGGTCGAAGCCAAAGGACTGGGCTACCTCGAGCGCGAACTGCTTTTGCTGCTCGGGGGGGTAGTGGCACGCCAGGAAGTCGATGTGCGGCTTGCGACTCGAGTCCACGATTTGCTGCAGCAGCGGAACCACCCGCGCCCGCAGCCCCGCGAAGAGGGTTTGCAGGCGGGCGGCGGTCATGCCTGGCTCGTAAAGGGAAAGCATGGCATCGTAGGGGTGCTCGGTGTAGCCGATGGCGCGGGCGAACTCGCGGTTGAGGGCGAACATCCGCTCGAGGTCGGGCGCAAAATGAGCAAAGTTATTGCTGGCCTTGGCCTCGGCCCAGGTCTTGCCCGCTACCGAGCGCAGGTGGGCCAGTTCGCGGGTCAGTTCAGGGGGGGTGCGGCGGAAGAGGTTGCTGGCCTCGCGCACGGCTGCCACGCTGCGGCGCTCGGTGGCGTCGGGTGGCAGGCTGGCAACTTCGCCCTCGGCCTTGTCCAGCAGGTCTTGTAGCCGCTCCGAGGTCAGGCGCTCCTGTACGATGGCCGATAGGGTGGCGAGCTGCTGGCCCCGCGTCTCGGTGCCGCCCACAGGCATCTGGGTGCGGGCATCCCAGTTGAGGATCGAGATGGTGTTGAGGAGGTCGTTGACCTCGGCGATGTAGTCGGAGAATGCGGTATAGGCAGACATTCACGCCTCCAAAACTGCAATTACTTCCACTTCTACCTTCACCTCCGGGCTACCCAGACCGGCCACGATCAGGCCCGTATGAGGTGGGCGGTGGTCACCGAAGAACTCGAGCCGCACCTCGCTCACCGCTTTGGCGTCGGCGGGGTCTACGAGATAGGTGGTCACCTTGACCACATGTTCGGGCTTCGCACCTGTGGCCTCCAGGACGCGCCGCAGGTTGTGGTACACCTGTCGCGCCTGCCCAGCCGCGTCGTTGGGGGCCACAAGGGTTCCGTTTTCGTCTCGAGCCACCTGCCCTGCAACATAAATAGTGTTGCCCGCCCGCATGGCGTGGTGGTAGGTTGCGGGCTTGTAGATACCCTCGGGCTGGAAAAGTTGGTAGAAATTACCCATTCACTTTACCTCGGTCTTTCGAAATTTGGCGCCGGAGAACGGCTCCAGCGAAATTCCCGTTTTGTCCAAGTCGTTATAGATCACCAAACATGTATCGCCAAAATCAAACTCCAAGCCATGAAGAATCCATTTCACTTGTTTCTGCCCAACGTTTTCTGGACGCTGGTGGTCTTCGACCACAGTGAGTTCGTAGAAATACTCAATGACCGAAATGTGCCTGATGGTCTTGTCTACAGCCTTTTTTAGGTCGCTGTGAGCGTTACTACTCCAACGCAATGTGAATGAATCACTCCAGTCAGAAACCCACCTGGGTCTGGAGGATAGATCAATCTGGTTCCAGGTCAGGGCAATGCTGTCTAAATACATGAACGCCAGTTCCAGTTTCAAGTCTTCAACCTCGAGCACCACCGCCTCGTCGGCAAACCACTCGTCCTGCTCGGTGTCCCAGACCGACCAGGTTTTTGCGATGGTCTTGCCGATTAAACCCTTCAGTCGCTCTCCATGCGTTTGCAGAAGAAGCCCGGAAGAGTTAATCAACACATCGCGATCTAGCATCCTTGCTCGCCCTCCGCCATCCCTACATCAGCCCCAGTTCCTTTAACGCCTGCGCCCCGCCGTCCAGGTTGGTATGGTTCATCCCTGCGTAGTTAGGCGAGTAGACAATCCCCTTGGCGCCCTCGCGGTACGAAGCCTTCACACTGCGGTAGACGATCTCGGGTGTACACACCGCCTGAGTGGCTGAAGTACGCGGCGCGTCCACCCCGATGCCCATGTACACCGGCACACGGCCTTGCACGGCCGCGACGGTGTCGCGGGCCTGCCCGCCCACGTAGGTATCGGGGTCAAAACCTTTTTCCAACACTTCCTCCCAGGGGGCTTCGGAGAGGCCCAGGATGCGGTACATGATGGGGGTGAATTCCTCGGGGGTGAAGTCGCGCAGGATGCTTTTGTGAAAGTCGGTCATCTCGCGCTTGTAGATGCCGCCCGACTGGTGCTGGTAGGTGATGGGCTTGACCCAGTCGCAGTACAGGGTTTGCTCGAGCCAGGGCCACTGGGCCTTGCGGAAGGGGTTGAGGTGGTTGCGGTTCCAGACATTCAGGCCGAAGCTCAGGTCGGGGTTGCACCACTTGACGATGCCGTAGAGTTCGCGGTCGAGGTCTTTGTTGCGCTCGAGCCAGAAGCGCTCCCAGATCAGCACCTCGGGGTTGCGCAGGAGCACCCGCAGGAACTCCACCAGATAGCCATCCACAAACTTCTCGCCTTTGCGGGCCTTCTGGAAGAACTCGTAGACCTCGCGGAAGGCCAGCAGCACCCGCTCCACGTCAATGCCCCGCTCAATGGCTTCGCGCCGCGCGGCTGGGCTAAAGTCGTTGGCGGGGTTGCCCGCAATCAGGTTATCCAGCGGACTGCGGCGCTCGTTGCACCACATGATGCCGTCAATCTCGTAGTTGCGGGCGTAGTCCTCGAGGATTGAATGCAGCCAGGTGCGGTAGTGGGGGTTGGAGGTGGAGGGCTCCGAGCCAATGCGCCCGAACTGGTCAACTTCCAGGTACTGGGGCATGTTGGGAATCTGCACGGTGTTGGCACTGCCGTGGTCGGCGTATTTGAACAGGGGCTCCATCACCTCAGGCATCACTTTCATACCGCGTGCCTTGGCAGCGGGAATGACCATCTCGAGGATGTCCCTGCCTTCCAGGCCAGGGTCCTGGTTGGCGAAGTGGGTGATGCTGGTGTTGCGGTAAAACTCGGGACGGTGCCGGATATACGAGCCGCCCTTCATTCCATCGGGCTCCTGGACACCATGGTCGGGAAAGCCCTCGAGTTTCCAGCTGATCCGCCGCCCTACCTTCAACCCCAGCCAGGAAATCGTCCCGATCAAGAGTACGTTGATGCCAAAGCGCCCTTGCAATGTGTCCAGGAGCGGCTCCACGCCTTCGTCAATGAAGCTAATTGGGCTGATCTGGATACCGACAAATTTATCGGACATAAATCCCTCCAATACCCATTGGGCTAAACCTGTCATTCTGAGGAGCCGCCTGCACGATTGGTGATATAGCAATCCACAATGTGGCTGCTGCTTTTGGCGACGAAGAATCTGACCCGCTGAGAGGCTCGAGGCGCAACGAGGACTTGAGCGCATCAGATTCTTCACTGCGCTGCACTCCGTTCAGAATGACAACGGTTTTGGTTTTGTAGTTTGCGGGGTTGTATGCCCCAGAGCCTTGAGTAACCTCAAACATACCGGCTCCAGAACTCGGCCAGCCGGTCCAGTGCCCCGTCCATTTGCGGGCGGGGGCACATCAGGCTCAGGCGCACGAAGCCCTCGGCCCCACTGCCGAAGACCACTCCGGGCCCAACCCGCACGTTATGCTCCTCGATGAGGGCGCTGCTAAAGGTCATAGAGTCCATGCCGCTGGCCCGTATGTCGGCCATCACGTAGTAGCTGCCGTGGGTGCGGATAAAGGGAAGCTTCATGGCTGCCAGGCGTGAAAGCAGATACTTGCGCCGTTCGGCGTAGGTGTTTAGCCGCTCCTGCCAGGGTTCCTTTGGTCCGGTGAGGGCGGCCAGTGCCCCGAGCTGGGAGGGGACGGCGGTGGAGATGGAGTGCATGTGCTTGACCTCGGTGGCGACCTGCTTGAGCCACTGCGGAACCGCGATGTAGCCCACCCGCCAGCCGGTCATCCCGAAGCTCTTGGAAAACCCATTCACGGTGATGGTGCGCTCTTTCATGCCAGGGATCTTGGCGAAGGAAAAATGCTCTGCACCGTCATAGAGGTACTTCTCGTAGAGCTCGTCGGATACCACGATCAGGTTGTATTTCTCGGCAAGCTCCGCAATGGCTTCCATGGTTTTTTGGGTCACTACTGCGCCGGTGGGGTTGTCGGGTGATACCAGCACGATCATCTTGCTGCGGGCGGTAATGGCGGCCTCGAGGGCCTCCAGATCCCAGGACCAGCCGGTTTCCGGCTTGACCGGAACCGTTACCGCCACCCCCCCCGACAGGGCAACGATGTTGTTGTAGGCACTGTAGTAGGGGTTGGCGACAATCACTTCGTCGCCGGGATTGAGGAGCGCCCCGCAAATCACAAAGATGGATTCCTGTGCGCCGTGGGTCACGATGATGTCGGCGGGCGAATAGTCCAGCCCGTTTTCTTCGAAGAGCTTTCTGGCAATGGCCTCGCGCAGCGGCAGAATCCCGTCGTAGGCGGTGTACTGGATGAGACCCCCGGTCATCCCCTCGCGTACGGCATCCAGCACGTAGTCGGGGGTAGGCAGGTCGGGCGTACCCGAGCCCAGATTGACCAGGTTCCTGGCGTTGTGAATGGCCTTGACCATGCGCGGGTTGACCGGGTTGCCGATGGAGTGCTCGAGGTTGGCCACCGCAACCCTCGAGAGCATGGACGAAAAGTCAGTCTGTGTCATTGAACCTCCCGATGTTTGTTTTGAAAGATGCTCTCCAAGCCCCTGTGCATTCATCCCGTCGTTCCGAGCAGAGCGAAGCGGAGAGAGGAATTGCCTGCGTGTGATTCGCCCACGCCCAGCACAACGACTTCCCGACTAGGCTGGAAAGGATTTCTTATCGGCAATAAGCGCCGATTTACGTGTGGGGCCGGTGTCATGGTTCAGACTCCAAACCGAGCTGTCGCCCATACGCTCTCAAATCAATCATCCGTTCTTGCCTCGAGCTTTCTGCACACCCCAGGGTCAGCACCATGGTTTTTAGGTGATCGCGTCCTGAAGGGTAGCTGCTGGGTTCGCCGCGCACCGCCTTGAGGAAATCGTCGAATAAACCGCGGGTATCGTCTACGAAATCTTCCTGCGGCGTGAGTTCAATCTCTTCTGGCTCGGTTGCACCGGCCTTCCAGTACTCCAGGCCCCGGAAGATGTCGCGCTGAAAGAGCATTCCGGCACTGCCATCGGTGCGCCACTGGAACTCGTTCTTGCTATTGGTACCCATCCAGGTGCCGAAATATTGCAACTCGAAGCCGTTCTCGAAAAGGAGCCAGGCTGCGACCGTGGCGTCGGAACGGTACATGCTCCAGGGGGGGTTGGTAGTGCGGGCCCACAGCTTTTTCACCTCTGCACCGTAGATGAAGCGGGCCAGGTCGAGGTGGTGGATGCTCTGCTCCAAAAGCATCGGCTGCTCCATGGTGAGGGGATATTTATTCAGGAGTGGCCGCTTGCCGTCGCGGTAGCGCCAGTAGTTGATGCGACCAAAGCCGACCTGCCCCAGTCTGCCACCCTGGATAATCTCGCGGGAAGCCCGGGTGGTTTCCAGGTACCGAAAGTTCATCCCGATACCCAGCAAAACGCCAGCCTTTTCAGCGACCTCGACACAGGCCCTGGCGGTTTCAAAATCGAGCGCCAGCGGCTTCTCGCACAGCACCGGGAGGCCCCGCTCGGCGCAGGCGGTGATTTGCTCGAGATGGACGCTGGGCGGGGTGGACAGCACCACCAGATCAGGCTGCAAGGCCAGGGCCTCATCAAACGCCAGGACGGGGAAATCTACTGTCGGCAGCTTCTCGCGCAGAATGGAGACTGCCTCGCCACTCGGGTCAACCCCAGCAAGAAGCTGAGAACGTGGGTTTTCGGCAATCACCCTCGCCCAGTGACGGCCCCGCGTGCCCAACCCGACAAGAACGACCTTAAGCTGGTTCATGGTTTGATTAGCTCACCCCCACCTCAACCCTTCCCCGTCAAAGGGGAGGGGACTAAATAATCGTTGAGACCATCTTCCAGGCTTACAGCTGGCGAAAAACCAAGTTCTCTTTTTATCCTTGAGCTATCAATCGCCCCGTGCCTTGGCGGCGGGTTGGGGTTGTACTCGAGCAGCCTCTGCAAATCAATTTCTGGTTTGAGGGTCTGAAAAGTGCTCACCAGATCGGCCACAGAGACGCTCGGCCCCGCGACGTTGTAGAGGCGGGTCAAGCCGTCTGCGGGATGCGCGATAATGACCGAGAGTAGCCGTGCCAGGTCTTTGGTGTGCAACCAGTTGTAGATGTCGTTGGAGGCCCAGGATAAACGGGTTGGAGTTTGGGTTTTGATGACCTGGCTGATTTCGTAGATAAGGGAAGCTCTCGAGCGGGTTACCGAAGGACTCTCACCAGCTCCATAAACGGCCCCAATTCGCAAAACCCAGAGGGTCATTTCGGGTAACTTGCCGATGGTACAAACCTGCTCGGCAAGCAGTTTAGAAAGCCCATAAGCGTGGGCTGTGGTGGTGATGCCCTCTTCAGAAATCGGCTCTGGTTGGGGCGCGTAGACCCCGCAGGAACTGAAAAAGACGAAGTGCCGAACGCCCGCCCTCTTTGCGGCTTCCAAGGCATTCAAAGTCCCCTGAACGTTGACCTTGATTACCTGCAAATCTTCACCCGAAGTGAGTGCGGCAGCGTGCATGAAGGTGTGGGGCTGGGCCTCCTGGGTGGCCTCGAGCAAAGCCTGTTTGTCGAGCACGTCCAGGACTCGAGGCGCACCTTGCAAATCACAGGCCTCAATCCTAAAACCTACTTCCTGCAAATGTGCTGAAACCGCCCGCCCAACAAATCCACCCGCCCCAGTAATCAAAACCCCCTCTCCCCTGGTAGGAGAGGGCTGGGGTGAGGGAGAGTTTAGGGCCGTACAAACCTCCCATCCCCAGCCTTGCCCAAAACCTCGCCGTTCAGGAACACCGTTTTGCCGTTGACGATGGTGCGCACTACCTTTCCTTGAAAAGTTTTGCCGTGGAAAAAATAGTCGGTGTTCCTCGACTGGCTGAATTCTTTAGCACGGTCTACCACCGTCCTGGCCTGCAAATCTACTAGGGTCAGGTCGGCGTCAGCCCCCTTGGCAATCAGGCCTTTGCGTCCGTAGATACCGAAGCGCTTAGCTCCATTGGAGCTGATCAGGGCTACGGCCTGCTCGAGGGTCACAAGGCCCCTAGCGGCTGCATCCAGCATCATGGGCACCAGGAACTCCACCCCAGGTGCGCCCGGTGGTGCAGCCCAGATATCGGTGCGAGCACGCTCCTTTTCCTCCACGGTGAAGGGCGAATGGTCGGTGGTGACGGAAATCAGTGAGCCGTCTCGTATGCCTTCCCAGAGGGCTTCAATATCGCTTGCCGTGCGAAGGGGCGGGTTGATCTTGGCGTAGCTGCCAAACTCGGCCAGGGCCTGCTCGGTGAAGAGGAGGTACTGTGGGCAGGTTTCGCCGCTGAGGTCCTGGTGGCCTTGCCACTTTTGCAGGGTTTGCAGGGCGTGCTTGGAGGTCACGTGGGCGATGTGCAGTTTGGTGCCCACCAGGTCGTTGAGGGTGGCAATCTTGCTGATGGCCAGTGCCTCCACTACCGGCGGTCGGGACTCGCCGTGGGTGGAAGCGTCGTTACGTCCAGTGGCTTTCACCAGCGCGGTGTAGTGGTTCATCAGGGGTTGACTCTCGGCGTGTACCACCGTGAGCAAGCCGGTTTCCTTCACCAGCTCGAGCGCCCGTAGCTGCTGCCACTCCTCCGGCACACACAGCCCCTCGAACTCGTCCAGGCGGTTTGGTACCGGGTCGGTGGTGAAGATTTTGAAGCCAATGGCCCCTTCGGCAGCCATGCCCTGCACCAGGTCGGCCTTCAGCATCCCCGGCGCGCCATAGAGGGCGAAGTTCACCACTGCCTCGCGCTTGCCCTGCTCGCGGCGGTTTACGAAGATTTCCGGCGTGGCGCAGCAGGGCTTGGAGATGGGCATCTCAAAGACGGTGGTCACGCCCCCAGCGGCGGCGGCCCGGGTCTCGCTCTCCCAGGTGCCCCGAGCGGGGTAGGCCGGTGCACGCACGTGGAAATGGATATCGATGGCTCCTGGCAGCAGTTGCTTGCCGGTTGCATTCACCACTTCCATTGCCTCGGTGGGGGTATTCGGTGCCAGCAATGCGGCAATCTTATCGCCCTGCACGGCCACGTCCAGCCGTTGCTGGCCTTCGGGGGTGATGACCGTCGCGCCGCGGATTAGAAGGTCAAACATGCTTGCCTCGCTTTGGGCTATCGAGGAATGCCTGCGTCCTCGTGAGGCTGTCAATTTGATTTGAGAAGGGTTTACGCACGGTGTTCTACCTCCACCCGCATCACCTGCTCCAGAAACGTGGAAATGACTGCCTCACATTGTTCAAGCTCCCTGATATCTACGTATTCGTCGTAGGTATGGGCCACCTCGTAGCTGCCCGGCCCAAAAATCACCATGTCGCCGCGTACCAGCCCCAAAAGGTGCTTGGCGTCGCTGCCGGGGAGGTAGCCGATGGGCTCGGCCGGGGCCTGGGTGAGGTTGCTCGAGCACTCCAGAAAAGCCTTTCCTAGCGAGGTCTGTAGCTTGGACTCGAAGGGGCTGGAGTATAAGAACTCTCCTACCTCCACGGTAGCCGGGGCTAGCTCCAGGGAATCTACAACGGCTTGAAGCTCTGCCTGCACCACCTCGGGTTTTTCGCCCGGAATTACCCGACGATCCAGGCGAATCATGCACTGATCGGCCACTGCGTTAGCGGTTGAGCCTCCCTGAATGACCCCCACGTTGCAGGTGGGTACACCCACCAGTGGATGTACCCGCCGGGAAAGGTCGTGATGGTAGTTTTCCAGTGCCAACACTACCCGGGCCATCGCGTTGATGGCATTAACTCCACGGTCGGGGTTGGTGGCATGGACACTGTGCCCGGTGGTGCGAATGGTGGCCCGCATAACCCCCTTATGGGCAGTAGCCACCCGGTTGAAGGTTTGTTCCCCAACGATGATGAAATCACACTGGGGTAAATATCCTGCATGGGCTAGCCAGCGGGTTCCCAGCTGCCCACCTACCTCTTCTTCTGCTGCTCCGACCAGCACCAGGCTTCCGGAGTGCCTCGATAGAGCCAGCTTCTTGAAGGCAATCATCATGGCGGCTAAAGGGCCTTTGTCGTCCACACTGCCCTTGCCGTAAAGCCGCCCGTTGCGCTCGACCGCCCTGAAGGGATTGCTGGACCAGGCCGCAGCCTCGCTCTCGCCCACCGGCACCGTATCAATATGGGCGTGCAGCATGATGACCGGGTCGCCTGAGCCGATCACCGCAACCACACTCTCGGCCTCGGGTTTTTCGGGAGGGGAGAGTACTGATACCTTGGCCCCTACGTTCCTCAGCCACTGCGACACAAATTCTGCAATGGCCCGGTGGTCACCCGGCGGGTTGGGTGAGGGAATCTCGATTAATTCTTTTAGGAGTTCAGTTAATTCGCTCATGGCGTGTAATTGGCAGAGGGCTGAGGTCAGAGAGCCGGGGGCTAAGAAGAGGATTGCTCTCTGCTCTTTGTTCTCTGCTCCCCGCTAATCCAGTGTCCCCTGTACTTCGGCGTAGAAGCAGCACCAATCCCCCATTAGCACGTTGGGCAACGCCCGCAGCCCAAAAATGCGACCATCGGTAGGAGCATGGAGGGTGTCCAGAACGTCACCGTACAGGTTGTAGATGGTGGCGATCTTGTCTCCCTTCTTCATGGGTTTTTTGAACTGGATGTCGGGCTCGGCCACAAACAGGCCGCTGCTGGGGGCCAGCAGGGCATGTTGCACACCGGTATAGCGAGGCCTGGCATACTTGGGCTTGCCTGCAATCATCTTGTAGTGACGCATCACATTGAGGGCTGCATCGGCCAGTATTCGCCCTACCCGGTGGAAGGCCTGGGGGGAGGTGGCGCTGCGCCCGCCCAACTCCACGGTGATGCCGGTCTTGCCCGCCTCGAGCATGACCGCCATGGGGTTTCCCTTGGGCAAGAAGCTTTTGAGCACGAGATCCCAGCCCTCACCCATAGCCCTGGCCAACTCCTGAGATTTGGCATCCTCGGTGGCGAAGATAGTCTCCGAGAGGTAAGAATGGGCGCCGCCCGAGTGAATGGACAGCTCGAGGTCGGCCACCTTGACCATCCACTCCTTGTGCGCCCAGGTCACCCGTTCGGAAAAATAACCGTTGGCTCGACCGGGGTAGATGCGGTTCATGTCGTAGCTGAAGGTGTCGAGCGGATTGCCCCGCGAGGCAGCTTCAAAAGCAGGTGTGTTGATAACCGGAACCAGCACCAGCGTACCGGCCAACTTCTCCGGGTTTACCTCACGCCGCAGCAGGTGGCACATCAGCGGGCCTTCGGGCTCGTCGCCGTGGATGGCCCCATCAATCCACAAGCAAGGCCCGTCCTTGACCCCATTGATCACGATGACCGGAATCTCCACGTTGCTGCCCGGAACCACAATCACCCCGGTAGCCGTCGTGCCCGGTTTGGCCTTGGCTGTCCCCACTTTGATTACACCCATGTTGCCTCCGTTTGACAGAGCGCCGAGGGCAGAGAGCATAGAGCTTTAAATAATCAGTGCAGTGTTGCCCTCTACTTGCTCTTTGCGCTCTGCTAGATACCCTGTACCTTCTTGTACTCCTCGAGTTCTGCCGCGGTGTACACCTGCATGAACTCGATCTCGACGCCGGCGGCGTCGTTGTCCAGAAAAGCGATGAAGCCCTCTGGGTGAGGATGTTTGCCATAGACCCCACAGGCCTTGCAAATGCGGAGTTGTGCACCATTAGCCAGGGCGTGCTCGAGGGCCTTGTCCAGGTCGCGCACTTCGTAACAGATGTGGTGCAGCCCTTCGTGGCCGCGCTGTTTGATCCACTCGTCAAAACGCCCACCCTTGTCCATGCTTTGGCAGAGCTGGTACTCAATACCGCCAAGGGTAAAAAGGGCTACCTTGTTGCGCGACCTGGGATATTCCTTGATTTCGGTGTTTGCGGGCACGCCCAGAAAACGCCAGTAGGTCTCGAGGGCCTTCTGCACGTCGCGCACCGCGAAGGCCATGTGTTTGATGGAAAGCACTTGGGGGTTGTCCATAGTAGTTAGCACGGCGCAAAGAGCACAGGGCGGAAGGCCAAAACCAAAAAAAGTGCTCTCTATCAGCTCTCTGCTCTCAGCGTCTTCATTGCCCTGGCCATTCTGTCAGCGGCTTCCTCGAGCTTTGTCATTGGTTGCAGCAGCGAAATCCGTGCGAAGTGGTCGTTGTGGTCGCCGAAGAGGGTTCCGGGGAAGATCATCACCCGAGCTTCTTGTAGCAGCCGGATGCAAAACTCGCCCGCCCCCAGACCCGTCGAAGAGACGTTGGTATACAGGTAAAAAGCCCCCTGCGGCTCGCCGTAGGTAAAGCCCAGGCTATCCAGCACCGTGCGGAAGTACTGCCGACGCTCGGCAAAAATCTGCCGGTACTCCTCCACGCAGTCCTGTGAGCCCTGAAGGGCAGCCAGAGCCGCGTGCTGGCTGACTGCAGGGGCGCAGATACTGATGCCGTGGTGGATTTCGTTCATCGGCACGGCAAGTTCCTTAGGGGCTGCCAGGTAGCCGATGCGCCAGCCGGTCATGGCGTAGGCCTTTGAGAACCCATTCAGGGTGAGGGTGCGTTCTTTCATGCCGGGCAAGCTGGCGACTGAAGTGACGCTGTGCCCATCGAACACCAGACGTTCGTAAATCTCGTCCGAGATCACGATCAGGTCGTGCTCTTTGGCCAGTTGGGCCAGCTTCTCCACCTCGGCTTTAGGCGTGACCGAACCCGTTGGATTGGATGGGTTCATCAAGCACAGCATCCGGGTTCTGGGGGTAATCCTGGCCTTTACCACTTCTGCGGTCAGGGCGAAGTTATCCTTCTGGTACACGTTGACCGGAACCACCACCCCCCCTGCCAGCTCGATGGCCTGGTTGTAGGAGGTGTAACCGGGAGAAGTAACCAGCACCTCATCTCCTGGGTTGATCAGGGCCAGCATCGCTACATAGATGCCTTCCTGGGCTCCAGCGGTGACGATGATTTCATCGGGGGTATAGTTCAGGTGATTTTCCCGCTCGAGTTTTTCGCAGATTGCCGCACGCAACTGGGGCATTCCCTGCGGTGCAGTGTAGTGGGTGGCCCCTGCCGCCAAAGCCTTCTGGCCGGCCTCCACGATATGCCTGGGGGTGTCCAGGTCGGGGTCGCCCCGCCCCATAGCAATCACACCCTCCAACCCGGCTGCAATGCCCAGCATCCTGGTGCGGATGGATTCGTCTTTGTGAACGACCCGATCGGCTATTCGGTATTGGGTAGAGGATGTAGACACATAGCCTCCTGGGGGCTGTCTAGAGTCAAGAGACAGGCGTTGAAGACTTTTTCCATCCCTCGACTCTTGACCCTAGACGCCGCTATGGTTTAGTTCCCCCGCACGAAGATGGTGTCGAGGAAGTTGATCCCTTCACCCAGATAGCCGTTGGCCGTGCTCTGGAAAGCGCCGATGGGATCTTGCAGCTGGTCCTGGGTATTGCCTACTCGCTTCTTATAAGAGACATGAAGGCCACGGGTGTACAGGTAAATCAAGGGCAGGTTCTCTGCCGCTACAGCCTGGAAGCGGTCATAGATGGCTTTGCGCTGGGCCGGGTCGGTAGTGGCCAGACCGTCAGAAACCAGTTTGTCCAGCAGGATTTCAAAGGTCTCGGGGCGGTCGGGGCGGGGTTGACCGGGGCGGTTAAGGTTCCAAATGTGGGCCACCCCGTTCAGGTTGTAGAGGTTGCGACGGGTGGGGGGATCAAACACCCCACCGAAGTCGGTGAAGGAGAGATCGAAGTTGCGGGTGCCGTCGGGGTTAAAGTTACGCAGAGCGGGGTTGATTACGCTGCCGTTATCGGCCACGGTAAATGAAGCATCAATGCCAGCCTTGCGCAGATCTTCAATAACGATGGGAGCGGCTACCCTTTGCAGGGCTTCGGTCGAGACGACCAGCGCGTTCATCTTGATGGTGCGGCCCTGGGCGTCGATTAAGAAACCCTGGGCATTGCGCCGGGTGAAGCCAAGCCCACGCAGCAACTCGGCGGCGCGCTGGGGGTTGTAGCTGAACTGGGTGCGGCCTTCCACGAAGATACTGGGGGTATACCAGCGGGTATTGCCCGAGCTGATGGGGCCATACAGGGCGCGGCCCAGCCCACCCAGCCCCACCCGCAAGATGGTTTCGCGGTCTACCAGGTGCGAGAGCGCCCGGCGGAAGTTGACGTTGCGGCAGAGTTGGGCCTTGAAAGGGTCGGGGTTCTGGAAGTTGCAGAAGATGGTACTGGTCACTGCCGATTGGGTAATGTTTACCTTCAGCTCGGCATCCAGGCGGCCTGCACTGATGGCCTGTCGAACCCCCTGCACCTCGTCAATGGTCAGGGGCTGGAAGTAATCGAGCTGCCCGGCGATGTAGCCCGCCAGGCGCGCATTGGTATCGGCATAGTTGCGGGCGATAATGCGATCCAGATAGGGCAACTTATTGCCCCGCTCATCCACAACCCAGTAGTTGGGATTCTTGCGCAGGACCATCTCCTCGCCTGGGCGATAGGCTTCGACCAGGAAGGGGCCTGCTCCCACGATCTGAGCGGGGGGCGTGCTGACGGTGTAGGCGCCGTTCACGGCTGCTGCACCACCGCGCTCGAAGATGGGTTGCCAGATATGACGTGGGACGATGGGCCAGCTTGCCAGCTCGAGCACTGCAGCGTCGGGAGAGTTCAGGGTCAGGCGGATGGTGTTACCATCTACACGGCTCCAGCGGAGCGGCCTACCCCCCTGAATAAAGAGGGTACGCTGGCGCGAGTTGACCTGCGGGTTGGCGTGTAGCTCGGCACTATAAAGGATGTCATCCACAGTGAGTGGGCGCCCATCTGACCACTGGATGCCAGTGCGAATGTTGAAAGTAATGTCGAGGCCGCGCTGCTGGAAGTTGACGCAGACGTAGCACTCATACTGGCCACTAGCGGCGTTGAACTGTACCAGTTGGGGGAACCACAGGTATTGAATGAAGGTGTCGGAGAGCGATTGTACCGTAAAGGGATTGAAGGTCGGGGGCAACCCTACCAGACCATAGGTGAGCGTTCCACCCATCTGTGCGTTGCCCGCCCCCCCAAACCGTGCGGGGCGAACCAGTGGCTGAGCCAGTGCTCCTGCCACCATCAAAACCACCAAAGCCAAAATCAACCACTTGAGTTTACGCATGCCTGCCTCCTGGAAAAACGACCTCATAACAGTCGAAGATGCATCTATTGCGCGTAAGCCATGCAAGACTTCATGGGGGTTTGTCGGTTCTACCGGACGAAATGAGCATGCTTATCCCCTCCTCGCCTTGGGATCTAGCGCGTCGCGTAAGCCGTCGCCAATAAAGTTGAAAGCCAACACCGTGATGAAGATGAACAGGCCCGGAATCAGCATCCAGGGCCTGCTGGTGAAAGTCTGCATCCCACCTTCTTGAGCCACCGCCAGCATCAGGCCCCAACTGGCGTTGGGATCGGAGATACCCAGACCCAGAAACGATAGCCCTGATTCGGTCAGGATGAAACCCGGAATGAGCAGGCTGAAACTGACGATGGCAAAGCTGGCGGTAGCGGGCAGAACATGCCGGAAAATAATGCGTACATCGTTGGCCCCCAGCCCTCGAGCGGCCATCACGTAATCCTCTTCGCGCAGGCTTAGCACCTGCCCCCGCACCGCCCTGGCTACCCCGCCCCAGCGAATCAACCCCAGAATCAGGATCACCACAAAAAACACCACGCTCGACTTTGCATCCAGCGGAAAGAGCGCCCGCAGCGCCAACAGCAAGAACAACGCGGGAATGGTGGACAACACCTCTACCACCCGCATGATGAGGTCGTCGAGCCAGCCGCCGTAGTAGCCGGCTATCGCGCCCAGTATCAGGCCCACCACCAGGGCCAGCACTGCCGCAAAAATCCCGATGGTAAGGGTTATGCGGGCCCCAAACAGAATGCGCCCGAACACGTCGCGCCCTAGCCGATCGGCCCCCCACAGGAAGATGGTGGCGGGCTTGTCCACCCCGAACAGCCGGAGGGTAAGGGTGGGGTTGAAACCCCAGGTGTTGCGCCAGGTTTGGGGAACCAGGTTGAACGGGAAGGGTACATAGGGCTGTCCTTGGGTAAAGAAACGAATGGGATAGCGGGTGCTGGTGTCTTCTTTGAACTCGAACTGGAGGGTATCGAGATTAATCTCACTGCGCACGTTGTAAACAAAAGGCCGTGTCCAGGCACCGGTTTCGGGGTCGCGCCAGTGAATACGGGTCGGTGGTGCAAAGCTGCGGTCAATGGCTCCCCGGAAAAACGACTCCGATTCCCCGTAAGGCGCAATGAAGTCGGCAAAGGCGGCCAGCACGTACAGGATGCCCAGCACCCACAGGCTTACCATTGCCAGGCGGTGTTTGCGGAACTGCAACCGTACCACCTGGCCCCGCGAGAGTGTGCGTAGTGGGGTGGAATTGGAAGTCGTGGGCTCGCTCATCAGGAGTACCTAATCCTTGGATCCACCAACGCCAGCAGCACATCAGAAATCAAGTTCCCGATCATCAACAAGATGGCTGATAGCACCAACAGGCCCATCACCACGTACAGGTCTTTCTGCTGAATGGCAATCACGAAACCGGGCGTAATTCCCGGCCAGCGATACACAAACTCCACCAGTCCGGCCCCAGTCACCAACTCCGGCAGTACGGTGCCGATGCCGGAAATCACCGGACTGATGGCGTTCCGTAGCACATGCTTGTAGATCACGACCCGCTCCGACAGACCTTTTGCACGGGCGGTGCGTACAAAGTCCGATTGCAAGAAATCCAGCACCTGACCGCGCACCACGCGAACCAGGCTCGAGAGTCCGGCAGTGGTAATCACCAGGGTGGGCAAGACCAGGTGCCACAGCCGATCTCCCACCTGCTGCCACCAGGAGAGGCTGTCGTAAATTTCGGTGGTTCGCATTCCGCCCACCGGAAACAAAAGCCCGTTTCTCAGGTCGTAGCTGAGGAAATCCAGGATGGGCTTGTACCAGGCATTGCCCTGGGCTATCTCGCGCAATGGGGCCTGCAAAAACAGAACGCCGACAATCAGCAGCAGGATAAAAAAGAAGTTGGGAATTGCCAAACCCACCACCGCAAAAAAAGACCAGACCTGATCGCCCAGCTTGTACTGGTTTACGGCCTGATAGATTCCGATCGGGATGGCCAGCAAGTAAGTCAATACGAGTGAAATCAGTACCAGGGTGAAGCTGTTGATGATCAGGGGCACGATGATCTCGGTGACGGGTGCACGGTAGGTGAATGATTCGCCTAGATATCCAGCAGTGATGATGCCCCACATCCACTTGAAATACTGCACCAGGACAGGGTCATCCAGACCGAAGTTTTCACGCAAACGCTGCAACTGCTCGGCATTGGCGTTGGGGTCGAGGGCAAATCTGTCGGTGAAGTCGCCTGGGGTGAGCTGGATGATGATGAAGGCTAACAGTGTCGCCCCGATAAAGGTTGGGATCACTTGCAGTACGCGGCGGATGAGGTACTGGGTCATGGTTTCCTCTTGGCCATCTCCACGGCGTACTCGTGATAGATCGCGGCAGCGTACTTGATGCCCTGGATGTAGCGGGCGATGGGCATGTTTTCGTTGGGGCCGTGCAGGTTGTTCTCGGGTGCGCCAAAGCCGGAAAGCACGGCGGGGTGGGGAATGGCCAGCATGATCAGTCCCTGGATGCTGACCCCGTGGACGATGGGCTGGGTGCCGAACACCCGCTCGGCGGCGCGGAAGGTGGCCTGGGCGATGGCCTCGCGGGAGGAGACCTTGTAAGGATTCTTGCGGGCGTTGATCAGGATTAGCTCAATGTCGTCGAAACCGTGTTTCTCGAGGTGTTTTTGTAGCTTTTTGAACTGCTCGGTGGGCTCGAGGCCCGGCGGGCAGCGGAAGTCCATCTTGGCAACTGCCTCGGCAGGCACGATGGTTTTGGAACCCTCGCCGGTATAGCCTGAGCCAAAGCCGCAGATGTTGGTGCTTGCGCCATAGTGGGCCCGTTTTAGTAGCTCGAAATCATCGTCGGTGGAGAGGTGTCGGGCCCCCATCTGCCGCATGAACTCGGCCCGGTTGAAGTACTGTAGCTCGTCGCGCAGGAACTCCAGATCCCACTCGTCGGGCGGGATTAGTGTGTCGTACCAGCCCTCCACCTTGATGACCCCCGTGGCCGGGTCGGCAATCGAGGTGAGGCATTCAATCAAACGCCAGGGGGCCGAGCGCAGCATCTGGGCCCGTCCCGACCAGGTGTCCTGTTTGAGGGTTTTACAGCGCAACTCGACATAAAGGATGGCCTTGATACCCAGGTGCACCTCGGGGCGCAGCGAGGTGCGGTTCACGCCGCCGTCGAGGCCAAGAGAGGCATCGCAGTGGAGCCGGTCTTTGTGCTTCCAAACGAAATCTTCCAGGTGGGGGGAGCCAATCTCCTCTTCACCTTCGAACAGGTACTGCAGGCGCACTGGCGTACCACCCGCTACCGCACGGTAGGCCCTGGCCGCCTCCACGAAGGCCAGGCAGCCGCTTTTGTTATCGGTGGCCCCACGGGCATAGATCACCCCCTCCCGCACCTCGGCCCCCCAGGGGTCGGAGTGCCATAGTTCCAGTGGCTCCGGGGGCTGTACATCGTAGTGGCCGTAACAGAGCAGGGTGGGCGTGTTGGGGTGGAGGGCGTTTTCTGTCCCCAGCAGTACCTCCGGGCCACCCTCGGTGGGCAGGATTTCTGCATCCTGTACACCGCTTTTCCACATCAAGTCCTGCAGTAGCTGGGCACACTCGGTCAGGCCGATGTTCTGGGCACTCACCGAGGGTTGACGCAGCAGGGTACGCAAGTCCTCCACGGCCTGTTCGGCATGGGCATCGATGTAATCGAACACTTTTTGCAGGGTGGTTTCATCGCTCATGCCAGCACTCCCTCCGCGCCCGGCCAGCGGGCCCGCAGATCGGGGCGGCTGACTTCCACGCCGTCCTTGAATACCCGCAGTTTTTCTTGTTTTTGGAAAACCCGGATGTCCTCGAGCGGGTTCCCATCCACCAGCAGCAGATCGGCTACCTTGCCCACCGCCAGCACCCCCACCTCGTTCAGCTCCATCAGCTCGGCGTTGGTTCGGGTGGCAGCGGTGATGGCTTCCAGGGGGGTCAGGCCTCCCCGAACCAGCAGCTCGAGTTCCCTGGCGTTCATCGTCCCGTGCGGCAGCATGAAACCGGCATCGGTGCCGCAGCCGATCTTGACTCCGGCCTTGCGTACCCGCTCGAGGCTCTGCCACTTGTCCTCTCGCGCTTTCTCGAGCCAGGCCCAGGCCTGCCGGGAAATGCCCATCTGCTCGGGGGTGAAGTCGAAGTTGCGTTCGTTCACCAGCAGAGTGGGGATGTAGTAGGCCCCCTTTTCGGCCATCAGGTCTGCGGTTTCTTCGTCCACCCAGTGGCCGTGCTCTACGGTATCCAGACCCCACTTCACCGCCTTGGTGATGGCCGGGCCGCCCGAGGTGTGGGCGGCAACCTTGCGCTCGAGGCGATGGGCCTCGTCAATGGCGGCGAAGATCTCCTCGTCGGTCATTTCCTGGCGGTAGGGCGTGGAAAGGTCGCGCCTCGAGCCCACGCACAGGTTGATCTTGATGAAGTCAGCTCCCCGCTTGACCTGCTCGCGTACCCCTTGCCGGAAGGCTTCTGCGCCATTGCAGGGGTGGGTCATGGCCTCTAAGTGCACGTGGTCGCCCCAACCGGGCGGATCCATGTGCCCGCCCGTGACGCTCAGACCCAGCCCACAGGCCTTGACCCTGGCGCCCTGTACGTAGCCAAGGTGGATGGCTTTGGCCAGATCAATAATCACCCCCCCAGGAGCGTTGAGGTCGCGCACGGCGGTAAAGCCCCACTTCAGGGTCTCCAGGGCGTGCCGGGCTGCACGAAGGGCCAGCAGGGGATAGGACTGCTCGCTGGCCTCGCTGCGGAAGGCCCCCACGCTGGGGGAGCCGCTGTAGGCCAGGTGGACGTGGCTATCCATCAAGCCGGGGAGCAAAGTGGCCTGGGGTGCTTCAATCACCTTGGCCTGCTCGGGAATCGAGACCGCGCCCCTGGAGCCAAGGCCCACAATCCGGCCCTCGTGCTCGAGCAGTACCCCATTCATCAGGGGCTTGCCCCCGTTGCCATCCAGGATTTGACCGACCAGGAAGGCTTTCATGCCACCTCCCCGGATTCCTTCAACTGCTGCGAAAGCTCCCAGGCGTTCACGTACTGGTTGTGGATGCCCTGGGGGGTCTGTAGGGCCAGGTGCACGAAGGCCGGGGTAATCTCGGCGGGATCACGCCAGATTTTGCGGGTCTCCTCGGAGTAGGTTTTCTCGCTCATGGCGGTGTGGGTGGGGGTTCCGGGGGTGAGGGTGTTGACCGCGATGCCAAAGCGCTCCAGATCCAGGGCAATCGAGCGCGACAGCCCCTCCAGGCCCCATTTGGAGGCGCAGTAGGCTACCTCGTCGGCAAACCCCATCACGCCCGCACGGCTGGAAACGTTGATGATGGAGCCGGAGCGCTGGCGCCTCATCACCGGGGCCACGGCTTTGCAGGTGAGGAAGGGGGCGCGGAGGTTGATATTCAGAATGGTCTCCCAGTCCTCGAGGGTGGTTTCCTCGAGGTGCTTGAGCTCAATCACCCCGGCCACGTTGGCCAGTACGTCCACCCGCCCCTGGTCGGCCACCACCCGGCCCACCAGGGTGCTGATCTCATCGGGGTTCCTCAAATCAGTAGGAACGGCCACAGCCCAAAACCCCTGGTCGCGCAGGGCTTTCATCTCGGCCTCGAGTTCATCCGCCACCACATCCGCCCCGTACACGATGGCCCCCTCGGCGGCATAGGCCCGCGCCACCGCCCGTCCGATGCCACGGGCCGCACCCGTAACAAGGCAGACCTTGTGCAGCAGCCGCTTCAAGTCGCCACCCTTCCGCCGTCGATCAGCAGCCCAATGCCGGTGGTGAACGAACTCATCTCCGAGGCCAGATAAAGCACCGTACGGGCCACTTCCTCCGGGGTGCCCATGCGCCCCAGGGGGGTGACGGCCATCCATTTTTCGCGCACCGCATCCGGGTCGGCCGCCTTTTCCAGGTTGCGCTGGTTCATGGGGGTGTCAATCACCCCAGGGCAGATGGCGTTCACGCGGATGTTCTCACGAGCGTACTCGATGGCCAGAATCCGGGTCAGGGACATGATGGCCCCCTTGGATGCACCGTAGCTGATGTTGCCCCCTACGTTGGCAAAGGCACTGACTGAGGAGTTGTTGACAATGGTGCCACCCCCGGCCTTACGCAGCAGCGGAATGGCGTGTTTGCAGCCAAAAAAGGTGCCCTTAAGGTTGATGGCAATCACCCGGTCAAACAGCTCCTCGCTCACTTCGTGGCTGGGGGTCACGGGCTGCTCGATTCCGGCGTTGTTGAAGAGGGTATTGAGTCCACCGTACTTACGTTTGGCCGTGCCGATCAGCCGGATCACCTCGGCCTCTTTACTTACATCGCAGGCCACGAAGGTGGCCTCACCACCCCGATCCTTGATTTCCTCAACGGCGTTTTGACCCGCTTTCTTGTCCACGTCGCCCAGGACGACCCTGGCTCCTTCCAGGGCGAACAGGACTGCGGTAGCGCGGCCTATGCCATTCGCGGCCCCGGTCACCACCGCCACCTTGCCCTCGAGCCAGCCTTGGGGGCGCTTGCTCATAACCCCACCTGCTCGGGCTGGATAACCAGATCGGCCTGCTCCAGATGCTGAATGACCATCCGGATGTGGTAACGCGCGGCTTCTTCAGCCGCATCCGGGTTCCGGCTGGCAATGGCTTCGTAGATGGCCTCATGTTCGGCCCGTACGTCGTTGCGGGAGCGGTTGGTTCCACTCTCGGGGTCGGTCATGCGGCGGATGGTATTGCGGCGGTAAACCGAGACCAGCTCGGTGGTCAGTTCAGAGAAGCGCAGGAGGTGACGGTTGCCCGCAACCCGGTAGATCAGGTGGTGAAAGTTGAGATCGCTCACCCACAAGGCCGAGAGGTCGTCCTCCCGCTCGGGGGTTTCCCAGGCCCGCAGGTAGGTCTCGAGCTGCTTGAGGTCTTTGGCGCCGATGCGTTCGGCGGCCAGCCGCGAGGCCAGACCGTCGTGGGCCATACGACACCAGTACAGGTCAATCACGTCCTCGAGCTTCAGGATGGGCACCTTGAGCTTGCCCCCATCGTCCTCGAGGAGGCCCCGCTCCTTGAGCATGACCAGGGCATTGGAGACTGGGGTGCGGCTGACGTTGAGTTCGGCAGCCAGTTCCACCTCGACAATCACCCGGCCTGGCTCGAGGGTGCCGCTGACAATACGGTCGCGGATATGGCTATAAACCTGGTCGCGCAGTGCTGGCCCTCTTGAAATCATGGATGCCCCCGATTTGCACTCTGCACTCTGCATGCAGCATTCGTCAGATGAAGGGAAGCCTAAGGCATCTATCTGGGAATGTCAACCGTTGGGGATAGCAGTTTGGTTTTGGCAGATAAAGGCAAGCGGTTGCCCTTGGATACATACACCCCCCTGGCAAAAGCCAGATTGATTTGACAGCTTTGAGTGCCTGTGCTACGCTACAGGACGCGTTTGGTAGCGCACACCAGCGCAGCTCTTGGGCGCGTAGCTCAGTTGGATAGAGCGACTGACTACGGATCAGTAGGTCGTGGGTTCGAATCCTGCCGCGCCCGCCAGTTTATCCGGGGTACACACCCCGGATTGCTTTTTACTAAAGAGGCTGATTTTTTCAAGCCTGGGCGGCAGAGGGGCTGGCTCAAGCAAGGCTTTTGGGTGTCGCCGGAGTCTGCTCGGGCTGCTTGATGAAAACCTCGAGCATCTCCTTTACAAACTGGGCTAAACTCTGGTTGAGCAGTCGCACATCCCCCAGCATCCGCAGCCCTGGGCCATCAAAGGCGTCCAAGCCGGTGTGAGCGGCCCGCTCCCAAGACGCTAGAACTTGGGGCAACTGTCCGAAAAGAAAACGAGTATAAATGCTGAGGGTGAACAGGCTCACCAGGTTATTGGGGTTGCCCTCATACCAACAGGACACCCATCTATCCCCAGATTTGGAGTAGTCCAGCACCCAGAGTTTGCCTGCGGGGTCAAGGGCGAGGTTTTGCAGTATGGTACTGGCATCAAGCAAATCCTCATCGTCTAAAGCGCCTTTCACCGAGATGGCCAGTAAAAGCTCAGGATGCTTGAGGTCTACCGGCCCGTGCAGCTCCAAGACGGGGGTGACGATACCGACCGGCTCGAGACGCTCGTCAACCAGTACGCTCACTCGAGGGCTGCCAAGCCCAACCGCGCGCGCCAGAATGGAGCGCAGCACCTCGCCCTGAATTTGAGGCCGTGGTAGCCGCTTCACGCGGTACACCCGGCCCTGGGCGTCGTGGGCTAGGCAGGTTTTATCCTTTTCCCAAATCAGGTCTCGCTCGGTAATCACCAGGGTTGCTTCTTGCATGTGTTTCCTCCTGTACATGCCTATTTTGGAGTTGCCCAGGGTTCCGACCGACTGAACGCAGAAAAACCGCGTTTGTGCTACCCGTATACTGGGTCAGATGCGCGCCCACACCAACCCCTGGTACTTGGTGCTTTCCTCCTATTGGTTTGCAAGCAGCTTCAAGTGGTTTTTGATTCTGCTGGTGCTGCTGCCGGCCAGGGTGGCCGAGTTGGTGCCCGAACCCGAGCGGGCCACCCGGCTGGGCTTCTTGTTTGCCCTGGGTGCGGTGATGGCCTTCATAGGGCCGCCCATCTGGGGCTACATCTCCGACCGGGTGGGGCGCCGGATGCCCTTTCTGGCCCTGGGGGCCATCCTGACGGCGGGTTCGCTGGTCTGGATGGCCTATGCGGGCAGCTACTGGCAACTGGTAGTGGCCTATTTGTTGCTCCAACTGGCCGACGATATGGCCACCGGCCCCTACTCGGCGCTGATTCCCGACCTTACGGCCCGCCGGGAACGCGGAGTGGCTTCGGGCTGGCTGGGCACCCTCCAGGTGGGGGGCCAGGTGGTGGCGGGGGTGGTGGGCTTTTTGCTGGCCAACTTGCAGTGGCAGTTCCTCCTGATTGCCCTGGTCAACTTGCTGGCCGCCGGGATGATCCTGAGCCTGATTCGGGAGGTGCCGGGGTTGCAGCCACAAAGGCGAGGGCTCCTCGAGAGCATGCTGGCTCCCTGGCAGAGCGCCGATTTCCGCTGGGTCTGGTTCACCCGCTTCCTGGTCATGCTGGCGCAATACATGGTACAGACCTACCTTCAGTACTACCTGGCCGATGTGGTGCAAACCTTCCAGGCGTTCGGCCAGACCCTGGCCACTGAAGCCTTCCAGGCTGTGGCCCTGCTGGGTCTGCTAATTTCCATTGGTGCGGCCATCTCGGCAGTTCCGGCGGGGCGCATCTCCGACCAACATGGCCGCAAGCCCATCATCTATATTGCGGGGGTGGGGCTGGCGGTATTGATGCTGCCCATCCTGTTGCTGCCCCGCTTCGATGTGCTTGTTGTGGTGGCCGTGGTGTTTGGGTTGCTTTATGGGGCCTACCTGGCGGTGGACTGGGCATTGGTTTCGGATGTGCTACCCAACCCCCAGGCCCACGCCACCGATATGGGGATCTGGCAGACCTCCATTGTGCTGCCACAGGTGCTGGCGGGGGGCTTTGGGGCCATGCTCGATGCATTGAACCGTCAAAGTGCGGGCTCGGGCTACACCGTATTATTCCTGATTGCTGCGGTGTGTTTTGTGCTGGGCACCCTGCTGGTTCGCCAGATTCGCTCGGTGCGTTGAGTTGCTTGACAAGCCTGGTTCTCCATCCCATAGTAGTAGAGCGCTTTGACCGGGTGGAGGGCGCACAGCCAGAGTGTGGAGGGATGGCTGAGTGGTTGAAAGCGGCGGTCTTGAAAACCGTTGTAGGCGCAAGCCTACCGGGGGTTCGAATCCCTCTCCCTCCGCCAGAAGGTCGAGCCTGGGGTTTCAAACGTCTGGTTTTGTGCTAAAGTAACGCTTGCGGTTTTTGGGGACGTGCCCCCTGGACCCACAACCTAACTGGAGGGGTGGCCGAGTGGCTGAAGGCGGCGGTTTGCTAAACCGTTATAGGGAACGAAAGTCCCTATCGGGGGTTCGAATCCCCCCTCCTCCGCCA
>FWPV01001931.1_pt1 | contig 53287 bp, 36 predicted proteins | sample 2228371 | NCBI WGS metagenome assembly FWPV01 (sample SAMEA103939776, study PRJEB20133) | metagenome
GTAGGGGCGCACCGATGTGTGCGCCTCGAAAGCGGGCTGTGACGGTGGGTTTTGGGGCGGACACATGGGTCCGCCCCTACAAGGCGTTCGTTGCCAACCACACAGGAAAACACCGTGACCAGGCGTTCATCTCGGGGCTGACACATGGGTTGGCCCCTACAGAATGACGTAGAATGAACGGGGCTGCGCCTCCAAACTGTCGGTGAACAGGTGCTTATGCCCGCATGGATTTTCAGTCAGGGCAACGTGGGTGTTTTGCTGATCGCTTTTTTCTTGATGCGCAAAAGCCCCGGGCTCTTGTGAAAGTACATGTGCGAAGAATCCACACCAAGGGATTGAAAAAGATTCTCGACGGCCTCAAAAAGCACAAGCCGGTCCGGATAGGTAAAAGCCCTCTCGGCGGTTCGCAGTTCTTGCCACCATTCGGCGGCTTCAGGCCGGCTGCCAAAAACCCGGTCTTTGACTTCTTCACAATAAAACATGGCGCATGAGATAGGAGGTAGGGTCCATACACAGCCCTTAGGCCCCAAATACACGCAGCGGTCGGAGCGGTAAGGCCGAAGAAGAGCCTCAAAAAGCTGTTTCCTTTCGTGGGGTTTTGAAAGAATGTAGGTGAACACTTGGTCTGCAAAAAAGGTAAAAATACTTTCAAAACCGCAGCAAGCGCTTCGATGTGTTTCAAAACAAAGGGTCATGCAGGAAGGCTCAAAAAACCTTTCATGAAACATGCGCAGTTTTCGTCGAAAAACGAGATAAGGCTCAAGGTCCGAACGCAATGCCGCCACTCGATCTTCTGATAAGGCATGCATGGCCGCCTCAATGGCCTTAAAGCTTTCCCACTGGTCCCGGTTGTATTCGCTCATGAAGCACGCTATGGTTTAAAAACGCGTCTTACGCCGATGTCACACATGCCTGGAAAGAAGGAGGACACATGATGGCGTCTGATGTTTGGATCACCTTTATCACCGTAAGCCATGCCGATGAAGCCTATTCCATAGCCAAAACCTTGGTTGAAGAAAGACTGGCTGCCTGCATGAACATCATTCCTGCCATCCGCTCCATTTATCTTTGGAAAGGCGAAATTTGCGACGACCCTGAATACCTTCTTATAGCCAAGACCACGCGCGACGTTTTCCCGCTCTTAAAAGCCCGTGTCAAGGCCTTACATAGCTATGAAGTTCCCGAAATCATCGCGGTGCCCGTGCAAGACGGCCATGAACCGTACCTGGCATGGGTGGCGGAATGCACGGGGAAAGAATGCTCCTAGCACGAGCGAAAAGGCTCCGGGCTTGCTCTGTCAGGACCTTCACCGCCCCGAAGCTCCACAAATCCCAAAGATGCCTGCCCAGTGGACCGCATGTATCCACTGTCGGCTTCTTGGTCCTAAGAGCCTGCCCGACAACTCGCAATACCCGGGTCTCTATCGGCGTTATAGGACGAGGCGAGGCGCCGCCTCGCCCTTCGAAGCTCCTCAACAAGAGAATAATCAGGCGGAAGGCACCTCCTGAAAACCTTCTTTAGAAAGAACGGCGAAACGATATGGCGGCCCAACTTCCTCTTTGTACCAGGTGAGGGACTCCATGGCCGAGCGCACTTCCTGAAGCACCTCCTGCACGGTGGCGCCTCTTTGCGCCATTTGGCTCAGTCGATACTCCAGAGCCATACGTCGCGGTACCGTAAAAGCATGGCGAATTTCTTCGCCGTCCAACTGGGGCTGCTTTTTTTTGGTCCAGACGAGATAAAGCTTGAAAGGGTCATCCGGATCCTGCGCAGAGACACCCGCTAAGATGAAATGCACCTGATGCATGGGGTCCACCGGGACCACGCGGCACATTTTGCGCAGGAACTCGTTGAACTGGGAGGCAAGAAAGGACAGGGCCGCCGGGTAAATCTCGGAGATGTCCTGAAGTTTTTCCTCCATGATGAAGCGGCTTAACAACCGAGCCATCTCAGCCCCTTCCGGCGCTCCACCGGCCGCCACAGCGGCTCGAGTCCCGAGGGGGTGGAGCCATTCCACCGTGCTGTGGATCACATTTCCTTGAGCATCCACATCCACCGCTTTGGCGTCCACGCCCAGGACAATCCCTTCTCGAGTGACACAGGCGATAATCTGGGACATACCGTTCCTCCTTGTGCCGTAGCGCATAAAATCATTGCAATTCCTAATAAATCCGGCTATCAGTAAAAGCACCGTAAAAACCCGTGCCTTTCGATGCCACGTTAAGCAGAAGCCATGAAATGATCAAGAAGTGGTTCCCCTGCTCTTTCGTTTTGTTCTTGCTTGTTATGGTCTTTACGGCAGTAGCGCACAGCCGAACGGTTCGGGTCTGTATTTACGAAGGGTTTCCCCTCTCTTTCCGCGATGCCGCAGGTCAGGCTTCTGGTCTTTTCAATGAGCTTCTGAAGGAAATCGCCCGAAGGGAACAATGGTCCTTACAGTATCGTTACGACATCTGGGAGAATTGTTTGAGAGCTCTGAAAGATGGAGTCGTGGATGTGGTGCCTGCCATTGCGGAAAGCCCCGAGCGGGCCCGCTTCTTCCGGTTCAGTCGCGAAACTGTGTTGGTCAACTGGGGTGTGCTGATTACCGCAAAGGGTCGATCCATCGAAAGCATCGTGGAACTTCGAGGAAAAAAAATCGCCGTTCTCAGTGAGGATGTTTACGTACCAGCATTGGTGGAACTGCTCAATCGTTTTCAAATCGAGGTCGAGTACATAAAAACATCATCCTACGACTCGGTTGTTTCCATGGTGGAGAGCGGCCAAGCGGACATGGGGCTCACCAACCGAATGTATGCGACTTTTTCCATAGGAAGCCGCAATGTTCAGAGCACTCCCGTGGTGGTGCACCCTGTCGGGATCAAATTTGCCGGTTCCATGAACGACCCATTCAATCTTCTTGACATCATCGATCGACATGTCCAGGACTGGAAAGCAGATGCCAATTCTTTTCTCTATCGAGCCATATCCCACTGGCTGCAAACCCCTGAGGAAGCCTCGCGCTCAGCCATCATGCGGGCATATCTCTACGCGGCCTTTACAGGAGTTCTGATCTTGGCGATTCTCGCTTTTGTTCTTCGAACACAGCTTCGCCGAAAGGTGCACGATATAAAGGAGGTCACCGGTCGTCTTGTGGACGTCGCCGCTAAACAACGAGCGATGGAGGCTGCCCTGGCCGATGCAGAAAATTGGTACCGAGCCGTTTTTGAGAAAGCAGACGATGCCCTGATAATTCTCGATGAAAAAGGGACCATTTTGGAATGCAATTCCTCCGCATGCCGTTTTTTCCAAGCCGTAAAGGAACAGCTCATAGGTAAGACACCCATGGATCTATCCCCAGAACTCCAGCCGGACGGTAGCCCATCTCAGAGGAAAGGTAGTCGTTTGCTGGAATCTACCTTGGCGGGATGTCCGCAAAGGTTCGAATGGCTGCATGAGACCCCAAACGGGGAGGCTATCAGCGCCGAAGTTCAATTGAGTCTCATGTTTCAATCCGGCGAGGCGCGTATTCTGGCCTGCGTAAGGGATGTGACGCAAAAGAAGGTCCTGGAGCTGGAGCAAGCAAAGCAGAGAGAATACCTGCAAACGGTTCTCGATGGAATTCCGATCGCCCTCTTTGTGATCGATCTTCAGGGAAGGGTGGTTTTCTGGAACAAGATGTGTGAGACGATCACCGGAATGTCTCAACGGGAGGTCTTGACGCGGCCTCTAAATCTGAAACCCATTCTTGAAGGGAAAGACCTGCCCATTCCAGCTCTACTTCTCCTGGAAATGACACCGCAGGAGTTCATTCAAAAACATCCCAAATGGAAAGCCCAGCCATTACCCTTTCATTCAGAAGGGGTTCAATTGACCGGGAAAATCGTCGTCCGAGGCCAAGAACGCCATATGAGTATCGTGGCCGCGAGGCTGAGAGATCGACACGGCGAACTACTGGGAGTGGTGCAATGTGCAAGGGATATCACTCAGGAAATCCAAATGCAAAAACAGTTGTTGCATTCCCAAAAAATGGACGCCGTGGGAAAGTTATCTGCAGGCATTGCTCATGATTTTAATAATATCCTGACGATCATTCTGGGCTGTTGCGATCTCATAAGAAAAAAATCCGATCTGAACGCTGCCATCAAAAAGCGTGTTGATGAAATCGAAAAGGCGGCCGAACGGGCTTCCAACCTGACCAGGCAGTTGCTGGCTTTTAGCCGAAAACAGGTTATGCGTGCAGTACCCCTTGACCTGAATCGGCTCATCGATGGCCTCAGCCCCATACTTCGCCGTGCCGTGGGAGAAGACATCGAGATCAGGCAACAGCTTAGCCAGGATCTTTGGGCTGTCCTGGCGGATCCCGTGTTTATTGAGCAAATCCTTTTGAACCTGATCATTAATGCTCGAGACGCCATGCAGGGAGGAGGCCTCATTACGGTGGAGACTCGGAATGAGGCTATCGTGGAGTCGAGGAATGCCGGGCTTTTTGTCGTGCAACCCGGTGAGTATGTGTGCCTTCAGGTGCGTGATACCGGGCACGGAATTGACCCGGAGATTCAACATCGAATTTTTGAACCCTTCTTTACCACAAAACCTGAGGGACGAGGCAGCGGCCTTGGTTTGGCTACTGTCTATGGGATCGTAAAACAGCTTGGCGGCTATACTCTGGTGCAAAGTTCCAAGGGCCAAGGTGCAACGTTTCAAATCTTGTTTCCTCGAACCACACTCCAAGTTGACAACCCATCTACTGCAAGGCAAGAACGCCGTCAGGAGTGGAAAGGTTCTGAGACCATCCTTGTGGTGGAGGATGAAGAGTCACTACGGGCCATGGTTCAAGAGGTTTTACGCGATAAAGGCTATCATGTGGTAACGGCGTCTTCGGGTAAGGAAGCATTAGAAATTTTGGAACGTGCACCGAAGGTGGATCTTGTGGTGACCGACGTGGTCATGCCGGAAATGAACGGGGTGAAACTAGGCCGTTGGCTTGCTGAACGTATGCCATCTGTCCCGATTCTTTTCATTTCAGGTTATACCGATGATCAACTGGCCCATCGAGGGATTCTTCTTCCCGATGTGCATTTTCTGCCCAAACCTTTCAGTTCTGAAAAACTTCTTCACACGGTTCAACTGGTTCTCAGCCAAAAAAGAAATCGATCAAAGTAAGAGGTGCTCACAAAAAAGAAGCCGAAGGTTTTCCCTTCGGCTTTGCATCCTGATGTGGTCGGGACGACTGGATTTGAACCAGCGACCTCTGCGTCCCGAACGCAGCGCTCTCCCAAACTGAGCCACGTCCCGCCGACGCTTCTTTTAGCAAAACCCCACCCTTCTGTCCAGCCTTTTCCAGGATTCAGGCGGAGCACAAGAAGGTCTTGGTACGAAAAATCTCGTGGCGGACACATGGGGTCACCCCCACGACCCCTTGATCATGCAAAGGCGATGACAGGTTTCGGCCTGTCAATGCCAGCGGCAACCTCTAAGATTTTGTTCAAAAGCGTACGGTTCCAGAAAAACCATAAATTGTGCTCATTGTCAGAGAGAGTCCTACGAGCCTGTCCGAGAACTCGCACCACCAAGGTCTCTTGCCGTTTCAAGGTAGGGGCAAGACGCCTCGCCCCTACAAGTCTGAAACCGTGTGTTTTTTCTAGGAGTGCAGACCTCCGGCGCCATTTGTGCGGGCGGTCCAGCCCCAAAATGAGCGGGCCACAGAGTCCTAGCCTCGCCCCTCACACTGATGCTATAGAAACACCCGAAAGCTTGCTGCAAAAAGGCCCAAGACGGGTCAGTGTGTTTCGGTCAAAAGCATGCGGCCAAAGTGTATGAACGGTACCAGCGATGAAAACTTTGAGGCACGACTCGATTCTCCTCACGCCGATGAGGAAGGTGCCGGACGCAAGGAGTCTCAAGCGGCCACGCAGGATATGGAAGTGCTCGAGGTGCAAGAACCTGGAGGAAACCTTCAGCCCGGCATGGAGGAAGGCGCCTCGGCGGACATCCACGAAATAAACAAAGTTGCCACGGAAGACTATGCCCCAATCCGGGGCGGCGAGCAGAGTGTCCGCACATTATCGGTGAATGTTCCTCGCATGCCCCATGAACCCGGTGTTTATCTTTTTAAGGATGCCAAAGCCCAAGTCCTTTACGTGGGCAAAGCACGTGATTTGGCAAAGCGGGTGGCCAGCTACTTTCGGGCTGCAGACACCCTTCCTGTCAAGACACGTGCCTTGCTGAAAAATGCCTCCCACCTGGAATTTGTTGTTACCGCAAACGAAAAGGAAGCCTTGCTTCTGGAATCGAGCCTCATCAAGCGCTACCGCCCTCGATACAACGTGGTTCTGCGGGACGACAAAAATTATCCAGCCTTGAGGCTGGATCCTCGAGAACCCTATCCTCGACTCTCTGTGGTTCGTCGGTTTGAAAATGACGGAGCCCTCTATTTCGGTCCTTATCATGCCGCTCACGCCCTACGGGAAACCCTCAGAGTTCTTCACCGAGTGTTTCCCTTGCGTTTGTGCAAGTCGCGCAAACTGATGCCTCGGGAGCGCCCATGCCTGAACTACTCTTTGGGACGATGTCTGGGAGCATGTGCCGGCAAAGTGACCCAAGAAGAATACCGGCGCATGGTGGACGAGGTGGTTCTGTTTCTTCAGGGCAAAACGGACAAGCTTCAAAACCTGCTTCGCGATCGAATGCAGCAGGCCGCCGACGCTTTGGATTTTGAAAAGGCGGCCTTTTATCGAGACCGGTTGCACTTCATCGAAGAAATTCAGGAATCGCAAAACATCGTCTCGAACCGCTTTCTGGATCAGGACGTGCTGGGTTTTGTGGAGGAAGAAGACCGATGGACGCTGGTGGTGCTATTTGTTCGCCGGGGCGCCGTGGTAGGGCAAAAGACGTATCATCTGGAAGAGGTTTCCGGTGAACCTCCGGACATATTGGCTTCCTTCGTGCAACAGTTCTACGGGGAAGGACGTTGGATTCCCGACGAGATCATCGTTCCCGTGGAACTGGAGAGTCACGAAACCTTGGAAGAATGGTTGGCAGAAGTTCGAGGGAAAAACGTGCGTCTGTGGGCCGCGCAACGTGGCCAGCGCCGGGCTCTGCTGGATCTCGCGCACAAAAACGCTCGAGAACATCACCGCAGCTACCTTCGCCAAGACGATCCCTTCGTTGAGGTGCTGCGGCGGGTCATGGAAATCTTTCAGCTGCCTCGCCTGCCACGCCACATCGTGTGCGTGGACATTTCGAACATTTCCGGACGTCATGCCGTGGGTTCAGCGGTTACCTTCGTGGACGGAAAACCTCGCCCTTCCCTTTATCGTCGTTTTCCCATTCGCACTGTGTCGGAACCCGATGACCCAGCCATGATGGCGGAAACCATAGAACGACTGCTGACCGCTCGGCGCCGCCCTTTCGAAACCATTGATCTTTTGGTCCTTGACGGCGGAAAAAGTCAACTGAACCGAATTTGCCACCTGTTGGAAACCAAAGGTCTTGACAAAAAGGTACCGGTTTTGGCTTTGGCCAAAGAAAAAGATAAAGACGTGGGACCGGAAGGGCGCGGGTTTTATGAAAAAGTCTATGTTCCGGGTCGAAAGAATCCCGTGTTTTTATCGAGACATCCCGAGGTGCTTCATTTTTTTCAGCGCCTGCGAGATGAAGCGCATCGGTTTGCCATCAGTGGATACAAACATCGTCATCGCAAAGAACTCCTTAGTTCAGCTCTGGACGCCATCAAAGGTTTGGGCCGAAAAAGGAAACAGATTCTTTTAGCCCATTTTGACGATATGGAAAGTTTACGCCAAGCCACTCTGGAGGAACTGATACGCATTTCCGGCATTCCTGAACCCGTGGCTCGAAACATTATGGAGCATTTTCGAAAAACACAACCTTCCGGCCCATGAAGAAAGGTCCCGTGACCCTGAGGGTCGGACCCAAAAAACGGTGCTTATTTCGAAGGGACATTCAAGGAATCCGGGACTTCATCGGGAGTGAGCCGCAAGAGTCTTTCCGCCATTTTGCGAAGATCTTTGTCCTTAAGGGAAGCGATGAAAGCCTTTTCGGCCTCCGTGAGTTTCCTCAAGGTAGGCTTTTTTTTCCTCTTGCTTGCTTTCTTGGGCGCCAGCTTCTGAAGCTTTTCATAATTGGCGTCCAGCTTATCGGAAACTTCTTCGATTTCACCCACACGAATCCGAATCTCCGTAATGACGCGACGCCCCCATCGTTCATTAATGCGGCGTAGGAGCGCTTCCTTGTTCAGTTCCAGATGATGTTTCCAGACACTGTCCCGAGCGATGACGACCAAGCACCCGTTTTTTAGAGATCGAGGCGTACAATGGCGTGCCACACTTTCTCCGACCAGTTCCTTCCAATCCCCAAGAGGCTTGCTGGCAAACGAGGGTTGCCGGGCCAACACATCCTTGATGAATTGCCCCACAGGAACCGGTTTCAAAAGAGACACCCTTTTCCGCGAATCCTCCTGCATGCTTGCAATGCTCCCACCACTATGCTATGAGCGAGCAGTTTTTCCAAGGGCCCCCGTAGCTCAGGAGGATAGAGCACAGGATTCCTAATCCTGGTGCCGCAGGTTCGAATCCTGCCGGGGGCACCAAGGACATGAAAAGGAAGGATCCTTTTCATCGAATGCTTACCCTCCAAAGAATAGCGCCCATATCCCAGAATACGCAACCAAAAGTCGCCGCTGCCCATAAGAATGCCGCGTGAGTTTCAGAGCGCCGTTCGGAAGCGTTTCCGTGGAGCCGCAACACCAAGGTCTGCAATGCCCATTTAAGGTAGAGACGAGGCGGCTCCTTGCCCTTCCAATGGGATTATTCTCTGGAAGCTTAAGCTGTAGCTGACCCGTTATGCGAGGAGCCTCCCTGGCGCTGGCCGCCAAAAATCCGTTCTCGAAGAACCTCTCGAAAGCTTATGGTGAATTGGAAAGCTAGGGTGCTTTATCACGCTACCGGTAAGCGTGTTCGCGACCGCGATAGGAATTGACATCGGTGAGAATTTCTCTATAGAATATACACGATTTCACAGAAGGCAATGAAGTCTGCCTGAACCGCCCCCTCCCCAGGGTGTGGGGACGATGACTTCTCCATGGCTTAAGGATGGCCACATGCAGGCGAATGTCCGGTCATGGGGTGGGGCGAGGCAGGCTTGAAGGGCTAAGATTAAACCCCACCCGTTGGACGGGCGGGGTTTTTTATTGATGCGCACCGAAGGAGGGCAAGGCCATGCTGGAACGGTACAGACAAACCCAAGGGCGGCTCTTGAAAGTTTTGGAAGATATGAGGCACCTGAAAGGGAACACTGTCCAGGAGTCGGTCACCAGTCGGATTGACGAACTGGCGGAGAAAATTCGGCAAAGTGCCTTTTATCTGGTCGTGCTAGGGGAGTTCAAACGTGGAAAGAGCACGCTGATCAATGCCATGCTCAAGGATAATCTTCTTCCCACTGCGGTTGTTCCCTTGACTTCTATTGTGACGATGATCACCTACGGCCCCGAAGAAAAAATCATGGTTCGATTCAAGGATGGTCGTACCGAAACCATTGCCCGCCGTGCTCTTGCCGATTATGTGACAGAAAAAGGCAATCCTGACAACGTCAAGGGTGTGGATCGTGTGGAGATCACCTATCCTGCCGAGCCCCTTCGTGGAGGAGTCCATCTCATCGACACTCCGGGAGTGGGTTCGATTTTTGAGTCCAACACGCAAGCCACTTACGACTTCCTGCCAAAGGTCGACGCAGCCCTTTTCATGTTTACCGTGGATGCCCCGATCAGCCAATCAGAGCTGAATTTCCTTCAGACCGTGCGTCAATACGTGACAAAGATCTTTTTTATTCAGAACAAAATCGATCATGTGGACCCCCATGACCGAGAAGAATCCTTGGAATTTTCCAGAAAGGTTCTTCAGGATGTTCTTGGGGACGTGGAAGTCCGCCTCCTTCCCCTTTCCGCCAAGCTCGCCCTGGAAGGCCGGCTCAAAGAAGACCCAGAGAAAATCAGCCAAAGTTATTTTCCTCAGCTGGAAAATATCCTCACCGATTTTCTGACTCGGGAAAAAGGCAAAGTCCTTTTGCAATCGGCGACGCAATCGACCCGCAAGATCTTGAACGATATCGAGTTTTCTGTGCAATTGGAGCAAAAGGCCATTGAAATGCCGCTCCAAGATCTGGAACAAAAGATTGCCCTTTTCCACAAAGAGCTTCAAAAGATTCTGAAGGATCGTGAAGAAAACGGATACTACTTTGAAGCGGAAATCAAGCGGATCATGGACTGGCTGGACCGTGAATTGAAAAGGCTTCAAAAAGACCATTTGCCGGAACTCATGGAACAGTTGCGAGAGGAAGGGGAAAAACACCAGCACCTTCCCGTTTCCAAGTATATGGAAAAAATGGAATCGGTGCTCAACGACGGCATTGTGCGCACCTTCGACGACTGGATCGTCAAACAGGAAAAGGCACTGAATGAAGAATTTGCTCGTGTATCCCGTCAGTATTCGGATCGGACCAATCATGTCATTGAGCGACTCATGCAAGCATCGGCCAAGCTTTTTGACATTAGCTTTGAAACCATTCAAACAGACGAATCTTTGCGCGCGGATAGTCGGTTCTACTACCTTTTGGGCGATCCCCCTCGATTCTTTGACATCGCAGGCGCTGTTGATTTCTTCTCAAGGAAACTCATGCCAAAAAGCTTTTCCCAGAGAAAGGTGCTCAGCGATTTGATGAAGAAATTGCCGGAACGCATCGACGCCAATTGTGGTCGTGTGCGTGCTGATTTTATGAGGCGCCTTCAGGAGAGTTTCCTTTCGTTTCGCTGGAACCTTAATGCCAAGATCGATGAAACCGCCCAGGGAATTCAAGCGGCCTTAGAAAAAGCACTGGCTATGCAAATGGTGGGAGCGGCTGAACGAGACAAAAAGAAATCCTTGCTCGCTGAACAAAGGCAAAGTATTGCGGCCGTCAAGGAATCCTTGAAACAGATCACCCAGGACGTCGCGCTGAATTGAAGGGGCGCGGCTGGAATGGGCGGAAGAAACCCGAGCGTGCTGAAAGGAGAGCGTGGCGAGGATCCTTCCAAAACGCTTTGGGGCGGACACATAGGTTTGTGGGGGCTTTTACGGGGCGGACACATCGGTCCGCCCCTACAGGTTCCTGATCATGGGGGACGGGCACATCGGTCCAGGCCCCCTACAGGGTTCTGCTCTTGGGGGTAGGCACAAGGGTTCGCATCGACAAAGCGTTTGAGGCGGACACTCGGACCAGCTGTCTATCAAAATTTTTCCTCAAGGTTTTTCTTCACAAAGCCGATTGTCACCACGACTATTGAACGCAAGCTTCTTGAGGCGGCAAAAAGCCTCTTGAAAGACCGCATGAACATTTACACCTCTACAGGAATGGAGATGAGAGCATGACCCGGGACACGGAAATCCTGATCTTGCTGGTAGAAGATTCTTCGATCACACGAAAAATGGAGATCAAGGTCCTGAATTCTCTCGGCTACACTAAAATCCTTGAGGCAGAAAACGGACAGCAGGCTCTCAACATTCTTGACGAAAATCCGCGCATCGCGCTGGTGATCAGCGATTGGAACATGCCCGATATGGGTGGTCTGGACTTGGTACGGGCTTTGCGCTCCCAAGAGCGGTACCGTGAGCTGCCCTTTATCATGGCCACAGGCCGGGCGCAGATGAAAGAACGAATGGAAGCGGCTGAAGCCGGCGCCAACAATGTCATCAGTAAGCCTTTTGCTCCTCAGGAACTCCAAAAGGCTATCGAGGACACGCTGGCCGGAAAGACCCTAAGGGATCGAAAGTGTACCCAAGATCGGCGCGCCGAATTGACGGAAGCCGGCAAGGTGAGGCTCAAGGTGGCTCATATTCAAATCACGGATCATCTGACCTTAGGGGTGGTCAGGCACTTTATCGAAAATGGAGCGCAGACTCCGCGCCATTTTGAACTTCAGACCTTGTGCATGAGCAGCTGGAACCCGGTTCAGAAGGCTCTTGCTGAAGGCGAAGTGGATGCGGCGTTCGTGTTGGCGCCTTTGGCCATGGATCTTTTTGGCTACGGAGTTCCTTTACGTATCGTTTTGCTGGCGCACAAGAACGGAAGCATCGCCGTACGTCGAAAAGCTTCGGGACAATCGATCGCGACCATGTTTAAGGGGAAGACTTTTTTCATTCCCCACGAATTGTCTATTCATCACATTCTTTCCCATATGTTTTTCAAGGGCTTAGGCTTGAATCCGGGTATTGCGGGACAGCCTGGGTGTGATGTGATCTATGAAGTGGCTCCGCCTGTGAGGATGCCCGATTTCCTTTCGGATCAGCCCGGAGCCTGCGGCTTTATGGTGGCTGAACCCATCGGAACGAAAGCCATTGCCGCAGGCATCGCCGACGAACTCTTTTTGTCGGGGGAACTGTGGGAGAATCATCCATGCTGTGTTGTGGCGGTGCGAGACGAGATCCTTCAGGAATACCCACAAGCCATGCAGGAGCTGGTCGGGATGCTTGTCCAGGCAGGCAAGTTCATTGCCAACAACCCGGAAGCCGCTGCAGAAATCGGGGTCCAGTTCCTGGATCCTCAAGGCACCCTAGAACTAAAAAAGGCCATCCTCAAAAACGTCCTGACGGATTCCGTGGGAATCAAAACGGACGATCTTTTGCCAAAGACCGACGATTTCGTCAAAATACAGGACTATATGGTGGATCAAATGGGTTTGGGATCCCGAGTGGATATCAGCCGATTGTTGGACCTTCGGTTTGCCGAAAGGGCCTGTCGTGAAGCCGGGAGCCTGGCCCGCCGTTCCATTTTACATGATGCATGCACCTTTGCGCGCGCAAAGGTAGAACTTCTGGAACAGCATGGAGCCTCCACCAACAAAGCGAACTTGGACCGGGAAGGCCAGTATCTGATTTTTCATCTCATGGATCAGACCTACGGTGTGGATGTCTTGTCTGTGAAGGAAATCGTCGGGATGAAACCCATTCGATCGGTACCCGAAACCCCGCGCGCCTTCAAAGGGGTGGTCAACTTGAGGGGCCAGGTCATTCCTATTGTGGATCTCCGACTGAAATTTGGTCTTCCAGAAATTCCTTACCACGATCGTACCTGTATCATCATCCTGGAAACCCCTCAGGCAGGACGTTTCATCCCCATCGGGGTCGTGGTGGATACGGTATCTCATGTGGAAAGTATCAAAGCGGGGCAGATTGAAGATGCGCCGGCCTACGGCTTGGGAGCCCCCTTGGAATACATTTCCGGCATGGCCAAATATGGAGATGCGGTGAGAATCTTGCTGAATGTACAACGTCTTTTTTCTGATCAAAAAACCCGGCTTTCTTCGGCACTCCATGAAGTGCGCTCAAAGGCCGCTTAACACGGCCTTTGATATAGGGCAGGTGCTTCCTTACTGGCAGCATAATAACCTGCTTTTTTGTCCGAACAAAAAACATTAAGGTGTTGTTCCTTAAGGTAGATATACGTCATGACCGCAGGGATGGGTTCCTCTCATACTAATTTTGTGTCGTTTTTCCATATTCAAAAACAAAGTTCCTTTGGTACGGCGCTGGAAAGAGTGCCTGACTTTATGTGACCTTCTAACTCCTCTAAAGTCATGTAGCGAACGCTTGGATAGTAGCTCTTCATGTGCCTACAGACGCCTTGGGCGTCGTAAGGATTTCCTTTGTAATAAAGAAGTGATTCCTTAAAGTTTTCGGTTGGCATAAGATATCTAAACCAGATAAGCGGAAAGCTTCCTCCATAAGGAAGCCAATTGTATTTTCCTCCTGGAGGCTGTCCGGATACGGGATCGAAAAGTGATCTGGGTTTGTTCTTTTCCGCCGTGAACACAATGGTCACATATCCGTCAGAATCCCTTTGCAACTCCTTATAACTGGCAACCGCACGAGCGTACATAAGACCATTAAAAGGTTGGTAAACGCCTACGGACCAATAACGTACCTGCTCCTTGACCTCAGGAGGTCGAAAACGCAAAACCGCCGCCTCAAAGGACGGATCGAGAAATCCAGCGAGGTATCTCGTATCCATATTTGCTCCAGTGGGGTGTTCCTTGGCCAAAAAATCAGGAACTATTGGGAATGCATGACGAATCATGCCGAGGTAATTATCTCCAACGATGAATTCTACAGGGTTAGGGGGATGGTAAAAAAGGGTGAGGCGTTCTGTACGTTTGTCCAACCTCTGAGACCTCTTATCGAGTCTTTTCTCCAACGAAAAAAGGAAGTCGGGCACAGCACCTTTGGCAACAAATTGCGCGCACACTTCTGAAGGCAAGGAATTCTTTGTTACTCCTTCCCATACAAAATAGACCTTAGGCAGTGAGGCTGTCCACTTTTCGTGTCGAATAAGTTCATATATTCGATACATGACGATGACATATTTTTGTTCTTTGTTCTGGAAACCTCCTAAATAAAGTGTGTTGGCTTCTCTTCCATCTGTTGGAGCCTGTTTGTTAATAATTTTTAATCTGTATTTATTTCCGGGGATGTATCCAATATTGTCTTGAAAAGGGTTTCTAAATCCGGGCTCAGGGACTATTTCAAAGTCAGTTAATTTATCAATAAAAGCTGTGTTTCTCGCATTGATGTGAAAAGAAAAATATGTGGCATGGGGAAATTCTCCCCGGAGTTCGAAATAAGCATTCGGAAATTTAACTGGGTCAAGAACAGGCAACGCCAGGCGCCAATAAATGGCATGCCGATCCGTACCGCCAAATTGAAATTCATCTCCGGCAAGTTTTGGGCTCCACACATCCTGTTCCGATACATCTGGGCATTGTAGAGGTAGCACTGTTGTTCCGCTTATCGCATCGTGACTCGAAATAAAGACATAAAAGAATACAGATACAATAACAAAACAACGCCTATATGAGAATACACATTCTCGTTGTCTGCTCATAGCGTATCGCTCCGTTGAAAATCTTTGTATGGACAATATCATAACACATCCATGATAGTATACTATCTGTGATATGTCCTTCATTATAAAATCTCGGTGTTTACCGGTTTCCTTCGTCGTGTTCACATTGGGACATGTCGGCTTTGAGGCGGGAGAGGATTTTTTGAAGGGCGACACGAGAAAGGCCGCTTTGCCGAGCGGCTTCGGAGATATTACCTCCGGTTGCCTGAAGCAGGTCGCGAACATAGTTTTCCGTAAAGCAGTTCAACAGGACAGCCTTGGCCTTTTTGTAAGGCTGAATCCTTTTCCTGGACTGGGAAAGCTCCGGCATACGCCCCGTTTCCACCAAGCGCAAAGACTGCAGATCGATCGCTTCTCCAGGACAGTACACGGCCAGGCGACGCATCATGTTTTGAAGTTCACGGACATTGCCGGGCCACTCTCGGTGTTTAAGCCATTCGATCACTTCAAAACTTATATACTTTTCCGGCGTTTTCAGTTCATTACAGGTTTTTTTCAGAAAATACTGAGCCAGTAAAGGAATATCCTCGATACGCTCTCTCAGGGGCGGCACCGTGATGGTCAGGACATTCAACCGGTAGTAAAGGTCTTCACGAAAAGTGCGCTGAGCGATCTTTTCCTCAAGGTTTTGATTCGTCGAAGTAATGACTCGAACGTTAACCCTTACCACGCGATCGGCTCCCACAGGCTTGATTTCCTGTTCCTGCAGCACGCGCAGAAGTTTGGTCTGCACACTATGAGGAATATCTCCGATTTCGTCCAGGTGAACGGTGCCTCCGTTTGCCTGCAAAAACAGACCACGTCGAGCCCGATCGGCCCCTGTGAAAGCCCCTTTTTCATGACCGAAAAGCTCACTTTCCAGCAGATTTTCAGGTAAGGCCGGGCAGTTTACCGAAAGGCAGGGCTTGGCGGCTCTCGGTGAAAGGATGTGAATAAGCCTTACGACCAACTCTTTACCCGAACCTGACTCGCCTCGCACCAGCACTGGATAATCGTTTCGAGCGACTGCAGCCACCGAGTTCCTCAAACGCACCATACTGGGGCTTTCCCCAATGAGCGTGGTACCTCCCGTTTCCAAGAGTTCTCGAAGCCTGGCGTTTTCCTTGGTCAATCGGCTTCGTTCCAATCCCCGGCGGACCACACACAGAAGATGGTTTTTTTCCACAGGCTTGGTCAAAAAATCATAGGCACCCAGTTTGACGGCTTCTACGGCTGTTTCAATGGCTCCATAGGCGGTCAGAACGACGGCCGCCATTTGTGGATCCAACTCCAGAGCGTGATCCAACAGGGACATCCCATCCATGCCGGGCATGCGTAGATCCGTGATGAGAAGATCGGCACCGCGCGCTTTAAGTTCGGCCAGAGCTTCATGGCCGTTTGGGACGGAAAGGCATTCCACATCGGGAAATTCAGTCGCAATGAGCCTGCAGAGTCCGCGGGCGAAGTCCACTTCGTCGTCCGCCACGAGAATACGGCATCCCTCACGCAGCTCCAATGGGTTCACGGGGTGCCCGGTCATTGGGTCACGCTCTCTTTCACGGGCGGCTCTCTTGGAATGAAAAGAACGAAGCAGGCACCACCATCCGGGTTGTTGCACGCCTCCACGCGGCCGCCAAGTTCTTGAAGGTAACTGTAGACCAGACTCAATCCCAGTCCAACCCCTTTGCCGGGGCCTTTGGTGGTAAAAAACGGGACAAAAATCTGAGAAAGGTCTTTATCACTTAATCCTGTTCCGTTGTCTTTGACTGTCAAGACCACTTCATCACGAAACGTATCATAGTGCAAGGTTACCGTGATACGACCGCCTCGAGAGGGCAAAGCATCCAGAGCATTCAAAAGGAGATTGGCCATGATCTGCTCCAGCACTTGAGAGGACGCTTCCACCATCGGGACGGATTCATCGGTTTCAAATTGGATCGTCGCTTTCTTCTTTTCCGCCTGGACGCTGAACACACGAATGATTGCCTGGATCGCAGCTCGAATATCCGTCTTTCGGCCGTCTGTCACTTTCGGGCGTGCAAAGTCCAAAAGGTTGCGCAGGACCTCGCGGGCTTGTCTTGTGTGACGAAGGATCACGTCCAAATCGGCAAGCTGCTCCGGCTTGGCGGACTGTTTAAGCAGTTCGGCGTAACAAAGGATCACCCCCAGCGGGTTATTGATTTCATGGGCCAGTCCTGCGGCCAGCTTCCCGACCGTGGCCATTTTTTCCGAGCGGCTCACCTGCTCAAGCATGCGACGCTGCCCGGTAACCTCGGTCACATGCACAACCATTCGACGTCTCTCGTCATCCTTCATAGGGTGCAAGCCCACGAGAAAGACTCGGCCCGAGGCCAGCTTGATTTCCATAACTTTCGAGGCTTCATGAATCGTGGCCTTTGAAAGGCTTCGAAACCATGACTGCTTTTCACCATCCAAAAGCAAAGGCAAAACGTTTCCGTCCTCACAGCGTCCTTCGGAGAGTTGCCGGGTCAACTCTCGGGCGGCGTTGTTGGTGACGATCACCGTCCCCTGCCCGTCTACCAAAAGCAGAGGATCTGAAATGCCTTCAAAGATGGACTGTAAATGGTCCGAATGACGCAGAAGGCTTTCAAGAGCCCCTAAGTACTCTGCTGAAATGCCGAGCTGACGGCCAAGAGCTCGAAGGATCTCCTGATCCTCGGCCCTAAAAGTCTCTCCTGGTTTTTTTTCGAGATACAGGAGACCTTCGGGGTTGCCATCTGAAGATTCCACAGAGATCAGAGCAATGTTTTGATCCAGACGCATGCCGGACTGAGTCAGAATGTCCACGTAATCTTCCGGAAGCTTTGGTTTGGCGGCTCCGTCAGGCCACAGGAACTGGTTGTGCGAGGTCAAAGTGCAGATGTAGGCTGCCCGCTTCAAGGCAAAACGCCTGGCCAGAAGTGGAAGGGAGCGCTGCCAGAGCTGCGACTTTGTCTGGCAGCGCGTGGCGGTTTGAAGTAACTGAACGAAGAGCTCCACATCGGCTCTTCGTTCCGAGGACTCACGGGCAAGTTCTTGGGTCCGCTGCGCCACGCGCTCTTCCAGTACTGAGGCGTATTCCTCCAGTTGGGCGCGGTTTTCGGCGATGTGCTGACCCAGTTGGGCCACACCTTGAATCATCGCCCCGATTTCATCGCGACTCTGGACCTCCCTCAAAAGCTCCTGTCCTCTGGCATCTCGAAGGCTGTCCTGCAGCAGTTGCATGAGATGGCGCAGATTGTCCGTGACGACACGTTTAAAGATGAACTGTGTGGACAGGAAAAACAGCACGGCTCCCAAGGAAAAGATGGTGAGAGAAATGAGGAGGCGTCCCTTTACCTTGGCCGCGTGGGGAGATGTGGGGATGCCGATGAAATCGATGCCGCCCACCTCGTTTTCAATCCGGCCAAAACCTCGTTCTCCGTACTGCTGCAACAGTTCCGGCGGAGCATCCTCCGGCCGACCATGGCAGTGGAGGCAACTTTGTTCGAATCGTACCGGCCGAGCCATCACATAGTGGTCGACATCGTCGACGCGGATATGGCCTTCCCAGAGGTGAAGATCGGGATGGTCACGAAAGAAAGCGATCAGTCCCCGTTCAATATCGTTCGCTTCAAATTGCGGATTTCGGGCGTTTTCCGCCACACGGCGGTAGAGGGCAAGCCCCAGCTTCTGACCTGTCTGTTCCATGACAGAACGTGAAATGAACGAAGAAGACATGGCTTCAATGACAAACTTATCGGGAAGCTCCCGGTACATTCGAGGGCGAAGCGTCCTGCGCACATAATTCTGCACGGATTCAACCTGTGCGAGAATAATTTCTGCCTTTTCTTGGACCTCTCCTTCCAGAACGTTGCGCACCTGGATATAAAAACCAGAGGCGAGGATGCTGCCGATCAGAATGGCGGCTACGGTGAGGCTGAAGAAAAACTTGCTTTGTGTGGTATAAAAGTGAGGCAGCTTCATGGCATGTCGATCATTCTCGCAGTGTGCACTAAGGCTGAAAGTTTCACAGGTAAGCGTATTTCATGACCAGGCTCTTGGCAACCCCTCTGGTCCCAGGGTATGAGGTGTGCTCTCTGATGTCCCCTGGGGCGCAGGCCCCAAGAACCAGCACTGGAGCCATCCATGCAGGGTTTGTTTTTCTCCATGCTTATAGCCGCCCTTTTGGGAGCGGCGTCTGTCTTTCTGTTTTCTCTTGCTTGGATGTCGATCCTGGGAATGGTGGCGTCGGGAATTTTGTTCATGCGAGGCCAGATTTCGGGCAGGCGGTGCCTTATGAGGATCACGACGGATCTTACGAGCTGCCTTGGCTCTGCCCTGACCCTTATCATAAGCTTTCAATTATACCTTGGGGTCCTGGGCCGGGGTGGAAGTCCCTTCGAACAAATGGCCTATCTGGCGGGATGTCTGCCGATGCTCTTCCATTTTTTTAAGCAGGTCTCCCAGCGCATCGACAGACTGTTTGATCTGGAAAAAGACTAGTCTTCCGCCATGGGACTTGAGAGCTTCGCACCGTGAGGCCTGTAGCAAATGGTGCTCCGAGTTTCCACACCGGCATCACCCGTCACCTCCACGTCCGTGTAAAAGAACATTCCTGTACGCAGGTTGTGCTCATCAACCACTTGGGCCATCTGATCCATGGCGACGAAGGTCCGGTTTAAGGCAGGGCACACAAGAAACATGAAGCACCAGAAAAGGATCAAGCCACCGAAAAAGGCCAGCCATTGTCGGGGTGGTCTTGCATTCTCCACCATCTTGTCCTCCTGCATGGTTTTTGTCCCCTTTGCTCCCTTGAGGAGAGCTGAAATGATCTCCTCAAGGGGAGCCGGATGAACGGCTTTTAAATCTTTGCGGTGATCTCCGGGAAAACCACGTAGAACATCAGGTATGCCATGGCCAGGGTCAGCACGAGGTTGAAACTCTGACCGCAGACGTAAAGGATCACAGGTTTACCGCCTTTGAAATGGTGAGCCAGCTCCCGAAAATTCGTGGCGAGACCGATGGAAGCGAAAGCCAGACAGAAGAACCAGCCTCTGGCCATTCCTGTAAAACCGCGCAGCACTCCTTGGTCGAGCATGACGTAGCCTGCGTCGGACCCCAAGTGCCCGTCCAGAACCGAAAAAAGAATGGATGCGGCCAGAAAGCCCAGCACGAATTTCGGAAAACGGTACCAAATCTCCATCCAACTGATCCGTCGACCTTCAGCACATTCAACTTTGGCGCACCAGTACACGGCGACTCCAAAGGCCGTCACGCCGATCAAAACATTTTGAATCATTTTGATGGTAGCGGCGACATAGAGCGCTTTGTCCGAAAGAAACGCTCCGGCTGCGGCTACGGCACCTGTGGCGTCAATGGTACCGCCCATCCACGCACCGCCAAGAATATGAGGCATGCCTACAGCTTTAATGAAGGCGGGCATGGCCACCATCATGATGGCCGTAAATACCAGCGAAAGGCCGATGGCCAGGGTCAATTCCTCCTTTTTGGCTCGGCAGGCGGCCGCCGTTGCAATGGCCGCCGACGTACCACAGACGCTCATATCGGCGGAAATGACGATATTGAGGGTTTTCGAAGGCATTTTGAGTACCTTTTGACCAAAGACAAAGGTCGTGATGAGCACGATGGGTGTCACCACCCAGGCGACAAAGATGCCCGGAATACCGATGGCGATGATCTTGGAGAAAAGCACTTCAGCGCCTAAAAGCACGAGGCCGGTCTTGATGAAATACTCGACTTCTAGCGCAGGTTTGATCCATTGCGGTGTTCCGATGGTATTGGCGATCAGCATACCGATGGCGATAGCCCACACGGCATATTCGACACCATACTGTTTCATGGTGGCCTGGCTCGCCAAAGCATAGGCAATGACACCGATGAGGTAGACTGCCCCAAAACCCTTGAGGAAAGCGGAAACACTTTTTCCCATAAATTTAATGCCGATGGAAAAGAAGAGGGCCATCACGACACCAAGCCCGAGAAGCGTCGGAATTAGATTGTAAGGTTTAAGCTCTGTCTTGGCCTTGGCCTTGGAAGCGGCCGCGTGAGCCTTGCGCCAGGCGTCGATCTTTTCCATGGCTGCAGTGTTCAACGCCGCATCTTGGAATGCGGCTTCAGCTGCGGCATTTTGAGCGGCTATGGCAGCCGCCAAGGCGTCGGCTTCCTTGGTCTTTGCGGCTTCGTATTTGGGCATGTTGGCCATATTGATGGCATCGGCCCGCTCCTTGTTCATGTAAAAAGACTGGGTGATATCGGTGCTCCAATCCTTCGGGTGCGCCAGCCACTTCTTGAAAAAGCTGCCAACCGCAGTGCCGGTCGCCTTCAGTTTTTTCTTGGCATCCTGAGCTTGATACCATTGGACGGTCTTGAACGGCGCTCGGGATGCTTCCGACTCCATGACCGCATTGGATTTTGCGATGATCTCGTCCATTCCTTTGGGTTTTGCAGGCCAATAGAAAATAAGACCTGCGATCAGAACAATGAATCCCAGCCAAATAGCCCAATAGTCTTCCTTTGTCCATAGGTCGGACCAGCTTGCTGTGGCTCTGTCCATAACGATTTGGTCGTTCCTGCTGGATGTCGGCTCCATGGTCTTCTCCTTCGTTTATGGTTTCTATTGCTCTTGCGCAACATGTTCTCAGATGGCCGGCCCCGGCGGGCTCGGTGTCAGACCCCGGCAGCACGGAACTACAGAGCAAAAAGCGGTCCCAAAAGGCGACGATTACTTAACCTATTGGATCATTTAAGAATATGTTCTATGTCGTGGCCTTGGGAACGTATACCGGGCTTAGCATCTGCTAACAAAGGTTTGCAGTTTTGGGGCTTTGCCTCTTGGAGAAAGACAGGTGAGACGGAGCCGTTAGGGAGACCCTGGTGGGACTTCCATCGACAGGCCTCATAAGCTTCCAGTCGAAGTGCGCTCCTTTTGCCTTTTCGTGGAGACAACACCCGTTGGCAGGGCACACCTAATGATACTCTTTTTTAAGCAGGCGCAGAGCGGGAGGGTCAATCCAGGGGAGGACACATCGGTCCGCCCCTACATGTGTCGCGGCGGATTATCTGCACCGAGTCACCATATTGATGATCTTGCCGCCAGAAAACGGAGCCGGTCGCGAGGGTCGCGGCGGCTTGTTTGGACGGAGTCACCATGTGGCTATTCGTTTCGATCCGGAAGGTATCAACCAGCCCGCTTTCGAAGCCGACCCCAAGAGCTCGTCCAAGAAGGCACAAGGACGGCAGCGTCAATGCCGTTTTAGGTAGGGGCGAGGCGGCGCCTCGCCCTACAGCTGAAACGGGGTCATTGTCTAGGAGCGAGGATGCACCACCCAAAACAAATGGCGGGCCGGAGGCGCGCGCTTGAAGGAAAAGATCTGGTTTTAGGGTTGTAGGGGCGAGGCGGCGCCTCGCCCCTACCTTAAAAAGGCGTTCGATGCAACGGTCATTGTGAGCTCAGACAACCCGCTGGTATCCTAAAAATCCTGGAAATCCTCGTCAAAGGGAATGAGCTCCTGCGGTGAGGTCTTTCCGGTTTTCTTTGCCGTCGCCGGATGGGCTTTGCCGTTTCCCGCCTTGGCTAAGGATTTGGGTTCTTCCCGTGGAAACACTTTGTCTTTCGCCGAAGGGGCCGCTTTTTCTTTCTTCTTAGCAAGGACCTTGATCTTCAGGCCGTCTCCGCGACGTCCCACAAGGCCCTGAAGATCCTCCACCAGAGCTTGCAGTTGAGCCGCCTGAGCGCTCAGTTCTTCCGCTGCCGAGGCGGATTCTTCCGCATTGGCCGCCGTTTGCTGCACCACCTTGTCCATCTCTGAAATGGCCGTGTTCACCTGCGTGATCCCTTCGCTCTGTTCATGGGAGGCGGCTGCGATCTCGTTTACCAGTTCCGCGACCTTGATCACACTTTCATGGACTTGGGAAAAAGCCTGATTGGTGGCTTCCGTAAGATCCGCCCCCTGTTTCACCCGCAGCACCGTGCCTTCGATGAGCTGCGCCGTGTTCTTGGCCGCTTCCGCTGCACGCATGGCAAGGTTTCGCACTTCATCGGCCACCACCGCAAACCCGGCTCCGGCTTCTCCGGCTCGAGCCGCCTCCACGGCGGCGTTCAGAGCCAAAAGGTTCGTCTGAAAGGCGATTTCATCGATGGTTTTGATGATCTTTTGGGTCTGTTCGCTGGATCGTGTAATTTCTTCCATGGATCCTAACAGCTCGGCCATGCTAGTCTTGGCTTGTTCCGCCGCTTTCGCGGCCTGTTTCATGAGGCCGTCGGCCTGAGCCGCATTGTCTGCGTTTTGCCGGGTCATGGAAGCCATCTCTTCCACGGCGGAAGAGGTTTCTTCAATGCCTGCGGCCTGCTGGGAAGCCCCTTCAGCCAGCTGCTGGCTGGCCGAAGCCACCTGACCGGACGCCGAAGCCACCTGTTCGGCGCTTTCCCCCAGTTCCTCCGAAGATTTTCTCAGCACCGCATTGATCCCTCGAGTGACGACGGCCCCAAGCACAATAGCGAACAGAAGGCCGATCAGCGCCACAGAGGTCATGAAGACTTTCATGCGTGCCGCAAAGGTGATGGATTCCTCGGCAACACCTTTCCCGACCTCTCGGTTGATGGCGACCACTTTTTCCAAGAGAGGCATGGCGATACGTTGTTTTTCGGTCACCGGTCCAAGCAATTGTTCTTCAAGGGCTGCCATGATCGCATGCGCTTCATCGGCTATTCTGTCGATCTCTTCAAAGTGCTTGAACACTATCTGACGAGCCGCACGAAAATGGTTTTCGGCAAGTAGCCGTGCTTCCTCCGTCCGCCCTGAAAGCGTCATCTCCTTGATTTGATGAACGGTTTCGTGGAACTGACGATGAGGCTCCTTAATTAAGGTCAATATATTTTTAAGTTCTTGATTGTCTGTGGAAAAGTTCGAAATCCATTTCCCAAATCGACAGGCCGTGTGGTCGTCACCGCCCTGAAAGTCCTTGCCTGTAAGAATCAACTCTAAGACTTTCGCTTCTACATTAAAGTGATCCATTCGAAACATGGTGATCTTGGTTTTGAGTTCATCGGGGTCAGCAATCCCGAGCGCGTCAAACCGTCTGGCCATGTCAAGAGCTTTGTTGGTTTCCACATTCCAGGCTTCAAAGGCGGCTTTGAACTGTTTCCAGACCTCCGCTTCTTCCGAAGTCTTAGGTAACGACTCGTAGCTTTTTAAAGCAGCCTGATAGTCTTCTCTGGTTTTGGCGATGTTGTCATATTGGCGCTGCCGTACCGCAGGATCCAGACCTGAAACGGCCAAGGTTCGAAGGCTGCCGCGAATGTCTTGGATCTTTTCGGCCATGACCAAGGTTGCTTCCATAGCGGGAAGTCTCACGTGGCCGGCCTCTTTTAAAGCGCTCACAGCCCGAATAGCCGTAAAGTACCCCACGCCTCCGAGAATCGCCACAACCATGCACAACACCGCAAACGTCAGCCCCAACCGTTTCCCCACAGTCCATCGTTGCTGCAGCATCCTTTCCCTCCTTTGTCTTCTGCATGGTTTAAAGTCTGCCTGCTCGAAAAAGAAAACGGGATGCTTTGCCGAAACCACCACTTTTCCATTCTGCGATATCATCGGCAGGTGACGAACATGACTTTAAGGAAAATTTTTTCAGTTCAAGACTTTGTTTTTACCAGAAAAAAAGTTCTCTCGAGACAGAGGAAGGCTTCAGACCGAAGACGGCCCGAATCTCTTTAAGGACGGCTTGTTGCATGGCAGGAGGTCCACAGAGGTAAAAGCCCTGGTCGGCTCGAAGGTGGCTTTTCAGGATTTCGGCTGTGATATGCCCTTGAAGGAAGGAAACCCCAGGGCCGTCTTTAGGATACCCGTTGGGAAAGGTTTCTCGACTCAGGACATGGACCACATGAAGCGGCATGTTTTGAGCCATGGCGCTCAGCTCTTCCCGTGCGATGATATCTTTAAGGGTCTTATTGGCATACAGAAGAACCGCGGGAACAGCTCGGCCGGTGGCCTGAAAATGCCGTAACATGCTTAAAAAAGGGGTGATACCGACTCCGCCCGCAATCAAGGCCAGGGATGAACGGTTGGTCACGTCGGCCAAAAACACACCAAACGGCCCTTCGCAAAGGATTTGATCCCCCGAAGACAGCCCGTGGATACGCTGAGTGAATGGTCCGGTTCTCTTGATGGTAAAACGAAGCACTTGGTCCTCGGGAGGACCGGAGATGGTAAAAGGATGTGGCTCACTGAATCCTCGCTTTGTGGCAAGGCGTAACAGAGCGAATTGTCCCGCCCGTCGAGACACCAATTTCCCCGATCCCTTCAAGGGCCGAAGCAAAAGAGAAACCGTATCATGGGTTTCTGGAACAATTTGCTCCACCTGGCATAAGATTCGACTTCCTCGAAGGACCTTTACCAGCCGTCCAAGGGACCCACCCAAAAAAACCGCCAGAAGAATAAGCCAAACGCCGAATCGAAGCCCTTCTCCCATGGTGGTCCCTCGAAAGAGGGAATGAGCAAACGCCAGAGGAACAGCTCCATAAGCCAGGCCATGCAAAGGCTTCCACAGAGAAAAAGGAACGTGAAGAATCTTTCCCGAAAGGGCCGCCATAGCAGCTAGAATAAGCATAAGAAGGGACATGCGGCCTACTGTCATTTCCCACACGGTGGTGGTGACAAGCGCCGACAGGGCAAGGTCCTTTCCTCCCAGAACGTAAAAGCGGAGGGCCTGAAGGGCCACATGACAAAGGAGCATGCCGAGACTAATCAGTGCCAAGGGTCTATGGGTGCGGATCATGCGATCCAGCCCCACGAAACGTTCCACAACCCGAGTCCGACTTCCCAGCACCACGAGGACGACAAGAAAAACCAAGGCGTTTTGGGCGAGGATGGAACTCAGGGCTGCAGCCCCATGGGCTATTCCCATGGTTCCCATGTGGGGCAGAATGCTCGCTGCCCATGAGCCAATAAGAAGCAAAGGCAGAAGAGCCCCTAGAGCAGTAAAGATTATCACGGCTCGTCCATCCATCGCCCAAGCTTCGGCCTAGAGATCTTTTCCAGATTTCAGAGAGGCAAGAAAGTCAACAATAACTTCCTTTTCAGCGTCGCTCACGCGCGCTCCATGCTTTTGCATGCGCGTGACGTAGGCGTTCCAAGCGTTTCGATCGTTTTTGGTGATATGGTCTCGAACACGCGTCAGATTGTGGCAAACGGTGCACCGATTTTGCACAAGCTGACGTCCTTCAGGGCTACCCTCAACCCCTTTGGGTGCCAAAAACAACGCTGATACCAACAGCAGTGAACATCCAATGGTGAGCGCGACTGTTTTGATCATGGATTTTCTCCTTCTTGCAGAGGGTCACTAGATGGTTAAGGGGCAGTGGCTTTTGATAACCTATAAAAACAAGAAGGTCCAGAAGCGCTTCTGCGAACGAGCTTCTTCCTGGGAGCGCGGGCGTCCCGTTCCGCCCGCATCAACGGCGGGCCAGGGCCTCATACCCCAAGGAAATAGACCAGTTTGCCTTTGTAGGGGCAAGGCGCCTCCTCGCCCCTACGTAGAAATGGCATTCGATGCCACGGTCATTGCGTGCTCTCGGGCAAAGTCCTAGTTTTTGGCTCTTCTTCTAAGGGAAGCCAGATGATGAATTCTGTACCCTGCCCGACCTGACTCTGGACCCGAATCACGCCTCCATGCCGGGATACAATGCCGTAGGCCACCGAGAGTCCCAGCCCGGTGCCCTTTCCCACTTCTTTTGTGGAAAAAAAAGGCTCAAAGATTTTTTCCAGATTTTCTGAAGGAATGCCGCATCCGGTGTCTTTGACGCTCAGTTCCACCCCAAGACGTTTGTTCCCTTCTCGGTCTGTGGCGATGGCCACATGACTCGAGACGGTGATCGCCCCTCCCGGTTCGGTGGCATCCAAAGCATTGAGTAAAAGGTTCAGCAGAACACTCTTGATTTGCTGCACGTCCATCTTCACCAGGGGAAGGTCTTGGCCGGGTTCGTATCGCAACTGAATGCCCTTGAGGGTCGCCTGATTTTCCAACAAAGGCAGCGTGTCCAGGACCACTCGGTGCAGGTCCGAAGGTTCCATGCGCAGCGCCGTCTGCCGAGAAAAGTCAAGAAGGCTTTTGACGATACGGCGCACCCTTTCCGTGGCGTCTACGATAACGGTGAGCATTTCCCGGGCTTCTTCGTCCAGATCATCCCGCTGCAACAGAAGATGGCCACAGGTGAGAACCCCCGTCAAAGGATTATTGACTTCATGAGCCACCCCTGCCGCCAATCGACCGATACTGCTCAGTTTTTGTGCCACCACCAGCTTGTTTTCAGCTTCTTGCCTTTGCCGTGTTTCTCGATCGCGAATGGCTTCCACCATGGATGCAAAGGCTTTCTGCATGGCACCGACTTCTCCCTTTTCGGCAGGTCCCAAATCCGGATGCATGTTGCCTTGAGCCACTTCCGCCGCTGCACGGCTCAGGCGTGCCATAGGGGCAATGATTTTCCATTCCAGAAAGTACCCCAGCCCAATGGCCACGCTCATGCCAAGAAGACTCAAGACCGCAAAAAGCAGGATCGCTTTGTTGCGCACGCTGGCATAAGGTTTTTCCAGGACTCCTACGTAGAGCATGCCGATGCGACGCCCATCCTCATCCACAATGGGTTCATAACAGGTGATATACCAGTCGTTCACCACAAAGGCTCGATCATTCCAGCGTTTACCCTCTTCCAGAACCTGGCGGGCGACATCGGGGGAAGCTCTTGTGCCTAAAGCCCGCTGACCGTCGGTATCCAAAACATTGGTGGCGATGCGCACATCCTTCAAGAAAACAGTGACGGTGCCCAGATTCCAACCGTCGTGCTCGGTGCCTCGAAACAGACTTTCTCGAATCGTGTCCACAAACGGGGACGCTCCGTTCAAGACCTTGATGCCGAAAAGAGCCGCCGAGCCCTCAGAAGAACTTTCCACTGGAACCACGACCGTCAGCACCATGGCTTCTTCCAAAGAAGTGGGCGAAGATGCGTCTTTGGACGAAGAAGGTCTAAGAGGCAGGCGAGCCTTTTCGGCCAGCGCAGGGTCCAAAAGGGCTAAATCGGCAAGGGGAAGCACCATGGTTCCCCGAATGGGCCGATGCAGCTGCAAGGCCTTTTCAAGCCAGGGGATAGCAGCCAAAGAGGCGTTCACACGATGGAGCACGTTGGAGGAAAGAACCCAGATGCCTTGGGGTTCATGAGCCAGGGCCACCAGGTCAAAAGGACCGTTTTGCGCCAGAGTTCGAAGAGGCGGCTCCAAACTTTGTTCCCCAGGTTCCTGAGGCAAATGTGAAAAATGCCCCGAATGAGCGGCGATGGACAAGGCCAGCGCCATTTTGTCCAGGTGATCCGCATACATTTGTCGTGCCGCGTTCAAGTCTTGAGTGACCCGAATTTTGGCTTCACGCAAAAATATTTTGTAAAGCATGCTGCCACCGACCAATAGGGGAACTCCGCCGGTGAGAAAGGAAAAGAGAAAGAAGGTGGCAATAAGTTTTGTGCGTGTGGAAGCCAGAACGGAGTATTTGCTTGAGAACAAGCCCATGGGAAGCCTCATGGTGAAATGCCGTGTGCGGCGTCTGCAGGTCTGAAGGCACCACACGAAAAGACAATCTTGCCGCTGAAGGAGCATCGCTTGAAGAATAGCGCCGTTCTGCTATCATTCGCAAACAAAACTCTCACAGCCAGGAACGATTGCCATGCGAAGGAGCTAAAAAATGCCTTTTAAGCAGCGGGACCTTAAAGCGGTCATCTTTGATTTCGACGGTGTTCTCGTGGATTCCGAACCCTTGCATTACCAAGCTTTTTGCGATGTCTTAAGGCCTCTAGGTCTGGCGCACTCTTATGACGTCTATGTGGAACGCTATATCGGTTTCGATGATCGGGACGCTCTTCGAGCCATCTTTGAGGATGCCGGCAGAGCGCTGGAGAGCGATCTTTTTGAACGTCTTTTGCGGGATAAAGAAGCGGCTTTTCAAAACATTGTCTCTCAAGGTGTGGTTTCCTTTCCCGGAGCGAAGGAACTCGTGGAAAACCTTTATCGTGCCGGGCTGCCTTTAGCCATCGCCTCCGGAGCCAAAAAAGAAGAAATCCTCCTCATTTTGAAGAGTCTGCAAATGCTTCACGCTTTTTCCGTCATCATTTCGGCCGATGATGTTCAAAAAGGTAAACCGCATCCGGAAACATACCAAAAGGCCCTGGAGGGCCTTCTGGCCACCCACCCCAGCCTGCCTCGTGCCCCTGAAGACGATGGATCCTCAGCACAAGGTGTGCTCGTGATCGAAGACACCCCCACAGGGATTCAGGCGGCTCGAAGCGCCGGTCTTTTCGTGGTGGCCGTGGCCCATACTTATCCTCCGGCCGATCTGCAGCAGGCCCACTGGGTCGTGCCCCGCCTTGCGGATCTTTCCTTGGACCGTCTTCGTCACGCCATACAGATGCAGGAACCTTGGCCCACTCCATGACCCGACACGTGCCGTGCCAAAAGAAAAAGGGGAAAGACCATGCTTCTCGTTCCTTCTTCCGAAATTGCTCAAAGGATCGTCGGTTTTCAAGCTCTGCTGCGTGCCCATCAAGTGGATGCGGCACTCATTCGTCAAAACACCGACCTTTATTATTTTTCTGGGACCGTTCAAGACGCCTATCTCATGATTCCAGCTTCCGGGCATCCCGTTTTTGCCGTGCGCCGTGATCTGCAGCGTGCCGAACAGCAAACGCCTCTGAGACCGGTCCTTCCGCTGGAAAGCCTTAAACAGCTTCCTTCTTTGGTGGATGAGGCCACAGGACGTTCATCTCCCCGCACATTGGGCATGGAACTGGATGTCTTGCCGGCCAACACGTTTTTTTTCTTTGACGAGAAACTCTTTCCCAAGGACCGTATCGTGGACGTGAGCGGTCTGATTCGGCAGATGCGCATGCTCAAGTCTTCCTGGGAATTGGACATGATGCGTCAGGCAGCCGTCATTTCCGACGCCGTGGCTCAAGCGGTGCCTCGGTTTCTTCATGAAGGCATGCGGGAATGGGATCTTTTGGCGGAACTGGAAAAGACAGCCAGGTTAGCGGGCCATTTGGGGTTTTCCAGAGTGCGCGGATTCAACCTGGAAATCTATTTCGGGCATGTTCTTTCAGGGCCTGAAGCCGCGGAAGCACCCTATGCCGATCATCCTACCGGAGGTCCCGGGATCAGCCCGGCTTTCAGCCAGGGTTCCGGGTATCGCACCATAGGCCGTGGCGATCTGGTCAGTGTGGACACCATGATGAACCATAACGGCTATTTGAACGATCAAACACGTAACTTCAGCTTAGGACCCCCTTCTCCCATTTTGCAAGATCGCTACGCCATGTGCCGGGAACTGCATCTTTGGCTTCGAGAACATGCGGTACCCGGAGCCGTGACCGGTGAGCTCTACGACCAGATGCTGGAGCATGTTCGAAAAGTCGGGCGCTTGGAACATTTCATGGGCCCCAATGACACCGGTGTCTCCTTTTTAGGGCATGGATTGGGCCTGGAAGTGGATGAGTTTCCCTTTATCGCCAAGGGACAGAAAATGGTGCTGCGGGAAGGGATGACCTTTGCCTTTGAACCCAAATGGGTCATTCCGGGTATCGGCGTCGCCGGGTATGAAAACACCTATGTGGTGACGGAATATGGAGCCGAACCGATCAATATCACTCCGGACGATCTGGTCATTCTTCCTTGATCGCTCTTCGGCGCCTCATTGTAAAGCCAAATGGGGCGCTCGAAGCAGCCGGCTGATCTGCCGGCTGTAATATTGCACCTGTTGACGTTCGGCGGTGTATTCCAATTTTTCCACCGCCTTGTCTTCACCTTTGGATTCATCGACGCGCCGTTCCAAAAGCCCCTTTTCCACGAAATAGCTCAGAGCATTCCCGCAAACGATCTTGGAAATGGATTCGGGTCTTTCGATGAGTCCCATTTTGAGGTGTTTTTGCCCTGCGGAAAGCACCTTTTTGATGAGATCTTTTTCCGTGTACGGTTTCTTTTGCACATACCGAAGAGAGCGCAGGACCAGCCAATAGGTTTCAAAGAAGTTTCGAATCAGCCCGTGAAAAGCCTGCACAGCCATGAGGCCTCGATGGGTCAGCATGTAGGGCTGGTCTTCGGCAGGTTCCAGGCTGCGCAGCCATGCCAGTCTTTCAAAAACATCCAGAACCTGCTTGGCCATCTGATGATCGCGGACATCCATGTCGTAGACAAATTCATACTTAAAAAAGTCCTTCATAAAAGCCAGGTCTTCCAAAACATCCCCAAGACTAAACCGGAACGTTTCTTGCCTGAGAATGGAGGTGGCCACGAAAGAGGCGGGCAGGAAAAAGTGGATGATGTTGTTTTTGTAGTATTCCAAGGTGAGCCGGTGATCGTCGTCGAGGATAAAGACTTCTTCTTCCAGTTCGTCGTCTTCGTCCTTGAGCCTATCCAAAAGCTTGCTTTTGACCAGATCTTTGAGGGTATCTTCGATCACCACGTCGTAGTTTTGAAAGCTTCGCGAAAACCTTACACCGTTTTGTTCCAGGTATTGAAAGAGCAGGTGGATCGTCTGAGTGAGCTGGACCAAAGCCGTGCCCTTACGTGCTCCGGAAAGCAGAGCCGCGGAGACGAGGGCATGGGGCGTGACCAGGGAGGCTTGGTTGATGTTGGAAATAATGCGAAAAGCGAAGTCCCGGTACATGGCATGGCGAACCTTGGAAGAAAGGTTTTTCAAATCGTAACGGTGCCGTTCCAAGTAACGCCGCAGCGACATGGGTTCGGCGAACCGAACGTAAACACGCCCGTAGCGTTTCTTGAGAAAACGTCTGGCCCGCACAAGTTGTCCCAAGCTTTCTTCCTTTTTGGCACCTCCGGTGATTTCGTTGACGTAGACTTCTTCTTCCGGAATCCGGTCGTAGCAAATGGACGTGGGAACAAAAACCAGGTCGTCGCAGAACCCTTCTTCCACCGCCTGAATAAGAATGGCCAGAAGACCCAGTTTGGGCAGAACCATTTTGCCGGTGCGGCTTCGTCCCCCTTCAATGAAAAATTCAATGTTGTGCCCGAAGCGCACCATGGTTTTGACGTAAAGGGAAAAGACTTCGGAATAAAACCGAGCGCCTTTAAAGGTTCTGCGAATAAAAAAGGCACCGCCTCGACGAAAGATAGGACCCAGAGGCCAAAAAGAAAGGTTTTTGCCTGCGGCGATAAAAGGTGAGTAGAGGTTGTTTCGAAAGAGGACGTAGGAGAGAATCAGATAGTCGATATGGCTTTTGTGGCAGGGCACATACACCAGAGTGTTATGCCGAGCGGCTTTGCGTACGCGGTGCAGGCTTTCCATGTCCACGTCGATACCGTCGAAAAGGTTGTTCCACATCCAGGTGAGAACCCTCTCACCCAGCTGAATCAAGGTGTAGCTGTAATCGGCGGCGATTTCTTCAAGGTATTCATCGGCTTCTTTGCGGATCTTCCACACGGGTTCTCCGGAGGCCTTGGCCCGGCGTTTCATGAAGGCTTCCAGCTTAGGGTGATGAAGAATGATGTCCTTGAGTTCCAGTTTGCTCTTGATTTGCGGGCCCACCACGGCTCGTCGAATCTCGTCGCCGGATTCGATCAGGGTCCGACGCAGTTCAAAAACCTGCTTGCGTCGTTCCCAAGGCTCTTGGGACAATTCGGCCTGTACCTGAAGCAGGTCCACGGGTTCCCCCACTTCTATGGCTGCATAGGAGTAGTTTCGAATGAAGGAGACGAGCTTTCTTACGAGACCTGGATTTTCCGGGTTACCAAAGACAATGTCCCAAAATCCGCGTCTTTCCTTTCGAGGGGCTCGGCTGTAAAGCAGCACCAAGGGCACCACGTAAATGGGGCGGGATATTTCTTTTTGCAAGGTCAGCAAGTGATCCAGAGGATCGTGCTGCACCATGACGGTCCGTTGGTAGTAGCCTTTTTTGCCCAAAAGAAAGAGCAGGCCTGATCGGCCCTGGTGCAGCCTATCGCGATAATAGCCGTGTTCATAGGGGTCCGGGACACCATCGCGACTCAGATGTTTCACAAGATTTCGAAGAATCACGGCGGTTGCATAGGTTCTCGGCTGCCAAAAATAAGGCCTTAGGTCAAAGAGAAAGGTCGGGGTAGGAAGCCCTAACTGGTGCAGTCGCAGACTCACGTAGACGAAATCCAGCTGGGATCGATGTCGAAGAGCGTAGATGATGCAGCCCTTTTCGGCTAAGGTTTCCAGTAGCTTTTGCTGATCTTCGGGAATGGAGGTTTTGGCGATGAGTTTTTCAAAGATGGGGCTGAGTAGAAACCGGGGTTTGTCCGGGACCGAAAAGCCAAAGGCATCGTCTGAGAGACGTTGTTTTTCTTTTCCTCTGTCGCCGAAGAAAGCCTTCTTGACGGACTGAAACCAGGTGCTCATCATGCAATCCTTCCCTACAGAAAAAAATGGAGCCTCGAGTCTGCAAAGCACAGCAACTTACCAAAAGAGGCTCGTTTTAGGAAAAGTTTTTTCCTCAGGCGTTCAAGGGAGAATCTTCCGTGCTAAGTGAACTTGTGGTGCACAATTTTGCCATCATTTCAAAGCTTCATGTGACCTTCGACCCGGGTTTTACGGTGATCACCGGGGAGACCGGAGCCGGAAAGTCCATATTGGTCGGGGCCGTGAACCTTCTTTTGGGAGGACGTGCCTCCCAGGAAATGATTCGTACCGGAGCCGAAGAAGCTACCGTGGAAGCTCTGTTTACTTTTGAAAGCCCGATGATTTTGGCGCCTCGTCTTGAAAGTCTCGATGTGGAACTATCCACGGAACTACTGATCAAACGTACAGTGAGTCGTTCGGGAAGAAACCGAGTCTTCATCAACGGGCGCCTGGCTACCCTGTCCCAACTGCAGGCTCTGGCCACCGGACTCATTTCCATCTCCGGACAGCACGAACACCAGATCCTCTTGAACCCCGACATTCACTTGGACCTTCTGGATCAGTACGGCAACCTGGGCTCGGATGTTTTGAGCGTGGCGAAAGCTTACGGGGAATGGGCGCAACGGCTGGAGTCCCTAAAAAAGCTTCAGCGCATGAAAGAACAGAGGCAGGAACAGATTGATTTCATGCGCTTTCAACTTCAGGAATTGGAAGGGGCTCGGCTTGTGCCTCACGAAGACGAGGAACTGCAGGCAGAACGCAAGCTCCTACAGCATGCGGCCGTGCTGCATGAAGCCGCCGAAACGGTGTATCGGCTTCTTTATCGAGATCATGGATCGGTGTTGGAAAAACTAACCGAAATCACGAAACATCTTGAAATTATCGTCGGCATCGATCCTTCTCAGAAACAGGCCCTGGATCATGTGGAGCAAGCTCGAATCCATGCCGAAGAATTAAGTTTTTTAGTGCAGCGTTACGCGGGATCCATTCGCTTTGATCCCGGAAGACTGGCGGAAGTGGAAGACCGTCTGGCTGTGTTGGGACGTTTGGCGAAAAAGTATGGTCCCACCGTGGAGGACATGATTCGAAAAAGGGAAGATCTTCGAAAGGCTTTGGGTGAAGATGCCGACGTGGCCTGGGAGGAATCGGTCCTTCAGAAGGAAGTGGTTCAGGCGGAAGAACATCTGCTTGCTTTGGCAGAGGAACTTTCTCGGAAAAGACAGGCGGTGGCGACAGAACTTCGAGGTGAAGTGGAAAACATCTTGGCGCGTCTGGATCTTCCCAAGGCCCGTTTTGATGTGGCCTTTTCCCATGCCGTGGAAGATACGGCTCACGGCTTTGCCGGACGTGTCACGCCCAAAGGCATCGACCGTGTGGAATTCCTACTTTCCGCCAATCCCGGCGAAGCCCTGAAGCCCTTGGCCAAGGTTGCCTCAGGCGGTGAACTTTCCCGTATTCTCCTGGCCTTGAAAACCCTTCTCAGCCGACAGGGCGAAGCGGAAACACTCATTTTTGACGAAGTGGACACAGGCATCGGAGGCCGCACGGCGGAGCTCGTGGGCCGTCAGTTGCAGGATCTTTCACGACGTTTTCAGGTTATCTGTATCACCCACCTGCCTCAAATCGCCTGTTTCGGAACCCACCACTACCGTGTGAGCAAGGAAAGCACAGGTGACACCACCCAGACCATGATGACTCGACTCGAGCCTCGGGAACGTGTCTCGGAACTGGCGCGCATGCTCGGCGGTGTCACCATTACCGACCAAACCTTAGCCCACGCCCGCGAATGGCTCGACCGCGCTCAGAGACGGGATTCTTAGAACCCAACAACTTTTTGAGAACAAACAAAGTTTTTTCTAAAGAAGTTCCTTCTATCGCTCGATAAGAAACAGTGGGAATAGAGTCATGCTGGAGTGTTTTCCAATAAATCGGGATTCTGAGAGCCGACCTGGTTATGTCGTTGAACACAGCACAACAGCAAATGAACAAGGTAGGTGTAGCGAACTGGATTCCATGGGCGCTCCTTTCTGTCCTTTGGGCCTATCTTACCTATGCCGCCACTATTTATCTGGAACTACGGGACCAAGTTTTGATGGGCTGGGGCCTTCTCGTGGTTTTATGGCTCCTGATACGCTCCAAGGTTGGAACCATTCCCATTCGCGTTTTCATCATTCTTCTGAGTGCGTTTCTTTCGCTTCGCTATTGGATGTTTCGAACCTTTGAAACCCTGAGCTATACCGGCCCGTGGGATTGTATCGGCATGCTGCTTCTCTACGGGGCCGAAACTTACGGTATCAGCATTCATCTTCTGGGACTTTTCGTGAACATCTGGCCTTTGGAACGCGAAGAAGAGCCGAGCCTTCCTCAAGACCCGTCCCAATATCCGACCGTGGATATTCTTATTCCCACTTACAACGAGCCCGAAGAGATTGTTCGAACCACGGCTCTGGCCTGCACGCTTATCGACTATCCTCGAGACAAAATGAATATATACATTCTGGACGATGGGGGCACGGTAGCCCGAAGAAACGATCCGGACCCGGAAAAGGCCCGTGCGGCAACCATCCGTCATGAACGACTGAAGAAGCTGGCATCGGACATCGGGGTTCATTACATGACCCGGGATGAAAACGTGCACGCCAAAGCCGGAAACATCAATTATGCGCTGCAATGCCTATGTTCCACCGATGCTTCAAAGATGGAAGGGGAAAGTTTTACCTGCGTGAATGTTGGGATTCAGCAGTCCTGTAGTGATCTTATTCTTATTTTGGACTGCGACCATGTCCCGACCCGAGATATTCTCAAAAGAACGGTGCCTTACTTTTTGAGGGACGAAAAGCTTTTCCTGGTGCAAACCCCTCACTTTTTCATCAATCCCAGTCCCGTGGAAAAGAACCTGGGTATCTATGGACGTTTGCCCGGAGAAAACGAAATGTTTTATCGGCGCATTCACCTGGGCTTGGATTTCTGGAATGCGTCCTTTTTCTGCGGCTCCGCAGCGCTTTTGCGCCGTTCGTGCCTAGCCGAAGTGGGAGGTATTCAGGGGGAGACCATCACGGAAGATGCGGAAACGGCCTTAGAACTTCACCGGCGTGGCTATCGTAGTGTGTACGTCAACCGCCCCATGGTCTGCGGCCTGTCTCCGGAAACCTTTGACGCCTTCATTCTGCAGCGCTCTCGCTGGGCCCAAGGCATGGTTCAGATTTTTCTCCTTAAGAACCCTCTGCTGGCCAAGGGACTCAGCTTTATTCAGAAACTCTGTTATCTCAATTCCTGTCTTTTCTGGTTCTTCGGCCTGGCCCGTATTGTTTTCTTTCTCGCCCCGATGGCGTACCTTTTCCTCGGTCTTCGAGTCTACAACGCGTCGGTGATTCAGGTGACCGCCTACGCCCTCCCGCATCTTTTGGGGTCCATGCTTGCAGCCCATTATCTGTACGGGGATGTGCGCCACACTCTGTTTTCCGAATTCTTCGAAACCGTTCAGAGCATTTATCTACTCCCGGCAATCCTTTCCACGTTCAAGAACCCTCGATCCCCCCGTTTCAAGGTAACCCCCAAAGGAGGGCATCTCGTATCCGATGCCCCCAGTCCTTTGGGGTATCCCTTTTACGCCATGTTGGTCCTAGCCTTGTTGGCCATGGGGGCAGGTTACCACCGCTGGATCACGTTCCCTCTGGAACGGGACGTCATTGTCATCTGCCTGTTTTGGAATGTCTACAACCTGGGAATCATTTTGCTCTGTTTGGGAGCCGCTTGGGAACTGCATCAATGGCGGCGTCATCATCGGGTGGTTACAGATGAACCGGCCCTTCTTCTTACCGAAGACGGCCAAAGGGTGCCTGCGCGCATTGTGGATCTGTCCTTAGGCGGTGTGAGAGTTCGAGTAGCTCCGCTTGACGCCCAAGCCCTTCACCCGGGGAAGATTTTGACACTGTGCGCCGGGGACAGCTTCCAAAAGCAGTATTTCCTATCGGTTCAAATTGTTCGAATGGACCCCTGTCAAATCAGAGGACAACGCGAATGCACACTCGGCTGCCAATGGGCGGATGACGGGGCTCAAGCCTTTGCGGATCGGGTAGGTTTCATCTACGGTGATAGTGAACGCTGGCGGCGTTTTTGGGAATCTTATCCTCGTGGGCATTTGGCCTTGGGACGTGGCTACGTGCTGCTTCTCAAGACCGGTATCCTAAGGGCTTTTCAGAATTTTGTCGGCACGGGCAGATTGTTTGCGTATTACACATGGAGGATGATAGGGATTCTATGGACGCGAGGATTCAAAAGAGACCAAGAGGCTTTGTGACCCCGCTGGCCTTGGTTTTGGCGGCGGCCTTACTGTGCCAGCTTTTCCCTCTGACGGTATCCGCCGCTGTTGAAAAGAACGGTATCCTAACGGAGCCCATGCGTTTCAGGGTGCCATTGCCGCAGTTGGTCCCCATATCCGTTCACAAGATGCAGGGAGCTTACAACGGATTTGACGTGAGCCTGCCGGTTCCCGAGCGGTGGCATATCCACGAAGCCGTGCTCACCTTTTCCTACGTGAATTCCACAGCCCTGCTCCGGGAAAATTCACGACTCATCGTGGAACTCAACGGGCATCCTTTGGCGCAAGTGGTTCTGGAGGCACAGGCTCCTGAAGGAAAGGTCTCGGTTCGTTTGCCAACGAATCTTTTGACTCCGGGTTACAATGATCTCTCCTTTAAGGTCACTCAGCACTATGTTCTGGATTGCGAAGACCCTACCGCTCCGGAACTCTGGACGACCCTCAAGCTGGATGAAGCTTACCTAGATTGGACCGTATCGCTGAAGCCTGTGCCACTGCGACTGAGCGCCCTGCCCACCGTGGTTTTTGAACCTGCCAATCCAAGGCCGGAAAAGGTTCATATTGTCGTGGCTTCCTCATCCCGGGACGATGCGAAAAGGGCCGTCCTTGCGGCATCTGCGGTGGCTCTTCGTTTTGCTTATCGCCCCGTGACGTTTTCTGTCTCCGACACATTAGAACCCGGCCGGGACAACGTCGTGGTTGGATCCCCTGAGTTTCTCTCGCGCCTTCTGGGATCTTCGGCTCCAACCCCAGACGGGGCGTACCTGGAAGTTCGACATATGCCGAATCCCGCTGAAAAAGAGGGTGATTCCTCCAAGACGTTGGATACCACTCATGCTCTGATTCTTGTGAGCGGACCAAATGATGCTGCGGTGGAAAAGGCGCTTCAGGCCCTTGCTTTTCTCTCCTTTCCTTTTCCGGATTCGGCGTTCACCCTGGTTCAAGACGTGGCTCTGCCTGTGGTGAATCCGTATGAAGCTCGGGGGATGCTGCAATTAGACCGGACCTACACCTTTCAAGACTTGGGTTTTCCCAGTGTCACCTTTCAAGGCTACAGACCCGCTCCGTCCATTCTTAGGTTCCGCTTGCCGTCGGATATCCTCATCAAGCCCCATAAGTACGCCACCTTATCCTTGCACGTAGCCTACAGTGCGGGCATGCGTGAAGATTCCGTGCTGGCCCTTTTTTTTAACGGTAAGTTCTTTGCCTCCATTCCTCTCAGCGAAAAAACGGGGGCACACTACCAAGGGTATCGTATCTCCTTTCCCACCTATCTATTGCGACCCGGAGACAACGAACTGGCGTTCCATACGGTTCTGACGCCGCTCATCACAGGCCGCTGTACCCTTATTCAGACAAACCATCTTTTACTTACGGTCTTTGATGACTCCACACTCCATGTGCCTGGCATCTCTCACTTTGCGGCCATGCCTGACTTGAGTCTCTTTTTCAAAGATGGTTTTCCCTTCGCCCGGCATCCTGACGGACGTGAAGCCGCCCTGCTTCTTCCCGAGGCCGACTTTGCTTCCATGGAAGCGGCTGTGAACTTGGTGGCGCTCATGAGCCAAAAGGTGGGCTATCCGCCGGTGGGGTTGCAGATTTGGGAGACATTACCGGGAAAGCCTTCCGTGAATGTTCTGGCCGTGGCTCCCTTGAAGGCCCTTCCCCAGGATTTGTTGCGGGCGGCCCCGTATCATCTGCTTCAACCTGTCCAGGCTGCTTATCCTGTGGCTTCGCCACCACGCAGTGAACCGCCCCAAGGGGAAAACTGGATCAACCGTTGGCTGCGGGGCTTGTCGGGCCGAACGGGAGTGCCTCAGGATACTTCGGTGGTACGGTTTGCTCGAACGGATCAAACCGGAGGTCTTTCCGAACAGAGAGCCGCCTTGATGGAATATCGTTTGCCGGGAACATCTGATCGGACCCTGTTGGTCTTGACGGCGCACGAGGCGGCGGCGATCGCTCGAGCTGCCAGGTCTCTGTGGGAATTTGAAACCCAGGGCGCTTGTCAAGGTGATCTGGCGTTCCTGGATTGGGATGGGCCTAAGACACGGGTGCAAAGCCTTCGCGTGAGTGAAACTTATCGCGTGGGCAGCCTCACCCCGTTGACCCGTCTAGACTTTTTCGTCTACACGTACCCTTGGGCCTTTGCACTCACGGTCCTGTTAACCTTGGCCTTGGTAAGCTACATTATTTACCGGCTGCTCAAGAAGTACCGTCGGAGGCGATTGAGTGCGAGTCAAGATTAGTGTGGTTTTCATAGGGATGATTCTTTTGGTGGGAAAGCCCTTTATAGCTTGGGGTTTGGAACGCGCTCTCTGGGATGATTACAAGGATCGTTTTGTGAGTCCTGACGGGCGGGTCATCGACCGCGGGAATCGGCAGATGAGTCATTCCGAAGGGCAAGGTTACGGCATGATTCTGGCTGTTTCTGCCGATGACCGGCAGGCTTTTGATCTCATTTGGCAATGGACTCGAAATAACCTGCAGGTGCGCGGTTCGGACCGTTTGCTGGCTTGGGCCTGGGGGCAAAGACCTAACGGACAATGGCGAGTGCTGGATTTGAACAACGCTACGGACGGTGATCTTTTGGTGATCTATGGGCTCTTGAAGGGTTTCGAGCGTTGGGGGGATGCAGACCTTCGATCCAAAGCCTTGGAACTGGCCGGCGCCGTCAGGGAACACCTGATTGTGAACGTAAAAGACCGTCCGCTTCTTCTTCCCGGATATTACGGCTTTTCCGAGGAAAACGGTTTTGTGGTGAACCTGTCCTATTATTTTTATCCGGCTTTGCAGATCCTAGCTCGATATGACAACGACCCGATTTGGAATCGTATTGTTCAAAGCGGCCTGGAACTCCTGAATCGTTTTCGGCGCCCTGCTTGGAACCTGCCACCTGATTGGATGCTGGTGCAAGCGGAGGCTGTGGAGGTTTTTCAAAAAAGGTCTTCCCGCTTCGGCTACGAGGCCGTGCGAATCCCGCTGTACCTGGCCTGGGCGGACCATCGGGATGCTCTTCAACTATGGTCAGGAATTCTGGAGTGGGTGGACAAGAATGACTCCTTACCCCTGTGGGTCGATGTTGTGGAACCGGCGGTATCTCTTCACGAAGCACCTGGAGGTTTTCACGCCGTGTGGGCGGTGGCCGCTCAAAAGCTGAACAAAGTGAAGACGGCCGAAAAGCTTTGGAACCTGGCCCGCGAAAAGGTGGGTCATGAAAAGGAGGACTACTATTCCAATACGCTGTACCTCCTGAGCTTTCGATCGGTGGAGGGTTCCTGAGTGAATTTATGGTCGTCGTCCCTTACCAAAAGCCTCGCAGGGACGGGCCCCATGGATGCACATCCAGGGCCGGCCCATGGATGCCTCTGTAGGGGCGGACCTTTGTGTCCGCCCCGAAACCGACCGGGAATGGGAAACAATCGGGGCGCACACACCGGTGCGCCCCCACAAGCAGTGGTTTTCACCGTGGACGGACATCTCATGCAAGATCAGTTAGGCGAATCTGATTTCGAAAGATCCGCACGGTCTGAACCTTCGAACACAGAGGACCCAGAAATGCCGAAAAAACGTTAAGAGCCATTCCGAGCAAGGTGAAAGGTTCCATGAAAAACCTCTTTTTTTTCAAACCTCTAGGAACACCTTCGAGAAAGAGTTTTCGCCTGGAATCGCCCACGTCGTTCCGCCCGCATTATGAGCGGGATGAAGGCCCGCGCTCCCTGGAAAACCATCGGCTTTCTTCATTGTGGGACAGGATTTGGGCTCTAAACTCTTTTGCTTCGTTCTGCCGACCGGGTCGAAGCCATCGCTCTCAGTGCGTAGGATGCCTGGTCGGAGCATTCCTGGCCTTCATGGTTTTCGGAGTCCTGCAGGCCAGGGCTCAGGAATCTAACCAGGCGGCATTGATTCATGTTGAAAAGGGATCGCAGGAACACCTGCTGTTTCCGAGGGCCGTTTCTGTTCCTGTGCCGTCGTTCCCAGCTCCCGGGCAGCCATTCCGTTCGACAGGGAGTCTCCAGCAGGATGTCCCGGAAAAACGACATGCAGGCAATTCGCTGGACATGGCACGCACCCGGTTGACCATCGCCTGGGGTTACTACAATCAGGCTCGATACCAGGATGCTGTTCGCCTGTTTGAAGAGTTGACCCGCGAGGAATCATTGAAGAGTATTGCCGAGGAAGCTCGGTTGGGTCTGGCTTACAGCCTGATTCGATTGAACCGTCTTTCGGAGGCTGCGGACTTGCTGGAAGATCTGGTGACCCAAGGGATCCGGCTTGAAGAGACGGCACCGGCGCTAGTGGAAACCCTTTTGGCGCTCAAACGCTACCAAGATGCGGAAAAGTATTTGCCTCTTTTGCGCTGAAACTTGTGTCCAGAAGTTTCCCAAAACTTTCGGGTCGTCATGGACATTTTCATGCCGCACAAGACCATAGAATCATGCGTCAAGATTGAGTGCGAAAGGGACAGTGTTTTGGCATGAAGATTTTGGGCGGACACTTCGGTCCGCCCCTTCAGGTCCTTCACCATCGGGTAGGGATGAGAGAACTTTGGCTAAAGGCATGGGACCGCCTTTACGTTTTCTTGGAAGTGGCCTAGGCAGGGGGAAGATTTTGGGCGGACACTTCGGTCCGCCCCTACGGACATTGTTGTCGTCAGGCAGGTCTCAAAGGAGTTTTGGCAGACAACCAGGAGCTATTAGAGAACGTTTTTTATGCTGGAAGCGGGCGTCACGCCCGCACAAAGAGTTGGCCAAAGCTTCGCGTTCCCAGGAAAGAAGACACAGCTTCAGCCTGTAGGGGCGAGGCGGCGCCTCGCCCCTACAGGCAAGGCCATTCGCTGCAATGGTCATTGTGCGTTCTCAGCCAATTTCCGATTCGGTACCCGTAGGTTGCTGGCTGCGGGCAGGCTTCCTAAAACTTTGAAGCCGCCTTTCTTCGAAAGAGCTGCGGGGGATTTTCCTAATGAAACAAACAAGGCTGCTGGCGGCTATTTTTTGCGTGGTCTTTATCGGGGTCCTGATGGCCAGTGAAACGGCACCTTCTTTTGCGTTGGCGCAAGGGGGTTCGGCCTCGGTTTCGGATCAGAATGAGCCCGGCGTTCGGGCTCGTGCGACGCTGGAAATCGCCTGGTGGCATTTTCGTGAAGGGAGGCCTCAAAGAGCCCTTGAACTTTTTGAAGAGCTCATTTCCGGCACGGGACCTCTGCCAGTGCGTCAGCAAGCCCAGTGGGGGAAAGCCCTATGTCTGGAGCGACTGCGGAGGCGAAATGAAGCGGCTGTTCTTGTCCAAGATCTTCACAGGCAGGGATATCGCCCTCGAGAGATGGAAAAGTGGCTCAGGGAATACCAGCGGGCAGGATCCCTCGTGCAGAGAAACCTCCTGGAGGCAAGGATCAGGCAAGAGGCGGCTTTGGTGACGAAGGCTGAGAATGTTGAAAAAGTCTCAGAATTCGTGCACAGAAACCAGAGGATGCTTCGCCGGTGCGTGGCCCCTGAAGCCTTTTTTGAAGCGGCTCGAGCACTTCGGCAAAAGGGAAATGTGGTCGAAGCTCGAAACCTTCAAGAAAAACTCTTGGAATGCACGCATCATCGGTATGTCCTTCGCTTGGGGGTGTATTCCGAACTCTGGGACCTGGTGCCCGCGGACCAGGTGCTGGCATGGCTGAAGTCGGAGAAAGAGCGGGCGGATATTCCCACATCTTATCGAGACGGCCTGGAAGCCTTGGAAACGGAAGCTTTGCGTCGAAAGCTGTTCACTCTTCCCGAAACCTCTACGGAAACGGAATCACTGGCGCGTAGGATCTTGGAAAAAAACCCGAATGATCCCGACACATTGCTGAAGCTCGGTTGGCATACTTTTCATGCGGGCCGGTTTTCCGAGGCGCAAGAACTTTTTTCGAGGGCTCACACCACTCAACCGGAACGTCAGGACACCCTTTTAGGCCTTGCCCACACCCTCATATCCCAAAAGAAATTTCGTCAAGCACAGCAAACCCTGGACTCTATGACACCACCCTATTCGGAAGATCGTCGAAAAGCACTCTTTCGTCTCCATATGGAAGAAGGGACTCATCGAAAGCAGGAAAACGATCTTGCGGCAGCTGAAGCTTCTTATCGACAGGCGTCCGCGCTTGAAACGGAAGATATGGCTCCATGGCGTGCCCTGGGATGGGTTCTTTTGGAGCAGGGACGGGCGTCCGAAGCCACTAAAGCTTTTGAAAGAGCTCTTGCTTTGGAACAAGTACACGGAGACGCTGAGGGGCTCCTGCTTTCCTTGGAACGATCCGGCCATATGGATGAAGCCTATGATAAGGCTAAGGAACTTGCCTCAGGCGAGGATCCTTCCCTGAGGGAAGCCGCGGCAGGTCATTTTAAAAGAACAGGCAAGGCCCTGCACGCCGCTCAGGCGGGCTCAAAGACGAAAAACGAGGCTTCGCCGTGGAGTAGCTTGGCTGTCGCCTATGAAAGCCGTTCTGGAGATGATGGAACATCACGTCTGAAAACCCTTCGCGTTCCCTGGCACGTCTATGTGCCCACGGCTTCGGCGTCCTTATGGACTCTGAAGCTGGAAGGCCTTGATCTGGATAGCAATGATCCCGGAAAAAGACCTTTTGTGGGGTCGGCCGGCCTTTCGAAGTCCCGAACCCTTCACGCGTCTCGATGGATCACATCCAAGACTTTGACTTCCCCTGCCGTAGCCTTTCTTAAAGAAGGGATTTGGAATGTTCGAGCTGAAGTGGGCTTGACTCCCTTGGAAGGACCGATGGATCCTTTGCCGACCTTTGCCTTGGAACTTTCCGACCTCACATGGAGGTTGGAATGCCATCAGGAATCGGTGGAAGATTCGCTCCTTTCCTGGATCGGCCAGCGTGATCCCTATTCGAGCAAAACCTGGGGGCGAGTGGTTCGAACCGGAGGATCCCTGGCTTATAGCCGTTCCGAATCCGGTGGAATCTGGTCCAGGGTTCGGGTAGGTGCCGACCACTATCATGGAGAAAATGTGTGGCGGAACTCTTCCGTCTCGGGCGATGTGGCAGTGGGCCAAAGCTATCCTTGGAAAGCCGGAACCGTATCGGTGGGAGCGTTCTTTGCTGCGGCACACTACGATCGAAATACCGACTTTTACACCCTCGGACACGGCGGTTACTTCAGTCCGTCCCTTTTTGTGATGGCTGGACCTACGGTTCGATATCGCACGGACCCCGACAAGCCCTGGTGGCTGGATGCCCAAGCATCGGCAGGATACCTTTATTACAAAACCGATTCGAGCCCGGTTTACCCGCGGCACGATGGGCATGAAAAATATCCAGAAGACCGTTATTCCGGGCTGGGCTATTCCGGATCATTCAAGGGCGTGCGACTTCTCAAGCCTCATTGGGCCGTGGGAGTGCACCTGGATGTGGATAAGTCCTCCGATTACACGCGCTGGTCTGCCGGTGCCGCCATCACCTGGTTCTTCGACGCCCGCTCCACCTTGGGCCACACCGTTCCGCGTTATGACCTCTTCTTTGAGCCCCCAAAACGGTGACCGATACCTAGGAATAGCAAGGCATAGGAAGGTTCATAAAGCATGTGATTCATGGAAATCGGTTGAGGGAAATCAAATGTAGGGGCGAGACGCCGCTTTGCCCCTCCCTTGAAATGGCATTAAAGACCTTGTTATTGCGAGTTCCCGGACAGGCTCCTATTTGGATGTTTCGTCCACAACCTGAGGCACAAGATCTCCGGCTTTTCCCTGCAGGCTGACGTTAAAAGCGCGGCTGTATGGGGTGGGTTCCAGGTTGATTTCCACGACGAAAGCTCCGTGCTGTTGTGCATAGAGGCCCATGGAAGCGGCGGGCTGAACCACACCGGAGGTGCCGATGACCATCATAAAGTCGCAGGCTTCCAAAGTGCTGTAAGCTTTGTGCAGCACATCAGGGTCCAGGGTTTCCCCGAACCAGACCACATCGGGCCTTAGCATTCCCCCGCAGCCGTCACATAAGGGCGGAAACGGCACAGGCACACGCCGATCTTCGGTTTTGCGACCGCATTGGGTGCACCGCACCCACCAAATATTGCCGTGCAGTTCCACCACCCGGCGGGATCCTGCGGCTTGGTGCAGCCCATCGATATTTTGGGTAAGAAGCACGAACCTTTCACTACGTTTTTCCAAAGTCACCAGAGCCTTGTGGGCTGCATTGGGCTGCAAGGGTTTGAGGATTTCACGACGATAGTTGTAGAATTCCCACACCAGTTGAGGATTTCCGGCAAAAGCTTCCGGTGTGGCCAGATCCGTCGCCCGGTAGCTGCGCCACAAACCTCCCGCTCCACGAAAAGTCGGAACGCCGGATTCTGCGGAAATGCCAGCCCCCGTGAGCACCACAAGGTGTCGGGCTTCTCGTATCTTTTCTCGAACCAGGGCTATGTTTTTCGTTATTTGTTCCGGTCGAGTCACAGCGCCCCTCCTTCATCCAAGGATCGAAAAATGGTGTAAATGTCCAGCCCTCGGCGCCGAAATCCTTCCAGCCCATAGACCATGTTGGCTTCAAGGACCCACCAGCGGTCATGGGCGTAACAGATGTCCAAGCCCACTTCATCGAAGCGGCACACGGTGGCGGTCCATTGCGCGAAATCCAAAGCCTCTTTGGGAATGTTTTCGAAACTGATGCTGCCGCCTCGGGACACATTGTTTCGAAAATCACCCGAACGAGCCAGGCGCCAATAAGCATGAACCACTTGTTGAGCGATGAGCACAACCCGCAGGTCCCTGTCGATGGGAAGATATTCTTGAATGTATGCCGGATGGTGATCGGCAAGATACCCGGCAAGGTCTTCTTTGGAGCGCAGCAGCCATACCCCTTCGCCTTGGGAGGAGCCGACGGGATTCTTGGCGATCATAGGAAAGGTAAAATCTCGAAGAATCCTTTCCGTTCGGTTTGTGCCGTAGTAGAGTTTGGTTCGAGGATGCGGCACATTCAGAAGTTGAAAAAGAGACGTTTGCCGAATCTTATGGCCCATGAAGGCGTAGTAGTTTCGAGGAAAAACCATTTTTCCCAGGGATCGGAAAAGATCTTCATACAAACGGCTGGGATAATAAACCTTTGGACATTGGACGATTCTTTCTCGAACCTCTTGCGAATAATCGAACCAGTTGGGCTGCACGCCCACGCAGCGCACAGAGGAACACTTCCGAAGACGTTTTCCCAAAGACAGGCGTTCCTCGGCCATCTTTTTCCTCCTTCACGATTTTTATGTGACATAAAGTCAATTCTCATGTCAAAATTTTCGCACCCATGCCTTCCAAGAAAAGGAGTCATACCATGGTGCGAATTGTGGCCTTGTTCGGAAGCCCGAGAAAATCTGGAAACACGTCTACCCTGCTTGCCCATGCTGTCGAAGGCGCTCGCGAAGCCGGAGCCGTCGTTGAATGTTTTTACCTGCGGGACCTTAAAATGTCTCCATGCCTCGAGCTTTACGGTTGTAAGACTTCGGGGCGTTGCGTCATCGAAGATGATTTTCAAAAGGTTGCGGATGCCATCATGGCATCCCGCGGCATTATGCTCGCCTCGCCCGTGTTCTTTTACACGGTCTCTGCACACACCAAGATCTTCATGGATCGATGCCAATCCTTGTGGGTGAAGCGCTATTGGATCGATGAAATTCCTTTTGGTTCCAAAGACTATCCTCGACGAGGCTTCTTTATCGCCGCCGGGGCCACTCGAGGCAAAAAACTCTTTGACGGTGTGCTGCTGACCGCCCGCTATTTCTTTGACGCTCTGGGAGCCGATCTGTGGGACACCCTTCTGGTGAGAGGTGTGGATGCTGAAGGCGATATCCTCAAACAGCCACAGGACTTGATCGCCGCCCGTGAAAAAGGTAAAGAGTTCGCTCGAATTTTGATGGGTTGGACTTAAGAGCTTCACCGAGAAGGGCTCTTTTTCGGGAGCGCGGGTGTCCCTTCCGCATCATGAGTGGGCCGGTGGAGCGCTTTTAAGGAAAGGTTCTTTCGCGCACATGCTCGTGAGGGGTGACTGAATTGTAGGGCGGACACGCGGGTGTGTGCCGGTAGGTGTTTGCATTCAGGGGCGGACACATCGGTCCGCGTCGACGGGTGATTGGGTTTTGGGGTGGGCCTGTTGGTCTGTTCCCAGAGGTGATTATATTTGGGGCGGACACATCGGTCCGCCCCTACAGGTGGTTCTATTTTGGGGCGGATGCGCGGGTACGTCCATAAAGGTGATTGTATTTTAGGGTGGAGATGCGGGTCCGCCCTTAGATTGAGAGGACAACATGAGGAACACTATGGAAGAAAAAAGTCAGAAGGCCTTTCTTATTCTGAACAGCCTTTTTGTAGGAAGCTTGGTCATTGCGTCGGTTCTGGCCAGCAAGATCATTACGATTTTTGGTTTGGTGGTTCCGGCGGGCGTTTTGGCCTATTGTGTTACCTTTGTGGTGACGGATGTGGTGAGCGAATTATGGGGACGAGAGAAGGCCAACACGGTGGTCTTGGGAGGCTTTGTCGCCCTTGTCTTTTCCTTGATGCTGGTGCGTCTCGCCGTCATATGGCCACCGGCTCCTTTTTGGCCTCATGATCCCGCCTTTCGAACCGTCCTGGACAGTACTTCAAGGATCATTGTGGCTTCCTTGACCGCCTATCTTTTGAGTCAATACCATGACGTGTGGGCTTTTCATCTGCTGCGGCGCCTCACTGGAGGAAAATTCCTTTGGGTTCGAAACAATGTTTCCACAGCCCTTTCACAACTCATTGACACGGTGGTCTTTATTACCATTGCCTTTTACGGCCTGATGCCCATAACGCCGCTAATCCTCGGCCAGTGGGTCATCAAACTCGCCATCGCGCTCCTAGATACCCCTGTGGTCTATGCCGCCGTCTGGCTTTTCAAAACCCGGCAATGGGCCCCTTCGTCGCCGGTTCTTCAGCCTTCTTCAAGTCGGTGAGGGCCATGTGAACCGCAACACGGCCGGAAGATCCCAGAGTCAAGATGTCCTGGGTGCTCTGAGGTTTCTCAAACCTTTGGTAGGCCGGTATGCATGGCGTCTCACGGTGGGTTTTCTGTGCCTGGCCGTGGTGGATATCCTTCAACTGTGGATTCCTCGTGTTATGAAACACGCCATAGACGGCGTCTCCTCGGGCTATAACCCCAATCAGTTGGTCATACGGGCCGCTCAGATCGTTGTCCTTGCCCTGCTCATTGCTGTGCTGAGGTACTTCTGGCGATACTTTCTTCTCGGTTTTTCTCGATTTTTGGAAAAAGACATTCGCCGGAACATGGTGGCTCATGTGCTGACGCTGGACCGAACCGCCCTGCACAAACGAAGTTCCGGCGACATTCTTGCCCTTTCCGGCAATGATCTCGCCTCGGTTCAACTTGCCGCAGGCATGGGCCTGGTGGCCTTTGTGGATGCGGTTTTCATGAGCCTGGCCACTTTGGCTTTTATGGCGGCTCTGCATGGAAAGTTGACGGCTATCGCCGTGGCTCCCCTGCCCTTTCTGGCTTTGGCCACTCAGTTCTTGTCCGGTCGATTGCATGAACGGTTTGTCAAGGTCCAGGAAAAGTTTTCGGAACTGACCGAATGCGCTCGCACCACTCTTGCCTCGATTCGATTGTTCAAAGCGTACAACCAGGAAGATGCGCAAACGAAGCGGTTCGATGTTTTGGGGCGAGCCTATGTACATCACAATCTGCGAGCAGCCATGGTGCAGGGAACCCTTTTCCCCTTTGCTGGTTTGGTGGGGAACACCAGTGTGCTGCTTGTCCTTTACTTCGGCGGTCTTCTTACCATGAAAGGCGCCATCACGACCGGTGATTTCGTAGCTTTCATCACATACCTGCACCTGCTCACATGGCCTATGATGGCCTTCGGTTGGGTGGCCAATCTGTTCCAAAGAGGCCTGACGAGCCTGCAACGGATTCAGGGGCTTCTCAACGACCGCCCCGCTTTAAGTGATCCGTCGAAGCCGGTTTCCATTCCTTCAGCACCTTTCACCTTAAGCCTTCACGAATGCATTTTCACTTATCCGGGTATGGAATCTTCCGTGCTTCACGGGTGCTCCCTCACTTTGGAACCCGGCATCACGGGACTCGTGGGACCCACGGGTGCCGGCAAATCCACCATGTGTCATCTTCTGGTTCGACTCTATCCTGTGCCTCGAGGCACCTACATGGTGAACGGCTGGGACGTCAACGATCTAAGCCTCAGCAGCCTTCGATCTCTCATCGCCTATGTGCCTCAAGAAGGGGTTCTTTTTTCAGACACGGTGGCCGCCAATATCGCCTTTGGCAAACCACACGCCGAAAGGCGGGAGATCGAAGCGGCGGCCCGAGCCGCCGCCATTCACGACGAAATCCTTGCCATGCCTTTCGGCTATGAAACACGCATTGGGGAAAAAGGGGTGCTCCTTTCCGGAGGGCAGCGCCAACGGATTGCATTGGCTCGAGCCCTTTTGCTCGACCGGCCGATCCTCATCATCGATGACGGTCTTTCCGCGGTGGATACAGAAACAGAGCATCTGATCCTGGAGCACCTGAGACGTTATTGCCGAGGCAAGACCTGTTTGATCATTTCTCACAGAATCGCCCAGCTTATGGACGCCCGCAGACTTCTTGTCATGGAAAACGGCCGTGTGGTGGATGCCGGCACCCATCACGATCTTTTGGTTCGAAATTCCTTTTACCGTAGCATTTACCACCATCAAACCCGCTCCGAGTGCGTGCGTTGAGGTTCTATGCATTACGGGTACGGATACTTTGAAGAAGCTCAGCTGGGACGCATTCGAGATCTCAAACTGTGGAAGCGTCTTTTGAAAATCTTACGGCCGTTCTGGAAACCCATTCTGGGAGCGGCTCTGCTGTCCCTTTTGATTTCCGCAGCCGGCTTGATCATTCCATACCTGGTGCGGCTGGGTGTGGATCGATACATCACCGCGGAAAACCTGCCCTGGACAGACCGCTGGGACGGCCTGCGCTGGCTTGCCTTGGTCTCCGTCGGCCTTATGCTTTTGGGGTTTCTGGCGAACTTTTTTCAAGTTGTCCTTCTGGAATGGGCCGGCCAGCAGGTGATGCACGACCTTAGACAACGCCTTTTTCATCACGTGGTGCATCTGGATGTAGCCTTTTTCAACCAACATCCCGTGGGGAAACTGGTAACGCGACTGACCAACGACATTCAAAACATGCATGAAGCCATGACTTCGGTCGTGGTAACCGTTTTTAATGATTTCCTTCAGCTTTTCGGTATTCTGACAATCCTGTTTTGGATGGATTGGCGCCTGACCGGTATGCTCTGCACGGTCATTCCCTTGATGATTGTGGTGACTTTCCTGTTCAGCCGCCTGGCTCGAGAATCCTTTCGAGAGCTTCGAACACGCCTGGCACGCATCAACGCCTTTTTGCAGGAAGTTCTGGGCGGTCTCTTCATTGTTCAACTTTTTCAAAGGGAAAAAGACACAGCCACCCATTTTGAAAGCCTCAATGAAGCCCACCGCTTGGCCGCTTTTCGGCAAATTCACCTGTTCGGTGTTTTCATGCCGTTTATCGAAGTGGTCCATTCCAGCACCGTGGCTCTGATGATCTGGTTCGGCGGTCGAAGTATTCTGAACGAATCCATGACTCTGGGAACTCTGATCGCCTTTCTGTCTTATGTGCGATTGTGTTTTCAGCCCTTAAGGGAACTTTCCCAAAAGTATTCCATTGTGCAGTCGGCTTTGGCTTCCGCCGAAAGAATTTTTGAATTGCTGGACACTCAAAAATCGTACCCAGAACCCTCCGTAACCAAGACACTGCCTCACGTGCGTGGTGCGCTCACCTTTGAGCACGTCTCCTTTAGCTATGATTCCGACCGGCTCGTGCTTCAAGATGTTTCCTTTCATGTGGACCCAGGAGCAACTCTGGCAATTGTCGGGGCAACGGGAGCCGGCAAAACCACCTTGATTCATTTGTTGGAAAGGTTTTATGAACCCACGCAGGGTCGCATTCTTTTGGATGGCTATGATGTGCGGTGTTTGGATATGCGATGGCTGCGTCGACAGATCGGTTTGGTCATGCAGGACGTTTTTCTTGTGCCGGGAACATTTCGAGAAAACATCTGCCTGGATTTAACTTTGGATGCCAAGTCATTGGATCGCATCGTAGAACTCGCTCAGCTCGGTTCCCTGATACGCCGTCTTCCTCAGGGGTTGGAGACTCACATCGGCCCCGGAGGTATGGATCTTTCTGCAGGACAAAAGCAACTTCTGGCTTTTGCGCGCGTGTTGGCACGAGACCCGAGGATTCTTATTCTTGATGAGGCCACATCCAATGTGGATTCTTCCACGGAAAGGGACATAGAAGCTGCCGTGGAAACAGTGTTGGCGGGTCGAACGGCGATCCTTATTGCGCACCGGCTTTCCACGGTCCAGAGAGCTTCTCAAATTCTTGTGTTGGAAAACGGGCGTGTGATGGAATCGGGACGCCATGAAGATTTGCTTCGACAAAACGGCTATTACGCCAGATTTCTGCACAGCAGTCTGGTGTGTAGGTCGACAAAGGAAAACGGTGTTTTTGAATCTTCAAACCGGTTTTCACTCACAAAGTAAAGGAGCATGCCATGGCAGCCAAAAGGTCGAACCTCTTGAAGCTTTTCTCCCTCATTTGGTGCCTCACTTTCGGAATGGCGAGCTTTTCCTTTGCGCAACCCGCCGTGGAACAAATGGGAGGATGGGATAAGGGGAGTGCCTATAACCAATTGTACAAGGCTCAGGAACTAGACAAGATCAAAGGCACCATCGTGAAGATTCACGAGGTGATTCCCATGAAGGGCATGAGTCCCGGGGTGGCTCTGCTTTTGGAGGATAAAGATGGTGCCAAGACCTTGGTCCACTTGGGTCCCCGATGGTTCATCGATCCTAAGACCATGGGCCTGCAGGTGGGGGATACGGTCAAAGTGACAGGATGCTGGGCGGATGTGGAAGGCCAAGAAGTGTTTATGGCATCCAAGGTGAAAAAAGGTGATCATTTTGAATTCAAGGTTCGACTCACCAAGGACGGGACACCGTTTTGGACCATGAGTCCGGAGGAATTGGCCAAAGAGCGCGAGAAAGAATGAGGCGATGATCACCTTTCTGCTGGTCTTTGTCACCGTCTACGCCACCATGCACGCGGTTTTTCTTTATCGCGTGCACAGCCTTTTTGAAGGCCGAAAGGTCTTGTGGGCGGTACTTGTCATCTTTGCCGTAGCCATGATTCTTGCTCCCATGGTCTGTCGTCTTCTGGAAAGAACGGGTTGGGAAACCCAGGCACGCTTTGTGGCCCATCTGGGTTATCCATGGATGGGATTTCTGTTCCTGGCCTTTTGGCTTTCCCTGCTTGTGGGAGCCGTCAACGGGTTTTTGTGGTTCCTGCACCGTTTTGGTTTCTCCGGTACGGCTCAACTGCCCGACAAGCCGGCCGCCTGGTTTGTCCTTATTGCTGCTGGTGTCCTTAGCATCTACAGCACACTGGAAGCTCAAAACATCCGCGTGGAACGAGTGCGCTTGGAAACGGAAAAACTACCGGCTCATATGCCTCGTTTGGTCCTGGCTCAGATTTCGGATGTGCATTTCGGCCTCAACGGCAGACATGCCCGCGCCGAAAGGATCGTTCAGCTTTTACGGGAC
>FWPV01001932.1_pt1 | contig 53282 bp, 46 predicted proteins | sample 2228371 | NCBI WGS metagenome assembly FWPV01 (sample SAMEA103939776, study PRJEB20133) | metagenome
TTCCAACACTATGTCAAATGCAACAACTACTTCGTTTTGGTGCATTATTAGCATCTCCCTTGATTACTCTTCTAGTGCGCCCAACGGTTTGCGTTAGCGGCGGCGGGGAGGGGTAGGGGAGGGGTTGAGAGCAGAAAAATGTTCGGGCGTAGGAAACTGCCTGTCGAAGCCGCAGAATCCCCGCCGTCCGCTGCACGCTGTGTTGGGCGCGGTAGAACTTGAAGACTCGCTGACTGCAAAAGACCTGCCCGCAATGTTTCGACAGGCTCGACAACCACTTGACTAAATTTTACAACCAACTTTACTTTTTACCAAAACCCAAACGAGACAATATCTTGCACATACTACTTTCTGTAAAACCTTCTTACGGATGGCAAAAATACAAATAATAAAATGAATAGCCCGTTTATGGCTGTGACGTATTGGATAGCCCACTTGAAACCAATCATTATCCCTTCAACGATAAGCCATATCGCAAGCACAATACCTAAAATAACAGTTCCAGTCCAAGACCAATGATATTTTGTTTGACGCAGGAGCGCTTCTAACCATGACCAATCAGGGCGGGCTAACAAGCCATATATGAGCAATAAGGGAAGTAAGCCCATTATAAAGAGCAAGAATAATCCAGGTAAGACATAATTGGAGACAGGTAAAAGCGGTAAAACTTCGGTCATTTGCAATGAGCCGCCAGAAGGGTCAAGAAGCATTGCTATACCACCATATAGCCCACCAAAAGCGAGAAACACTAACCAAAAAATAAGTATCCAAAGAGTTACAGGGCGTTTCATGCTGTGAATTATCCTTTCTGGTATGTTGAATTTTATGCTTTTCGCGCCAGCGCCCAACAATTAAATCACCGGTTGAAACCGCATCAGAGACACTAACGCAAACGAACCAAATCCTAAAATTGCCTCGAAATTAGCTCAGACGAATCGGCGGTTTCAGTCCGGTGCATTTTTGGGTTGGGCGAGAACTCCCGTACCTCAACAAAGAAAACAGTATTCGCGCAGCACATTGGCTTTTTCTATTGTCACAATTGTTTTTTTATGACTTGATAGATCTTTAAATTATGATAATCAATTTCTGCTCAAAACGCAAGAGTTTAAACAAAATGTTGTATTGTCAATATTTTCAACGACGAAATAATTGTCGAAAAAGCATCTTTGGGAAGGAGGGGAGATTCTTATCCTTTCTATGACGCGAGCACTAAAAATTATCATCCTCCCGAATTTTGAAGCGCGTATCGAGCACGATCTTATGATTTCAAAGAATTTGTATCTATCGATCTCCAGATGATCTTATTTTTTATGGTGTTAATTCTGCATGAAGAAGGTCTGCAGAAATGCATTGACTGACTTCACCTCTTTTCTTATAAGTTTCGCCGCACATTCTTTTTACTTCAATGAGATCGATCTTATTTTACTTTTCGGTCTTTGCCTGCCCAACATTGCGGATGGATGCAGGTGAGGCTATTGACGTCGCCTGCATCCGCCTTGTTAACCTATGTTATCGGAGTCCGAAATATGGCTGACGGACGGCTGGTGACCTCAAAAAGGTACCAATGGAAATCAAGACAATTGCGGCAGCCCAAAATATATTGGTTATCATTTGGAGACGCGAGTAGATGACGCTGATTTGAAGCGGCTGCATGTTCTCAATAACCTTGGGCATGATTCCTGAATAGATAATCGGAATTGCGAACGTCAGAAGACACAAACCGATCGCCCCTAATAGGATCAGTATCGCGCCTTTTTCCTTTCCTGCTTTGAGTATAGCCGCGGTTACGAAAACCAGAGACGCAATAATCATCGGACTCTGGAATGCCAAAGACTTAATGATTTCCATTAGAACCTCCTTCTTGTTTTCAGCCCAACGCTAAGCTCAGTGAATCGAACCACTGAATCACTTCACCGAGCAAATAAACCGATTTGCGAACCCCAAACTCCAACCTGCCTAAACAGCGCCGTGTGGTTCGATTTCACTGCAGCGCGTTGTTGTACGTATATCATTTAATCAGTTCAGAATAATATTCTTGGTTACTAACAAGAAAAAAGTACTCTAGTAACTCACTTATCTTATTTTCGATAACCTCGTTATGTGTAGAATAAGCAGAATCATAAAAAACTGTTCCGTAAATATTCTTAGCTTGTCGCAAAGCATACTTAACCCAATTATAATTAAATTCGTCTTTAATTCCATACATTGGCATCTTGCTGAAAATGCTATTATTATTCTTCCAGTCGTCAACGAATTGATAATACAACGCTCGAAACTCATCCGCCCAAATATCAGGATGATAAATTGGAATATTATCTCGTGAAATTATCGTCATCATTGACTTCTTGGACTTACCGTTTGACAACAAGTAAGACTCGTTGATTCCAAAACCTGCTATAACTGTAGGTCTCAAATTATCAGATTCGATTTTCTTTAAGTTTTTGTAAGCGGTAATGTTAGCATGAAATAAATCTCTAGAAGATTGAGACAGCAGAGAAAACTCATCTGGATTTGATCCTTTGATAGAAATCTCTATTGCTATTTTTAAACTTGGGTTTATTGTGTGTATCTTCCTTAGATAGCTTTCAATTAATTTATTATCGTGTAGTCCAAGATATAAACCGTTTGTTTGTATTACGATTCCGTTGTTGAAACACTTAGTGTTACCCCTCGCTATACGTTCAATAAAAGTAAATAGATAGTGAATGTATTCTTCGTTTAATAAAGGTTCTCCACCTAAAATCCTCATCCAGTTGTAAGATTTTCCACTCTTAGGTATTTTGTTAAAATCATCCATTAATCGCTCAATAGGTATATCTACTTTGACACGTCTACTGCTACGATATTTTTCAGGCCATGAATAGGCAGAAGCAAAACATGCCCCGCATTTTAGATTACAGCCTGCAAATCGCAAGGAGAGTTCGTAAGGAGGGTTACCGCATTTCTGAACAGCAACGGTTTTATCCTGCTGACCGCTTTCTTCACAAACGCTCTTTTGTAAGGCTAAGTATACTGCCATGTACAATCCTTATAAAATTAAGTACGTACAACATAATATTAAATACCATCCCCCCACTCTAAACCTGTTTCTAAAGATAGAAATAAATTTCAATTAATAGAAATATATTTCCGTTGTTTCTAATAATAGAAATTAAATATTTCTACTAATAAGTATTTCCAGCAAGTGGATCCCGTTCGTAAATGTTTCTACTATCATACATTTCAAGGCTCCAGCCTTACCATCCGATCTTTCAATCCCAACGCCAATACCTCCCTATAAAGGATCTCCCATACCTTCTTCTCTCGATTCCATCTCCCGCCGGCAGCTTTTACCAACCGCGCCACATCTATTTCACCATAATCGACGCGAATGGATATCATTTTATTCATAGGAATTTTTTTTCTGCGCAGAGACCAGCTTTTCTCTTCCACAATTATTTCGATAGTGGTGAAGCGTTTGCCCTGTTCCGGATCATATTTGTATCGCACACAGACCAAATCGGAGCCATATCTGGCCACCCATTTTTTGGTCCCCGGCAGACCCGGTTTTATTTTTCGCTGTATTCGCATCATTAAACTAGTGTTCACAATACTAAACGGCATCTGCTGGACTTTTCACTCCCATGGCGCCTTTGTTCATGACATGGGTATAGATCATCGTCGTTTCCACGCTCTTATGTCCCAGCAATTCCTGGATAGTACGAATATCATAGCCGCTTTCTAACAAATGAGTCGCAAATGAGTGGCGCAAGGTATGACAGCCGGCATGTTTGCTGATGCCCGCTTTCTGAATCGCCACTTTAACGGCTTTTTGCAGAACGCTCGGGTAGATATGATGACGTCGTTTAATATCTGATCTCGGATCGACGGATATTTGTGCCGCCGGAAAAACATATTGCCAACCCCAAGACCTTTCGGCGTTGGGGTATTTGCGCGCTAAGGCATCGGGCAAGTACACACGGCCAAGGCCATCCGCCAGATCTTTTTCATGCAGTTGTTTGACTTTTTTTAAGTGCTCTTGCAATGGACAGATAATTTTCTCCGGAAGAACGGTCACGCGGTCCTTACCGCCCTTGGCATCGCGCAAGATGATTTGTTTTGAGATAAAATCGATATCCTTCACCCGCAATTGTAAACATTCGGACAGGCGCAAGCCTGCGCCATAAAGCAACATGGCCATGAGCCAATATGCACCCGTAAGCTCCTGCAGCAGAGCCTGAACCTCCTGGCGGGTGAAAACTGTGGGGAGTCTTTGCGGTTTTTTCGCCCAAGTTACATTGGAAAAATCGCCCAATTCCACTTTGAGTACCTGTTTATACATGAACACAATGGCACACAATGCCTGGTTCTGCGTGGCTGCGGCGACGTTCTCGGAAACGGCGAGATGGATGAGGAATTGCTGTACTTCACCAGCCCCCATCTCCTGCGGATGACGTTTATGGTGGAAGAGGATAAAACGCTTGATCCAAAACACGTAGGCCTGCTCGGTTCTATAGCTATAATGTTTACTACGTAAGACCTCACGTACGCGGTCGAGGAGCTTGGGCGGAGGCGGATGAGTTGCGAGTGGAATGGGATCGTTGATCTTTGCTACATTCGTTTCCGCGAGTTCACCACAGATTGAATATGGATTGCCATGAATCATGGCGAATCCCCCAGCGTATAATTATAAGAGCACAAAGTGTATAGTAAAAAATCATCTTTATTTTATCTAAAATAGTTTTACTAAATATCAATAACAAAAGCAATAAAAAAATGAAATTTTTAAATAGGGGTTAATGAAGTTGTGGTTGCGAAAATCCACACAATTTTTTCGGTTCTATTACAGTTACTTTATACAATACATTACTCCTGAAATCCTAAAGGGACAATTCCTGTGATCGTCAGGCAGCTTAAAGGAAAAAGATGTCTTGTCGTTGGCGCTCCTTGACATGATAAGAAAAGTCGTCCCTATCGACGTTTCCCTCTCGCTCTCACGGTCTTCGTGGAAGTGTAAAACGGAGGACGGACATTCCTGCCCGCCATTCCATTTCGTGCCTATGGATTCTTTATAATCGCAAACAATTGCCTTTTGAGTGCGCCGCCAAGGCGGCGCTATTTTTTCACCACAGAGGCCGCAGAGAACAGAGCCTACACCAAGGTGTCGAAGGTAATCTCATCGCGTTACCTAATCGACTCAAAATATTTTGAGTGCGCCGCCTTGGCGGCGCTTTTTTTCACCACAGACGCCGCAGAGAACACAGAGAACACCCCAAGGCGACGCTGTAATTTCATTGCATTATCTATACAACGCAAATAATTTGCAAACCCGCTGATTTGCGGTGAATAAATAACAAAACGCCAAAGGCGTGGAATGATAATAGCAAACCGCTGTCCGTACGTACGTTTTTCTATCTTTCATTCATCTCGACTTTGCATTAACATGATTATTTTTATGTTAAGCAGAGCGTCCCATCTTCGCGTTCAACCGCAGAGCAAAGGAACTAGATTAATACTCACTCAACCAACAAAGCAAAGAATCTTCGTTGTGAAAATTCCAATGCTGCTTCCCAGGGGCTTAGTCCAACCCGCGTTGCACGCCGATGCTACCACGTCGGGTGCAAACGCTTATTCGTTAAATTTAATAATGTAATATAAAGATGAGAAACACACCCATTTATGGCTTGGAAGCGTCACTATCTTTTTTCCTCAATGCAAAATATTGCTGTATCGCAGCACCTGAGATTATGATACCAATGACGGTGGAACCGTGCCTTCCCATTAAAACTCCGCCAAATATCAACGCGACAATCGGTACGGCAATTACAAGTGCAAGCAATTTTTTAGTTGATGAATTCAATTGAACCCTCTTTGAGTAGGTAATAATCTAACTTGAGAATGATTTGCAGCGTTCTTCAAAACTTCCTTTGCGCCCTAACGCCAAGCTCAGCGGACACGGCCACGGACCGATGAGCTTCGAGAGCAGTTGAGGCGCGGCCCGTGGCCGGGGTCCGCTGCAGCGCGAGGTCAGGCGTTGCCTTGGAGCTTGAAGAGGGCCTGCGCGTTGTTGTAAAAGACCGCCTGCTGGAACTCCCCGGGGATGGCCTCCCTGATGAAGTCACGGTACGTTGCGAGCGGTGCGAGCGGCCAATCACTCGCGTAGAGGAAGCGGTCGGGACGTTCGACATAGTCGAATACTTTGCGGACCTCGACGGTCACCTGCTTTAAAAATCCCTGTTCCCGGTATGCCCGGAACTTTTCGGCCGAGCCGACGACCAACCCCGATAGGTCCGTCCAGACGTTGGCCCGCTCCTGCTTGTTGTTCTTGTACAGGACTTCGGCCGCATCGATCGTCCACGGATAGTCGAGGTGGGCAAGCACGAAACGGACGTCCGGGTGATCGACGGCGACCTCATCGACGAGCAGGGGGTGGGCGTACTTGACCTTGGCCAGATGGGAATAGGTGTCGCCCGTGTGGAAGATGAAGGGAATGTCGGAGCGGGCGGCCAACTCGTAATAGGGGCGATAATTCGGGCTGTCGGGCCCGAAATGCAGGTATCCAAGGTATGCCTTGAATGCCTTGACTTTACCGCCTTTCAGGATGTTTGCGACGCTTTCGAGGTGCTTCTTGTTGTTCCGTGTCGGATCAGCGACCCCGATGGGGTGAAGGCCCGGCACGCCCTCCGCAAGCCGGAGTATCCCGTTGATGCCGAGCGGGTCGTCCGCGCCCATCTGCCGGCACGGCATGCATAGGGCGTGTTCGATTCCAGCTGCCTCCATTTCATCCTTGATTTCCTTAACGAGGATATCGACTTCTTTCTTGGGACCCGTGATGGGATCGACGAGGGCCGTTCCATCCGGTGCTGCCTTCGCGGGGATGCCCGGTATTCCCGGGTGGACGACGTGGATGTGTGTGTCGATCGTCTTCAATGGTTTGCTCCCTGAACGCGGTCGCTGAGGATCTTCGCCGAGGGCCATGCCCGCGGCGATCGCCGGGCCCGTGGGTGTGCGGAGGAACTCCCTTCGGCTCCATTGCGGCACCCGTCGTCCTTTGCCGTCTAACGCGCCGCGTCAGCGGCGTCACGTGTAAGCGCGTGTTGGGCTGCGCCCCACAAGGTCGCTGGGCCCTATGGTTCTTTTTGAATCACTCTGATTCTATGACCACGCTCTACGTTCCCTGCGGAAATGTTTCGCTCGCCTCCAGATAACGTTTCATGTTCTGCCAGTTGCGATCTTCCAGGCGCTGCCCGAGTTTGCTGACTAATGGCGCAAAAAACCTGAAGATTCCGCGTGGTTGTAAGTTCAATGACCACCGCATTTGGGTTCCAGCGTCAACAGCGTCGAAGGTCATTTCTCCCTGTATGTCCATGGCCGATGACCGCAAAAAAGAGGAGAACCGTCTGGGCCGTTCGTACGAGGTGATTTCAATGGTCCAATCGGTCGTTCGCCCCATGCCGGTGGTCTCGTTGCGGAATCGGGTCCCTAGTCCGATCGGACCGCTTGAAATCTTCTCCGCCCGGAGAATATAGGGGTTGTAGCGGGGCTCATTGCATGCGTCTGCAACGAAGTCAAACACGGTCTCGGGTGGCCGGTTGATCACTACTTCGCCTTTCATATGGATCATAGCCCATGCCTCTTTCTGTCTTGAGCATAAATTTCATCGGCTATCTTGCCGACAACCAGACTGAAGCAACTGTTTCCCGACCAGTACCAACCATATCGCCCAGGGCACCAACGATGCGAGCGAGAAGTAAAGTCCCAGAGTTCCAGCCGTAGATGGCACGATCATCAATATACCCGCCAGGAAACCAAGATATGCGGTCGCTTTGCTGAAAAACTTGCTGCGAAGCATAACAAGCGAGAAGATGAAGAGAACAATGGTATTGAGAACGTAATATATGTCGAAGGCGGTACCTTTATAGGTTTCAAGCATAACCTGACCCGCCGTCAGGAGCGTAGCCCTTTGTGCTTCTGAAGTTGCTGCGGCATATTGGTTGCTCAGGGATAGCATCTCAAAAGCTGTGTTCGAAGCAAAGTAGGCGGCTATTCCAACCATGCCGAATACCAGTGCGATCAGCATAGCAGACTCCCCGGCTCTTCTCAGTACCAGATAAACCGCGAGGTCGATGAGGATTAATAGAACGCTATCCACGATATAGAGCAGGTCAAGACTCAATAGCCCCAGAAGCCAGCTCTCGTGAAACAGGGAGAAATAGCCTGCGACCGTAGTAGGCGGGGGCCAGATAACGAAAACGATGATCTGGACGATCATTAGAACCAGCATGGAAAAGGCGGCCACACCTCCGGCAGTGAAGAGACCTCTCCACCGTGGATCTGCTATTTCGGCAGCATTGTCGCCATAAGTTTGGCCAGGGGTTATGACAGTCATGTTCGCCTCCAATTCTGAGATGTATGTTTTTGCGGCCCAACTATTAATTAGGCTGACCAAATCCGTCTAATTACCCATTCTAAGGTTATTGACGGAACATATCCGTCTAACCACCACGAAAAGCTGCATTAGACGGAATTTATCCGTCTAATAATCCCAAAGCGTGAAGTCAGGCCGAAAACCATCCGTCTGATTACAAAAAACGAAGAAGCACCCTTCTTGTCAGTCTTATCTGATGACGGCCGCATTGTAAGCCCAATTCCAAAAAATGTCAAGAGGTATTTCACCTTGACGACCGGTCTGCCCCCCAAAAACCGCGCCCGCCGAGCCGACGCAAAAGAAGCTCCCCGATGTGGTGCGCGAGACCATCCGCCTCAAACACTACTCCATCCGCACTGAAAACTCTTACGTGAACTGGATCCGCCGCTACATCCTGTTCCACGGCAAGCATCACACCAGCGAAATGGGCGCGCCTGAGGTCGAAGCCTTCCTTATGCATCCGGTGGTCAAAGAGAATGTCGCGGCCTCCACCCAAAATCCAGCCCTCAATACTGTCCTGTTGCTCTACCGCGAGGTGCTCAAGACCTGGGCCCCATTGACGCCCTGCGCGCTAAAAAAAACCGAAACGCCTGCCTGCCGTCTTGACCAAAGAGGAGGTGCGGAAGGTTATCGCCAACCTCTCAGGCACACACCGCTTGATGGTCGGGCTCCTCTACGGCAGCGGGTTGCGTCTTATGGAGTGCCTCCGCTTACGGGTCAAAGACCTGGACTTTGCCCGACGGGCCATCATCGTCCGGGGTGGTAAAGCCGGCCAGGACCGGGTGACGATGCTCCCAGAAAAGCTCATCGCCACGCTCCAGGAGCACCTGCAGCGCGTAAAACGCCTCCATGAGGAAGACCTGGCCAAAGGCTGCGGCAGCGTCTATCTCCCCGACCCCATGGAGCGCAAGTTCCCCAACGCCGGCCGCGAGCGGCTTTGGCAGTATGTTTTCCCGTCCGACCGCCTTTCGGTAGACCCGCGCTCGGGCTAAACGCGCCGCCGCTGCCTTAGGCCGAAAGGATCTCCTCGATTTCCTTCAATTCCTCGGCGGAAAAGCTGAGGTTGTTGAGTGCGGCGACATTGGTTTCCAGTTGCGCCATGCTGCCCGCGCCGATGAGCACGCTGGTGACCTGCGGTTTGCGCAGCACCCAGGCCAGCGCCATCTGCGCCAGCTTTTGCCCGCGGCGCTCGGCCATCGCGTTGAGCGCGCGGATTTTCTTCAACAGGGCCTCGGTGATGTCCTGAGCCTGCAGAAAGCCCCACGGCTTGGCGGCACGCGAGTCCGGCGGGATGCCTTGGAGGTAACGATCGGTCAGAAGGCCTTGTGCCAGCGGCGAGAACGGGATGCAGCCGACGCCTTCCTGCTCCAGCAGGTCGAGAAGGCCGTCCTCCACCCAGCGCACCAGCATGGAGTACTTGGGCTGATGGATGAGCAGCGGCGTGCCCAGGCTGCGCAAAATGGCGACGGCTTGGCATGTCTGTTCGACCGAATAGTTGGAGATGCCGACGTAAAGCGCTTTGCCTTGGCGCACGATCAGATCGAGTGCGGCCATGGTCTCTTCCAACGGCGTCTCGGGATCGGGACGGTGCGAATAGAAAATGTCCACGTAGTCGAGTCCCATGCGCTTCAAGCTCTGATCGAGGCTGGCGACGAGGTACTTTTTCGACCCCCACTCGCCGTAGGGCCCGGGCCACATGTAATAGCCCGCCTTGGTGGAAATGATCAGCTCGTCGCGGTAGGGCTTGAAATCGGTTGCCAGCATTTTACCGAAGGTTTCCTCGGCGGAACCGGGCGGCGGGCCGTAGTTGTTGGCCAGATCGAAATGCGTAATGCCCAAATCGAAGGCGCGGCGCAGCATGGCGCGGCAGTTTTCATAAGCATCCACGCCGCCGAAGTTGTGCCACAAGCCGAGCGAAACGGCGGGCAGCTTGAGGCCGCTGCGGCCGCAGCGACGGTAGGTCATGGCGTTGTAGCGGTTCTCATCAGCAAGATACATAGGGGCTCCTCATCTTAAAGTTGATGCCCGCGGCCTATCCGCGTGGGCTGCTCAATAGGCGGTTCCGTCTTTATCGATTCAGAACAGCCGGCGCCTGCAGAGGGCACGAACGGCATCGGTGCTGCGTTAGGCCTGGTTGCTCTTCGCGCCTTGAATTCCGTTTGGTCGCGGCCGAGCTTCGGCACGGCTTTCTTCAAAGAACTCGTCGGTAAAATAGCGCCCCTGCCGGTCAATTTCAAATTAAATCTCGATCGTTCATGTGGTCGGATGAGGCGGCCTGAATCTGCACGCTGATCGATGTTCGGCGGAGCATGATCGTCTCTTTTTGCGGCGGCGCGGCAGGTATTTTTCGCCCGAGGGCAATCGGCTGAGCGGTTGAGTCTTGAAAAGGTGAACAGGGCCGCCCGCCTTTAGGGGTACCGGCTGATTCGGCGTTGAAATTTCTATTGTTCGCAATTGATTTGTTCACTACTTTCCTGTCGAATTATGGAATCGTCACTCTCCGATTACGAGGTTTTCATGGGTCAAGCCACGGACTTTTACAATGCGCTGCATCAGTTCATGTCGGTGCGGCGGAAGCAAAGCGGCATCAACGAAAAGATCTTGATCCAGGTCGGTTCGGCCACGTGCGAAAAGGCCGCCGGCTCCGATCTGGTATTCAAAGAGTTTCAGAAACTGATCCGGGCGTCGGGCCGCGACGATATTTTGATCAAACAGACCGGCTGCACCGGCCGTTGCGCGCGCGAACCGATCGTCGGCGTCTTTGTCCCCGGACAAATTCCGATCAAATACGAACGGGTGACGCCGGAGCGGGTGCAGCGGATTTTCCAGGAGCACGTCATCGGCGGGCAGACGGTGCCCGAGTTCGTGCTCGACAAACGCACGGACAGGCGCTACGACTATGTGATCACCGTCTGTTCATCCGAGCACTGCCGCCATTCCAAAGAAGACCCGGAGGCAATGGTGGCCAAGGCGCTCAAGGCGCTCGGGGTGGAGGAGGGGCGTGTCCGTATTTTCGGCGGCGGCTGCTTCGGCCTGTGCTCGCCGGAGCGCGTCGGCATTCAGCAAGTGATGATGATCTTCCCGGAACGGGTGCTCTACACCTTCGAGACGCAAGCGGAATTGGAGGAAATCCTTTCCGCTCACATTTTGAGAAATGAGATACTCAAGAAATATCAAACCCACACCGATTTCATCACCGAGCAGTTTTTCTCACTGTACGGCGACGTAGCCTTTTTCAACAAACAGACGCGCCTGACGCTGCGCAACAGCGGGCTGATCGACCCCGAGAGTCTGGTCGATTACGTGATGAACAAGGGCTACGAGGCGTTGGCCAAGGTGCTGGACAGCGGAAACCCCCGTTGGGTGATCGATGAGATGATGCGGTCGGGCTTACGGGGGCGCGGCGGCGGCGGCTACCCCACCGGCCTCAAATGGCTGAATGCCGTGACCGACAACGACGACCCGATCAAGTACGTGGTGTGCAACGCCGACGAAGGCGATCCCGGCGCCTTTATGGACCGCAGCGCCCTGGAAGGCGATCCTTTCATCGTTATCGAGGGCATGACCATCGGCGCCTATGCGATCGGGGCGCATCAGGGCTATATTTACGTGCGCGCCGAATACCCGCTGGCGATCGAGCGGCTGCAGAAGGCCATCGAAAAAGCGAGGGAAAACAGCCTTCTGGGCGAAAACATCATGAACTCGGGGTTCGACTTTGACATCGAGATTCGTCTGGGTGCGGGCGCCTTTGTGTGCGGCGAAGAGACGGCGTTGATGCTCTCCATCGAGGGCAAACGCGGCCAGCCGAGAATCCGGCCGCCCTATCCCACGCAGTCGGGATTGTGGGGGCATCCGACGGTGATCAACAACGTCGAGACCTGGGCGAACGTGCCGACGATCATGCTCTACGGGGCCGACTGGTTTTCGCGCATCGGCACGGCCAACAGCAAGGGCACCAAGGTGTTCGCCCTGGCGGGCAAGGTCAACAACACCGGCCTGGTCGAAGTGCCGATGGGCACCACGCTGCACGACATCATCTATGAGATCGGCGGCGGCATTCCGCGGGGCAAAAAGCTGAAGGCGGTGCAGACCGGCGGCCCCAGCGGCGGCTGCATCCCGTCCGATAAACTGGACACGCCGGTCGATTACGACGAATTGGCCAAGCTCGGCTCGATCATGGGCTCGGGCGGCATGATCGTGCTCGATGAAGACGACTGCATGGTGCAGACTGCCAAGTTTTTCCTCGAATTCACCCAAAGCGAATCGTGCGGCAAGTGCGTGCCCTGCCGTGAAGGCACCCTTCGCATGCTGGAAATTTTGGAGCGCATCAGCTCGGGCGAAGGCGTGATGGAGGATATCTACAAGCTGGAACGGCTGGGCCGAATCGTGCAAAAGTCGTCGCTGTGCGGCTTGGGCATGACGGCGCCGAACCCGGTGTTGAGCGCGCTGGAGAATTTCCGCGAGGAATTCGTGGCCCACGTTGCCGAAAAGCGGTGTCCCGCGCACCGTTGCCCACAGCTCATTCGCTACGAGATCACCGACAAATGCACCGGCTGCACCCTGTGCGCGCGGCGCTGCCCCGTTTCGTGCATTTCGGGAAAACCGCGGCAACTGCATGTCATCGACCAGAGCGCCTGCATCAAGTGCGGCGAGTGCTTCAATGTGTGCAAATTCGGCGCGGTGGTCAAAAACTAATCGGCAGGACGTTTGGCAAAAATGGATGCTGCTATGAAGATGATCAAAGTGTACATAGATAATGAAGAGCTGACCGTGCCCGAGACCGCCACCATCATGGAGGCGGCGGAAAAAATCGGCGTGCGCATCCCGCGGCTGTGCTATCACCCCGATCTGTCGTTGGAAGGGGCCTGCCGCATCTGCATTGTCGAGGTGGAGGACTCGAAAAAGTACATCACGTCCTGTTCCACCAAGGTGTGGGAGGGGATGAGGGTAAAGACCAACTCACCGGAAATCCGCATGGCGCGGCGGGATATTCTGGAGCTCATCCTCGACAATCATCCCATGGAGTGCCAGACCTGCGAGCGCGACGCCAACTGCGAGCTGCAGAACCTGGCTTACTCGCTGGGCGTGCGCGAACGGCTCTATGAAGGCAAGCGCAAGCGGCACGAGATCGAGTCGTCGAGCGCTTCGGTGGTGCGCAATGCCGAAAAGTGCATTCTGTGTCGGCGCTGCGTGCGCGTCTGCTCCGAGGTGCAGGGCATTCACAACCTCAGTCAACTGCATCGCGGCTTCAACACCGTCGTGGCGCCGGCCTTCGAGGCGGGTATGGCCGAGTCGGTGTGCATCAACTGCGGCCAGTGCATCAACGTTTGCCCCACGGCCGCCTTTTTGGAAAAGCCGCACACCGAACGGGTGTGGAACGCCCTCTCCGATCCGAAAAAATTTGTCGTGGCGCAGACGGCACCCGCGGTTCGCGCCGCCATCGGCGAAGGCTTTAACCTTCCGCCGGGCACCCCCTGCACCGGCAAGATGGTCACGGCGCTGCGCCGTCTGGGGTTCGACGCGGTGTTCGACACCAATTTCGGCGCCGACCTCACCGTCGTCGAGGAAGCCAACGAGTTCCTGCACCGGCTGGAAAAGAACGAGAACCTGCCGCTGCTGACCTCCTGTTCGCCCGGCTGGATCAAATTTATGGAACATTTCTATCCCGAGCTGATCCCCCATGCCTCGTCATGCAAATCGCCGATGCAGATGCTCTCGACGATGATCAAAACCTATTACGCGGAAAAGCAGGGCATAGACCCCAGGGATATGTATGTGGTCGGCATCATGCCGTGCGTGGCGAAAAAATTCGAAATCGAGCGGCCCGAGCATTTCAGCCCGGACGGCTACCCCTATACCGACGCCGTGCTGACCACGCGCGAAACGGTTTGGATGATCAAGGCATACGGCATCGACTTTACGAATCTGCCGGACGGAGACTTTGATTCGCCGCTCGGTTTTTCGACCGGCGCCGCGGATCTGTTCGGCACCACCGGCGGCGTGATGGAGGCGGCGCTGCGCACGGCGGCGGAAAAGCTGACCGGCCGACCATTGACCGACCTCGACTTTACCCAGGTGCGCGCCGTCGAAGGCCTGCGCGAGGCGACGGTCAAATTCGGCTCGCTCGAGCTGAACGTGGCGGTGGCCAACGGCCTGACCAACGCCAAAACGATCCTCGAAAAGGTCAAGGCGGGCGAAAAGCCCTATCATTTGATCGAGCTGATGGCCTGCCCGGGGGGGTGCATCGGCGGCGGCGGACAGCCCTATCCGCCGAAAAGCTATTATGTTTTGGACAAGGAGATCAATCGCCTTCGGGCGCAGGCCATCTACTCCATCGATGCGGCCAAAACGGTGCGCAAGTCGCACGAGAACCCCTTCATTAAAAAGCTGTATGAAGAGTACTTGGGCGAACCCGGCAGTCATAAGGCGCACGAGCTTCTGCACACTTTTTATACGCCTCGCGAACCAAGGGGAATCAAGTAATGGACGGCAAAAGCAAATTGGATCCCGATATCCTCAAGTTCATCGACGAATGTCTGGAGAAGGATCATCCGGACAGCTATCTGATCGCCGTGCTTCACAAAGTACAGGAAAGATACGGTTATCTTTCGCAGGAACACATGTACGAAGTGGCGCAGCGGCTGCAGGTGCCGACCTCCACGGTGAGCGGCGTCTCGACCTTCTACCACTTTTTCCGTCTGCAGCCCACCGGCAAGTACCACATTTCGGTCTGTTTGGGAACCGCCTGTTTCGTCAAGGGTGCGGACAAGGTTTTGGAGGCGTTTCGTTCGGAGTTGGGCATCGACATGGGCGAAACGACGAGCGACGGCCTGTTTTCGCTGGTCAGCAGCCGCTGCCTGGGCGTGTGCGCGCTGGCGCCGGTGGTGACCATCAACGATCGGGTGTTCGCCAACGTGACCGCTCAGCAGGTGCCCGATCTTCTCAACAAGGTACGCATGGAAGAGAACGGCGAGTGAATCGGGCGCTCCCAATCGTCGGCGGGATTTGCGATGAACAGCTATGAACGGTTCCAAAGCCGGCTCCGCGGCAAAGCGGTCGACCGCGTCCCCAATTTCGACATTTTCATGCAGTATGCGGCCCACTTTATCGGCCGACCGCTGCGGGAATACTATCTCGATCACCGCGTGCTGGTGGACGCCAACTTGGCGGTGATCGAACAGTTCGATGTCGACATCGCTCAAGCGATCTCCGACCCCTACCGTGAGGCAAACGATCTCGGGCTGGCGGTCGAATTTCCGCCCGACGGCCTGCCTTTGGCGACGACCCCTTTATTGCAGACCCCGGAGGATTTGCACAAGCTCAAACTGATCAAACCCGAAGACGGTCGGCGTATGTCCGACCGTCTGGAGGCGATACGCCGCTTTCGCGAGCAGGTGGGCGGCGAGGTGCCGATCATGGGGTGGGTGGAAGGCGCGTTGGCCGAAGCCGCCGATCTGCGCGGCGTCGGCGCGCTGATGATGGATGTTTTCGAACGACCCGAGTGGGTGGTCGAGCTGCTGGACTTTTGCTGCGAGCAGGAAATTCTTTTTGCCCAAGCCCAGATGGAGGCGGGCGCCGACATCATCGGCCTGGGCGATGCCGTCGCCTCTCAGATTAGCCGCGAGTGGTACGAACAGTTCGCCCTTCCGTACGAACGGCGCATCTTTGCCTCCGTTCATGAAAAGGGCGGCGTGGCACGGCTGCACATCTGCGGAAATACCTCCCATCTTCTCGAAGGCATGGCTGCTTCGGGCGCCGACATTGTCGATTTGGACTGGATGGTCGATCTGGCGCAGGCGGCAGCGGCGTACGGCCCCAAAGGGCCGGCGCTGTGCGGCAATTTCGATCCCGTGGCGGTCATGCTGCAGGGCACGCCCGAGCAGGTGAGCGCGGCGGTGCGCTACGGGATTTCGGTGGGCGGCCTAAAGTACTTTAGCGCCGCGGGCTGCGAAATTCCCGACGGCACACCGGCCGCCAATCTGGACGCCCAAAGGGAAGCCTTGAAAAGTTCCTGATTTCGACATGAGACATCGAGCAAAAGTGCGGAGAAAAGGATGAACGAATTGATCGAAAAGTTGGCGATGTGTGTAGAACGCGGCAAGGTGAACCGCGATGCTCCCTGGCCTCCGGACCTGAAAGGGCAGGACGGGGCCGATGAGCTGGCTGCGCAGGCGCTGCAGCAGGGCCTCAAGCCGAGCGATGTGCTGGACGGCTGCATTCTCGGAATGGATCGGATCGGCAAAAAATTCAGCGAGAACAAGGCCTTCGTCCCCGAGCTGCTCATGTCCGCCAAGGCCATGACGGCGGCGATGAATCACTTAAAGCCCTATTTCCAATCCGGCGAAGTGAAACGCAAGGGCACGCTGGTCATCGGCACGGTGGCCGGCGACCTTCATGACATCGGCAAGAACCTGGTCGCCATGGTGGCCGAAGGCGGCGGCTTTGAGGTCGTCGATTTGGGGACGGACGTTTCCGCCGAAAAATTCGTCAAAGCCGTGGACGAGCACCCCGGCTGCGTAGTGGGCATGAGCGCGCTGCTCACCACCACCATGGTCAACATGGAAAACATCATCAAGACGATCAAGGCGAAGCACCCGGAGACGCCGGTGATCATCGGCGGGGCACCGGTGACGCAGGCCTTTGCCGACAAGATCGGCGCCGACGGCTATTCGCCCGACCCTCAGGGCGCCGTCGAATTCCTGAACAGAGTCGCCGCCTGAGGCGCGGCGCAACATAGGGAGCCGCCATGAATCTGCTCGCGGAGCTTGAGAAGGGAAGCGTTCTGGTTTCGGACGGGGCGTGGGGCACGTTTCTGCATCGCAAAGGGCTGAAGCCCGGCGAATGCCCCGAGCTGTGGAACCGGCTTCGGCCGGAGGAGGTGCTGGACATTGCGCGGCAATACATCGACGCCGGAGCCGATGTGATCGAAACCAACAGCTTCGGCGGCAGCCCGCTGAAACTGGCGCATTACGGCCTGGCCGACGCCGCCGCCGAACTCAACGAGCTCGCCGCCTCCATTTCGCGCCGAGCCGCCGGCGACGATCACGGCGTCCTCGGCTCCATCGGCCCTACCGGCAAGATTCTGATGATCGGCGATGTGAGCGAAGAACAACTGTACGAGGCCTTTCGCGTACAGGCGGTCGCTTTGGAGCGCGGCGGCGCCGACGCGCTGGTCATCGAGACCATGAGCGCCGTGGATGAGGCGTCCATTGCCGTCAAAGCCGCCAAAGAGAACACCCGCCTGCCGATCATCTGCACCTTTACGTTCGACAAAACTCTGCAGGGTGAATACCGCACCATGATGGGCGCAACTCCGGCGGAGACGGCCGCCGCCTCGTTGGCCGCCGGCGCCGACATCATCGGCTCCAACTGCGGCAACGGTATGGAGCAGATGACGGATATTGTAAGGCTGCTGCGCGCCGCGGCGCCGCAGGCTTTTATTCTGGTGCACGCCAATGCGGGCGCGCCGCAGCTTCGCGGCAGCGAGACGGTTTTTTCCGAAACGCCGGAGCAGATGGCCGCCTTGGTGCCTACGCTCATCCGCGAAGGGGCTTCCGTCATCGGCGGCTGCTGCGGCACGACGCCGGAGCACATCCGCGCCATCGCGCGGGCGGTGAAAGGCTTTCGCGCATGAACGCCGTGCCGGTTTCGGACGACCTCTATGAAATCACGTTGGATTTCGCAGAAATCGCCCTTCGTCGGGAAGATTTGACGGCCGTAGCCGGATACGCCGACGGCGACGTGCCGGCGCACTTTGACGAGGCTTTGGATCGAGCTTTGGAAGAGGCGAAGCGCTTGGTGAACATCCGCGGCGGCTACCGCTTGTTTTCGACGGTCGAGCGTTCCCCCGACCTGCTTCGCCTCAGCCTTGAGGGGGTGGAATTCAATGTGGGAAAAATCATCGGCATTCAATTACGCAAGGCTTCGGCTGCGGCGATTTTTCTGTGTACGATCGGCGACGGCCTTGAAGGCTATGCGCGCCGGGTTATGAAGGAGGGCGACTATGTGACCGGTTTTGCCGTCGACCTGCTCGCTTCCGAGATCGTCGAAAGGGCAACCGACGGCGTCCAGGCGCATTTGGAGGAAGAAATGCGGCGCCGCGGACTCAAGATCACCAATCGCTACAGCCCCGGCTATTGCGGCTGGAACGTCGTCGAGCAGCAGAAACTGTTTTCGCTGTTGCCGCCCGTCTTCTGCGGCGTGACCCTCACCGACTCCTCGCTGATGACGCCGATCAAATCGGTCAGCGGCCTCATCGGCATCGGCGAAGCGGTTCGCCGCGTCGATTACACCTGCCGCTTCTGCGAGCTTCAAGACTGCATCTACCGGCGTCGACGAAAGCCTGTCTGATCTTCAACCGTCTTTTTCTTCTCCGAACGTTTCTATTTTAAAATTTCCACGTCGGCGGCATTTCGCCGCAGACGCAGCACGCCGCCGACGGACAGCTTCTCCCATACCCAGCCCTCTCCTGCAAGCGATCGAAGTTCCGGCAACAAGATGCCTCCGGCGCGAACCATGCGCGGTTTGGCGGTCATGCGCAGAACGTCCTGCGCCTGCGCGTCGAACGTGCGGTAAGCGACCTTTTTGGATGAATAGGAAACGGTCTGCACCGCCGAAGTCGATTTGAGCAGATGATCCTGATCCGCAGGCGCCCACCCGGGAACCGCCGCCAGGCCTTCCATGAAATGGCGAATATAGTCGCCGTAGCCGTCCGACCACCAGGAACTCGGCCAGTGGGGTCCGACCGAGACCACACCGTTTTCGTGGCACATGTAGGTCGCCAGGTTGAAATGGCGCTCCGCCTGATCCTTGTACCACGGATCGCCGCTGCGCTCGTACCACAGCGCGCACACCGAGGCATAGCGTGCGGTGTGACTGCCCATGGGTTCGTAGCACCACGTCTGCTCCTTTATGGCGTCCATGCCATCGGTCGCAAAAGCTGAAGCGACCCAGTGAATCAGCGCCGGGACGTTCTTTTCCAGATCGCGATCCAGTTCGGGGTGTTTGATGAGATAACGCGCGGTTTCCAACGGCGTGATCTGCACGCGGTTGCTGCGCTCCGGGTCATTGGGGATGTCTTCGAAATAGGCGTTCCAAATGTAGGTCTTCATGGGGCCGTTGATGGAATAGAGCCACTGCCACGCCAGATCGCGGGCGCGCCCATAAACGGCGGCCTTTTCCGGCGACAACGACAGCCGCTCGCGCAGACGCAGCAGCTCGTCGAACAGGCGGATCGGCTCGATGACGTTGGAGCAGTATTCCGAGACCACAACGCCGGTGCGGGCGTTGACGCGGAACGGCCACGGCGATTTCTCGGTGTTGGAAGCGACGAATGGCTGCGCAGGCGGGAGAACATCGCGCACATGCTCGGCCAGCGCATCGGCACAATGAAGGGCGGCGTTCAAAAAGCGCTCTTCTTCCGTTACCTCATAGAATAAAAGGTAGGCGATGCCCAGTTCGCCGATCTTGTCCGGCTCGACGACGTGCAGGCCGTCGCCGCGCATGCCGTCGGCTTCCCAGCGGCCGGCGCCGCGATATTCGAGCGTGAAGGGATCGGCCGAGGCATAGGGCACGTTGGGCCACGGCCAGTCGCTCGGCGTGGTGCCGTGTTCCAACTGAAAGTCCAGCATCTCGCGAATCAGATCGATGTACACCGACTCGCCGCTGTAGACGCGCCAACCGAGCACCAGACTGTGCACCAGCCCGGCCCACAGGCAGGCTGGATTGTGCATCCAGTCTTCGGGCACCAGCCGGCCGTCTTCGGTCATCTGCGGCCCTTGAAAGCAGCAGGTGATGAAATACATTTTGGCGCCGAGCGGCTCATAGACCGGCACGCTGTTCAGCAAAAACTCGGATGCCAGTTTGGCGACTTGCGCGTACGCGGCGCCGGGGGTGTGCGGCTGATACCAGGCCAGGAGCCGCCCGTCAGCGGAGCGCTGCACGCGACGGCCGAGGATCGAGTCGGCGGAAGTGCCGGGGGCGATCTGCGCGCACAAGAAGGCGCAAAAGAACAAGAAGAGGATGATCGATCGCTTCATGTTTTTCTCACCATGTTAGTTGTTCTCTATTTGCAGGCGCCGGCGCCGACGCCCGGGGCTTTGGCTGAAACGTTGTTTCCCCAAAAGTCGATGAGCGGCGCGCAAAGCTTCAAGCGGTCGAAGGGCAGGCCTGCGCGGCGCAGGACGGAATCGCCGGCAAGACAAAAGTCCGTCAGATCGCTCAAGCGGGAGGGGTAGCCGATGACTTCACCGGCCTCGTACCGTGGAAAGCGCGGATCGACGGCAACGGCGGTCGAGCGACCGGCGAGCGTCTCCTGCTTGGACGCTTTTCGCCAGGCGTCGAGCGCCGCAAAGGATTTTCCCGCTTCTTTGAAGAGAAAGCGGCCGTCCGTCGCCCAATAGCCGTTGCCGAGAAAGCGAACCTCCTTTTGCTGCGGCTCGATTTCCACCAGCGGCACGCCGTCGCTTGCGACCAAAAGATTGTTGTAGAAATAGATCCGTTCGTTGGTGTTGCTGCCGACCCAAGCGACGCGGGGGCTGCCTGTCGGCGCCGCATTCATGATCAGCGTGTTGTTATGCACCACAATGTCGCGCACCGGCTGCCGCGAGGTTCCGATGTGCACGGCGCCGTAGCCGAACTTGCGCCCGTCGTTGACGCTGATGCACCAGCGGATGGTGTCCTGTTCCAACTGCCGCACGCCGCCCCATTCCCATACCAGAAACCCGGCGCCGTCGTTGTCGTGGCTATAGCAGTATTGAATGACCGAACGGCTGACGCCGCCGTCGAAATCAAAGCCGCCGCCGTCCGCTGCGCCGCCGGTGCGGTTGCAGAAGGACTCGCAGTACTGAATGGTGACGCGCGTCGAGGTGTGGGTCCAGATGCCGATGGGGCCGCCGCTTTGTCCGGCGTTGAGCGCGCCGTTGCCGTAGGCGACGCAGTATTCGATCAAGCCGCCGTCGGTGTCGTCGAGCATGATGCCCGAGCCGCTGTGATTTTCGGTGAACGTCGGGTCGCCGGGGTTGTCGAAGGCGGCGCAGTCGCGGATGGCGACGTCGGCGTTGCCGTAATCGCTCAGTTCGGCAAATTGCGACCACGGTGCCGAAAGGTAGATGCCGTAGTAGACGTTGTCAAAAGCGACGCAGTTTTCGATTTTCACCTTTTCGAAACCGTATCGGCAACCGGCGGGCGCAATGAACCCGGGCAGATTGGTGGGAACGCCGCCGACATAAATGCCCGCCCATTTGAAGCCGTGCGCGGTGACGTTTTCGATGCGCACCTCCGGCAACCGCGGCGCGCCGGGCAGGTCGTTGACCACCTGCACGCCGAAACCGTTGTTGGCCATGCGTTCGCGGCCGACGACCTCCAAGTTGCGGATAACGACGTGCGCCATGTTCCGCACGGTTACGCCGCTGCAATCGCCCGCATGAATGACGGCGCGACCTTCGCCGTACGAGGTGACCAGCAGGCCCTCCTGCGCGACTTGGCCGTCGCCGTTAAGGCGCAGGTTGCCTTGAAAGTGCGCGCCGCCTTCTAAATAGATGGCGTCGCCCGGGCGGACGCCGGCGCGATTGAGGCGCTCGATGGTGCGCCAAGGGGCGTCCCGGCTGCCGTCGCCGGCATCGTCGCCGTTCGGGCTGAGATAATACTCGCGCCCATCAAGGACGCCGGCGCCGAGAAAAAGCAAACCGATAATTATTGCGCTCTTCAACATGTGTGTTCCCCATGAAAAGTCTTTTTAAAGGACGTACCGATCATGCACCTTCCACGTGCTTTTACCCGGCGACATTGAATGAGAAGAAATAGGTCCCGGAGCCGACCTCGACAACGCGATAACCGTCGGCGCTTCGGAAAGCGGGCAGGTCGACGATCTCGGCGCCGTTTTGATCGACGACTCGGATGTCGTCGTTGCCGGCCGGCAGATGGACGGATGCCGAGCTGTTGACGGGCACGCGCAACTGCAGCGTGATGCGGCCGTCCTGCCGCCGCCAGGCGCTGGTAATACGGCCGTAGGGCGATTCGTGGTCGGCTTCGACCCATTCAAGGTCCGGGGCAAAGAAGGGTTTGACGATAAAATGCTTGAAACCGGGGTATTTGTCGTCCGGGCGCACGCCGGCGAGTGTCTTGAAGAACCAGGCGGAAACGTCGCCGAACATGATGTGAATGCGTGAGCCGCCGCCGTCCCAGCTCTCCCACAGCGTTGTGGCGCCCTGGGTCAGCCAATGACCCCAGCCGGGGTAAGCGGTGCTGTTGATGCGGCCGTAGGCGAGCGCCTGCATTTCATTCTCGGTCAGCACGTTGAACAGGTACTTGGTACCGAGGATGCCGGTGTCGAAATTGAGATCGCCGTCGAGCGACTTGACCAGGGCGGCCAGAACGCGCTCGCGATTTTCGTCTTTCACCAGCCCTTGATACAAGGCGCAGGAGATGGCGGTTTGCGAGCCGTCGGCGATGCGGCCGCTTTCGGGATGGAAGAAGGCCTTGTTGAACGCCCTGCGGATCTGGTCGGCTAAGGCTTGATAGCGGGAGGCGTCCTCGACTTTGCCCAACAGGGCGGCGATTTTTGCCAACAGAGAGGCGTCTTTGAAATAGTATGCGGTGGAGGTCACGACCGGCGGCGCCTCGGTGCGCACCGGGCACCAGTCACCCAAGCCCCAACTCACCAGATGGTCTTCGGCGCGCGTGCCGAGAAAATTGACATATCGCTTCATGGCGTCGTAGGCTTCGTCGAGGATGCCGAGATCGCCGCTGTAAACGTACTGATACCAGGGGATGAGCAGCAGGGCGCTGTCCCATGCCGGCCCGTTGCCCCAATAGTAGCCCCAACCGGCCGTCGGAATGATGGCCGCGATTTCGCCGCTCGGCTGCTGTTCATCGATGAAATCACGGATCCACTTCCGGTAAGCCGGCTGCACGGCAAAATTGAACAGACCGGTTTCGGCGGCCAAATGGGCGTCGCCGGTCCAACCGTTTTTCTCGCGGTGCGGGCAGTCGGTGGGATAACCGTGAAAATTGCTTCTGAACGACCAGAGGGTGTTCGACTGGATTTTGTTGAGCAGCTCATTCGAGCAGGCAAACGAGCCGTTTTTCGCAAACGAGGTGTGGACCACGTTTGCTTTGAAAAAGTCGGCCGAAGGCGCCCCCGGAAAACCGCGCATCTCGACATAGCGAAATCCATGATAGACGAACCGCGGCTGCCATGTTTCCCAGCCGTCCCCTCGAAAGGTGTACTGGTCGGTTTGAAAGGGCGCGGTTTTGACCAACGAGGCAATGTCCTTCTGATCGACAAAGCCGCGTTCGTCCAACCGCTCGCCGTAGACGAACGTCACCCGCCTACCGTGCTCGCCGCGGGCGCGCATGGAAATGAACCCGGCCATGGCTTGACCAAAGTCGATGACGAACACCGAGTCGTTGAGGGCGGAAATCGACGCCGGGTCAAGCTGTTGCGTAATTTTGATCGGCGGCAGCATCTGCGCTCTCAAGACGCCCAGCGGACCGCGAACCTTGCGCACCGGATGCCAACGGCTGTCGTCAAAGCCGGGACGATCCCAGCCGTCCTGCTCCAATCGGGCGTCGTAAAACTCGCCTTGGCGGATGCTGTGGAAGGTGATCGGCCTGGGCGCGCACGTCCAGCTCGAATCCGTGGTCACCGTCTGACGGCTGCCGTCCTCGAAATCGATGACCAATTGACAGCGGCACGTCGGTTCGGCTCGCCACTCTGCCCGGTCGAAGCCCCACACGCCGCGCGACGGCATGTCGTACCAGCCGCCGCCGAGCATCACGCCCACGACGTTCTCGCCCTTGCGCAGATGACTGGTGACGTCGTAGGTGACGTAGAGAACGCGCTTGTCATAGCGGGTAAACGCCGGGTCGAGCAGATGATCGCCGACGCGCTCGCCGTTCAAGCTCAACTCGTAGTAGCCCAGGCCGACAATGTAGGCGCGCGCGGATTTGATCGGTTTCGACAAATTGAACGCTTTACGAAACAGCGGGGCGGGCACATCCAGCTCCGGCGGCGCATCCGCCGGCATGGAGGTGCGGCGTTGATTCAGTTTCACCCAGTCAAAGACCTTGGGCGCGCTGATCCACTCCGCCGCCCAATCCGTCTCGTACAGCAGGCCCATTTCCCACCACCCCGGCTCACTCCACGCCGAGGCTTTGCCGTCTTTGTCCCAAACCCGAACCTTCCAATAATAACGCCTGCCGCTCTGCAGCGGCTTGCCCTCATAGAAGACAAAGATCGATTGATCGGAAGAAATGCGGCCGCTGTCCCATATGTCCCCGCGGTTTTGCGCCAAAAGCGCAGGGTCACCGGCGACCAACACCTGATAGGCGGTCTGCACCTGATTCCTTTGATCGGATTCGATGATCCAACTCAGCCGGGGACGGAGAACATCGATGCCGAGCGGATTTTCCATATATTCGCAGGTGAGGCGACCGACGCTCACCGGCGCCGCCGTAACGACCGCCGTGATGAGCAAAAGCAAACAGAGAATGCGCATGCCCTTTCCTCTCGTGAATTCAACAATGGTGTTAAAAGCGTAAAACAGCGGCTCACTCCTGCGGCGAATCGACGAACTTGGCGGGATCATAGCCCTGCTTCCGCAGAATCTCGTCGATGGTTGCGCGGGTCTCGGCATCGAGCGTTTTGCTGCGCGCCAAAATCCAGCCGTACTTTCTTCCGGGGGTACCGACGATCGCCCAGCGGTAGTCGTCGTCCAAACCGATGATCCAATAGTCGCCGAAGAACCATTGCTTCCCTAAAAAGCGCACAAAACTGACCTTGAGCTTGGCGTTGCTCTGTGCGTCGACCACCTTGGCCACGCCTGTGACCGAGTTGACGTTTCCGTTCGCCTTTCGGCAGCGGTTGACGACCTGAATTCGGCCGTCGGGCAGCAGGCCGTACTCGGCGGTGGTGTTGGCGTCGCAGCTTTTTTGAAAACGGTTGGGAATCTTGGCGACCTCGTACCACAATCCGGCATAGCGCTCCAGATCGACGCGGGCAACGGTCGTCAGTTCCTGCGCCGAAAGCGCCGCCGAAGCGGCGAGCAAAAGAAGACAGGCCTGTTTGTAGATCATGGCGTCCGTCCTTATGGTTGGTTGGTTTTTATTGCTTGAAACATGGCGACGATGTTCTGCGGCGGCACGTTCGCCATAATGTTATGAACCTGCTGAAAGACGAAACCGCCGCCGCGCTTGAGAATTTTGATCTGCTTTTTTACATGCTGTTCGACCGCTGCCGGGGACGCATGCGGCAAGACGGTTTGCGTGTCGCAGCCGCCGCCCCAAAAGGTAAGGCGATCGCCGTATTTTTCTTTCAATAGGCCGGCGTCCATGCCGGCGGCGCTGACCTGCACCGGATTGACGGCGTCCAGTCCGGCGTCGATCAGGTCGTCGAGAAACGGCTCGATGCCGCCGCAACTGTGCAGCAGGATTTTTACGTCCGCCAACTCCTTGACCCGCCGCCACATTTTTCGATGGAAGGGCTTGTAGAATTCACGATAGGTCTGCGGCGAGATCAACGGCCCGTTCTGTCCCCCTAGGTCGTCGCCGAAAAGGATGACATCGATGTACGGGCCGACGGCGCCCAGCCACTTTTCCAGATTACGCAGGTAAATATCGGTCAGCTTTTCCGAAAGACGAAACACCTGTTCGGGATACATCATCAGGTACATAAGATAGTTGTCCATGCGGTAGAGGCTCTGCGGCGTTTCGAAAAGATTGCCGCCGAAGAGACCCACGATGGCGCGGTCGGTCGATGCGCGCAGACGCAGTGCACCTTCAGCCAGGCGCTCAAGATCGTCGCCTTCCAGTAACAGATGGCCGCCGGGTGATGGCACGGACCACATGCCTTCGGCGAGATGCTTTTCGAGATCACTGAAATCGTCCTCGGCGATGCCGCGCGCCGCCAAAGGGTAATCGAGCTGCTCGAAATAGAGACAGCCTTTTTTCTGAATGCCCACCGGCCGACCCGACTTGTTGAGCAGCAGCCAATCGTCGCCGCGCCGCTCCATCTGCACGTAGGCCGGGATTTTACACGGCGTGCCGTCGGGCAGCACCCACTCCTTCCAGTCGGCGTCGTCGGTCAAAAAGCCGCGCCCCAATTCGATGACATCAACGCCGAACTCGTCCAGCACCGGCGGCTCTACGATCGCCAACTGCTGGATGACGTCATAGACGTAAATATCGCCGGTGCGGATGCCGAGATAGTCCTTCAATTTTTTGTAGGCGATGGCCATGATGCCTGAGGAGCGATGCCCGCCAAAGTCGATCGGGACACGGTCGGGCTCTTGATGATTGAAGGCGGCCCACACACAGGAGCGCCTCACCAGGGAGCTCTGCATTCCAAGGCGGTCTCCCCCCGTGCGGCAAAAGCCGGCGCCGGCGCCTTTCCTAAAAAAACCACCTTCCCTATCCATTCACCCCCCTGTACGCCGCACTGCTCCACGGCCACTCTTCGGGCTTTTTCACCAATCCTGCCTTGACCGGATTCATCACGATATACTCTCTCACGGCCGCCAGGTGGTTTTCGTTGCGAATAAAGCGATCCCAATACTCGCATTGCCAAACTGGGCCGCTATTTAAGCCGCTCTGGGGAGCGGCACTCCCTTTAGCAGCGCTCCGAGAACGACCAAGATATTCATTAATAAACCTCGCTGTATAGTTCTTCCACGAGAGCACGATCTTGCCCAGCGGCACGCCTTCGAACGGCTCGATCAAAACGTGGCAGTGGTTGGGCGTCACAACCCATTCCAGCAAGCGATAACGCACGCCGTCAAAGTGGAACCAAGTGCCGAGGACGCAGGCGGCGACTGTCGGTTCTGCGAGCACGCAGGAGCCGTAGCCGGCGTCGAGCAACTCCTCGATGCGGCGGCGAATTTCGGTGTTACGGGCATTTTCATCCGAGAGGGCTTGAACGTCGGCGTGCATCTGCTGCAGTACCTCGTGAGGAAGAGAGTCGATCAATCGATAAGTAATGTGCTGAAGGACATAAGGAGAATCAAAGTGCGGAAGATAGCCGCGGGAATACCAGCCGCGGTTATGTTGAGAGGGTTCTTGGGAGCATCGCTCCCCAGAGCGGCGTGAGGGGACATTATTTTCGCCGCACCGGGGTACGGCGTTCCCTCCGCACTGGGGTGCGGGGTTGCCTTCGGAAAACGGTTCTGGGCTCATAGCTCACATTCCTGAGCGTTTCCACGCTCGGTCGTTGTAATTATAAGTGGCTGTTACCGCCGGCTCCGGCAAGGTTCAGTTGGTCTCCGTGCCCAACCAGGCCGCTGTAGTACGCAGCATGGATTAATCATCGCCGCCGACGCGGCAACGGATGCATTTACGAACTCACGTCGATTCATTATTCGCCTCACTTTAAAGTGGTCAAAGTAAAAATGGAATGCTCGGGAACGGTGACGACGATTGACGAGCCTTCGCGGAAGTCGCCTCTGATCTTTTTGAACTGCTCCTTGCGGCTCGTGCGATAATAGGAGACGACCGCATCCTCCGGCAAGCGCAAGCCGGAGACGTCGATGCGCAGAAGGACGTCCTGCTCGACGGTGCTCATGCCTACGATCGTCACGTCGCGCCGATCGGGCGAAGCAAACGCCGCCAGCCGCAGGTGTTTGAGCGGCGACTTGAAAACCGCGTAGGCCTGTGACTCGTCGAAATCGGTTCTGGCGGCAAGCCGCACCATGCCCGGTTTGACATATTTGAATACATGCTGCGCGGCGTAGTAGCGCGGCTTGGGGGAGTAGAGGCGCGTTTCCGGGTCATAGGCGAGCAGGCCGTAGGTCGTCCAGGCGTCGTCGTGTTTGTGGAAATTGTCGTAGGCGTCCCACACCATGCCGCAGGTAAAGCCGTCGGCCAGGGCTTTCATGAGCCGCCGCGTCGAGCGCCAGGCGATGCCGAACTCCACCTCTCCGGTCTGGTCGAGGTCGCCGTATTCGCTCATCCATACGCCGGCGTTTTTATAGGGACTGTTGCGCACGGCTTCGGCAAATTTCGCGGAGGGGCTCTTTTCCAAAAACCACCAGCCGCCGTCCTCGTCGCCGCCGTTGCCGTAGGTGTGGGTGGAAAAGGCGGCCACGCGATCGACGAGCGCGGGCGTCGACAAGATGGGCTCGATCTTTTCGATGTTCGGCCCGGCGTCGCACAGCAAGATCAGTTTGACGTCGCTCATGCCCGCGGCATCGAGCTTGTCGACGATCGCCTTGACGGCGGGCAGCACGTCTTCGGGCAAAAGTTTCGGCCCCTCGGGGAAACCAAGATCGGTTTCGTTGAACGGCGCCAAAAGCGAGAACTCGAGCCTCTCCTTCTCACGCGCCCTTTGCAGCATGGTGACGATCATTTCCGCATAGCCGTCGAAATCGACCAGTCGCTGACCGTCGGCGCCGGCGAACTGCGGCGGGATTCTGCCGCTGACGTTGAAATGGGGCCGCACGCCCTTTTCGTTCAGATAGCGGAAAACGGCCCAGGCGTCGCGAAAGACCGGGCTGCTGTAAACCTCTGCCAGGACCTTTTGCGGCCACCGGCCGTTTCGGTCTCGTTTCATAGGATCGAGCCAGTCGGCGGTGCCGTAAGCGTCGATGCGGATGTGGGTGCAGCCGAGGTCGTCGACCAAAAGGTCGAGCACGGGACGCAGGTGGCCGCCGTCCCACATAGCGGGATTGAGGTTGACGCCGAAACCGTCGATGGTCTGCAACGGCCGTTCGGCGTCGATGACGACGGACTTTACGATCGGCTGCGCCGAAGCGGCGACGGCGACAAGGAACAGAAGCAGCACGCTTTTCACCATAATGACTCCTAAGGGCTTTCTTTACAAGCCGCGGCCTTTACCAAACGATGACGGTGCGGTTGCGCTCCGGCGCCGTCACCGGAAACCGAAGCGTTCGGCCGTCGGCACGGGCTTCAATGTAATACTCGATGTCGCCGGCGACCTCGGCGGCCGGCACTTGAACCGCAAAAACCCCGCGCGCCGAATGAGCGAACGGTTTGGGGCGAAAGCGGCCTTGACCGATTCTTCGGTGAAAGAGGGTCACTGACTCTGCGGGAGAGGCGCTCAACACAAAGGCGCGCAGCCGCAGCGGCTCACCGGCTTCGAGCACGCTTCGGCGCGTGGGAACGATCAGCCTCGGTTCACCGGTATAGGCCGCAGGAAGTGCCGGCGGCGGCAAGGGCTCGCCGAGCGCCGCGCTCAAGAGGCTGTCGTACGGCGTCAGGCGGCGCAAGGTGCGCAGGTTGTGCTGTTCCAAGTTGGCGATCGTGCCCAGTGCGCCGGTGGTATTGACCGTGGACAACAGAAGTGCGACCATGTTGCCCCATTCCTGCTCGATACGGGCTTTGAGGGGAAGAACCTCGTCGCGGACGGCCTTTTTTTTCGCCTCCGGCGCTGCGGGCAGGCGGCGGATCAGGCGCTCCATTTCGCCCAGCATACAGCCGACTTGAGCCGCCTTTCGATCATAGAGGAAGGTGTTCAGCCAATAGTCGAACCGTTCGCGGGCCTCGGCATCGTCGATTTTTTCGCGCAGCGTCTCCAGTTCATCGACAAAGAGGAATTCTTTTTCCACTTCACTCCATGGCTGCGGATTGATGAGAATCCCGCCGGGACCTTGCCCTGCCCAGTCCGATGTGCGGTAAAGATTGGCGCGGCGGGGAGTTTTGCCGGAAAGAAAGAGCGGCCCCCCGTCCAAGCGGGAAAACACGGCGGCGATTTCGGCGGCAGCGACCGGGCCGAATTGGGCCGTCGCCCAGTCGAGGTAAAAGTCATCGACGGGCAGATCGCGCGTCGCGGGGTTCACCGAGGAGGCCCAATTGCCGAAAGACCAGCCGACCTGCGCCGTAGCCGCCAACGCCGGCGAAAGGATCTCGGTTCGCCAATGGATGCCCATAAAGCCGCTGCAGCCGTACCGTTCGGCGTCGACGGCGTCGCGGCGAACGCGGCCGACCCATAATTGCGGCGAAATAAGGGCCGGATCGTCCTCCAGCCAACTGATCGCCCACGTGGGACGATCGGTAATGCGGGCGAAGTTACTGTCCACCGGCGTAAAACCGACCTCGCGATTGATGCAGCTGAATGGCATCTCTTTGGGCAGAAGGCGGTCGAACTGGGCGCGGTCCTGGGGCGGGCCGAGCACCCAACCGCAGGTGGCCAAGGTGAACGGTGCATCGACTGCTTGAGCGGCTTTAACGGCGACCATCAAGTCGCGCTCCGTGGCCTCCACATCGGCATCCGGCACGGCCTCCCAAGTCCAGTATTCGGGCGTCCAGAACCAGTAATAGTCGAGCGGATGCAGCCGTTTGATGCGCTCAAAGGTGCCCTCATAGACCTTTTGCACCGCCTGCTCGCTCTTCGGATCGATGCCCTGCGCCTCGAGCTGCGCCCGCACCTCTTCGGGGATGTTCAGAGGCGTTTCGGTGCCGACGCAGGTCTTGACGCCCAGACGACGAGCAAAGGTGAACATGTCCTTTTGCCAAGCGCCGAAGGAGTTGAAAATTTGCAGGTTCTCCGCCTCGGTATGCGGCCAGGGGGAGCTCTGCCTCATATAATCCGCCCCAAAGTCATCGACGTCGAAAAGCATGGCGGCGCCGAACGTATAGTCCGAGGTCTTCATGGGAAAATAGCCCCACGTTCCTGCGCCGGTGTGAAAATGCAGCACCGGATAAGCGCTTTTAACGGTACCGTCGGCCAGAACCTGATCGGTCGTGCCGTGCCACACCATCGGCTCCGGTCGGCTGTGGCCGTTGAAAGGGATCGAAGGGTAGGTGTGAAAGCCGATAAAGTTCATGCGCATTTTGGCGAGCTGCGTCATGACCGCTTTATAGTCGTCGAGACTCCACCAATCCGGCCCTTCGGGGAAATCGTGAAAGGGCAGAATGCCTCTAAGTTCGAAACGAGGCGATTCGACCAGGTGAAGCTCCGGCGGGGCATAGGGCTTTTTCGGCGGAAGCACATCGTCGTGAAGATAGAATCGGACGCCGAGTGCTTCGATGAAGCGGTACGCACTGTAGAGGAGCGCATGCGGACTGCCGCCGCGGAGGATCACCGCCCGTTTTCCGCGGAACTCGATGCTGTTTATCGAATAGGTGGAAGCCCCCAGCGGCTCGTCTGGAAGATTCTTCAGCTCGGCGAAGAGCTTTTTTTCCAAGGGGCTGCCTTGAAGGCAGAGAACGATGTCGCCGAGCGAGGGCGACGTGGTGACGGTCGGCCGATCGCCCGTACACAGCATTACATAACGAGCGATCTCTTTAGCGGCGAGTTTTTCCGGATCTGTGGGAGAAGAAGAGAGCTGGATCGTGAGGTTCGTCCGGACGGGAGAACAGGCGAGTGCCGTCATGAGGCAGAAAGCGACAAAGCAGCGGCTCATTTGTATGCTCCGATTTGAGATGAGGAAAAAGCTGTTCGCCTTCGAGTCCATCGGCGCGGTTCAAGCCGCGCCGACGGGAAGGAACGGTCACTTTTCGACTAGGAGCTGCTTTTTTATCCAGTTGATCTTGTCGGTCCAGTTTTGTGCCGGAAGGCCGTGCCCGGAGTAAGGGAAAACGACATATTCCTTTGTTGCCGTCAGTTGGTTGTAGGCCGCAAAGTTGATGTGCGGCGGACACGTCTCGTCCAACAGACCGACCGCCATGCGCACCGGCGCTTTCACCCAAGGCGCCAAATTCTTGATGTCGATGTAGCTGAGGGTTTCAAAGACCTTTTCCCAGCCGATTTCCGGATGATTCTCCACATAGGCCGAATACTCTCCGGCAGGCCAGGCGGCGATTTTGAAATAGTCGCGGAAATCAGAAAGAAACGGCACGTCCGGCGCGCAGGCGGCAATGCGCTCGTTGTCCAACGCCGCCGTGGCGAAGCTGAGCGCCCCGCCTTGACTGCCGCCCTCGACGGCGATGCGTGCGGCGTCCACTTCGGGTCGCGATACGAGAAAATCAACGGCACGCACGCAATCCATGTAGGCGCCGCGGTAAATGTACATCTCCTTGTCGTGCAGTTGATGAAGCAGGAAGCCGGGAAAACCGGGATTGATGTTGTCGGTGCTGTTGCCATGACCGCGGATATTCAGTCCGAGAGCGACCATGTCATCTCCCTGATAGAGCCATGCCGGCTGCATGACTGAGCTGTAGCCCTGAACATGCAGGATCGCCGGAAACTTGCCGGGCGCCGTCGGCCGCGCATACCAGCCGCGAATCAGAACGTTTCCCAACGAGCGCATTTCCACTAAAAGGACTTGTCGCTTGGCCGTGCTCAGGCTATCGATCGGAATGAGACGATATTGAGGGTCGACGGCCGCCAATTCTTTTTTGGCGCGCACCCAATAGTCGGAGAAATCCGCGGGCGCATCGACCGGCGAGACGATGCGTTCAGGGTCCACACCGAAGGCAAAACGATGCTGCTTGGTGACCAGAAGGCTTTGGAAGGAGAGGGCGCCGTTATAAAAGCCGGGCGCCGGCGCCGGCAATGAGAGCGTCAGCTTTTTCTTCGATTTGGCCCCGACCTTGACCTTTTCCGTTTTTTTCAGAATCGGTTCTCTGAAATCGCTCATCACTTCGAGCGTCAACTCGCCGGCTACCGGTTCATCGCTCTCGTTGCTCAGTTCGACCGGCAGAATGATTCTTTTTGTATTTAGAAAAATGTGATTCTTCGGCTCGACCGTCAGGCGGATGGTCAACAGGTCCGCCAACCCTTTAACCGTCAGCGACGGCATGCCGCCGTAGATGCCGCCCCCGCCGCCGTTGTCGAATACCCTAACGGCGATGACGTTTTCGGCATCCCATCGGACCAATTCGGGCGGGATGCGGTATTCGCGAAGCGCATCGTATCGACCGACATAATCGGGCGGCATTTGGCCTGCACTGCCGACCTGCACGCCGTTGAAGAAAGTCTGATCGGCATCGTCGATTTTAGCGAGCCGGAGAACCAGGCCGCCGTATTTTTCCGCCTTATTTTTTAAAGCTGAAGGGACAACGGCCTTGGCCCGATACCAGGCGAATCCGTCATAGGCGGGAAAGCCTTGATTTTCCCAAAGAATGCCCGCCTTTATGGAAATCCAATCAGAGTCGTTAAACTCGGGTGCCGCCCAGGCCGCATCGTCGCCGGTTTTGAACTTCCAAAGCTCCGGCAAAAGGTTTTGCGCTGCAGCCCCGCAGGCGAGTGACAAGCTGATGAGCCATACCGCGGCTTTCATTGCCAACCTCTCAGATTTGGGTTCTAACTTTTTTGCAAACGAAGGTAATAAAGGTGCTTTTGAAAAACAAGACGCAAAGCGGTAGTCTTTTAACACGGGGATATTTCGAATTCACATGAAAAAGGCTTTTAATCTGTTTCATCGGCCTCTAGTCGCAGGTCATCTTTGCCGGCGCGTCGTCTCAATTGGTTGACGGCGCGGAGGATCTTGGGCTGCATAATCAATCGGCGCTCGATCCGATATTTGCCGGGAAAGTCGAGAAGCATGAGGCCGGCTAAGATGGTTAGGACGCCTTGCCCAGGGAGTACAAGCATGGCGACTCCGGCTGCAATGATGATAATGCCTGCAATATTTTTCAGCATGAGGAAAAGAAAGCGTCTGATCGGCCGGTCGGCTGCAACGCGCGGGCGACGTCGATCCGGCGCAAAATAGTCGGCAGGCAGACGAATGAGAAGGATGGGTACTGCGGCCAACGTGCCGAAGAAGGAAATCGCAGAAAAAACCATCAATACTACAAAGATGGTTTTGTGGACCTGCACCCATTCAAATAGGTATCGAATGAAATCGAAAGCAATGTTCATAAGTGTTTTTCAACTTAATGAGAAAAGGGCAGAGCCTCACTTGCAGCAGAAAAAAGCGAATATTCTTCTCAAAAGCAAGGCAAATTCGAAATAGGCAAAAAAATAAAATATAGGTGGAATTAATGGGGGTGCGGTCCTGTTTCACCACGCACTAATTCACTCTATGTTTATCTCATTCAACTCTTCGGAGGAAGAAATGAAAAAGTTCCTGTTGGTTTTTGTTTTGGCCCTGATGCTGGTTCTGCCGGTGTCTGCTCAAGTGGCCGTCAATGTGTTTACCGGTCTGAGCTATTCCGCGTTCGAAGACCAGGAAGAAGCCGCGTCCGCGATTCCTTTGGGCGTGGCGGTCGGTTGGCCCGTAATGCCGAATCTGGAAGTCGGCGGCGAGGTTAATTTTGCCCTTCCCGGCTATCAGTTCGAGACATCGTTCTACGATGTAAAGATCACTTCAACCTTTCAGCAGAATCTCGTCGGCGCTTATGCAAGATACTATTTAGGCGAGGGTTCACTCAAGCCTTTCGTGAAAGGCGGCCTCGGTTACTATTTCGGCAATGCCAAGGTGGAAGGCACCTTTATGGGTGAAAAGATGACGGAGACCGTGGACATTGACGGAGCCGTGGGCTTTAACGTCGGTGCGGGTGTGATGCTGAAGAAGGGCTTTTACGGCGAATTCAATTACAACATTCTTTCGCGCAAAGCGGAAGACGCCGAAGAGGGCAGTGATTCTTACGGTGCCAACACCTGGGCGATTCAAGTGGGTTATCGATTCAAGATGTAATTGGCTGGACGAACTTGGCGCCGTGCCGTAATCTCGGCGCCAAGTTCAGCGTATGTCAAAAGCGGATCCCGCCTTGTCATAATATCCCCCATCAACGATAAGTCTTGGCCGTTTATTAAATCCCCTTTTTAATCTTCAAATGGATTCGGGAAAAAGCTTGACTCTAAAAGCTGCAATGCCTATATTATCCTATAAAAAAGATAGGACAAATAGGTATGATGGTAAATAGGCTGAAACACAAGAAACCGGTTATTACAAAAGCAGTACAGCTTCTTTTCCTGTTTTTAACCTTTTTTTCTTCGGCATTTTCTCAGGCCTTTCGAAGCACTGCGGACAGCAAAATCGTTGTCACGGGCACCTCTACACTGCATGATTGGAAGATGGAGGCTGAGAATTTTGAATGTGTCGTACACTTTGTTGAGGGCAGCGGGTTGGGCAATCAATTTCATCACGCGGCTTTTCACTTGCCTTATTCCGAGCTGAAAAATGAAAGCAAAGGTTTGACCGACAATGCCTATAAAGCCCTGAAGAGAATGGACATCACCTTTGAATCCAATGAGCTGGATCGTTTTGAAACTGATGGTGCTATGGTTAAAGGTGTGCTGCGGGGAAACCTGTCGATTGCAGGAGTCACCAAACGGATAGAGTTGCCTTTTGAAGGTAGAGCCGACGGCCGCGAAAGAATTGTTTGTGACGCCCAATATCAAATTGATATGCTGGACTACGGTATCAAACCGCCGACTTTTATGTTCGGCGCCATGAGTACAGGCAATATGGTCCAAGTGGAAATTCATTTGGAGCTGCAGAAACAATAACACCAACAACCATCCACTATTGAAGAGAGGAGAGAAAGATGAGAATCGGCCGACTATTTCTGAAGACGTTTGTCATCATCGCCGGATTTTCGCTCAGTTTGGCGGCAGGTGAAAAGGCAACGATTTCCACGGTCACCTTCGAAGCACCGAAAGATTGCGGAAAACAGTTCGAAGGTATTAAGCCCAGGCTTGGAGGCGATTATGCTCTGCAGTTCCAGGCCCTGTCGCAAAAGGCTGACTCTATAGCGCTTGTTCCGCTTGGAGTCGGATTTAATTTGCCGACCGCCAATTTGACGATCAAGACCGGTCTTGCCGAGGGAATTAACCTGGATGTAACGCTCTATCTTTCCGCCCGCCACCACAATGAAACGTGGGTGAAAGGCGGGTACGTTACGATCGACAAGCTGCCTTTCTTGAAAAGCGAGTTTATCAATCATGCCATGAAGTATTTGACTTTCCGAGTCGGGGATGATGAAATCAACTACGGCGACGCCCATTTCCGCCGCTCGGACAACGGGCGTGTCATCAACAACCCTTTCGTGGGCAATTATCTGATGGATGCGTTTATGACATCGCCCTTTTTTGAGGTTATGGGGAGAAGCAACGGCCTTACACTTTTAGGCGGTGTGGGTACCGGTATCGTGAAACAAGAGCTGACCGGCTTTAAGGCTCCTTCCACTTATGTCAAGTACAATACCTTTGATGAACTCGCCTACTATTTCAAGTTGGCTTACGACAAGCAGTTGAATTCGGACCTTCGTACAAGATTTTCCTTCTCGGGCTATCTGAATCCGAAGCATCATGCCGGCAATCTTTTCGGCGGCGACCGTGCCGGCTCGCGTTACTATTTGGTGATGAACAAAGTGACCAACAATGCCGTCGACGTCGACATCAAGTCGCAGCATCTGAACGGCAATCTGCAACCCGGCAGTGTCTCCAAAAATAATTCCTTTATGTTCAACACCTTTGTAAAGTTCAAGGGTGCCGAAGCTTTCCTGGATTATGACGTGGCGGCCGGTACCTTGGCCGACAAGGTGACCAAATTCGACTTTGACCAGTTCGCTTTGGATCTGATCTATCGTTTCGGCTGCCGTGAACAGTTCTACGTCGGCACGCGTTTTAACAAGGTCAACAGCAAAGAGAACGATATTTCGGCAACGCGGCTCCATGGTGTTGTCGGTTGGTACATGCTGGAAAGCCTTATGGTAAAACTTGAGTACGTCCGTCAGAGGTATGACGGCGAGCCGACAAAGAGCCGTTTCGGCAAAAACGACGGTTTCAACGGCGTCATGTTTGAATCCGCGGTTTCGTTCTAATCGCCTGAACTTTTCCCCTCATCTTCTGCGGGTTCCCGGAACCCGCAGAAGATTTATCCTCATGAGAATGAAAACGCCGGCCGCCTTCTTTCTGCTCCTTTTATCAAGCGTTGTCGGGGCAAGCAGCAGAAATGAATCCTCCGGGTTGACGCGGCAGATCAGCTTCATCAAGGTTCTCGGAAAGACCAATCTTAGCGAGTTCTCGCTGCAGTATGCATCCGGGAAGGAAGACTCGGACCTGAATATCCTTATCGACGGCAATCGCGCAAAGATACCGGTTCGTTTGTTGAAGGCAGAGAGCGAACAAATGACGCGGGATTTTCTGCTTTTGCTGCAGGAAGACCGTTTCCCCTATATTGACATCGAGTTTTCCGAAAACCCCGCTGTTCCTGCTCTCGAAGAGGCGGACCTTTTGCCTACAATATCTTTGACCATTGCCGGCGTCGAGAACCGCTATCCTCTAACTTGCCGGTTGGAATTCAAAGACGGAAAACGTATATTAACCGGCACTGTGCGATTGCGTTTGACGGATTTTAATCTGCAGCCGCCCACCAAACTAATGGGCGTGGTGAAGGTGCAGGACGAGATCCGTATCTCATTCGGAGTGATACTTTCAGGCCGAGTTCCGGAGGCGGGTTATGATGATAAACACTAAAGTCAGGTATGCTCTGCGGGCACTGCTCGAGATGGCCGAAAATGCCGACGAGGGCGGCGTTCTTCAGAAAGATATCGCCGCCAGTCAAAACATTTCGGTTAAATATCTGGACCACATCATTGCAGAACTCAAAACGGCGGGACTGATCGCCGGTCTGGGGGGGCGGAAAGGTTACGTTCTGACACGGGATCCCAAAGAGATTACGGTTTATGATGTTTTCCGAGCCGTTCAGCCGGAATTGTTCATCGTCGAGTGCCTTTCGCCCAGTGTGGTCTGCGATCGTGCCGCCGCATGTCCCGTCAGGGTGTATTGGGATTCGTTGAATCGAACGATCATCGACCACATGCGCTCCGCCACGCTGGCTTCAATGCTGAAGCAGGAAAAGTGAATGAAGCTGCGGAAAGAGCGCATAGCCCTGCAGTAGGCCGCAGGGCTATACGCTTGGAAGGGGTTCTTTCTTCTTCTTGAATATTATCGGAGGAGTGACAGTTTGATGGTGTCGCCGAAATCTCCCGCGGTCATGCGGCAGAGATAGACGCCCGATGCTGCGGGGGAGCCGGATGCGTCGCGGCCGTCCCACTCCGCTGTGAACTCTCCCGCAGGCCGGCGGTCATCGACCAAGGTGCGGATTAGGCGGCCGCGGAGGTCATAGATCGCAATGCGCACGGGGCACGGTTCCGCGAGCACAAAACGAACCGTGGTCGTCGGATTGAAGGGATTCGGAAAGCTGCCCAACAGCGAGAAGGAAGAGGACGCCGTCTTTCTGCTCACTCGCGTTTTGGCGATCAGCTCACGCGCAGCGGCGAACTTGAAATTGCGGTCCGGCTGCGTGATGTCGTCGGTCAAGCCCCAGCAACCGTAACGGGTGTAGGCGCTGCTTAGAGTGAACTGCATGGCCAAATTGCCGCCGAGCTGAAAAAAAGCGTCGTCGTAGTTGTACTTGAGCAGCTCGCCCATGCCCGGCGATCTTTCGGCCAAAATGCGGTTCGCCAGATTGACCGTGCTGCCGCCGCCGTGGTCGGGCCCGCCTTCGTAAGAGCAAAAGCCGCCGACGAGTCCCCACTTTTTTGCCGTTGCAATCCACTGCATGCGGCCGGATTGGTTCCCGGCGCTTTCATTGATCTGCGAGGTGATGCTCGCCCGGCAGTCGGCCAGGATTTTATCGACGCTTTCGCCCGCATCGGAACCGCCGCCGAAATAGGTTTGGCAGCCGATGGCGTAAATGAAGCGGTTCGGCTCACCGAAAGTCTTTTTCACATAGTTGAGCATCGGTTCCACCTGCCATTTGAGCATCGGCTGATGCCAGCAGAGCACCACACGGATGCGGCTGTTCAGCGAACCGGTGCCGAACACCTGCTCGAACAGTTGTGCGAGCTCTACCGTGCGCCTTGCGTGGTTTTCATATTCGGTGATCTTGAGGGCCCTGGCCTGCGCCTGATTCCATTTGCTCTGTTCAAAGCCGGGCGCGGTGTTCCACACTTCATTGGAACTTTCGACATAGATATTCAAATCCGGGGAGAGCTGTTCCTTAAAGAGCTCGGCCAGTTTGATCACATAGTCCGACGTGGCGGAGACCGGAATATTGATCCAGGGATCGATATGGGTCAGGTTGGACAGCAGGATGACATATTCCCACGCCGCAGCATCGCGCTTGCCGATCGCGTCCATGCGAACTTGGGCGGCATCGGTTGGAAGCTTTCGCTGCGACCATTCGGTCACCTCGGGGTAATCGGGTTCAGCGCCGTTGGTGCCGGTGAAGGGCATGTAGCGGATGGCGGCAAAAGGGGGCTCGGTCAGCGCTTTGATCAGCTCGGGGAGAAAAACTTGGTCCGTATCAAGACGATAGCCGGGGCGCATCATTTTCAGGTCGGCGATGCCGCTGTTGGTGCCGTCGCTCGGTGTCCGTTGCGTGCCGGTAAAGGCGATGAAAAACTTGCCGTGCTCCTTTCCGGGAGGAGAGGGAACGGAGAAGGTGAAGGTCGTGGTGTTCGAAGCGGCGTCGTATTGGATGTTTCTGATGACTCCTTCGCCGTAGGAGGAAACGTTGGCTCGACCGGTGAATGAGCAGGCATAGTCGCCGCTCAAGTCCGCTCGATACTCTTCCGGATCGTCGATTTCGCCGGCCCATTCGGCCACCAGCCGCAGATCGATGATGAGAATGGCGTCGCAGAGCGGCCATCCACGTTCATCGAAATATTCTTCCGTAAGGGGCTGCCAGTCGCTGGTGCGCACCCAGCGGTGCACCTCTTTGGCCATGTCGACAAAGGTGCCGCCGCGCTCCGGCATGCTGATGTTCACGCCCAATCCCTGAGCGAAGGCGGTTCCGACGAACAAGCAGAAAAGCGCTGCGATCGCTGCCGTTTTTTTCATCATTTCTCCTTTCACTTTTGAATGACGAAACCCGGAGCAATGTAACGAAACGCCCTTTAACGATCAAGTTTAATGTGAGCGCTGGAAAATTGAGAGGAAATGGCTATCTTGTGAGTCGCAACGCTTTGCTCAAGGAGAACGGATGGCGGAAAATTTTGTCTTTTACCTGGCGGCCCTGGCGGCCGTGCTTCTGACCGGTATCTCAAAAAGCGGCTTCGGCGGCGGACTGGGAGTGCTGGCCGTCCCTCTGATGTCGCTGGCTGCCCCGCCCCAATTTGCGGCCGCCGTTATGCTTCCCCTGCTCATCGTCATGGATGCTTTTACCGTGCGTCATTACTGCCGTTCCTGGGATCGGCGCAACTTGACCGTGCTTCTGCCCGCCGCAATCGCCGGCATCGTCATCGGCAGCCGACTGTTCCCTTTGCTCAACGCCGCCCAGGTGCGCATCCTCGTCGGCACCATCGCCCTGCTTTTCTCGCTCAACTATTTCGTCGGATTCTCTGCCGTCGAGCGAAAACCGTCTCTCTCGGCCGGCATCTTTTGGGGAAGCGTCGCCGGTTTTACCAGCTTCGGCGTGCATGCCGGCGGCCCGCCCTTGGACATTTATCTTTTGCCGCAAAAGATGCCCAAAACGATGTTCGTCGGCACCACTGTTGTCTTTTTCGCCGTGGTGAACCTGATCAAGGTCGTTCCCTATGTTCTGCTGGGCCAGCTCACCGCCGAATCGCTAAAAGTCTCTCTGCTTTTGGCGCCGGTCGCTCCGCTCGGCGTCCGCCTCGGGCTCATTCTTCACCGCCGAATCGACGAACGACTGTTCTATCGCCTCTGCTACCTTTTTCTCGGCATCGTCGGCCTCAAGCTGCTGGTCGACGGGTTTTTGAACGGCTGAAGCTATTCGCTTTTCGCGCCTTGGGTCTCGGTTGCGGGAGGGAGGGTGAATTCGATGTACTTGATCGTCCGGCCAGCCGCAAGGTGGCGTTTTTCGTAGGAGGTCCGGATCTGCAGCGCTTCATCATCGGCGGCGCCGTTCAGTCCATGGATGTCGACGATGGCGCGATGGACCGTGCAGCCGAATTCCGACAGCGATTCGAGTGTGGATTGGTAGAGAGCGTCGTCGTCGGTTTTGAAATGAAGGCGCGCACCCGGTTTGCAGATGCGTTGGTAAAGCGCCAAGTAAAGGACGGAGGTGAGGCGCTTTCGAGGCTTTTTGGGGTAGGGGTCGGGGAAAGGAATCCACACTTCTTCGATCTCGCCCGGTTCGAAAATCTTGTCGAGCTCCGCGGCATTGCCGCGGATGAAAAAAACGTTGGCAATGCCTTTTTCGAGCGCCTGCTTGGCACCGACCCACAGTCGTGCGCCCTTGAGATCAATGCCGATAAAGTTCTTATTGGGAAAGCGCTGCGCCAACGTCAGGGTGTAATTACCGTGACCGCAGCCCAGCTCGAGTACCAGTCCGCCGTCGTTGCGAAAAATCTCCGTTTTCCATTTGCCCTTCAACATCTGGGGCGTCTGCGTTACGTTAGGAAAAGTCTTTACCTCTTCGATGCGGATGCGCTTCTTCTTCGCCATGGTCGCCGTTCAGCTCCTGTTGTACCGGGGTGATCGAAGTAATTGCGGCGACTATTTACAAAATTCTTCCCAATCGATCAAGCGAAAAGGCCGGGAGACCGCTCTCGGCCTTTTCGGATGTCCGTAGCAGTTAGCCGTCGGTCAGGAGTGCGGTTCTTTGTTTCCTTTGCGCGACATCATCACGTAAAAGGCGATCAGCGAACCGCCGCCGAAGATGAGCATCATTGCGATCAGAAGAACCTCATCGACGGCGATCAGGCTGCCGATGATTTTATAAACCAGCGCCGCCGCACCCAATGCCAGCAGCACCATACCCCATTTCAGCGAAGCCGGCGCTTGAACATCGCAGCGGCCCGCGTAAAGGTACTTCAAATCCTCATTGATCATCTTTTCCTTGATCAACAGTCGCCGTACGCTGTTTTCGGACAGTACCTTGATCACGTAAGCGATCGAACCAAAGATGATCAGCGGAATCAGGATTTCGTGATCCATAATAACCTCCTTTTGTTAAAGAACCCTGTCGCCGTTTAATCCGACAATTTCATAGGAAAATTGTTGCAGCCTTTTTTTTGACGTTGGGCAGGGCAGCATCGAGCAAGATGAAAAATGACTTGCACTGCAACCTTTTTTGCGGTAGCTTGTCATATAGAGCGATGACCGAAGAAGAACAAAACCGCCTTATCGAGCGAATTGTGCGCGGAGACGCCGACGCTTTGCGGGCGTTCATCGAAAGCAACAAGCGGCTTGTGTATTCGCTCGTTTTTCGGCTGGTGCCCAATGCAGCGGATCATGAAGATCTTTGTCAGGACGTTTTCATCAGCGCTTATCAGAACCTCAAGGATTTTCGCCGCGAGAGCAAGGTGTCCACTTGGCTGGCCAAAATAACCTGGTTCCGCTGCATCAACCATCTCAAGAAGAAAAAGCCGGAACTGTTCGAGGACGGCTCGCCCGAGGAAACGACCCTTGACGACCTTGCCGGCGAATTCATGGATCCTTCAATGGTTGTCGAACAAAAAGAGACGGCAGAACTGTTGCACCGCAGCATCGAGCTGCTTCCGCCGGTTTACCGCGCCGTCCTCACCCTTTATCATATCGAAGGGCAAAGTTATGCGGAAATCGGCGAAGCGCTGTCCTTGCCCGAGGGAACCGTAAAGAGCTGCCTCTTTCGGGCGCGCCGCCTTTTGCGGCGGCAGCTTTCGCCGCTGTTGCAGGAGGATATGGGATGAACCTTCATCTGTCTGACGAAGAACTGCAGTCGCTGATCGATCATGCGCCTGAGGTCGACATGCGCCGAGCCGAGGAGCATCTCGCCGCCTGTCCCGAATGCCGCCGCCGGGCGGAAGAGTACCGTCGCCTTTTTGCACTGCTCGCCGCCGCGCCGCAGCCCGCCCTTTCAACAGGTTTTGCCCGGAAAACGGCGCGCAAAGCACTGCGCGGCGACTTTGGTGAGCTTCAGATCAGTCTTACACAAATATTTTTCATCAGCGCCGCCTGCGTCCTTGCCGCCGTCTTCCTGGCCGACTCTATCGCCGTCGTCCCGTTCATCGACGCCTACAAGGCCGCAGCCGCCGCGGCAAGGCAGATCGCCGGCATCATCCGCAGCACCGCCTTCTCCTTTTCGGCGTCTTTCTCCGTTCTGGCGCTGCCTGCGGGCGTGCTCCTCCTGCTCCTGTGGTTCGACCATCGCTTCCTGCGGCCGCGATTCCGCTCTTCGTCGTCGCTTTGATGAACGCCTGTCTCCTCCATCCGCAAAAGCCGCCCGCGTTGCTACATTGACATTCATAGAGTATCCAAGGAGAGCGGGTGAGCGGACTTTTCTATCTGCTGGTGTTGGGCTTTGTCTGGTGCCCTCCTTTTCGCAACGCAGTCTTTCCAACCGATCCGTTCGTTCGGATGAGTGCCGAGTTCCTGAACGACCTGATATGGCTGCCGATTGCAGCGGCGCTCCCGTTTCGAGTCGCAAGGCTTTTGCACCGCTTCTCTGCAGAAAAATCTTTTCAACAACTCGCGCCGGTTATCTTTTGGCTTTGTTGGGTTTTGATCACCGCGATCGTGGGGCTTTTTCGCCCCTTGCCGCTGTTGGCCGCGTTGTTTTTTTTCTTATGGGGAAGCATGTTGCGTCGCCGACAAAGTAGGCCCGACCATTTTACCTTTGCCCTCGCCGTGGTCGTCGTTCTTGTTCATTACGGCCGGCAATGGGTTCCTCCTCTGCCCCGCAACCAACCCTCGCTCAAGGTCATGTCCTTCAACATCAACACGATGCACCCCGTTTACAACGAGGAGCGGACGGTTCGACTGCTATATGAACATTGCCCCGATGTGGTCTTTCTGCAGGAGTGCAGACGAATACAAATGAAACAGCTCGTCGCTCGGCTCAAGGACCTTTATCCGCATCAATGCGGGCCGGGACGTTTTCGCGGCCAGGGCGACGTGCTGATCCTCAGCCGCCTGCCGTTGACGACCATGCCGCCGATCATTTTGAACGGCGACGGCCGAAAATACGGAAGGCTGGTCCTTCATGCGGTGGTTCAGATCGACGGCCGCCCGGTTCATCTTCTCAATTGCCATTTGACCCATTCCGGCAAAGCGCTGGCGAACTTTGTCGCACGACCGTCTGCAGAGACCAGGAAAGCGCTTGCGGGAGCCGAGCAGCTCCGCCTCAATGAGGGACAACAGTTGCTCGAAGCCGTTGCCGCCGTCGAGGAACCGGTTATTCTTGCCGGCGATTTTAACGAGCCGCTCAACGGCCGTACGGTTCATCGATTGTCGCGCCACCTGCAGAATGCCTTTTCCACGGCCGGGTGGGGACTCGGCCTGACCTTCGGCCGCGGTTCGTTGCAGGCGCACCTGCCGCCGTTTCTGCGCAATTCGGCCTTTGATTTTCTGCGCATCGATCACATTTTTTGCTCGCATCACTTTCGGGTGCTCGATGCCCGGGTGCTCTCGGTCGGCGTCGTCGAGCATCAACCGCAGACGGCGCGACTGGCCCTCAGAAAGTAGACGCGGGCTTTTTAATTAACGTGAAACGGAAGAAATCTATCTAAAAGAAAAGCTTAAAGAAGGCGCTGTTCGGCCCGGCAGCGGAGAAGGACAGCTCGGATGCCTATTGCCATGCTGTTCGACGCTGTACCGTTACGAGCCGCCGCATTGAAACATCTTCTATTTCAAAAACGAAGGAGAGATAATGGGAAAAGTGGAAGAGTTCGAACAACAGCGGGCGCGCATGAACGAACGAATTTTGGCCGAAGACAACCTGCAGATTCGTCGATTTTTCAACCTGGACGCCGCCGTTTACAAGAGCGGAGCACTGGACGCGCGCTTTAAGGAGATGCTCGGTCTTACGGCCTCGATGGTGCTTCGCTGCAACGACTGCATTGCCTATCACCTCGGCCGCTGCGTCGAGGCGGGAGCGACCGACGCCGAGCTTTTCGAATGTTTTTCGATTGCGCTCATCGTCGGCGGCTCCATCGTTATCCCGCACCTGCGTTTTGCAGTGGATTATCTCGACGAGCTGCGGCAGCGCGCGACGGCCTGATCGAGGTCGTCCCTATTTCAGCAAAATAAAATAAGAATCCGGCGAGGGCGGCTGCTGCGGCGGCGGTACGCTCTCGGGCTTACCGATGGCCACGGCGGTTACCAGTTCCCATGGCCGTTCCACCTTGAGCATGGCCTCCAATTCGGCCCGAGCGACCATGAGGCCCGACAGCCAGCAGGCGCCGAGGCCGAACTCTACGGCCGAGAGAAGGATGTTCTGCACTGCAGCGCCGACGCTCTGCAGATCGGGACGCTGCCGCAGTTCGCTGATCACGTTGTGATCGAGGCCTTCGACTTCGAGCTTGTCGGCGACGGCCGGCGAAGGCTGCGCCGCAATGAAAAGGACCGCCGGCGCTTCCCGAAACAGCGTGGAGAAATGAATGACCGTCTGCAGCAGCGATTCCTTATCCGTTCGGCCGAACAGCTCCTGCAGCCGTTCTTCAACGCAATCTGCCATGCGGTTCAACAAGGTTCGATCCGTGACGGCAATAAAGCGCCAAGGCCGCAAGGCGTTGACGCTGGGCGCCAAGAGCGCCCGTCCGACCAGCTTTTTCAGTGTTTCCTCAGATACCGCTTCGGGTAAAAACTTTCTCACCGTGCGGCGCTTCTGAATGGCTTCTAAAAGTTCCATGGAGTCTCCTTTCACAAAGTTTTGTTCTTATAATGCGCCGCAAGCAGAAGAAATTCCGCATCGGTTTTTCCTGCTTGTGTTTGATGTCATATTTGGCTATACTGTAAACGGGCCACGCTTCGGTAAGGAGTTCGATGAACGTTAATGGACAAATCGGCCGCACGGCGGTGCTGCTGTTGATCGCGGCTTTGCTGCTGCCGGCCATGCAAAAGCCGGACGCGCGATACAACGAAGCGCTGCGCCTTGTCGGCCTTGGGCGAAACGAAGAGGCTTTGAGGCTGCTCAAGACGCTTCAGCGCGAGCAGCCCGGCAATCGCGATGTGATGCGCAGAATCGGCGAGATCGAATTCGCCGCCGAGCGCTGGAGCAATGCCCGCGAGTGGTACAAAAAGCTTTACGACGCCGATTCGTCGGATGTCGACGCGGCCTATCATCTGGCCGTCATTTATCGAGAGACCGGAATTTACAAAGCCTTCCTTCTGCGGGATCGAGATTGGAAGACTTCCGCCTCCTATTTTTCCTCCCTGGTCGCCCGCGAGGCACCGATAGACGATCTTTACTACCAATTCGCCCTTTTGGAACGCTACCGTGAGAACTATGAGCACGCCCTCGAGTTGATCGAGAAGCAGCTCGCCTTTCGGCCGCTGCCGCGCCATATGGTCGCCTATTACCGTTTTGCCGAAGCCTTTATGCACAACAAGTCCCCTCAGGCGCTGCGGCGGTACGTTGCCGACCGCGGCGGACCGCTTTTTTTCACCGCTGAAAGCTATCGTTTCGAAAAGAAATTATCCGCCGCCGATTCTCTTTTCACTCTGCTTGAGGCGGATTCCGCCGCTCTGCCGCGCGTGCCGCTCTACCTGGCCTGGTCCAAGTGTCGTTACGAGATGAACGACCAGCGCAGCGCGCAGAGGCTGTACGAACGCGCCCTCGATTCCGTGACCGACGAGACCGAGGCGGCCTTGATGTTCGATCATTGCAAATACATTCTTTCCGACGAGGAGCTGAGCGATTACAACAAGCTGATCGGCGTCGAAAGGAAGCGGGATTTCTTCAAAAAGCTTTGGCTGCAGCGAAACCCCATGCCGGCCGCCGAGATCAACTACCGCCTGCTGGAGCACATCAGGCGATACATTGCGGCCGAACGCGATTACTATTACGACGGCTTTCGGCTGCCCTTCAACAACCCGGACCGCCTGAATCAGCTTGTTTTCCCCAAAGTGTTCGATCTTAACGACAAGTTCAATGACAAGGGGCTGATTTACATTCGTCACGGCGAGCCGGACGACCGAGCTTTCGATGTTGAGGCCGGAATGCCGCTCAACGAGTCATGGCTTTACGAGCGACGCGGCCAACTGCAGCAGCGCATGATCTTCCATTTCATTCAAGGCGAAACCCAAAGCGGCAACAATTGGCGCTTGTCGCCTACATTGCCCGTGCCCCTGCTGGAAAGCCGTATTTCTTGGGACCCCATTTACAACCGCATCATTACCGGCTCGGCGGTGGAAGCCCTGGCGCACGAACGCGAGATGGTGCGCAGCAGTCGCGAAGCCGTTCTCGTCGGCCTCAACACCGACCAGCATTCGTGGCAGAAAACGGTGCAGACGATTATCATTCCCTTCTATACCGCCGTGTTCCGCGACGCCTCGGGGCTGAGCCGCTGCGAGATTTATTACTCCCTCAGTACCGAAGACTTGCTGGTCGACAGCAAGAGATCGGCGGGCGACAGCGCGATCGTCGATTTCGCCGTATTCGATGCGGATTTGAACTCCGTCTTTTCGCAAAGCAAGAAAGTGGCGTTGCAGACTATTGCGAAAGCGGAACATGAAAAGGATTTTTGGGCCGATCAGCTTGTCTTCATCGGTGCGCCGGATCGCTACCAGTTTGCGTTGGACGTGCGGGCACCCGGTGACCGCGCCGTCGGCGGCTACAAGTTCAAGATCAATCTCTCGGACTACGGCGGAACGGGGGTGCTGATGAGCGGGCTCAAGCTGGCCAGTGAAATCGGCGCTGCCGTCGAAGGGTCGCCCTTCAACAAAGGCGAGCTGCACGTGGTCCCCAATCCGCGCAAGCTCTTCAGCCGCCGGCAGCCTGTGGGCGTCTATTTCGAACTGTACAATCTTCCGGCGGAAAAGGGGAAGCCGCTCGCCTTCGAGATCGAATACCTTCTTAAACTTTTGGAAGAACGCGAGAGCAATATTCTCCAGGCACTGAAAAAAGTTTTTACCAACCGGCAGCCGACCATTGCAAACCGCATCGAACGTTCCGTCGATCAGCCGAATTCGATCGAATACCTTTTTCTCGATATGAAGAAGAATTTTCCCGGAATCTATGAGCTGCAGGTCAACGTCTACGTGCCCGGCATTCAGGATTCCTTGTCCAAAAAAATCAACTTTGAGCTGAAGTGATGCGACAAACGACCTCGGAAGAAATCGATCTTTTGGAAAACATCTTTCCACTGATCATCCCCAAGTATCATGAGGCGCATGACATCATGGCGGCGCTTCTTGATTTCGACCATGACCGCGAAGTGCGGCTGGTCGATTTGGGTTGCGGCTTCGGCGGCCTCACGCGGCGCCTGCTCGAACTTTTTCCGGCCGGCGTGGTCTTTGGCGTCGATGCCGATGAACTGATTCTCGAGCGCCTGCATCAGCGGCTGAGCGATTTTAGCGGCCGGCTGGTCACCCTGCAGCGCGACCTCAACGAGCCCGCCTGGAGCGCCGAATTGGAGCAGCCCGTCGCCGTGCTCTCCTCCTTTGCCCTGGACTATTTGAGTGCCGAACGTCGGGAAGCCCTGGTTCATGAAGCCCACAGCCTTCTTGAGCCGGGCGGCCGATGGATTTCGTGCGAGTTCTATCGCTCGCCGGACGCCCGAATCAACCGCGCTTTTCATGATTTGGAAATCCGTTTTATTCGCAACGCATTGGAACGCGGCGACGTGACCCCCGAGCAGATCGATCAACTGGCCGTTTCCACACGATTGCGCCAAGAACACCACATGATTACCGTTGAGCAAATGCTGCAATGGCTGCGCAACGCCGGTTTCGTGCGCGTCGACTCGCCGTGGCGCTTTCTGAACCTGGCCATGGTCTCGGGGATCAAAGAATAAGTTGCCGAAAAAACGCGGACGGTCGTCGAGCAAAGGTTGCCGACGGCCGACTTTCAGACGGAGGATTCCGAAATGCCGAAAATCAGAGCGGGATTTCTCTTGATGCTTTTGACGGCTATGGGCCTGTTTCAGGCGGGGCGTTCCGCCGCAGAAGAGGCGACACTTTATTCGACAAAGGAATTGGGCGCCGTTCTGCAGGAGGACGGCGTCATTTTCCGCCTTTTCGCTCCCCGTGCCGAAACGGTCGTCCTGCGCCTTTTCGACAAAGCCGAGGATGAAAACGGCGTCGACTACTCAATGACGCCTGACGGCAACGGCGTGTGGGAGTTGAGTATGAGGGGAAACTTGATCGGAAAGTTTTATGCTTACCGAATCGAACGGCCGCTTTCCCCCGGAGAACCTTCCGTGGCCGATAAATGGATCGCCGACCCCTATTCCAAAGCCGTGGTAACGCGAAACGAATTCCTTCACCGCGGCAAAACGATGATCATCGACCTCTCCGACTATAATTGGGAAGGTGATGAGCCGCTTGCGCTGCGAATGGAAGACCTGATCATCTATGAGTGCCATGTTCGCGACATGACGGCGCACCCCAGCGCGAGAGCCGAATTCTACCCGGGCAGCTACAAAGCCTTCATTCAAAAAGGCATCCGCGGCGGGCTGGAGCACATACGTTCGCTGGGCGTCAACGCCGTCGAGTTTTTGCCGCTGCACGATTTCGGCAATATCGAAATACCATACAACGTACCGGTCGACGGCGTCATCAATACCTGGAATCCCTACGCCCGCAACCATTGGGGTTACATGACTTCCTACTTTTTCGCTCCCGAATCCTATTACGCCTCGGGAGAAAGCCTGGCGGCCGGCGGCTTTTGCGGCAGCGACGGCCGCGCCGTGAATGAACTGCGCGACTTAATCAAGGCGCTCCACCGTGAAGGCATCGCCGTCATTATGGACGTCGTTTATAATCATGTCGCCCAATATGATCAAAACTGCTTCAAGGTCATCGACAAAGAATACTACTTTCGCTTGAACGCCCACGGCGACCATACTTCCGTGAGCGGCTGCGGCAATGATTTCAAGACCGAGCAGCCCATGGTGCGACGGCTGATTCTCGACAGCATCAAATTCTGGATGCAGGAATATCATGTCGATGGTTTCCGCTTCGACCTGGCGGCGATGATCGACCGGGAGACCTGCATCGAGATTTTGCGGACGGCGCGACAAATCAACCCCAACGCGATTATTATTGCCGAACCGTGGGGAGGCGGCTACGCGCCGGCCGAGTTTTCACGCCTCGGCTGGGCGGCTTGGAACGATCAGTTCCGCAACGGCGTCAAGGGGCAAAACCCCTACAACGGGCAGAGCTTCATCTTCGGGCGCTGGTTCGACAAAAACTCTATGAAAACCCTGAAGCGCTACATTACCGGAACTCTCGCAAGTAATGGCGGGCCTTTTGTCGACAAGGCTCACAGCGTCAACTACCTTGAATCGCACGACGATCATACGCTCGGGGATTTTATTCGCATCGGCCTGGGAGGGCCGGAAAAGGTTGAGGACATCGATGCTAATGCGCGCTTGACTCCTGAGCAGATGAAGCTGAACAAGCTTGCGGCGCTCATTCTCTTCACCAGCCAAGGGGCGGTCATGATTCATGAGGGCCAGGAGTGGGGGCGCAGCAAAGTCATTGTTCCCTCCGACGCACCGGATGAACAGGTCGGGTTTATCGACCACAACAGCTACAACAAGGACAATGAAACCAACTGGCTCAACTTTGACCATGCAGAATGGAATCGTGAATTGGTTGACTACTATCGGGGACTCATCGCACTTCGACGAAGGCACCCCGCTTTTCGCCGCGCCGGTCTTCGGGATATAAAATTTTTCACCGTGCGGAACAATCCCTTTGCTCTCGGCTACCTCATTAAGAAGGATGGTCCGAGGGATGAGTATGATTTCGCCGTTCTGTTGAACGGATCGCGGGAAAAGACGGCGGATTTCAAGCTGCCGGCGGGCGCTTGGACGATGATCGTAAGCCCGCTCAGGAGTAATGTCGAAGAAAAGGTGATGTCGAAGACGATCCATGTACCGGCGTCATCCGGCGTCGTTTTGCGCAGATAGAAGCGAGGGGCAAGAAGAGCATCTTTCCATTTTTAGCGGCCTTCGGCAGGAAGAGCGAAACCAAGGTTGTACCGTTTTGCGGTTTTGAGCAGCATTTCTTCACAATAGCCGCTCAAGGTCAATAGCGCCCCCGGAAGAAAGGGGCGTACAAACGAAAAAGGCCTCATCTTTCGATCAGGCCTTTTCTGTGCCGAAGGTGGGATTTGAACCCACACGAGCGTAAGCTCACACGGCCCTGAACCGTGCGCGTCTGCCAGTTCCACCACTTCGGCTTCACAAATTTTGCGGCAAAATATATAAAGCTGAATTCAAAAAAGCAAGTTTTCTTTTTATTTCGGCTTTCCCTTGATTTTAAAGTCGGCAAGTTGTAGATTGTAATGCCGGTAAAAAGAGAAAAAGTGTGGCAGCAGAAAAACAAAACATCACCTTGGTCAACCGCAAGGCTTTTGCCGACTATGAGATTTTGGAGCGTTATGAGGCGGGTATAGCGCTGGTAGGTACTGAAGTCAAGTCTCTAAGGCAGGGTCGCGCCAGTTTTAAGGATTCATACGCACGCGTCATCAACGGCGAATTGTGGTTGGTCAATTTTCAAATCTCCGCTTACGATCACGGTGGATACGCAAACCATGAGCCGACTCGACAGAGGAAGCTGCTTCTGCACCGCTGGGAGATCAAACGGTTGATCGGCAAGGTGGAAGAGAAAGGATTGACACTTGTGCCGCTCAAGGTCTATTTTAAGGACGGGCGTGCGAAGATTGAGCTTGCTTTGGCCAAAGGGAAAAAGAGTTACGATAAACGGGAAGACATTACGCGTCGGGATATGACCCGCGACGCGCAGCGTGAACTCAAGAATAGATATCGGATTAAACTGTGACGGGAGATTGGGTGAATTTCGCGAACGTTTTCGATGAACTGAAGGCGCGCGGTTTCATTCAGCAGTTGACGGATCCTGAGCCGCTCCGTGAATTGTTGGCAAAAGAATCGGTCACCTTTTATATCGGGTTTGATCCTACGGCGGACAGTCTTCATGTCGGTCACTTGATGGGCATTATGGCCATGATGCACATGCAGCGTTACGGACATCGTCCCATTGCAGTGGTCGGAGGCGGTACGGCCATGGTCGGCGATCCGAGCGGAAAAACTGAAATGCGCAAGATGCTGACGCGGGATCAGATTGTCGACAATACCGAAAAGATCAAAAGGCAGCTCATGCACTATCTTGATTTCAGCGAGGGCAAGGCGCTGCTGGTGGATAATTATGAATGGTTGGGCTCCCTAAATTACATCGAGTTTCTGCGCGAGATCGGGCGACACTTCAGCGTCAACAAAATGTTGAGTTATGAAACCTACAAGCGGCGATTGGAGACAGGCCTTTCTTTTCTTGAGTTCAATTACCAGCTTTTACAAGCTTATGATTTTTACATGCTCTACAAAAAATACAACTGCCGGCTGCAGATGGGCGGAGACGATCAATGGGCGAATATACTGGCGGGAGCAGATCTGATCCGAAGAATAGAAGGAGCGGATGTTTACGGGCATACCTTTCCGTTGCTGACGACGGCGGACGGCAAAAAGATGGGCAAAACCGAATCGGGTGCCCTGTGGCTGGATCCGCAGAAAACGTCGCCGTATGATTTTTACCAATATTGGGTCAACGTGGATGACCGTGATGTTTACAAATGCCTGTGCTATTTTACATTGCTTCCCGTTCAAGAAATTGATGAGGTTCGCCGTTTGGAGGGGGCACAACTAAACGACGCCAAAAAGGTATTGGCTTATGAAGCGACCAAGCTGACGCATGGCCAAGAAGAGGCGGAAGCCGCTTATCGGGCAGCAGCGGGTGTGTTCGGGTACGGTGATATTTCGCCGCGACTTTTGCCTACCTCGACCATACCGCGTGAGCTCGAAGCGGATCATCGAAGCGGCGGGGTGGAAGTAAGGGTTAGCAAAGGTGATCTGAAGAAGGGTTTGAATTTATCAGATTTATTAGCCGAACGCGGTCTGACCAAGTCGCGCAGTGAGGCGCGACGTTTGGCCGAACAGGGCGGGATTTACATTAACGGCGAACGCGTCGAAGGCGGGAAGGTGCTTTCGGAAGCCGATGTTAAGGAAGGAGTTATCCTGTTAAGATTGGGAAAGAAGCGCTATTATAGGATCGAAATAGATTGATGTTTCTCGAAATTTTTTCTTGACATTGGTTTTGCGGGTTGTTATATTTAAGGGCTTT
>FWPV01001933.1_pt1 | contig 53242 bp, 36 predicted proteins | sample 2228371 | NCBI WGS metagenome assembly FWPV01 (sample SAMEA103939776, study PRJEB20133) | metagenome
TCGCGCGCCGCGTCGGCCGGCCGCTCAGCCGCGGCCTGCCAGCGCGCGATGGCGCCGTCCTGAGCCCCGCGGGCGGCGGGTCATCGCCGCCGCTGCTGGTGCTCATCGACGACGATCCGCGCCGCGCCGAGGCGACCGCCCGGCGGCTGCGCGACCAGGGACACACGCGCGTGGTCGTGCTGCTGGGCGGCGTGGAAATCATCCAGCTGCAGGGAAAGCCCGGCGTGCAGCGTGTGGCCACCGGGATAACGGTCGAGGGGACCCCCGATGAACGCTGACCCGCATCGCTCTCGTCTGCTCCGGTTGCCGCTTGCCGGCGCCCTGTGCCTGTTCGCGGCTGCGCAGGCGTCGGCCGTCGCGATCACCGGCCTCGAGGTCGGCCATGTCGGTTCCGCCTCGGCGACCGCCACCTGGGTCGTGGACGATCCGGCCGCGATCCCGTCCGGCCAACTGTTCCTCGACGCCGGGATGACCCAGCCCGTCTCCGCCCCCGTGGTGTGGGAATGGCAGCCGCTGCCGGAACTGGGCCTGCCCGAGTTGCCCGGCGACTATGACCAGCGGGCCGCCGCCCGCCGCGTGCGCGCGGCGATGCGGCAGCGCGGCCGCGTGCTGGCGCGCGTGAGCGGCCTGGCACCGGCCACCACCTACCATCTGCGGGCCCTCGCGCTCGACCCGGCCACCGGCGCCGTCGCGGCCGCCGCCGGACCGGTGGCCTTCCGCACCGCGGCCGCCACGCGCCTGATCACCGAGTCGCGCCAGCTCCTGGTGACGGTCGAGAGCCTCCCTCCCGAAGGGGTGGAGGGGGCGCTGGTGCGGGTCCATGCCGCCGGCTCGCCGTATCCATTGTTCGCGACACTCCTCGACGATGCCGGGACGGCCGTCGCCGTCGCCGACCTGACCGCCCTGCTCGATGCCGACGGCGTCACCCAGCGCGCCCCGGTCGGCGGGCTTGCCCTGACCATTTCGCTGCCGGACCTTCCCATCGATCCGCTGGACGCGGTCGTCACCTACGACGGCTCCTTCGTGGTCGCCGCCCACACGCCCGTGCTGTTCGCGGGAGCCCAGGAGGTCGCCCGCTTCCAGTTCGATCCCATCCCCACCCAGCGGCGCGGCGTGCCGTTCACCATCACCATTCGCGCGGTCGATGCCGGCGGCCGGCTGGTGACCGGTTTCAACGAGCGCGTGACACTTGGCGCGTCCCGCCCGCTGGCGCTGGGCGGCGGCACGACGCCGGCCTTCACCGGCGGCATGCTGGTCGGCCATACCGTGCGCATCGACCAGACCGGCATCTATGCCCTCAAGGCCGAGGATGCCGCGGGCCGCATCGGTTTCAGCAACCCGTTCTCCGTCCTGCAGTTGTACCGCACGCTCACCCTCGCCGCCGATCCGCCGGAGGGCGGATTGGTGATGGGGGCGGGCGAACATGTGGACGGTTCCACCGCGGCCATTTTGGCCGTCGCCGCCAGCGGTTATCTCTTTGTGCGCTGGGAAGGGGAGGGGGTGGCCGACCCGGCAAGCGCCGCCACCACGGTGCTGATGACCGCGGACCGCGCCCTTGCCGCAATCTTCCAATCCGAAAGCGTGCTCACCTACGCCCAGTGGCTCAGCCGGCATTTCGGCGCCGCGGCCGACGACCCCGCGGTCGCCGGTTTGGACCGCGACCCGGACGGCGACGGCGTGGTCAATCTGCTGGAATACGCCTTCGGTCGCTCGCCGACCATGCCGGAAGACGCGTACCGGATGCCGCGGGTGCGGCTGGATGCGGACGGGCAGGTGTTCCTGCATTACTACCGGCGCGCCGGTCAGCGCAGCCTCGGCTACCAAATCCAGGTCAAGCACCACCTGGCCGAAGCCGCCTGGCGCGTCCTCACGCCGGCCCCCGGAACCGTCACCGTCCTGCCCGAGGAGGACGGCATCGAGGAGGTCATGGTCTTGGTGCCCGCCGGGGAGGGCTCTTTTTTGCGCGTCCTCGTGACAAAGTGAGGTTTGGGTGCATGGTTTGTAGCCGGACCCATGACACGAGAAGCTGCACGCTTGTTCCGGCTGTGCCTGTTGTTGCTGGCGGCGGTGCCGTGCCTTGCCGGGCGGGTGCTGATCGCGCCGGCTGACGGGTCCCGGCGGTTCGATCCGGCCGCGGAACCGGCCTTGGAGCGGATGGGCCTGCGCTTGGAGCGCGCCTACGCGTTTTCGCCGCTGCGGGTGTATGCCTTGCCGGAGTCCGGGCCGGGCGCTGTGGCGCGCTGGAAGCGCAAGCTGCGGACCTTGCCGGGCGGGCCGTATCATGTTGCGGAGGACATTGTGCTCGAGCCGGCCGGCCCTGTGCCCGACGACCCGCGCTACGCCGAGCAGTGGGCCCTTGCCCACATCCGCGCCCCGGAGGCATGGGCCATCACCACCGGCACGGCCGACCCGATCATCGCCGTGATCGATTCCGGTTTGAACCGTTTCCATCCCGACTTTTACAGCGGCGCCTTGAGCAATCTGTGGGTCAATCCCGACGAATCGCCGGTTCCCGACGGCCTCGACACCGATGGCAATGGCTTGGTCGACGACCTGTACGGCTGGGACTTCGTGTTGAACACCGGGACCGAGATGATCGACACCCATGGCCACGGCACCAAGGTGGCCGGCATCATCGGGGCCATGGGCAACAACGCCACCGGCATCACCGGCGTGCCGTGGCGGGTGCGCATCCTGCCACTGCGCGCCGGCGTGAGCTCTTTCACCCTGTCCAACCTCGTGTTCGCCATCGACTACGCGACCGATCTGCGCCGGCGCGGGCACCCGGTGGTCGCCACCAACAATTCGTACGGCTATTACGACAGCACGAGCCCCGCCGACTGGTCGCGCGACAACATCCTCGCGCAGGCGATCGCCCGGGCCGGCGCCGCGTCCGTGCTGTTCGTGGCCGCCGCCGGCAACAGCGGCCAGAACAACGACACCGCTTTCCAGCACTTCTACCCGGCCGACGCACTCCACGCGAATATCGTGTCCGTCGCCGCCATCAATGCCAGCGACACGCTGTGGAGCGGTTCCAATTATGGCGTGGTCTCGGTCGATCTGGCCGCCCCCGGCCAGGCGGTTCTGACCACCGTGGCGAGCGGCGACTACGGGCTGGATACCGGCACTTCCTACGCGGCCCCGCATGTGGCCGGCGCTCTGGCCCTGTTGGCCTCCCTGCGACCCGGCCTGAGCGCCGACTGGATGCGCTTTCTGCTGCTATCCTCGGCCCGGCCGCTGCCCGCCTTGGCCGGCAAGGTGGCGACCGGCGCCACCCTCGATGTGGCCACCCTGCTTGAGCGCGCCCAGCTCCCCCTGCCCGAAGCGTGGCGACGCGCCCATTGGAGCGAGGCGGAATTGCTCGCCGGAATGGGCGACTGGGACGGCGACGACGACCGTGACGGCTGGACCAACCTTGTGGAGTTTGCCCTTGGCGGAAAGCCGCGCGCGCCCGACCCGGGGCCCCCCGTCCAACTCGACCGGGAGGTCATCGCCCCGGCGCCGCAGACCCTCGGCGAGCTGCGCTTCAGCCTGAGCTTCAACTGGAGCCCGTTGGCTGAGGGTGTGGCCGCCCGCTCCTTCGAACGGCTTCTCGCAAACGGCACCTGGGCCGACACCCAGCCGGCAAGCGAGGTGCTCGTGACGGACAACCCTTTCTCCGGCTTGCGCCGCCTCACAGCCGATTTCGCCTCGCCGGAATCGCCCCTGATTGTCCGGCTGCGCGTGGAGTTCGCAGATTAGCGGGTGGTTGCGGGTTGACAGTGGACAAGTGTTTATGCTAAACGTTTGTCCATTATGAAGGAACTCACATTGCGGCAGCAGGAGGTCTTGGGCTACATTCAACTGCACATGCGGGAGCACGGCACCTGGCCCAGCTTCCGCGAAATCGAGCAGCATTTCGGGTTTCGCAGCACCAATGCGGTGATGGGGCACCTGCGGGCGCTCGAACGCAAGGGTTACATCAGCCGCGTGCCCGGGCAGGCCCGCACCTTCCGGATTAACCTCGATCTCAGCGAGGAAAACCAGCCGCGTGAGGCGCTCGATGTGGTCGAAATCCCGATCTATGGCAGCATTGCGGCGGGCTATCCGGACGGGGTCGAGTCCGGCGGCCAGATCGGGCGCCTGCAGATCGACGCGGAGACCGCCGGCATCCGGCGCTCGCGCCGCACCTTCGCCCTGCGCGTGCGCGGCGAATCCATGATCGATGTGGGCATCTTTGACGGCGACACGGTCATTATCGAGCAGGCCCCGCCGCGCGATGGCGACATTGTGGCCGCGCTGATCGACGGCGAGACCACCCTCAAGCGCTTTGTCAACCGGCCCGGTCGCCCCCCTTACCTGAAGGCCGAAAACCGCAACTTCCCCGACTTGCACCCGGTATCCGAGCTGGTCATTCAGGGCGTCGCGCGCGCTGTCGTGCGCAACCTGTAGCAAGCTGCAGCCAGCCTTGGATGTTGCGGGCCGGCCGGCCGCGGGCTCCTGCCCTCTCGGTTGGGAATGATCAAATCTCCCGCAGAGACAAAGCCACTATACCGGTTCTCCGCTCCTTTGAGTGGGTAGGGCCATGCCAGCGGGGCCCAAAGGCGCGGAGCGCCGTCGCGCGGATAGCCGTGGACGATCCCCGCGGAATCCGAGCGCAGCGAGGATGCAGCGGGGGAGTCCACGGTGCCGCGCCGGCACAAAAGGCCAGCCGCGGCAGCGGCGGCCGAACCGGGCCGGATCGGGCCGCCGCTGACGCGGCTGACCGGCATGGATCCGGGATTCCGTGGGCTCCCCGGCTCGCTGCCGCTCGCCGGGATCACACACGGCTAACGATCGCGGCGGCGCTCCGCGCCTGTGCAGCGCACCGCACCGGTGAGTCACGCGGAATAGCGCGGAACCACTAACGATCGCGGCGGCGCTCCGCGCCTGTGCAGCGCACCGCACCGGTGAGCCACGCGGAATTAGCGCGGAACCACTAAAACCGCGTCATTGAGCGCTTGGCGCCTTTGTGAGAGCACTTCCGTTTTGCGCACATTAAGCTGGAAGATGGATCAGAGGGGCTTGAGCACGGCCATGAGGATGGCCGCCAGCCCCAGCAGCAGGGTGCCCCACCAGAGAAACTGGGACAGTTTGGGCAGGCGGTTGATGGCCACCAAGAGCGCGCCGAGGACCACCCAAATGGCGATCTTCACCAGCACCCAGCCGGGCCAACCGTAGCCCTTGACCGCCAGCAGGCCGAAGCCGCCGAACAGGATCAGCACCAGCCCGATGCCGCTGGTCATCGCGCCCATGCGGCGGATGTCCTTGTTGTCCGAACCGAGCGCGCTGCGCACAATCAGTCCGCCGTAGGACAGGAACACCATGAAGGCCCCCAACACGTGCAAAATCTCGTACACTTGATGACGCATGCGACTTGAATAAGCCCGCTTTCTGTGGAATGGAAAGGCAAAAGCGGTCCGATGCAGAGCGAATTCCCCGTTGAAATCCGCCGCCACCTCGCGGTGATTGTCGGGCAGGCGCCGGGCGACCTGTCCGGCGCCATCCGCGCGCTCGACCACTTGGCCGGCGCGGTCGGCGGCCACCTTGGCCATTACCTGCGCAAACGCAGCTACCAGAAGGCGTGGGTGCTGCTTGCGGGCGGCGATCCCGAGGCCGGCACCTGCGCCCCGCATCCGTGAGCAAGCAGCAGCAGCGCGTCGACACTTCCGGCGGCCGCCCCTTGACCGCCGACAATCCCTTTGCCGGGTTATCGGCCGCCGGTCTGCCCGAGGGGCCGCCGGCGCCCGCCCCAGCGCCCCCGCCGCCGGCCCGATCGCGCGGCACCCTGCTGCTGCGCCGCCTCACCGCCGGCAAGGGCGGCAAGGTGGTCACCGAGATTTCGGGGTTTGGCGCAACCTCCGGGCGGTCCGACTTGCCCGATCCCGCCGAGCTGCTCAGGCGCCTGCAGGCGCGCCTTGGGACGGGCGGCTGCTGCAAGGACGGCCGCATCGAGCTGCAGGGCGAGTGGCGGGCCGTGCTCAAGCCGCTGCTGGAGGCGGAGGGCTACCGGGTCAAGGGTGCATAAGGCTTGACCCTGGCAAGCGGCATCCGCGACCCTCGAGCGCCGATGAACCGCGTCCATATCAAGACGTACGGCTGCCAGATGAACGCCCGCGACTCGGAGGCGGTGGCCGCCAAGCTGCGGGCGCGGGGCTACTCGATCGTCGAGGACGAGGCTTCGGCGGACATCATCCTGCTGAACACCTGCGCGGTGCGCGACCTGGCCGAGCAGAAGGCGATCGGCAAGGTCGGCCACCTTGCCAAGCGCAAGCGGCGCGAGCCGAACCTGATCATCGGGGTGATGGGCTGCATGGCGCAGAACCGGGGCGAGGAGCTGCTGGAGCGGTTGCCGGACCTCGACCTGCTGGTCGGCACGCAGAAGTTCCACCGCGTGCCGGAAATGCTGGACCAGTATCTTGCCAGCCAGCGCGGGCTTGGTCCGCGCCCGTCCACGCTGGTCGATCTTGAGGCGGAGGCCGGCTCCGAGGAGACCATCCGCGAACACAGTGCGGAACAGCCGCAAGTGTCGGCCTTCGTCAGCATCATGCAGGGCTGCAACATGCACTGCGCCTTCTGCATCGTGCCGAAGACGCGCGGCCCGGAACGCTACCGCTCCATGGAATCCATCTGCGCCGAGATCGCCGAGCTGGTGGCGCGCGGCACGCGCGAGGTGACGCTGCTGGGCCAGATCGTCAACAACTACGGGTTGCGCAGCATTCCCCATCGCAACGGCGTCAGCCCGTTCGTGCAATTGCTCGAGCGGGTCGACGCGATACCCGGCCTGGAGCGCATCCGGTTCACCTCGCCGCACCCGCGCGGGTTCCAGCGCGATTTGGTGGCGGCGTACGGCCGTCTTGAGAAGCTGATGCCCCATGTGCACCTGCCGGTGCAAAGCGGCTCCGACGCGGTGCTGCGGCGCATGCGGCGGCCCTACACGCGCCGGCGCTACCTCGAGATCGTCGCCCAGTTGCGCGCGGTGCGCCCGGACATCGCGCTGTCCACCGACGTGATTGTGGGCTTTCCAGGCGAAACCGACGCGGAATTCGCCGAGACGCGCAGCCTGTTCGAGGAGGTGGGCTTCGACATGGCCTTCATCTTCAAGTACTCGGAGCGCAGCGGGACGCTGGCCGCGGCGATGGGCGACGATGTGCCGGCGGCGGTCAAGGAGGCGCGCAATCAGGAGTTGCTGGCGATACTGGGGCGCAGCTCGCTGGCGCGCAACCGGGCGGCGGTCGGCACGGTGCAGCCGGTGCTGCTGGAGGGGCCGGCGCGCAAGGGCGCGGGCGTCTTCATGGGGCGCACCCCGACCAACCGCAAGGTGCTCGTGCCGGCCGCGGCGCGCCTGGTGGGGCAAACCGTGCCGGTGCGCATCACCGGCGCCACCGTCACGGTCCTGTCCGGGGAATTGTGCCTCAGCGGGATTGACGCGCCGGAGCCGGCGGTTCTTGCTCAGCGCCCGTAACGGAACGCGCCCATGATCCCGTCCCTGCTCACTTTCACCCTGCTGGCCGCCGCCGTGCTGCTGGCGGCGGGGCTGCCCCTGCTGGTGGCCCCCGCGCGCCTGCAGCCGGTCCTGCAGGCGTTTCCCCGCCACCGGCCGACCGCCCTCCTGACCATGCTCCTGGGCGGCGGCTGGTTCCTGTGGAAAATCACCCGGCTCGGCCAGGCCGATTTCGGCGACTACAAGGTCATCCTGTTCCTGCTGTTCGCCGCCACGCTGGTCGGTTCCATCCTGTACGTGCGGGATTTCCTCGCCGTGCGCGGCGTGGCCATCCTCGTGCTGCTGTCCGCCAACACCGGCCTGAAAAGCGCCTTCGGCCTGTACGATGTGCCGGCGCGGCTGGTGCTGGTGGTGATCCTGTATCTCTTTGTCGTGGCGGCGCTCTACTACGGCACCTTGCCGTACCGCATGCGCGACACCATCGCCTGGCTCGGAAAATGCGCCTGCCGCATGCGCGCGCTCGGCGCCACCTTCATGCTGGCGGGGACCGCCCTGCTGGCGGCCGCCACCCAATACTGACCCGGCGCCATGGAAAACCTCATCATTCTCGGAAGCGGGTGCGCCGGCCTGACCGCCGCCATTTACGCCGCGCGGGCCAACCTCGCGCCGCTGGTGCTCGAGGGCTCGCAGCCGGGCGGCCAGCTCACCACCACCAGCGAGGTGGAGAATTTCCCCGGCTGGCCCGAGGGCATCGACGGCTTCAGCCTGATGGACCGGCTGCGCCAGCAGGCCGTGCGCTTCGGCACGCGCACCGAGTTTGCGCGGGTCGCGCGCGCCGAACTGGCCGGCGCGCCCAAGCGGCTGTACACGGACGAGGGCCGTGCGTACGCGGCCCGCGCCGTCATCATCGCCACCGGCGCCAGCCCGCGCCTGCTGGGGATTCCGGGCGAGCGCGAACTGTTCGGCGGCAAGGGCGTCACCACCTGCGCCACCTGCGACGGGGCCTTCTACCGCGGCATGGAAGTCATCGTCGTGGGCGGCGGCGACAGCGCCTGCGAGGAGGCGCTGTTCCTGACCCACTTCTGCAGCCGCATCCACCTGCTGCACCGGCGCGACCAACTGCGCGCCTCCGCCATCATGGCCGGGCGGGTCAAGGCGCACCCGAAAATCGAGATTCACTGGAACACGGTGCCGGTGGCCGTGCTGGCGGGCGACGACGGCCTGATGCGGGCCGCGCGGGTCCGCAATGTCGTCACCGGTGAGGAGCGCGAGCTGGCCGCGCGGGGGTTCTTCCTTGCGATCGGGCACATCCCGAACACGGCGCCGTTCGCCGGCGAGCTGGACACCGACGAGAACGGCTACCTGGTCCCGCTGCCCGGCAGCCAGGTGCGCACGCGCGTGCCGGGCGTGTTCGTGGCCGGCGACTGCGCCGACCACGTCTACCGGCAGGCCGTGACCGCCGCGGGCATGGGCTGCCAGGCGGCCATCGAGGCCGAGCGCTGGCTGGCCGCCCAGGAACAGGGATGATGGGCGGGTTGGCGTCCCTGTCCGGCCTGTCGCTGGACCCGGCGGCGGTCGCCACCCTGGAGCGCTACGAGGCGCTGCTGCGGGAGTGGAACGCGCGGATCAACCTGGTCTCGCGCAAGGACATGGAGCAGTTCGCCCTGCACCACATCGCGCACGCGCTGGCGGTGACGCGCTGGGTCCGCTTTCCGGACGGCTGCCGGGTGCTGGATGTGGGCACCGGCGGGGGCCTGCCGGGGCTGCCGCTGGCGGTCTGCTTCCCGCGGGCGCGGTTCCACCTGTGCGACTCGATCGCCAAGAAGGCGCGGGCCCTCGCGGACATGGTGCGGGAACTCGGCCTGGACAACGTGGCGGTCGTGCACAAGCGCGCCGAGGACCTCGAGTCCAAGTGGGATTTCATCCTCGGCCGGGCGGTGGCCCCGCTGCCCCGGTTTCTCGGCTGGATTCGCGACAACCTGCGCGCCGGCGGCACGCCGCTGCAGCCCAACGGCGTGCTCTACTGGAAGGGCAGCCGCTACCGGGAGGAGCTGGAGGCGGCCGGCGTCGAGCCCTTCGCCGTCCATCCCGTCGCCGCCGTTCTGCCCGACCCGTATTTCCAGGACAAGTACATCGTGCATCTGGCGCGCGACCAGGTGCTGCGGGCGCGGGCGCCGGCGGCCGGTCAGCCGGCCGGCTGAAGCATCAGGTTGGGGCGGGAGGCGCCCAGCCGCACCGACGGCAGGACCGAGGGGAAAAACGGGCGCTCCCACGCGCGGCCGCCGACGCGGATGGTCTCCCCGGCGCGGTCCAGCTCCACCGGGCCGGGGGCCACGGCCAGCGCGACCAGTACGGTGGCCCGGCGGCGCGCGGGGTAGGCGGCGCGGATGTAGCGGTCACCCGGATACACGACGCGGTCGCCGCCGGCGTAGGTGCGGGCGGAGTCGGGCATGGCGAGGACCTCGATCCGGTCCGGGCGGTCGGCCAGGAAGCGGGCGGTGAGCTCGCCGCGCTCCGGGTCGCGCAGGGTGAAGCCGGCGCCGTCGGCGTGCGGGACGGCCTCGAGCTCGCGCGGGAAGGCGAGGGTCCACTGCCAGTCGCGGGGCGGGTCGCGGTGCTCGTCGAGCAGGTCGAGCAGGGCCAGGCAGAAGGGCGGGCCGAGGTCGGCGCGCCAGGCGGCGTGGCGCTCGCTGTAGGCGGCCAGGCTGGCGCGCGTGTCGATGCCGACCACGCCGCCGGCATCCCGCATGAGGCAGCTGGTCACGTGGGCGAGGGGGCGGGGGACCGGGCGCCCGGCCGGGTCGGCGTGGGTGAACACGCTCTGCCACTCGGCGCGGTCGCGGGCCTGGCCGCCGCCGCAAATCCATGTGCGCCCGAGCGCGATCAGCCGGATGGAGGCGGCGTCGTCGTGGCCGTGGCCGCCGGGATGGACCGAGCGGGCGTACCAGCCGAACACGCTCTCCTCGCCGCGGCCCCACGCGGAACGCCACAGGCCGAGCCCCTGGCGCCGGTCCCAAACGCGCCTTGGCAGGACCGGCCCAGGGTCTTCCGGTGTCGTGGAAAATGGGTACAACGCCACCGTGAGGGGCAGGCCGCGGTAGGGGCAGCGCCACTCGTTGCGGCCCTCCACGCCGAGCAGGCGGTCGAAAACGGCGCGCAGGGCGCCGCGCCAGCGCGGCGGCGCGAGCGCCATGCCGGGAACGAAGGGGTTGAGGCCGAGGCAGCCGCGGCCGGCGTCGTTCCATTGGAGGGCGGCCCCGAACATGGGCCGGTCGGCGCCGTTGTCCGTGTGGCGGATGGCGGCGGTCCCGACCAGCAGGCTCGGGACGCTCAGCCGCAGCTGGGGGAATTCGTCAAGGATGCCGGGCTCCAGGCGGCGCTGCACGGCCAGCAGCGCCGGCAGCAGCATGCTCAGCGTGTAGGCGGTGTAGCCGCCACCCTCGTGATACAGGCCGGCGTCGCCGAAATGCGCGCAGAAGGCCTTGCAGCGTCCGAGCGCCCACTGTTTGAGGTCGCCCAGATCGAGCGGGCCATCGGGGCCTTCCGCGCCGTCCACGGCGATGCAGGCGAGCAGGCAGGCGCCGTGGGTGATCATCCACCAGTTGTTGACGACGTGGTGCGGGTTGCCCCGGCGGTCGACCTCGAGAAAGGAGCGGGCGAGGGCGGCGATGCGGCCGGCAAAGGCGCGGCGGGCCGGCTCGTCCCACAGGGGGGCGCCGAACTCCAGCGCCAGCACGGCGGCGAGGGTGTGGGCGCCCTTGCCCAAATCGGAGCCCGGCGGCTGGTCCATGAGCGCGCCAAGCCGCTCGCGGGCGGCGGCGGCCGCCCGCGCGTCAGCCTCCAGCCATGCCAGGCAGAGCCGGTTGAGCACATCCTCAAAGGGGTCGGCGCCCCGGGCGGCGTCGGGGGGGACGGGGGCGTCGGCGGTCGCGGCCGAGGCGCGGAGCACGCGGAGGATGGCCATCGCCGTCGGGTCGCCGGCGCGGATGCGGTCACGCCATTCCTCGCGGCGGCCGGGTTCAAGGAAGAGGTCGGGCATGGGCGGAGCGGGGGGGTGGACGGCGGGATCAGCGGCGCGCGGCAGGGTGGCGGGATTCCAACTGCAGGCGCGGGTAGGCGGGTTTCCAAAAACCCGCCTCGAGGGCGTAGCGCATCAATTCGGGCGTGCTGTGCAGGTCGAGCTTGCGCAGGATGTTGCGGCGGTGGGACTGCACCGAGTTCTCGGTGAGGCCCGTCAGCTGGCCGATTTGCGCGTCCGAGAGGCCGCCGCCGATGAGGGAGAGAACCTCCTGCTCGCGCCGGCTGAGGATTTTCGGGAAGGACTGCGGGTGGGCGCGCAGCTGGCGCAAGGCCGCCAGCACGCCGGCGGAAAAGTAGCGGCGACCGGCGCCGATCGCATCCAGCGCCGCGGCGACTTCCGAGGTGGTGGCCCCGTTTTTGTCGATGAATCCCGCAAGGTTCAACTGGTGCAATTGGTGCACCGTGTGCGGGTCGAGCTCGGTGGACAGCGCGAGGATGCGGGTGGCGGGCAATTCGGCGAGAATGATCCGGGCCACCTCGATGCCGGAAAGCCGGGGTATGAGGATATCGAGCACCACCAGGTCGGGCAGGGTGGCGCGGACCCGATCCAGGGCGCCCGGCCCGTCTTCTGCAAACGCGACCACCTCCACCCCGGGGCGCCTGGCCAGCAGGCTCACCAGCAATTCCCGGAACAGAATCTGGTCCTCGACGACAACGACCCGCATCGCGAGCACAATTTAGGAGCGCGGCGGAGAAAGTAAAGCGGCATGCACAGCTCAGTGGTCCCAGGGCAGGCGGACCTCCTCGCGGGGCAGCGCCCACGGATCGCAGCGTTCCCAGAGCTTGCCGGGGTTGAGGATGTTGCGCGGGTCGAGCGCGCGCTTGACCGCCCGCATGGCGGCCACTTCGGCCGGGCCGTGCTGCAGGTGGAAAAACGGCGATTTGGCCAGCCCGATGCCGTGTTCCCCGGAAATGGCCCCGCCGAGTTCGACCACCCGCTCCATCAGCCGGCCGACGGCCGCCGCAGCGCGATCCGCGGCGCCCGCCGCCCGGTCGTCATACATGAAGTGGACATGAAAATTGCCGTCGGCGGCGTGGCCGAAGGTGGGCGTCGGCAGGCCGTATTCGGCGTGCAACTGCCGGACATGGTCCAGCAGCGCCGTTTGCTGTTCGAACGGCACGACCACATCCTCGTTGAGCTTGCGGGGGCCGAGTTCGAACATGGCCTGGGAGCAGGAGCGGCGGATTTTCCACAACAGCTCCGTTGTGGCAGGGTCCGTGGCGGTCTCGAGGGCGGCCCCGCCGGCGGCGGCGAGCGACTGTATGGCGGCCGATTGGCGGGCAACCGAGTCGGGCGAGCCGTCGGCCTCGATCAGCAACACGGCGGGCGCGGTGGGACGGCCGTGCCATTGGCGCAGGCAGGCGGGCAGGCCGGCCAGGGTGGCCGGGTCCTTGCGGCCCCAGAAGTCGAGGGTGCAACCGACCGTCTGCTCGTCGAGAAACTCGAGCGCGGCCGGTGTCAGGCCGGCGCGCAGCATCGCGTGGGCGGCGGCGATGGCGGCCTTGCCGTCGGGGAAAACCGCAAGACAGGTGGCTTGGGCCGGCGGACGCGGCACCAGCCGCAGCACCGCGCCCGTGATGACCCCGAGCGTGCCTTCCGAGCCGATCCACAGGTCGCGCATGTTGTAGCCGGCGGCGAACTTGCGCACGGCCGCGCCCCAGCGGACGAATTCGCCGGTCGGCAGGAATCCCTCGAGGGCCAGCACATAGTCCCGGGTGACGCCATACTTGGCCCCCCGCATGCCGCCGGCGTTGGTGGCGATTGAGCCGCCGATCGTGGCGTGCGCCTTGGAGCCGGGGTCAGGGGGATAGGCCAACCCATGGCCGGCCGCCGCCGCGTCCAGCGCCGCCAGCGTGACACCGGGCTCGGCAAAGGCCATGCGCGCCACCGGGTCGATGTGCAGGCGCGTCCAGCCGGAAAAATCGAGCACCCAGCCGTTCGCGCTGGGGGTGGCCGCCCCGGTGGTCGCCGAGCCCGCGCCCCGCACGGTGACCGGCACGCGATAGTGATTGGCAAGGCGCAGGACGGTCGCCACCGCTTCCGGGTCGGCCGGACGGATGCGCGCGGCGGGCAGGCGGCTGTAGCGGAGGTTGTCCATCGAGGCGGCATAGCGCTCCGCGGCGTCGGTGAAAACCTGGCGCTCCCCCAATGCGGCGAGCAGCGCGGCCGTGGCTGGATCCGGCGTCGTCATGCCTCAGGCCGTCAGCGGAATTAACCTTGCCAGCAAGCTGCGCGCCCACCTACTCATTGCCGCCAAAATCGGAGCGTTCATGGAAAAAACCCTGATCATTCTCAAGCCGGATGCGTTTGCAAAGCGGAAAGTGGGCGCGACGCTCACCCGCCTCGAGGAGGCCGGCTACAATATCATCGCGGCCAAGATGGTGCGGCTGGACCCGGCCGTGCTGCGCGACCACTACGCGCACATCGCCGACAAGCCCTTTTTTCCGAGTGTGGAGGCCTTCATGTCCTCGCGGCCGGTGCTCATCGTGGTCATTGAGGGTGCTGCCGCCATCGACCGGGTGCGCAACCTGGTCGGGCCGACCAATTCGCTCGTGGCGCCGGCCGGCACCATCCGCGGCGACTGGGGCACGGACATGATGCTCAACATCGTCCATGCCTCCGACAGCCCGCAGACCGCCGAGGCCGAAATCAAACGCTTCTTCGCTCCCGGCGAGGTTTACGCCTGAGGCTGCGCCGGCGGCGATGCGGCCATCAGGCAGGCCACGGCGTGCACCGCGACCCCCTCGGCGCGGCCAAGGGCGCCAAGGCGCTCGTTGGTCGTCGCCTTGATCCCGACGGCGTCGGGGCCGATGCCAAGCGTCCGCGCCAGTTGTTCCTTCATGCGGGCGAGGTGCGGGGCGATGCGGGGCTGCTCGGCAATCACGGTGGCGTCCACATTCACCAGCCGGTAGCCGCGTTGCCGCGCCTCGGCGCAGGCGCGCTCCAGGATGCGCTGCGACGAGATGCCGGCGAGGCGCGGATCGGTGTCGGGAAAGAAATGCCCGATGTCCGGCAAGCCGCAGGCCCCGAGTATGGCGTCGGCGATGGCGTGGCTGAGCACATCGGCGTCGGAGTGGCCGGCCAGGCCGAGTTCGCCCGGCAGCGGTATGCCGCCGAGCACAAGCGGCCGGCCGGCCTCCAGGCGGTGGATGTCATAGCCGTGGCCGATGCGGACGGAAGCGGCGGACGATGGTTGCATGGGTTGGCGGGTGAGCAGGCTGGTGAGCAGGGGCAAATCGGCCGGTCGGGTCAACTTCGGGTTGGGGAATTCGGATTCGACGAGGGCCACCGGTTCGCCGAGCGCCTCGACGGCCGCGATGTCATCGGTCACCGGCTGGCGCAGGGCGGCGTGGGCGCGCTCAAGGAGGGCCCGGGGAAACGCCTGCGGCGTCTCCATGGCCCACAACTGGTCGCGCGGCAGCAACTGGCCGCGGGCAGGAGCGGCCAGCGGGCTGGTCTCGAAGCGCCGGATCGTGTCGGTGACCCGGTGGGCGAGCGACACCGCGCAGCCAAGCGCCAGCAGGGTCTTGTGCACCGCCCGCAAGGACTGGGGCGCAATCGCGGCGCGGGCGCAATCGTGGATGGTGACCCACGCGCAGGTGCCGGGCAGCTCACGCAGGCCGGCCTTGACGGAATCGCTGCGTTCCGGTCCGCCCAAGGCAAACCGGACCGGCAGGCGGATGTCCTCCTCCTGCAGGATTTGTTCCATCGCCCGCCGCTGGGGGGCGTCGCGCGCCACAATGACCAGGCCGTCATGCACGCCGCCGGCGGCAAAGGCCCGCAGGACATAAGCGAACAGCGGCCGGCCGCCGATCTCCACCAGGATTTTGTCCGCGACCGCGTCCCGCATGCGGGTGCCGGCCCCGCCCGCCAGCAGGATCGCTGCATGCTTCATGGCATAAGCTTTGACTTGGCGCCGGGGCCAACGCAAACCTCGAATGCGATGCCTGGCGACTCCGTGGTCCTGGAATGCGCGTGTCCCGCCAAGATCAACCTGACCTTGGCGGTGCTGGGGCGGCGCAGCGACGGCTTTCATGAGCTCCACAGCATTGTCGCCCGCACCACCTTGGTGGACCGTTTGAGCCTTGCCTGGGACCCAACCGCTCCGGCGGGGCGCGACCGGGTCCTGGTCGAGGGCGCCGGCCTGGACGCCGAAGACAACACCGTGATCCGGGCGCTGCGGCTGCTCCGCGACGCCGCTGGCGTGCGCCACGGGGCCTTCACGGCGCGGCTGACGAAGCGCATCCCCATCGGGAGCGGGCTCGGCGGCGGCAGCAGCGACGGTGCGGCCGCGCTCGAGGCGGGTGCGCGCCTGCTCGGCACCGCGGCCGCGACCCTCGACCTGCCGGCCTTGGCCGCCCGCCTCGGCAGCGATTGCCCGCTCTTTCTGGAGGGCGGGCCGGTGGTCATGGAAGGGCGCGGCGAGCGCGTGCGGGCCCTCCCGCAGGATTTGGCGGACCGCCTGGCCGGCCTGCCGGTGCTGCTGTTCAAGCCTTGGTTCGCCATCGAGACGGCCGAGGCCTACCGGCGGCTCGCCGCCCTGCGCCTTTACCAGCCCGCCGACACCGGCGGCGCGCTGCTGGAGCAGTGGCGGCGCTCCGGCCGGCCGCTGCCCCCGCCCTGCAACGACTTTGAGCGGCTGCTGGCCGAGTGGCTGCCCAGCCTCGCGGTGCTCCTGCACCGCCTGCGGAACGTGCATGGTTTGGATGCCCGCCTCAGCGGCAGCGGCAGCGCCAGCTTTTTGGTTGCGCCGGACCTTGGCGCCGCTAAAAAAATCCTCGAGGAGGAGGTCGTACGCGCGTGGGGCAGGCAATACTGGATCGAGGAGGCGGTGTTGAAATAAGGGCTTGCCTTGCAACGGGCCGCCTTATCCCTAATTGCGGCTTTGGCTGGGGCGCATGGCCATGGTAGATTCGGAACAGAAGCGGCACGTATTCACCGGCATAGCGGCCGCGCCCGGCATTGCCCACGGGCCGATTTTCATGTTTCACCGCGGCGAACTCGAGGTGCCGCGCTATTCGGTCCCTCCCGAGCGGCGCGAGGAGGAAATCGCCCGCTTCGAGCAGGGGCTGGTGGAGACCAGGCGGCAAATTTCCGCCATCCGCGCCGAGGTCGAGGAAAAAATCGGCGAGGAGGAGGCCAGCATCTTCGACGCCCAGCAGATGGTTCTCGAGGACCGGGCCCTCATTGAGGACACCATCCAGGAGGTCCTCGATACCGGGTTCAACATCGAGTACTGCTTCCAGGAAGTGGCCAACCGCTACATGGAGGCGTTCGCCCAGATCGACGACGAGTACATCAAGGAGCGGGTCACGGACATCCGGGACGTCGCCAAGCGGCTGATCTGCAACCTGCTGGGCCGGGACCACAAGACCCCGGCGCGCGGCCAGGTCGGCCCGCACATCCTCATCGCCACGGATTTGAGCCCGTCGGAGACCGCGCTGCTCGACATCACGCAGGTGATGGGGATTGTCACGGAACTGGGCAGCCGGACCAGCCACAGCGTGATCATGGCGCGTTCCCTGAACATCCCCTGTGTGGTGGGGGTGCATGGACTGCTCGAGGTCGCCGACTTTGGCGACCAGGTGCTGGTGGACGGTTACAGCGGCGAGGTGTACCTCAACCCCGATGCCGCCACCCTGGAGCGCTACAGCCACATCGAAACGGAGCAACGCAACCTCCAGGAGAAATTCGAGGCGGAGCGGCTGCTGCCGTGCGTGACCCGCGACGGCGTCGATTACGCAGTGCTGCTCAACATCGAGGGGGTCGAGGACGATGCCCAGGTGCGCACCAGCGGCGCCTACGGCATCGGGCTGTTCCGCACCGAGAACCTCTTTCTGGGCGCCGGCGGCTTCCCGGGCGAAGACCGCCAGTATGAGGCCTATCGCAAGTATGTGGAGGCGATCGCTCCGCACCCGGTCACGATCCGCACGCTCGACCTTGGCGGGGACAAGAACCCCCATCGCAGCCTCACCGGCTACCATGAAGCCAACCCCTTCATGGGGTTCCGCGGCATCCGTTTCTGCCTCGAACATCCGGACCTGTTCAAGGAGCAGCTGCGCGCCATCCTGCGGGCCAGCGCCCATGGGCCGGTCAAGGTGATGTACCCGATGATCAGCAGCGTCAACGAGCTCAAGCGCGCCAACGCCCTGCTCGAGGAGGCCAAGCAGGAACTGCTGGCCGAGGGCAAGGCGTTCGATCCGAAGCTGCCGCGGGGGGCGATGATCGAGGTGCCCAGCGCGGCCGTGATTGTCGATCTGCTGGCCGCCCACTGCGAGTTCTTCAGCATCGGCACCAACGACCTCATGCAGTACCTGCTGGCGGTGGACCGCATCAACGACCGGATCGCCTACCTGTACGAGGCCAGCCAGCCCTCCGTGTTGCGCATGCTCAACCACATCTTCGAGCAGGGCAAGCGGCACAAGGTGCCGGTGAGCGTCTGCGGCGAGCTGGCGGGCGACCCGTTGTATGTGCCGTTGCTCATCGGCATGGGCGCGGCGGAGTTGTCCGTCGCCAACGCCGCGCTACCGCAGGTCAAGTTCCTGGTGCGGCGCCTGAGCATGGAGCAGGCCGGCGAGCTGGCCAAACGCGTGCTGCAGCTCGAGCAGACGCGCGACATCCAGCAGGAGCTGCAGCGTTTCCATGACGCCGTGATGCGCCATTCGGGCAAGCCGGCCAAGGCGCGTTAGGCGGGCTTGATACCGGTGGCGAGGAGGGTCTCGAAATACGGCTCCCGCTCCTCGCGGGAGACCGGATCGACGGCGACCTGGGTGAAGCCGCAGGCCTTGATCCAACGATACAGGCGGTTCGGGGAAAACCCCAGCCAGCGGTCGGCGTACAGTTCCCGCGCCTTCTCAAAGGTGTGCTGGTTGAGATCGAGCACCACGAGGCGCCCGCCGGGGCGCAGGATGCGCCACGCCTCGGCAAGGGCGGTTTCCGGGTGCCGGGCGTGATGCAGCGCCTGGCTGAGCAGCGCCAGGTCGGCCGAGGCATCGGGCAGCGGCACCCGCTCGATGTCGCCGAGCCGGTAGGTGAGGTTGTCGATGCCGTGTTCGCGGGCCAGCCGTGTGCCGACCTCGACCATGGCCGGCGCGTTGTCTATGCACACCACCGAACGCGCCCGGCGGGCCAGCAACTGGGACAGCACCCCCTCGCCGGCGCCCAGGTCGACGATGTCGATGGGCGGCGTCAGCAGGAGCAGAAAATGGCCGATGGCCTCCCATGAGCGGCCCGGGCAGTAATGCTTGCCGAGTTTGCCGGCCACCATGTTGAAATAGGCCTCGGTCTCGGCGCGGCGCCGCTCAAGGATGCGCTCCAGGTTGGCCAGGTCCTCGGCAAAAACGGGCTGATCGGCGGCGGCCGCCAACGCGCTGTCGTGGAGTCGGCGCAGCAGCGGGTCGCGCGGCGGCTGGCTGGAATAAAAGCTGCGCTTGCCCTCGCGGCGGTCCTCCACCAGGTCGGCCTTGCGCAGCAGCGCAAGGTGCGAGGAGATGCGCGACTGGCCCATGTTCATGATCTCCTGCAGCTCCACCACGGACAGCGGCTCCTTCTGCAACAGGGAAAGCAGCCGCAGCCGGGTGATGTCCCCCAGCAGACGGATCAGTTCCAGTGGATCAGCCATCGGCCCGGATGCGGGGCAAGGGAGTTAAGGGGCGTCCACCCAGCGGCCGATTTCCCGGACGGTCCATGTCTCCTCATGACCGTCAATGTCGAGGGCGACCTGTTGGCCGCGCGTCTTGCCCAGCAGCGCCTTGGCCAAGGGGGTCTGATAGGAAAGGATGTGCCTTTCGGGGTCGCCATCCCAGGCGCCCAATATGCTGTAGGTGACCACGGCGCCCGTCGAGGCCTGGATGAGCGTGACGCGGCTGCCGATGGAAACCACCTCCGTCGAGGCGTCCTTGAAATCGGTGACCCGGGCCCGCTTGATGTCCAACTCCAACTCGTTCTTGCGGGCCAGGAGCATTTCCTGTTCCTGGCGGGCCATCTTGTACTCGGCGTTTTCCCGCAGGTCGCCGTGGCCGCGCGCTTCCGCGATGTCCTCCTTGTTCTGGGGAATTTTCTCGTTCACCAGGATTTCGTACTCGCGCTTGCGCTCCTCGAGGCTCGCCTGGGAAACGACCAATTCCTCGGGGGCGGTCTCGGTCTGCGCGGCGCTGGTGCCGCCGACGATCTTCTGGATGCGGGGGTACAGCTTGATGAAGCGCGCCAGCAGCGACTTCTTGGACAGGTCCTCGAAGCCTTGGTTGAGCATCAGCGTCTGGGCAAGGTCGTGGGCGGTCTCATACGGGGCGCCGTCCAGCAGCTCGGCGATCAGTTGCTGGTCTTCGCTCACCAGTTCGGCCAGCGGGATGCGGCGGGAAGTGGTGTTCTGCAGGGCCTCGTAATCCACGGCGAAGAAAATCGCGCTGAGCAGGCGGGGCGTCATCAGGCCCTGCAGCAGGTTCGCGTACTTGCGCGAGTTGCGGTTCTTGAGAATCCAGGCCAGCACGGGCGCCTTGAGGTTCTGCTCGATCAGCCAGCGCTGCAGGGTTTGGGCGAGTTCCGTCTCCTTGCCGTGTTCGAGCAGGAAATGGATGCACTCGACGGTGAGCTTGCCCGAGCTGGTCTTGAGCAGGTCGAGGGTGATGCGCTCCCAGTCGTCCGGCAGCGTGCGCCGGATCAGGTCGAGGAAGCGATGGTAGTGGGTTTGCGGAATTTGCTCGGCCAGGGTCGCCAAGTTGCTGGACTCGCGAATGAGCGAGGCCGAGGTCGGCTCGAGGCTCTCGACGTCGGTGTGGATGAAGCGGGCGAGGTCGTTGCGCACCCAGATGCCGTAGAGGCGCTCGCCGGGGTTGAGCTGGCGGGTCTCCTTGAGCGAGTTTTTGAGTTCCTCGAGGATGTTGGGGAGTTCCTCCTTGATGTCCTCGTGCTTGACGGACAGGTCGATGAGCTTGCTGGCGAGGGCGATTTTCTTTTTCGGCGCCTTGGTCTCGAAGAATTCATCGAGCACCTCGTCTTCGGCGCGGACCGGGACCTCGCGCAGGACAAAGGGTTCGGTCTTCTTGACGGGCACGGCGATGCGCGGGTCCTTGATCAGCGCCTTGCGCGCCTGGGTCCACCATTTCTTGAAGCGCGCCGGCCCCATCAGGCGGCTCAGGGTGGTCTCGATCTCGAGGGCGGTGGCCTTGCTTTCCGGCGCGCGCGACAAGATTTCCACCACCAGGTCGGCCGGGCGGCTCTTGATCATGGCCTCGATCGCCTCGGGCTCGGTCTGGGCGCGGACAAGGATGTCCGAGCTGTCAAGGACATCGAGTTTGTCCACGCAGAACACCGGGTCCATGGCGTGCGTCCCGCGGTCGCCTTGGAACTCGATGATGAGGCGGTTGTCCCGCTCGTTGTACTCGCGAATCCGGCCCAGGCCCCATGACCGGTGGACGCAATAGGCCCCGGGTTGCATGGCCTCCAGCTTGGCGCGAAAGCGCTTCAGCTTCGGATTCTTCTGGATCAGCAAGTCAATTGCTTCCTTGTTCATAAATGTCGGGTTGTGCCTCGCGGACGGTTTTTTCACCCTTGGTAAAAACCGGTTTGTTGCAACCATGAATTTCTGGCAGCCCTGACCGGTGACACGAACCCCTTGGTCCTTTTCCCATCGACGCACAACCTCCAGCCCAACCCCCGAAGGACGCGGCCGCCGCGGTGGCGCTGCTGGGACGCTTCGTGGCGGGGAAGGGGCATTTGGACCACCTGTTGGAGGAGGCGGCGCTGGGCAGACAGCACTGGCTGGTCATGGAGGTGTTCCGCCAGTGGCTCGTGATCGAGGCGCTGCTGGCGCCGCACCTGCAGCGGCCTCCGCGCCCGCAGGCGATCAACCTGCTGCGCCTTGCGGTGGCCGAGCTGCTGGCCCGCGAGGCCGCCTGTCATCCCCGGATCGTGCACCATGCGGGGGAGGTCGCGCACCGGCTGGGGCTGAGCCGGGCGGAGGCGGGCTTTGTCAACGCGGTGTTGCGGGCGGTGCTGCGGGCAGGGTGGGGACCGGCCGAAAGCCGCCTTGAGGCCAGCCACCCGGATTGGCTGCGGCGGCGGTGGGAGCGGCAGTTCGGCCGGGAGGCCATGCGGGCGCTGCTGCGCTGGAACCAAGCCGTGCCGCAGCTCACCTTCCGCGCCGCGGAACCGCCGCCCTATGCGGAGCCGACCCCATGGGCCGGGTTCTACACCATCCGCAAGGGCGCCATGCCGGCCGCCCTGGCCGATGCCCGCGGCGGCCGCATTTACCTGCAGGATCCGTTCACGCGGGTGCCGGTCGAGCTGTTGCAGATCAAGCCCGGGGAGACGGTGCTCGACTTGTGCGCGGCCCCGGGCGGCAAGAGCCGTCAGCTCGCGGAACGGCTCGCGGGCACCGGCCGGTTGGTGGCAGTGGACCGCCCAGGCCCGCGGCTGCAACGCCTGCGCGCCAACCTCGCCCACGCGCCCGCCGGCCGGGTGGAGGTCGTCGCCTGCGCGGTCGCGGAGCTGGAGGCGGCCTTGGCCCCGCTGGGCTTGCAGCCCGGCGCCTGTGATGCCGTCTTGATCGATGTTCCCTGCAGCAATACCGGCGTCATGCAGAAGCGCCCGGATGTGAAACTGCGCCTGCGCGAGGCGGACATTCCCCGACTGGCCGCGCAGCAGCTCGCCCTATTGGAAGCGGCGGCCCGCTGGCCGCGTCCCGGCGGGTGCCTCGTCTACAGCACCTGCAGCCTCGAGCAGGAGGAGAACGCCGGCGTCATCGAGGCGTTCCTGCGCGGCCGGCCAGATTGGCGCCTCCAGCAGGCGCGGATCAGCCTGCCGTGGGAGTGCGGCCATGATGGCGGCGGGGCTTTCTTGTTGACGCGCGCCGCCGCCGAATGAAGAACAAGGCGGTTGCCCATGAACAATCCCAAGGCGCTGTTCCCCGTCGTGTTCGCGACAAGCTGGCTGGGCAACCTGCTGCTGACGGTGCTGGCTTTCTACCTGGCCTTCACCCACCAGGGTCCGCTCACCCCTTGGGTGTTCACCACTGTCGCCCTGTGCATCCTGTCCGGCAACGCCCTGCCCATCGGCGTGTATTGGATTTTGGTGCGCTGGCGCCAAGCCGAGCTGCGGGCCGAGGCCGCCGAGGCCGGCGTCCGCGTGCGCGAGGCCCTCCACCGCGCCGAGGAGGTGCTGGGCCGGCTCGACGAGGCCGAGGGCGCCCTCGCCAAAAGCGTGCTCCTTGCCCGTCAAGTACCCGAACGCATCCATGAGGCCCTCAAAGGCTGGGATGCCTTGGGCGCACGCCTTGAGGGGTTGCAAGTCCCCACCTTCACCGCCGCCCTCGAGTCCCAGTCCGCCGCACTCGCCACCCTGCAGCAGCAGGTGGAGGCGTCGGCGGATGCCCTCAAAAGCCTCCGCGGCGACCTCAAGCACCTGCCCGACGCCGTCACCAAGCACCTCAAACAGGCCCTCCCCGAACTGAAGCCGCCCTCCCCCCACGAGCCCGGCGATGCCGAGGTCTCCCTCGGGGAACGCCTCGACCTCCTGTTCGAATCCTTGGAGTCGGTCCAGGATTCCCTCGATACCCTCCTCCAAAAACTGGCCGACAAGCGCACCCCACCGCCTTTCCCAGCCACAACCAAGCCCGAACCGGAGCCGGCCCCGCCGCCCCACAAACTGCGCAAGCCCCAACCGGCCGCCCCCGCCCAGGCCGAAATGACCCTCGACCAGCCGCCCCCGCCCACTCAGCCGGAACCCCCCGATCCCTACCGCGATGGCAAAACCCGCCTCCTCGCCCGCGCCATGATCGGCATCTCCAACCGCCTCTTCCTCCGCGGCGACGAGCCGCCTTCCTCATGGGATGAAGGCACCCCCATGGAACTCGTCGGCATCGGCGAGTTCGCCTGGGCCAGCTCCGACGTCACCGAGCCCATCGAGGTCTCCATCCGCCTCAACGACGAAATCGAGGCCAGCGGCGGCCCCATCACCCTCCAGCCCGGCCAAACCACCCGCGTCAGCCCCGCCTTCGAAAAGGGGTCAGGTCAATAATTTAAATGTGCGCCGGCGCACATTTAAATTATTGACCTGACCCCTTTTCCGGTGTGGTGGCGGGGGCCGGGATCGAACCGGCGACCTGAGGCTTATGAGTCCTCCGCTCTAACCAACTGAGCTACCCAGCCATCCAAACAACTAACATATGGTTACTCACAAGCGGGGCGGGCGCAAGTCAAGCAGCAATCGGGGGGCGTTTCCGGAAAAAGAGAACGGCCCCGCCGGGCGGCGGGGCCGTGAGAGCGCGCTCTCGGCGCAGACAGGACAAAAGGCTGTCCCGTCAGTTGACGGGCACTTCCTCGATGGTGCGGAGGATGCGGCCCGCGACCTTGTAGGGGTCGGCTTGGGAATTGGGCCGGCGGTCTTCGAGGTAGCCGCGGTAATTGTTGCGGATGAAACTGTGCGGGACGCGGATGGAGGCGCCGCGGTCGGCCACGCCCCAGTTGAACTTGTCGATGGACTGGGTCTCGTGCAGGCCGGTGAGGCGCAGGTGGTTGTCCGGCCCGTAGGCGGCGATATGCTCGTCGTGGTTGCGCTGGAAGGCCTCCATGAGCTTGAGGAAGTACTCCTTGCCGCCCTTTTCGCGCATGTAGGCGGTGGAGAAGTTGCAGTGCATGCCGGAGCCGTTCCAGTCGCCGCGCAGGGGCTTGCAGTGCCATTCGATGTAGATGCCGTACTTTTCGCACAGGCGCATCAGCAGGTAGCGGGCGACCCAGAGGTCGTCAGCCGCGGTGCGCGAGCCCTTGCCAAAAATCTGGAACTCCCACTGGCCCTTGGCGACCTCGGCGTTGATGCCCTCATGGTTGATGCCGGCGGCCAGGCACAGCTCGAGGTGCTCGTCGGCGATTTTGCGGGCGATTTCACCGACATTGTCATAGCCGACGCCGGTGTAGTACTTGCCCTGCGGGCCGGGGTACCCGAATTCGGGGAACCCGAGGGGGCGGCCGTCCTTCATCATGAAGTATTCCTGCTCGAAGCCGAACCAGGCATCGCCGTCTTGCGGAATCTTGGCGCGGTAATTGGACGGGTGCGGTTCGCCGCTGGGCAGATAGACTTCGCTCAGCACGATGAACCCGTTCTTGCGAGCGGCGTCCGGGTACAGGCGGACCGGCTTGAGGATGCAGTCCGAGTCATGCCCGGAGGCCTGTTGGGTCGAACTGCCGTCAAAGCCCCAGTCCGGGCAGTCCTCCACGGTTTTGGGCGCCTTGTCGACGATCTTCGTCTTGCCGCGCAGATTCGGCTCGGGCACATACCCGTCGAGCCAGATGTACTCTAACTTGTATTTCTCCATGTTTCGGATTTGTGTTTCAGGTGTAATGGACACCGGATGCCAGTCCCGTCTGCGGGAACCTCGTTCCGGGCGGCCACACCTGATGCAGCTTCGGTGCCAACCTCCCGCAGTTGCGCAAAATTTTCCATGCACGAGATAAAGGATTCGAAGCAGGCGACGGTGCGAATCGGCTATGACGGGCGGGTTTACAAAACCTTCCGCGGTCCGCTGGCGCGCCGCCGCTTTGAAAACGAGCTGCGGGTGCTGAAATACCTTGAGAAGCAGCGCTGCCCGTTTGTGCCGCGGGTGCTGGAGCACGATGCGGCTAAGCTGTTCATGGTGACGACCAACTGCGGCGCGATCGTGGACAAGATCAGCCCGGAGAAGCTGGAGCATCTGTTCCAAGAGCTGGAGCAATACGGGGTGCGGCACGAGGACCCCTACACCCGCAATGTCACCTACAACCCGGACCTCGGGCGCTTCTGCCTGATCGACTTTGAATTCGCCACGATCCTCGAGACGGGGGAGGGGTTCACCTTGGCCGAGTTGGAGGCGATCGACCGGCCGAACAAGGAGCGCCAGGCCCGGCAGGCGCTGGCCGACGCGGAGCGGGTGCATGACTGAGCGGGCGACGGCGTCCAACCGGCCGGATTTGCGCTGGTGGGGGCTGACGGACAAGGGGCCCTTCCGCACCAACAACGAGGACGCCTTCCTCGCGCTGGTGTACGACGCCAATGAAGTGCGCCTGCTCGGCAAGGAGGGCGAGGCGGACTTCGCGCTGGGCGACTTTGTGTTTGCGGTGAGCGACGGCATGGGCGGCGCCAACGCCGGTGAATTCGCCAGCCGGATCGCGGTGAACCGGATCGCCGAGCGCTTCCCGAAACATTACCGCAGCGAGGCGATCGACCGCCCCGGCGCGCACACCCACGAGCTCGCGCAACTGTTCCAAGCGATCCACGCGGAAATCGTGAAGATGAGCTTTCACTACGCGGAATGCCGCGGCATGGGGGCGACGCTCAGCATGTTGTGGCTGACGCCGGGGCGCGCGTGGTTTTGCCACATTGGGGACAGCCGCATCTATCACTTGCCGGTCGGCGGGCCGCTGCGCCAGTTGACCGAGGACCACACGCATGTCGGCTGGCTGTACCGGCAGGGCAAGCTCAACGAGCGCGAGGCGCGCTACCACGAGGGGCGGCACGCCCTCAACCGGGTGCTGGGCGGCCAGCAGGAGCAGGTCCAGCCGCAAATCGGGCGGGTTGAATTCGGCAGCGGCGACCGCTTCGTGCTGTGCACCGACGGCCTGATCGACGGCTTATGGAACAGCACCATCGAGAATTTGCTGCGCCGTCCGCCGCCGCGGCTGGCGGGGCTGCCGCCGGCGCGCCGGCTCATGGACGAGGCGCTCGCCGCGTCCGGCCGCGACAACACCACGGTCATCATCCTTGAGGCCGGATAGCGGCGCGCCGGCGCTGCGCGCGCAGGTCCTACCAGCCCACCGCCGGGCGGGTGCCGGCCTTGGTGATCTGCACCTCTTCCTCCCACACGGCCAGACCGGTGGCGATCTCGGTGAGGGAAAGCTGGAAGGAGTAGGTCACCTGGCGGGTGCGGCCGGCGCGCGCGCGGTCCTCCAGCAGCTTGCCGGAGAGGCTGAAGTCGGGCCGCACCGCCGCCGGTGCGGTGTCGTCAACCGTGGCCCGGTATTCGGCCTCGGCGAGGGCGAGCGGGTCCTCGGCGCGCCCCCCCAAGCCGATCACCGTGGTGGTCAGCACCTTGCCGCTGCGGTTCAGATCGACGCGGATTTTCTTTATCAGCGAATCGGTGTCGACCTGCTGCTGGGTGTTGTTGACGATGCGGCTGATGCCGAGGATGGCCGGCTGGCGCGGGGCGCGCTCCAGCACGCCGGAATTCAGCAGGGAGGCGACCAGTTGCCCGGCGGCGTTGTTCCAGTCCTGGATATTGATCTGGTCGAGGGTGACGACCGTCTCGGTGCCGGTGGATTCGATGTAGCGGGCGCTTTGGCAGCCGGCCAGCGCCAGCGCGGCGATTGCCGCGGACAGAAGGATGATGGGCTTGGTCATGGTGATATGACGGTTGAGGTTGGCGGAAAATTCCGGTCGGGGATGCGTTACGGTTCCTGCAGTTTGAGCACAAAGTCCACCGCCCGCGGCGACGGGGCGATCGAGGAGATGGTCTTGGTCTCGCGGCCCATGAAGCGCAGGGAGCGCCAGCCCCCGCCGGCGGTCTCGATGCGCATGCCGTTCGGGTCGAACCACTCGAACACGTAGTTGATGGTCATGGCGCGGTTGCGGTTGCTGCGCAGGGTGACCTGCACCTTGCGGTGGTCGCCGCTGACGGTGTCCTCGATGACGTTGACGACGGTCACCTTGCGGGCCAGCGACGGGTCGGTGGACACGCGCGTGTCCGCAATGACAACCGGCCGGCCGATCGGCTCGGCCCGCTCGACGGTGTCCACGGTGGTGCAGCCGGCGAGCAGCAGGCCGGCGGCGCACAGGATTATCAGGGTTGTTTTCATGGCGATGGTGGTTTGCGGATTGGATTCAGTTCAGGGTGAATTGGCGGATCAGCGGCGGCGCGTGGTCGTTGACGCTGCGCACGAGAACAACATTGGTGCGGCCGGGCGCGACCTGCAACTCCCGCGTTGCGGAACCGACGTGCAGCGTGAGGGCGCCGTCCTCCGGCGTGGGCAGGCGCAGGTAGGCGAAGTGTTTGGGCAGGGAGGTCCATGAGCGCAGGTCGGCCTGGTTGGTGGCAAGCTGCCAGGTGAGGTTGGCCATCCAGGCGAGCGCCTGTGCGGCGGAGTTGTCGCGGAAGGAGTCCTGGAGCGCCTTGCCGGCGACAGCCTTGGTCGCGGTGGTGAGCAGGGTGCGGATCACCAACTCCGGCCACTCGTTGCGGAAATCGCGCGCGATGACCGCGTCCATGCTGCACAGCAGCTCGGTGGTGCGGGCCGTGCCGTCGCGGGTCCGCGCCGTCAGCTCGGGGATGAAGCGGTCGCGGAACCGCAGGCGGGGGAAGGCGGCGCCGATGTAGGGGGTGCTGGATACCAGAAACAGCGGGATGTCGAAGCGCACCTCCTCGCGCACGGGCGCCGACCCGGTGGCGAACAGCACATAGGTCACGATCTCGGCCGGTTCCCCGTTGGCCATGCGCTCGACCATCGCATAATCGGCCGCGACATGGCGGCCCGGCGACATTCCGAGCACGCGCTCGAACGACTTGAGCGCCCGCTCGACATCGGTGTTGTCCACCGCCTGGTGCGCAAAGAACAGCCCGTCGAGAAACACGGTGAACGGGTTGACATAGTCGGCGTAAGGCAGCAGGCGCGCATCGAGCCGTGCCAGCTCGGCCTGGGTGGCGTCGGCGAAGACCGGGTCGCGCAGGGCGCGGTCGACATCGTAGGGCGTGCGCGGCTGGCCGTCCGGTCCGGTAAGCTGGCCGGCGCGCGCGCGGGCGGCAGCCTCCTGTGCGGCCTCGATGCGGCGCCGGTTTTCGTGCACGGCATCCTGCTGGCGGCGCAGCGCGCGGTTGAGCTCGACGCGGGCCGCCTCCGGTTGGCCGAGCTCGAGCTGGTTGAGCGCCTTGTAAGTGTTGAGGAGGACCTTTTCGTAGGCGCGGCCCCGGTAGGGGAGGGTCGCCTGGTTGCTCAAGAGGGTGAGAAACTCGCTGCCCAGCCGCACCTGCGCCTCCGCCTCGAAGCGGTTGACCATTTCCTCGGCCGCCGCAAAGGCCTGCAGGCCGCCCGCCGCGTCGCCGCTGTCCGAGAGGATGGCGCCCTGCTCGAGCCGCCACAGCAGCGCGTCGCGCGCCGGTGCGGAAGCGGCCTGGCGCGCGGCCTCCGTCGCCGCGGCGCGGGTGTTGCCGGCCTGCCACGCCGCGGCCATGCGCGCGCTCCGGTCGGTATAACTGCGGCATCCCGTCAACAGGAGCACGCATAACAACAGGACTGTCCCGGTCCACCGCATCATGTTCTGTGGGCACTAATGAGCGCCAACCTACGGCAAACGCAAGATTCCGCGGGCGGGAATGCGGCCGGGCACAGTGTAGGGGGCCGCCGCCTCCGCCGCGACAAGGGCCGCCTCTTCCGCCCCCTCCCGCCATGCGACTTCGGCCAGCGGGATTTCCCATGAATCGCTGCGCACCGGCAGGTTGGGGAGGGTTTCCCCGTCTTCGCGGTAGCGGCACAGGACGGCCATGACCCGCGCGGCCTCGACGCGGTCGAGGCGGTTGCGCCAGACTCTGCAGCCTTCGGCCGAGAGGCTGCCGACCACCCCGTGCGGCGATTGCAGGAGGATGTGCGGGCCATGGGCGGCCATGGTGAGCGGGTCGCCGGTCCGCAGCTTCGCGAGGCAGGCGTGAATCCTCGCGCCGGGAGCGCGCAGGCCGGCGTAGCTGATGAACAGATGGTCCAGGCCGATGACCTCGTAGCGAAGACCGGCCACCGTGTCCGCGCGCTGGCGCTGGCCTTCGGCCGGCGCCCATTGGCGGCGCAGGACGCCCTTGCCCTGCAGGCCCTGCAACCACTTCCCGAGCCGCGGCCCCTGGCACAGGGTGAGGGTCGCTTCCGCCCGCGTCATCGCGACATAATAGAGCCGGCGTTCCTCCTCGATCCGGTCGGGCGGCCCGGCTGGGTTCCAGCCGCCGGACAGGATGAAGACATGCGGGAATTCGAGGCCCTTGGCCTTGTGGGCGTTCAACAGGACGACTCCCGCGGTGCCGCGCCGCTGCTCCTTGTACTCGGCAAGCGCCTCCAGGAAAAAGTCGCGCAGGAGGCGCACGGGAAACGGCCCGTCGCCGGCGGAGTCCTCCCATTCGGCGGCGATGTCGGTGAGGATGCCGCACCAGGGGCTGTCGCAATGGTCGGCACGGTGCTGCTCCAGCCGCCTCCCCAGCTCGGCGGCGTCCCACAGGGCCGTGTCCGCCGCGCGCAGGCGCTCCAGCCAGTCGTGGATTTCGCGGACGCGGAACGGAGAGGGCAGGGCGTCCGTCTCGGCACGCCAGTCCACCGGGATGCCCTCCGCTTCGAGCAGTGCGCGCACCGGATGGAGCTCCGCCTTTTTGCGCGAAATGACCGCGAACTGGTTCCAGCCGGCGTCCGGATCGAGTCGGCGGAGGGCGCGGATTTCCTCGAGCACGAGGGCGCACTCATAAGCCGGCTCACCGGTCTGGATAACCTGCACGCGCCCCTTGCGGAAGCCGTCCAGCCGCGCGAAGGCGCCGCCCGGGGGATCGGACCGGCGCCGCGCGTCGACCCGAATCTCGTGGCCGCTCTTCATCCGGTCCCGGTTCAGGCGGATAAGCTGGTTGGCGGCCTGGATAATGTGGGCCGTGGAGCGGTAATTCTGCACGAGGTAGTGGATTTCCGCCTGGTAGTCCTGCTTGAATCGCCGGATGAACTCGGTGCTGGTGTCGCGGAACGCGTAGATGTTCTGGTCGTCGTCGCCGACGGCAAGGATGGAGAGCTTCTGGTCCGGATCGTTGAGGGTGCGGCCGGCTATCTGCGACAGGAACGCGTACTCGCGCTGGGATATGTCCTGGTACTCGTCCACCAGGATGTGCCGGTAGCCGCGCAGCAGCCGGCCGCGCAGCGTGTCCTCCGCCTCCTCGGCGTCCGGCGCCGGGGCGCGCAGCACTTCGGTCGCCTCGGTGATCAAGGCGTCGAAGTCGACGGCCTCCGGCGGGGTGCGCGGGCCGTCGCCGGCGATCGTCCTGCCCAGCAGGGTCAGGGCCAGCCCGTGATAGGTCTGGATGGTGACGCCGCGCGCGTCGTCGCCCACCAGCCGGTGGATGCGCTGCCGCAGCGTCAGGCAGGCGTGGCGGTTGAAGCAGACCACCAGAATGCTGCGGGGCCGCACGCGGCGCACGCGCAGCAAATAGGCGCAGCGGTGGGCGACCACCCGCGTCTTGCCGGAGCCGGGGCCCGCCAGCACCAGGCGGTTGCCGGCCTCCGGCGCCGCGACGATCTCCTCCTGCTCCTTGTTGCCAAGCTGGTCGACGATGCGCCGGTACGACTCCATGCCGGTGGCCAGGCGCAGCTCCTTGTCGCGGCCGGCAAAATACTTCCGCGCGAACGCCGCGTTGCCGAGCCGGAAGTAGTCGCGGATCAGCCGCAGGTGGGCGGTGAGCGAATCCATGCCCAGCCGGGCGTATTCCCCCATCACATGGATTTGGAAATTCCGCTCCTGGTAGTAGATTTCCAGCCTGTCGAAGTGCGCCTTGCCGAAGCGGCGGGTGTATTTGCCGTCCGGGTCCTTGCGCAGCCGGATGTGCATGCTTTGGGTGAACAGCGCCTTGCCGTTGTTCAGCGTGAGCACCCCTTGGTCGTGGAGCGACACCAGCACGAAGCGGACAATGCGGGCCAGCGACCGGGATGTGTGTTCCGCGAACTGCAGGTCGCCCCTGAGGGCGCCCAGCAGGTCCGACTCCGCGAACTCGACCTCGATGCGCCCCTTGGCCTGCGCGGCGCGGGCCTTGGCGAGGATGTGGGCGAGGACCAGCGCGCCGGCGTTGTGCCGCAGCTCGGCGGACTGAACGATCGGGTCCCAGCCGTCCGGCAGCTCCACCCGGTAGCCGCCCGGCGCTTTCCGGAAGACGAAGGCGCTGGCGCCCCCGTCCATGCGCGGCCGGTCGCGCCGCCACAATTCCAGCACCTTGGGAATCGCCTCCAACAAGGTCGGCTCGCCCAGTTCCCGGGCCAGCGCGGTGTTGAGCCGCTTCATGTTCAGCGGGACCGGTTCGTCCGGGTCCGGGTCCGGGTCCCGCTCGCGCAGGCACTCCAGCATGCGCCGCTCGAGGCGCACCCACCACCTGCGGCGCAGGTCGGAGGAGCCGGCCGCGCCGACGTGCACAATCGCGCTCACCAACAGGTCCTTCTTGATCAGGCCGGCGTCGGCCATGTCGTTGAGCGTGTCGAAAACGGGCCGGTAGCGGTTCCAGAAGCGGCCGTGGTTTGCCTGCTCGATCTCGTGGATGCGGCGCATCGCGGGCACCTCGGCGAAGCGCTCGACCGCGTTGGGCGCGTTTTCCGGCAGCTCGAGGAACACGCGCATGAACTGGCGCCACAGCTCCGCGGTCTGCTCCGGCAGGTTGGCGCGTTCGATCAGCGGCTCGGCCTGCCGCATGTCCGCGACCAGGGGGCGCCCCTGGAACACCCGCGTGAGGTTGTCGTTGCGGTCGAGAAACGCCCCCTCCTCGAGCACGGCGATGGCGGTCTTCACCTTGGTGTCGATCACGTCGTCGGGGTCCTCTTCCATCGAGGTGCCGCCGTTGCAGCCGGCGAGGATTTCGCGCGTCGAGACGCACACGGTATCGTCCCTGCCGCTACGGCGCTCCGCGGCCCGCAGGGCGGAGAGGATTTTGCGCACGTCCGACTCGTGGATGCGCGAGAAGGCGCCAAGGCGGAACTGCCGCTCGAGGTCCTGCTCGTTGAACAGTAGGATGCATTCGGCGGGCCGGCGGTCGCGTCCGGCGCGACCGGCCTCCTGCAGGTAGTTCTCGAGGGAGCCGGGCACATCGGCGTGGATGACCAGCCGGATGTCCGGCTTGTCGATGCCCATGCCGAAGGCGTTGGTGGCGCAGATGACGCGGACGTCGCCGGCGAGGAACCGCTCCAGGACGCCCCGTTTCTCGTCGGCATCCAGCCCGGCGTGGAAGTATTCGGCCGCCCACTTGAGCTCCTTGAGGATGTGCGCCGTCTGCTCGGCGTGCGCGCGGGTGGAGAGGAACACCACCGCCGCGCCCTCCCTGGGCGCCAGCCGCTCCTGCAGGATTTCATGGACGCGGGCCGCCTTGTGCGGCAGGTCCACCGGCTCGACGCGGTAGGCGAGGTTGGCGCGCTCGGCGCCGCCGTCGAGCACCAGCAGGTCCTGGCCCAGCCGCTGCTGGAAGTGCTCGCATATCTCGTCCTTGACGTCCTCCTTGGCGGTGGCGGTCAGGCACAGCACCGGGGCCGCTTCCCCCGCGCCGGTCTCCTCCGCCAATTCGCGGATGAAGCGGGCGATGTACAGGTAATCCGGCCGGAAATCGTGCCCCCATTTGGAGATGCAGTGGGCCTCGTCGCACACCCAGTAGGCGATGTCGCGCAGCGCGATGGCGGCGCGGAACGAGGGGTTGCGCAACTGTTCGGGGGAAACGTACACGATGCCGATGCCGCCCTGCTGCAGCTCCTCGAGCAGCTCGCCGCGCTCCGGCGGGGTGAGCAGCCCGTACAGCGCCCCCATGCAGCGCAGGCCGGTCTTGCGGGCGAGCCCCTCGACCTGGTCTTTCATCAGCGCCTGCAGCGGCGATATGACGACCGTCAGCGCGCCGTCCCGGTAATAGCGGTGCAGGGCCGGCAACTGGAAGCAGAGCGACTTGCCCCCGCCGGTCGGCAGGATGCCCAGCAGCGGCCGGCCGGCGATCGCCTGGCGGACGATTTCCTCCTGCAGGCTGCCGCCGTCCGCGCCCCGTAGGCGCGGCTCCGGCATGAAGGCCGAGTAGCCGAAGAACTTGGCGAGCTGCCGCAGCGGGTCGTGGGTCTCCGCGCAGTAGGCGCAGGCCGGGTCGCCGCAGGGGACCGCGCGCAGTTCCCGCATCACCCGGTACACGCCGGGAAATTGGCGCTTCACCCAAGGGGGGACGATCGAGTCGGTGCCCGCCACGCGCACCCATGCGGCGAAAAACGCCAGGGGCGTCCACGGTTCCGGTTCGGCCGCCCCGCCCAAGAGCCGCCGCAGCCCTGCATGGCAGAAGCGGTCCGGGTAGCGGGCGGCAAACCGGCGGAGGGCTTCCCCGGCATCGATCGGCTCGCTCCCGAGCAGGCGCGTCAGCAGCGCGATGCCCGCCTTGGCCGGGTCCGGCAGGTTGCCGGCGCACAGGAACGCCGCGAGGAACGGCCAATCCTCCGCGTAGGCGCCGCCGAGCGCCTGCAGCGCCTCCTCCGCCACCAGCCGGCTGGCCTCCGCGTCGTTGAGCGGGTTGCTCATGGACGCCGTCACCAGCTTGTCGTTCTTGATCAGCCGGTGATAGGGCTTCTGCGGAAAAGCAAGCGGCGACAGCAACAGCGAGTCGACCACCGGCAGCCGCAGCAGCGCCGGGCACCGGCCGGTGTCGGCCAGCAGCGGCAGATCGTGCCAGATGGCATTGTGCCCGCCGACAAACGCCGCCTTCCGCGCCAGCGCCTCCAGGCGGGCAAAGAGCTGGTTGCGCGCACGGGCGGTGGTCGCCAGGGCGCGCTCCTCCCCGAACACGTACCCGACCGCCCGGATTTCCCCGTCCAGGCTGGACTCGATGTCGACAAATATCCCCCCGCCAAGTCGCTCGGTTGCCAGGCCGTCACCCATCCCCATTTCCCGTCAGGTGCCGCTGTGTAGGGTTTTCCAAGGCCGGGGTCAATCAATCCGGCGGCCTTGCGGCCGGCTGGAACCGGCAAAGGTGCCGATGGTTGGCAGGGGGGGGCCGCATCCCCCGCCGTCGGCGGCCCGTGGCGCCCCCACCCAGACTCGAACTGGGATTAACGGTTTAGGAAACCGCGGTTCTATCCTTTGAACTATGGGGACGGGCGCATGCGCCGCCAGCCCGTTTGCCGGGACGCAGGGATGTTCATGGACGCCGGCACGGAGCGGCGCAACGCAAAAGCGGCGGGTGGCTTTTGCCAGTGTCCGGCAAGGAGGGGCGTGCGGCCATGTTGGATTGGCTGCGTGCGCGGAAGCCGCCGAAAAATCGACTGGAAACCGCACGGTGGCTTGACTACGTACAATGGCATGAAAATCCCCACCCCCTTGTTTGAGCGCGGCGCGGGGCGCTGCGCGGTTCTGGCGTTTGGAGTGCGGGCCGTTGTGGCCGGGCTGCTGCTGGCCGGACCGCTGGGCGCGGCGGAGTTCGGCATCAGCACCGCCTCGTATCTCGGCTCCGCGGCCGACAACGACGCGGTGCGCGGCATCGTGATCCAGTCGGACGGCACGGTGGTGCTGGCGGCCAACATCGGCACCGCCCAGCCGGGCGGGGTGACGCCGGTGCTGCTCAACGGCGCGACCGCCGCGACCCCCGGCTGCGTCATCCGTCTGAGCGGGGACGGCCGGACCGTGCTGTCGGTCACCCGGCTGGCCGCCGAGGTGCTGGACCTTGCGGCCGATGACGCCGACCGCCTGTACGTGGCGGCCGGGGCGGACGGCCTGTTCCGCCTGAACCCGGCGGCGGACGCGGTCGGCTATCATGTGCTGGCGGGCAACTACGCCTACCGGGTGGACGCGGCGCCGGGCGGCACCGCGGCCTGCCTCGTGCCAAGCAGCCTGAGCGACCCGGACAATGCGGCGGGCACGGGCACCATCCACGTGTTCGCGCCGGACGGCGCGGTGCTCGGCTCGTTCGCCGGCAAGAACAACACGCAGGACGTGGCGGTCGACGAGACGACGGCGTCGGTGTTCATCATCGGCTGGCGCCAGGCCAACGCATGGGGTCCGCCGGGAGAAAGCTGCGCCTACAACCCGGTGCAGATCGCCTACACCCGCGCCTACAGCTACGGCGGCGCGGTGAAGTGGACCGGCTACGACTGGAGCGCGCAGACCTATTACAACGCCGCGACCGACAGCTATGACGAGAGCGCCAACGACTGCCCGCAGAACGTGACCGACCTGAACAAGATCAACCCGCGCTTTTTGAACCGGTACAAGAACAACATGGCCGACACGCGCGGCTACCGCATCACGATGGGGCGCGACGGCTACCTGTACTGCGGCTTCGAGGCGGCCGGGGGCAACCACATCTTCCGCGACGACCCGTTCGACCTGGCGCTGCCCGGCAGCATCGTGGGCGGCGACCAGTGGCACCAGTTCGTCAACACCGGCGCCAGCCACAAGACCTACATCGGCCGCTACGATCCGGCCACGGGCGACATCGTGCTGGGCAACCAGTTCTGCTCGGTCACCACGAGCGGCGGCTCGGCATCCGCCAACGCGCTGCGGATCAAAAGCGGCGGGCTCGCGGTCGACGAGACCGGGCGCATCTTCTTCGGCGGCGAGTCGGCGTGGGCGCTGCCGTTTTTCCCTTCCTCGTACTATGTCTACAGCCCGTTGCGGGAGGTGTTCAACCCGTTCGGCGCGTGGGGCTACGCCGGCGGCGCGCACTTCTGGGTGCAGGCGGCCGCCTTCAACAACCGCGACTACGTGACGCGGCTCGGCTTCGGCACCACGCGGGCGGTTGCGGCGCGGGTGTTGGCCGGTGAGACCGCCGCGCGCATCGCCTTCGGCGGCAGCCTGAACCTTGCCAGCGGCCCGGCCTATGTGCAGGACGCCATCCAGCCCCAGCCCGGCTACGGCCAGAGCGACGGGTTCTTCGCGGTGCTGGGCGGTGTCACCGGCGGCGGCAGCGGCGCCGCGACCTACCGCTTCAGCTATGGCGAGGGGGCCAATTACGGCAGCGGCCTCAAGCCGCGCAACGCCGACCCGGTCAACACGGTCACCGACCTCGACGGCGACGGCGCCGACGACTCGGTCCGCGAGTACGCCTTCAGCACCACCACCCCGCTCAGCCCGGTCGCCGGCTACACCGGTCCGGCGTTCTTCGGCGGCATCCGCGCCAGCGTGTACGACAGCACCAGCCTCCTCTGGGGCGACAACACCCTCACCGGCAGCCAATACACCCTGCGCGTGCAGCCGACCGCCCCGGTCACGACGCGAATGCACGGCGTCATCTATTTTCCAAAGTCCTCCTTCGCCGGGCTCGACCCGGCGGCCAGGCTCTCTTTCAGCCGCGACAGCCTCGTCTATTGCAATGTCTCCGGCGCCACCGGCGGCCGCTGGGTGGTGCGCGACGGCGGCAATTTCTACGTCTCCGAGACGCTGCTGTCCGCCAGCCCCTACCTGAGCTTCGCCAACGACGCCGACGACGGCCGGTGGGCGCTCTGGGAAACCCCGCACCTGTTGGACTTCGACGCCGCGGGGGCGGTTTTCCTCAGCCGCAACTTCAGCGACATCGACGGCATCGGGTTCCTGTTCGACAAGGACACGCCCAGCTCCGACCGCTTCCTGATGAGCTTCTCCACCCTGTGGGCGGAGTTCGCGGTCGATGCCGTGCCGAACCAGTCCCCGGTGGCCGCGTTCAGCGCGGCGCCCATGAGCGGCGCCCACCCGCTCACCGTCGCCTTCGACGCCTCCGCATCCAGCGACCCGGACGGCACCGTGTCATTCTTTTCCTGGACCTTTGACAACGACGTCACCAGCGCCGGCCCAACGGCCGCGACGGTCTACCCCGCGGCCGGGCCCTACTGGCCGCAGCTCAAAATCTGGGACAACAACTTGGCCACCGCCACCACCTCCCGCACCGTGTGGGTTTACGGCACCTTGGGCGGCCCGACCGCCATGATGGCGGCCGCGCTCGGCGGCACGATGGGTACCGCCGAATTCCAGCGCTTCGCCACGGTGTACAACGTCGACCTCGACGGCGACGGCCAAGCGGACGATTCGACCACCGGTTCCAGCTTCAGCACCACCAGCCCGCTCGGCGCCTCCTCGATCGAGGGCACGCTGCTGTACGGCGGCTTCATCGCGAAAAACTACGACTCGCAGGTCAACGCCTCCGACCGCGGCTACACCGGCTCGGACCTGAACCTGCGCATCCAAGGCACCGGTGGCGGCTCGACCCTCCACGCGGTGCTCTACATCGACAAGAGCCAGTTCCTCAACCGCGCCGCGCACGTGCCCGTCACCGTTGACGGGACCAGCTCCTTCAAGATCGCCGGCATCGACCGCTTCGAGCTCCTGCAGTCGGTACGCTGGCTGATCCGCGACGGGGGCCAATTCTACGTCTCGGAGAGCACGATCACGCCGAGCGGCCAGACCGCGACGCTGACCTTCCCGAGCGCCACCGACCATGGGCGGTGGGCGCCCTTCGATCCGGCGGCCACCGGCATGAACTTCGACGCGGCCGGCGCCGTGTTCGCCACCCGCCAGTTCACCGACATCACCGGCATCGGCCTGATCGTCGACCGCGACACGCCGGTCGCCAACCGCATCTGGCTGAGCTTCGCCGCCATGGAGTTCATCGCGGCGTTCGTCTCCGACCTGTCGCCCCCGGTGGCCGACTTCACCGCCGCGCCGGCCAAGGTCGACGTCTTCCAGACTGTCACCTTCGACGCCTCCGCCTCGGCTTCCGCCGGCGGCATCGTGCGTTACGAGTGGGACCTCGGCGACGGCACGCGCGCCTCCGGCGTGTCGGTGCAGCATCGCTACACCACCCTCGGCGACAAGACCGTAACCCTAACCGTGACCGACGACCTCGGCCAGCAGGACAGCGTCAGCAAGACCTATCCGGTCGTATTCAACGCCGAGCCGGTGCCGGTCATCCAGGCCGTGCCGACCAGCGGCGTCGCCCCGCTCAGCGTGGCCTTCGACGCCTCCGCCTCGAGTGACGACGGCAGCATTGTGCTGTATGAATGGGATTGGGACGGCGACGGCGTCTACGACGAAACCGGCGTCACCGCCGGCCACCTTTTCCATGCCGTCGGCTACTATGTGGTGCGGCTGCGCGTGACCGACGACGGCGGCAAGAGCGCCACCACGACGGTCGCCATCAGCGCCACCAACGCGGAAGGCAAAATCCCGCCGGTGGCGGTGCTGCAAGCCGTCCCGACCTCCGGCCAGGCGCCGCTGCTGGTCAATTTCAGCGGCTTGGCCTCCTTCGACCCGAACGGGACCATCACCGCCTATGCCTGGGACCTCGACGGGGACGGCGAGTTTGACGACGCCTTCACGGCGACGACCAGCCGCACCTTCACCAGCGCCGGGGAATTCCTCGTGCGGCTGCGCGTGACCGACAACGAGGGCGCCAGCGCCAGCGCCAGCACCACCATTACCGTCACCGTGCCGCCGGGCGCCGAGACCCTCGTCAACTGGTCCGGCGACTACGTGACCGCCAACCGGAAATTCCGCAACGGCAGCCCGACGATCACCGACAACATTGACGCCGACGGCGACGGCCAGCTTATCGACCGGCGCATCCTGTACGCGTACAGCGAGAGCGTGCCGCTCAGCCCGAACACCAGCGACTACGCCGCCAGCGGCGCCGCCCCCTTCTACGGCGGCATCCGGCTCGAGGTGCTCAACAGCAGCTCAATCAACGCCGCCGACGAGGGCATTTTGAACAAGACCCCGCCGCCGGACTGGATGAGCCTGCGCTGGCAGACGAATGCGACCGGCGTGGCGGGCCGGTGGCACTGGGTGGTGTTCTGGGACAAGGCGGACTTCCTCAACGGCGGCGACGTCAACCGCGTGGACTTCACCGCCAACAGCAAGCTCGAGATGGGGGGGATCGGTCATTTCGACGACATGGGCACGGTGCGCTGGCTGGTGCGCGACGGCACGCAGTTCTATGTCTCGCAGGCCACGCTCAGCAAGGGCACCGGAACGGCCACGCTCACCTTTGCCAGCGACGCCAGCGACGGCTATTGGGCGCCCTTCGACCCGGCCGCCGACATCAACTTCGACGCCGCCGGCGCAACCTTCGCGGAGCGCGACTTCAGCGACGTCACCGCGGTCGGCTTTGTGATCGACAAGGACGCCTTCACCGCCGTGCGCCACTGGTTTGATTTCTCCCGGTTCACCATGCTGGGACGGACCAACCCGCCCCTTGCCGGCTACGACGGCTGGATAGCCAACCCCGCTTACGGCTTGTCCGGGGACGACGTGCTCCCCGGCGCCGACCCGGATAGCGACGGCATGGTCAACCTCATCGAGTACTTCTTCGGCACCGACCCATCCCAACCCGACGGGCACGACCAAGCGAGCCTCGAGGTGGTGGACGGCGTGCTCAAGCTGCGCTTCCCGTTGAACAAGACCGCCACCGATGCCGCCTACGCGGTCGAGGCCCGCGCCACGACACCCGGGGCCGCATGGCTGCCGCTCGAACCGGAAGCGGTCACCGTCGAGGGCGACCTCGGCGCGGTCTGGCAGATGCTCGCCACCGCCCCGCTCGGCGACGGCCTGCTCCTGCGCCTCAGCATCTGGCTGGAATAATCCCGCCAACCGCTCAACTTGATCGAAACGCGAATACACTCCCCAAGGCACAAAGTCCTCAAAGAGGCGGTTCTTGTGGCTTTGGGTCTTGGTGCGAGTTGATCATTTCGGACAGGGCTTGACGCCGCACGGGTGCCTTTGGCATCATGAGGCCATGCCGGCTGAAGCGCGGCTGTACGGTACGGTGCAGTCGCGTTTCCGCCCAACCGAGGAGGCCGCCATGAAGCGTCAATTTGGGAAATTCGGCGCCGCCCTGCTGCTGTGGGCGGCGGGTGGTGTGGCTTGTGGCGCGCAGGAGATCGCCCTGACCGACGCGTTGGGGTGCCCGGCGCTGCCGATCGCGACGCGGATCGCGATCCGCGTGGACCCGCAGGCGTTCGTGCAGGCGCATGTGACGCTGGTGTTCCCGCACTCCGGGTATGATGTGACGGACTGGGGCACGCCCGTGCGGACGGATAACCGGTTAAGCGTCGATCTGGCCATCGTCTGCGAGCCGCTCGCGCTGCCGGTGATCACGGAGAAATCGCATGTGTACGCGCTGGGTCAGCTGGAGGAGGGGGATTATGTCTTCGAGGTGACCTCGGCCGGCCGCACGCTTGGCGTCGAGAAGTTCACGGTGGCGGCGGCGCCGCGGCCGCCGGCAAGCGCGGACCTGCGCGTGCGGGTGCTGGACGACCGGCGGGCGCTGGCACGGGTCCGGGTGGTGTGGCACCAGCCGGGCTACGAGGTCACCGATTGGGGTTACGCCGAGCAGGAACCTGGCAACCTGTTCACCATTCGCGCGCAGGCGGCGCAGATCACCGACCCGGCGCCGGCCCCCGGCATTGTCTGGGAAGAACAACACACCTACCGGCTGGCACGCGGACCGTTGCCGCCCGGTCTGTACTCGATACGTTTCCTCTTGAATGGCCATCCGCTGGCCAAGACCGAATTTACCGTGCATGACGAGGCCGGCATCGTCCGGCGGGTCAATCCGCAGCCGCTGACCGAACCGGGCCACGCCACGCACCCGGTGCAGGTGTACTACTGGCACCCGTCAGGGATCGACACCGCCTCGCTCGGCGACCGCAACATCCGAGTCGTCGGCCCGAACGGCTACGCCCGCTTCGCCACGTTGGAGAACTGGGAACCCTCGCCGGATGGCCTGCCGGGCGGCATCGTCGCCACTTATCTGGCCCATGCCCCGGGGCCGGTCTGGACGCCGCGGGACAAAGGCCTCTACAGCGTGAGCCTTGTGGACGGCGCCGTGCGCGCCGTGTCCGGCTATGTTTTTCCCGCGTGGCGCCTCGGCGTCATGGAGGTGGCCATTCCGGAATTCCCGCCTCCGTGGATACAGTTCCAGTCGCTGGAGATTCTCCAGCTGGGGGACGGCTCAAGCATGCCGGGCCCGAGCCTCTATGGCGCCCGGCTGACGGTCCAAGTGGGCGCCAGCAACATTTATGTGCGTTGGGGCTTGCTCCACCGCGAGGGCAACGGGTTCTGGGTCGATCTCGAGGCCTATCAGGACGGGCTGGTCGGGCTGGATGTCATCACCCCGCGGACCCACACCTACGCGCTCGGCGCACTGGCGCCCGGCCACTACCGGTTCACGGTCCTCGCCTATGGCCGGCCGATCGGTGAGCAGCGCTTCACCATCGGGCCGGTCACACCCGTGCTGCCCCGCGCGGAGGTGCACGCCGAGGACATCACCGAGCCGCGGCCGACCGCACATGTATTCCAGATTCATTACCAGTACGACATGGACCTGGACAGCATTCGCGGCGCGCGGGTCCGCGTGACCGGGCCGCAGGGCTACGCTGAGGAGGCCGAGCTGGTCGGCCTGCACACGGACGGCCCGGCTGTCCTGCCGGCCACCGCCTACGCCACTTACCGGGTGGCGCCGCCGCCCCCGGGCTGGGTGCCGCTCTACAACGGCTTTTATGGCATTTACCTGCCCCACAACACCATCCGCGACATCCACGGCAATTATGTCCGCGGCGGGCTTGCCGGCGGGTTCAAGGTGATGATCGAGCCCGTTCCGCCGCCGGGCCGGCCACGGCTGGATTTCCGGATCGAGCAAAGCGCCACCGGCGAGGTGGTCGCGCACCTCGAGTTCATTCCCGGCCCCACCCAGTGGCGGGTGATGCACTGGAGCGAGCGGGTCGAATTGGCGGGACACACCTTCATCGCCAAGGCGGAAATCCACGAGTATGCGATGCCGCCCTATCCGCCGCAGCAGAAAAGCTACCTGCTGGGGCGCCTCGCGCCGGGCCTGTACCGCTTCGTCTGGCTGGCCTCCAACGGCTTTGTCAGCCGCCACTTCTTCGTCATCGGACCCGGCGTGGAGCCGCCGACGCCCTACGCGAGCTGGTTGACGGCCGCCGCCGAACTCGCCGCAGCCAGCGGCCGGCCGCCGCCCGAGCCGATGAGCGAGGCCTCCCTGCGCGCGTACGCGTTTGCGCTGGACCCGTCCCAGCCGGTGCCGGCGGCGGCGGTCCAGCCGCGGTTGGAAACCGGCCCCGACGGCATGGTCCGGCTGCTGGTTTCCCATCCGCTGGTGCCCACGGCCACCGACCTCGCCTACCGGCTCGAGCTGTCAACCGACCTCGTCGAATGGGAGGATGGGACCGGCATGGCTGACGTGCGCGAGCTGCGCGAAAATCCCGACGGATCCTTCCAGGTCACGCTCGAGCTGCCCGGCGCCTTCGCCGAGGAATGGCCCGCCAAGTGGCGGGGCGACCAGCCCATATCCGCGCCCGTCATCTTCACCCGCATCCGCGCGGACCACCGGCCGGCGGTCGAAGACACCGCCGAGGTGATACCCCAGGCTGGCAGGTGACCAAACGGACTATTGCCGGTTGGCGCAGACGGATTAAGCTCACAGCCTCCCCACCGGCATGAGGTAGAGGACACGGTGGGGATCGCCGAGGCGGAGGGCTTGGGCGACCTCCTCGTCGCGGAAGGCGCCGACGACGACGGTGCCGAGGTTGAGCGCGACCGCCTGCAGGTGCACGTTTTGGCTGGCGTGGCCGATCTCGTTGTGGACATAGCGCTCGCCGCGCGCGCCGTAGCGGGCGGTGGTGCGCTCGAACACGGCGGCGAAGACCAGCACCGCGGCGGCGTCGCGGAGCATGGACTGGTCAAGGCTGGCGCGGGCCAGGGGCCCGGCCAGCTGTCCGGTGCGGAGCAGCTCCAGCCGGTGCTCGTGGGGCCGGTAGTGGTAGAGGCCGGCCGCGAGCCCCTCGACCGTGTTTGCGACTACAAACACTTCGAGCGGATAGGTCGCGCCTGCGGACGGGGCCGTGCGATGCCCCTGCTCGTCGGTGATGCCCTGGGCGGCCCAGAGCAGCTGGGCCAGCTCCGCCAGCCGCAGCGGCTCGTTCTTGTAGGCGCGCGTGGAGCGGCGCAGATGGAGCGCCCTTTCGACGCTCATCGGGCCGTCCAGCGCCGGTTTTGGCAGTTCGATCATGGTCAGTTCCTCCATGGGGTTGTCGGCGGGAAGATCTCCGTGCGCGACGAAGATCAGCCCGTCGACCGGGAATCCCAGCGCGGCCGCGCGGTCCAAGAAGTGCCCGCGCACGGCCGTACCGATCTCCGGACTACGCGCCAGCAGCCACAGGTACCGGCGGCTCGGGCCGGCGACGAAGGCCCATTGGTAGTCCTCGTGGTCGAGATCAAAGATGACGTAGGAGCCGTAGAACGGGCCGAAGAAGGAGACCTTGAGAAACCCGGTCCCCGGGTCGCGCACGAACCGCGCGCGGCCCTCCGCCTCGCGCCACTCGCCGCGCGCCCGCAGGTAGCCGCGGTTGAGCACCCGCAGCGAGCCGTCCTCCCGCAGGCTGTACTCGGCGGTGACGTTGTCCATGCCGCGCTCGAACGGGTGGTCCAGCCGGGCGATCTCGTACCAGCGGCCGAGGTAGCGCGGCAGCTCAAAACCGGCCACCGGCTCGATTCCCGCCGGCACGCGCAGGCAGCCCGCGCAGGCGAGGGCGAGTCCGCCCGCCAGCAGCAGCGTCCATCTCATGCAGGCAGTTTGGCGGATTATCGGCGGAAGACAATCCGGACCCGCGCGCCGCCCTCATTGGTGCCGGTGGATGCGCGGGCTGGGGCGGGGCGGGCGCTGCTCGGCGGGAAACAGCAGGGCGTGAATGACGTTGCCCTCATACACCAGTGCCGCGCCGCTGGCGGCCGGGCCGTGGTAGCGCCGGTCCTCGCCGCAGCCGGGGCTCGGGTGGACGGTTTCCTCAAGCGTGCCGCAGACGCGGAAGAAATCAAGCACGGCGGCCGCCGCCGGCGGGGCCTCCGTTTGGGCAGGCCGGGCGATCGCCTCGAGCGCATGGCTGCGCACCAGCTGCGGATGGTATTGGGCGTAAGCGGCGGCGCGCGACAGGTAATCGACGCCGCAGACCGCCCCGTTCAACAGGGCCGCCATGCCGCGCTGCCCCGGCTCGCACGGGAAGGCGGATTCGAATTCCTGGAGGGTTTGCTGATGCTGTTTGAAGGCGTCCTGCATCGCGTCGGTGGGCGAGTGCGAGGCTGTGTACAGGTGCAACTCGGCGATGTCCTGCCACACCTGTGCCTGATCGGACACCGGTTTTTGGATGCCCATGAGGGACTGGCGCACCGACTCGGATTTGCGCCGCCGGGCGGTGCTGGTCATGATCGTCTTGGAGCTGCTGAAGGTCGTGCTCCCGGCATAGTGCCAGCGCCCCCGCTCGGTGCAGCTCACCGGGATCACCAGCTCGCTGCGCGGCGCCGCCAGGATCGAGGTGTTGAGGATGCGGTTTTGGCGCGCGCCGGCCACCTCCTCCCCGTCGAGCAGCAGGATGTAGTGGTCGGAGGGATTGACCAGCATCAGGTTCGGCACGGAGCCGCTTGCGCTCACCTCCTTGACGGTGACCAGACCGGCATCCAGCGCCTCGGACAGCGTCAGGTATTCCGGCGGCCGTTCCTCCGGCCCGAACAGCGGGAAGAGCGTCAGGTTGCGGCAGGTGCGGGGCTTGCCGAGGGTGAGGCAGTCGAGGGTTTGGGCCAACAGGTTTTTTTCCGTTTTCATCCCGCCATGATACGCCCGGGGGTCGGACACTGGCGGACCGAGGGAGACGGCGGTTTGAAGAAACTTTTCCGTACCCTGGCGGGTGCTGCGCTTCCCATGCTTTGGCCGGCCCAACTACGGGACCAGCGCGCGGAGGAAAAGGCTGCAGGTTGGCGGGCAGGCGAGGTCGAAGTGGAACGAGCCGCCGACACCGGGGGCGGGCTGCACGTCGAGGCGCCAGGTCCACTCCCGCAGGTCGGTGCTGGATTGAAGCACGGGAGCCCGTCCACCGCTGAACACCGTCAGCCGCAATTGCCCCGGCTGTCCGGGGATCGGCTCCAGCCGGGCCGGCACCACTTGGCCGGGATCGGCGGGAATTTGGTCCAGCCGGTAGTCGAGTTTGACGCTGTTGCCATTCTGAACGGTGACGAGGGTCGTCCAAGTAGGGAGTCCCTCGCCGGAAAACTGGACGATGTAGGTGCCGTCGGCGCTGACCGGCACGGCGTAGCCGCCGGCGGATGCGGTCACGGCGTAGAATCGTTCACCGGGCACCTGCACCACCATTCCGCCGATGCCCTCGCCGGGGTCATAGAAGCCATTTCCGTTGCGGTCCTCCCACGCGACACCGGTCAGGAAGGGCCGGTCGCGCCCGTCTTCATTGGCGAAGTCCTGCGTGACCAGCATGGGGCCGACCGAGGCGCCTGACCCTTCGATGATGCCGATGCCGATTTCGCGGAAATCCGGGCCGTGGATGACCAACCGGTGGCCCGGCGGGTTTTGCATGCCGCCGATCGTGCCGTTCCCGCCGTTGCCCCAGTCGATATTGAAGGCCGCATACGCATGCCATGCGCTTCTGGCGAAGGAAAACACATTTTCAGCCGCCCGGCTGAGGGAGTAGCCTTGGCGCTGCAACCGGATGCCGAGCGGGTCGCCCGGCCGGTTGGGCGGCGGCGGATTGCTCGACGAATAGTGGTCCTGGAAATTGTTGAGGAGCATGTCCTGGGAGTGCAGCCGGGCCGCCGCGATCAGCCGCGCGTTCGGCGCCAGGGGCGGCAGGTGCCGCGGCAGTTGGCCGAACTGTGCAACCAACAGGGCCTTGTCGACATTGAAAAACGCCATGGCCGCGACCACATCCGGATCGTCCGTGTCACGCAGACGAATGGCCTCGGCGGCGGCATCGGCCCGCGCCCGGTTGATGAATTCCAGCATCTGCTGCTCGAGTGCGGTCGGCTCGCCGATGCTGTAGGCGACCGGTTCCACCTCATAGGTCGCGCCGATTTGGATGTCGTCGATGAGCCAGCCGAACGCCGTCTCCGTCTGTTGGTAGTAACTGCCGAACACCCAACTGTAGTTGAACCGGATGTGGACGGAGCGGCCCGCATAGGCCGCCAATGGCACAGCCACCCGCTCGTAGGCGCCCTGGCCGGCGTCGCCGGTGCCCGCGCGGCTCCAGACCACCGTCCAGTTGGCCCCATTATCCGTGGACACCTCGGCGCGGGCAATCTGGACCGGGGTGGCCCAGCCGAGCCGGCTTTCAAAAAACAGGGTGGTGTCGGCCGCGACGCTGATGGCCGGGTTCAGGGTGATGCGCTGCGGCAGGGTGGGGTCCGGATGCGCCAGATGAAAGGCGCCGGTGCCTTGGACTTGCGGACCGGAGACCAATACCGTGTACGCCGGTCCGGCGGCGTGCATGACATGTTCCAAGGTGTCCGCAGGCTCCCGCCATTGCTTTAACGTGTCACCCGCTGCAACCACGCCGCCCGGCAGCAATGGCAGTGCGGCTATCCCCAACAGGGTCAACCTGTGCGGCGACAGTGGACGCAACATGCCCTACAACAACCCTACATGGCATGCCGCGCTCAAGTGAGACCCTGTTTCCTCGGCGAATTATACAGTTGTTTGACAAAGCCTGCGCGCCTTCATCCCTTCGCGGGGGGGACCGCTGCCGGCGGGGGACCCTACACCGTGCCGCGGCGGGCCTCGAGCTGGCTGCGGATGGCGCGGGCCTTCTCCTCGGTGATCGGGTAGCCGGCCACCAGCCAGATGGCCAGCGCCGAGGTGATGATCGGGACGCCCACGTCGAACAGCCGCATCAGCAGCAGGGTGCGGTCGGACTGGGCCCCTTCCAGTGCCACATCGAACCCCGTCGCGTTGAGCAGGAAACCCGACAGCCCCAGCGCCAGCGCCATGCCCAGCTTGACCACCCACCAGAAGATCGAGCCGAACATGCCCTCGCGGCGGTGGCCGGTCTCCAGCTCGTCGTAGTCGCACACGTCGGCCACCATCGAGCCCATCAGCGTGAACAGGCCGCCAAGGCCGAAGGCGATGAACGGCGTGGCGACCAGCAGCAGCGGCGGCATGGCCTGGCTGTAGCAGAAAAACTTGAGCCCGTAGCCGAAAATGGACAGGCCGATGGCGGTGAAGAAGGCCCGGCGCTTGCCGATGCGCGTGGACAGCCAGGTGACCACCGGGATCACCGTGAACGTGGCGATCGCCGAGGCCGTGCCGTTCCATCCCATGAGCTGCGCGCCGGCGAACTTATCGCCGCCGTAAACGTAGTAGATGATCACGTAGGAGGAGAACGCCGACACCAGCATGAAGCCGTTGAAGACCAGGAACGTCGCCCCGCACAGGCGCAGGAACGGCAAGAACCGGATGGTGGCGGCGAACCCCCTGAAAAACCCGGCGAAGTTGCGCGCCAGGGCGCGCCAGCCCCCGTCGCCGCGGGCGTCGGCGGCCGCCTCGGCCGCTGCCAGCTTGCTCATGCGCTCGCGGCAGAAAATGGCGGGGACCACGCCGACCACGGCGGCGAACACCCCGACCATGATCGCGAGGGTGCGGGCGCCCGCGACGGAGTCCGCGAAGAAGCGCTTGTTCTCCATGAACATGTAGAACCACGGGGCGGCCACCCAGGCGAACTGGCCCATGAAGTTGGCCACCCCCATCAGCCGGGTGCGCTCATTGTAGTCGGGCGTCATCTCGTAGCCGAGCGCCACCCAGGGCGTCGCGAACACGGTGTAGCCAAGGTAAAACAGGATCGAACCGGTCAGGAAAAACCAGAAGTAGAAGCGCTCGCTATGCCCGGGGGGAAGCTGCCAGAGGGCGGCGAATATGACCCCCGCGCTGATCGCGCCGATGAAGATGTAGGGGCGGCGCCGGCCCCAGCGGGTGCGGGTGTGGTCGGAAAGGTAGCCCATCAGCGGGTCGGTCAGGGCGTCGGTGAGGCGCGGCAGCGCCATGAGGGTGCCGACCACCGCCGGGTTGATGCCCAATCCGAGGTTCAGCACGATGGCCATGACCCCGATCGCCGCTCCCAGCAGGTTGTTGACCAGGGCGCCGAGGCCATAGGCGAGCCGCTGCGGGATCGGGATGCGGTCGGCCGGCGCCGTTGCGTGGGGATGCGCGCTGCTCATGGGACAACCGTGCCGGAGGGGACCGGCGCGAGGGGGGCCGGGGGCAGCGCCACCTCAATCAGGCGCACCGAGCCGTCCCGTCCGAAAACCGCGCCGCTCCATTCGCGGGGCAGGGCGTTTCCGGGAATCCGCTCCTCCCGTCCATCGCTGCGTTGGACCCGGATGGATGGCGGGGTGCCAGCCGGGGCGCGGCGGCATAGCACGGGCGTCTGGCACACGGTGAACGCATAGCAGCCTTCCGGCACCGGCAGCGATGCGGTGCGGCCGTCCGCGGTCAGGTATTCAAAGTCGCCCTCCTCGGTGGCGAATTCGGCCTCCAGCAGCCGGTGCAATTGCCGGAAGGAAAGCGTCCCGTCTTGCACCTGCACGCCGAGCTCGCCGCGCCGCGTGAGAATCTCCTCCTTGACCTGTCCGGTCATGCCGGGCTGCTGCGCGCCGGCGTGCGCCGGCGTGTGCGAATAGGGGTCGGTCGGAAAGGCCCCGTATTCGCGGGCGGTCTTGCGGAAGCCGAGGCCGTCGCGAATGGCCGCGTACCGGGCGTCCAGCATGGCGCAGACCGCGGGCGGGGCGCCCTCCCGCACGGCGCGCTGCAGGGTCTCCTGCACGGCGAGCAGGAGCTTGGCGACCATGTGCCAGTAAATGCTGCCGAGGCCCTCGTAGGCGAACATCGAGCCGCTGCGGCCCGTGAACGCGTGGTGGTGAAACACCGACTCGTAAAGGTCGGCGATGCGCGCCTCGGCCGCGTCGTCCAGCCCGGCACAGGCGCCCTCGGCGCGCAGGGCCGCCAGCCGGGCGTGCAGGGCGGCATGGTTGCGGCAAGCCGGATGGAAGCGCAGGCAGCCGGCCCGCGTATCGGGAATCAAAATACGGTGGTCGCCGCGCGCCAGCATCGCCTCAAGGGGCGCGATGCCCGCGATGGCGGCCGGTTCGACCCGGTTTTTGTCCATGAACGGGACCGCCTCGCGGTCCGGGTAGAGCAGGTAGCTGTTGCGGCGCGGGCAATACAGCGGGCTGGCGCGCAGCCGGTCGAGCAGGTCGCTGCCGGCTTCCGGCGAGAGCAGGCCGGAGCTCAGCACGGCCACCTGCCCCTCGAGCATCGGGTCCAGGCGCTTGATCTCGACGCCGCCCGCTTCCAGCACCAGCAGGTTGTAGGAATGGTACAGCCCGTCCGCGCGCCTGTTGGCGGCGATGGTGCGGTCGGCCCACTCGCGGGCCGTCTCAAGGAAGGCCGCAATCTCGGCGGCTGGCACCTCGGTCCGCCCGCTCCAGTCGCCGGCGTAAACCCGCCGGCGGTGGCGGGTGCCGGCCTCGCCGAGCTGGTCAAGCACGGCACGCCGCCGTGCCGGCTCGGCGCAGGAGGGACCGGGCGGCTGGCCGGCCAGAATGCGGTGCACCTCCCGCAGGAAGTCCGCCACCGGGGCGGACAGCTCGAAGGCGGCACCCTCACGCCCGCCAAACAGCCGGGCGAGGAATTCATGGTGCCGGCGCAGGTAGCACAGGGTCACCATGGACAGACCGTTGCCCACCAACGCGTTGTTGGCGTCGTTCCATTCCGGCCGCTGGGTGTTCATCCAGATGCCGCCGCCGGGCACAAAGTTGCTCCACTTGGCCAGCACCGGCACGAGCAGCTTCTCGGCAAGGTTGACCAGCAGCGGCCGGCCCGTCTCGTCGAGCACCAGCTTCTGGTCGGAGCCGTGGCTGCGGGCCGCCCGCCGCAGGCGCGCCCCGGCTTCCCGGTCGCATTCCAACGTGTTGCGGGGGTCCTTCAGGATTTCGCGGTACGGCCGAATCCGGTAGGGGACATTCGCGTAGGTGAACAGACGCCGGTCCAGCAAGCCCGGCAGCTGGTCCGGATAATGCCGCGCGGAAAGCTCCAGCAGTTTCAGCAGGTAGATGATCTGGTGGTCGCCCCAGTAGCCGTAGCCGGCCCACGGGTTGTCGGGCTCCGGCTCCTCCCAGTCGATGCCGTCGCGGGTGATGCGGTAGGGATTGTAGCCGTCCGCCGTCGAGGCGTTGACGAACTTGCTGATCAGGCTGTCCAGATACTCCGGAAAACTGAGCGCCAGCGCCTCCCAGTTCTGGAATATGTCGCGCCAGTTCCCCTGATAGGTCAGGATGCTGCGGCCGTCCGCGCCGCGCACGCGGACCGTGAACTCGTTCCACGGCCGGCTCGGGTCCCCGTGGCGCCGGCTGAAGGTCAGCGGCAGGTATTCCAGGAACAGCCGTACCAGGTGCGGATCCGCAAGGGCCTCGACCCGGTGCCGCAGCTCGCCGCGCCGGACCCGGCACGGCAGCGCCCCCAGCCCCTTCGCGTGCGCAGCCGCCACCGCCCGGTTGGCCCCGCGCACAAACGCGATGAAATCGTCCCGGTCAATCCAATAGCCGTCGGGAAAGACCCCGCCGCGCATGATGTTGAACAACACGTTGGCCAGGTGGTGCGCGGTGGCGGTGCGGTCCGCCCCGTGCTGCAGGCCGTCCGCGGCGGCGAGGTGCCGGCGCAGGCCCGCCTCGCACCGGCGGACATCCGCGTCGAGTTCCCGGATCGGCTGGCCGCTCTCGAGCAGTTCCTTGAGCTCGGATACCCGGGCGTGATCCAGGCCGGTGTCCGCCGCCATGCGCCATTCGGCCTCCTCCCCGGGCTCGAGCGAGATGACCGCCCATTCGAGAAAGTGCGCCCGCACCCCGCGGCTGCGGTCGGCGCCCGCCGGCTCGTCGCCCTGCAGAAAGCGGACCACCTCCCCCAAATCCACGCTGCGCCGGCCCGCCGCAAGGCCGGCCGACCACACCACCGTCGCCCGCAGCGCCTCGGAGGGGACCGGTTGGTCGGTGATCTCCGACGCCATGGTGAACACGCCAAGCCCGGCCGGCTGCAGGATTTCATTCTGCTTGTAAGCGTCGGCAAGGCAGCTGAACCCGTCCTGCAGCTTGCGCGTGATGCCGCTCGCCAGCACGTTGCGCAGACCGTGCAGCACCTCGATGCGCCGCGGCTGGCCGGCCATGTTGCGCAACCGGCATTCCCGCACCAGCCCGAAGCGGCCGCTCAGCGTCCAGGCGGCCGAAAACAGCAGCCCCTCCTCCGGCAGCAGCTCCTCGAACACGATGCGCGTGCCCAGCACGTTCTTCAACAGCCGCCGTCGCGCCGCCGGCGGCGCCTCCGCGCCATTCCGGAAGGGCCGCCAGAAGCGCCACGCGCCGCCCGCACGCCACCGCATCAGCGCCACCGGCCCGCTGTGCGCAATGCTGTCGTGGATCTTGTCAACCGGCCCGTACGGCAGAATCGCCCCGTCCGGATCCACCCGCCCGCAGGTCAGCCCGCCCGTCGAGGACACGTACAGCCACAGGTCCGCGTCCGTCGTCAGCGCGCAGAAAAACGGCGCCATCCGGTCGAAATCCGCGATCGCCACCATCGGTTCCTCCCGGCGCCCGGGCGCCGTTCCCGCCAGCTCCGCCAACCGCTCCATGTTTCCCCCCCTCTTAACAGAATTGCATAAAAGCGCCTAACAAGGTGACCGACACGCCGGTAAGACAAGGAAAAAATGCCTTTCCAGCCCTTTTCAAAAGAATGCAAAAAAATGCATAAAAAGGAGTCAAGCCCGAATCGCGGGCGGGGCGGGGTCGGGGGGCGGCGGCTCAATCCTTGACGGGGGCGATGGAGGCGCCCTCGATGAGCTCGCCGTCGACCAGCACGTGGCGGCGCGGCGCGGTCGGGTGGGCGATGCGGCGCAGCAGGGCGTGGAGGGCGGAGCGGCCGATTTCCTCGAAGGGCACGCGCACGGTGGCGATCTGGGACTCGCCGCGCTCGGGCGCGATGCCGTCGAAGCCGGTGAGGGAGCAGTCGCGCGGGACCCGAATGCCGCGCCGGGCCAGCAGGCGGCGCAGCAGGTAGGCCTGGTGGTCGGCGGCGCAGACGAACGCCGTCGTGCCGGCGTGGATACACCGGGCGGCGGCGTCGGCGACCTGTTCGGCGGAATAATTCTCGCCGGGCCGGAGGTTGATGACCCGTTCGGGGTCGAAGGGCAGCCCAAGCTGGAAGAGGGTCTCGACGTAGGCGCCGAAGCGGTGGTACACCCAGGGGGTGGGCACGTCGTAGACCCAGCTGAGGAAGCCGATTCTGCGGTGGCCGGCCTGGTGCAGCCGGCGCACCAGCGCGCTCACGGCCTCGATCTGGTCGACGTCCACGCTGTCGATGAAGTTCCTGCGGTAGTTTTCCACCACCGAGACGCACGGAATCGTGAGGGACAGGAGATTGACCACCTCCTCGGTCATGGGATGGATCAGGATGCAAGCCTTCCAGCGGTGTTGGCGCAGCCGCTTCTGCAGGAAGCGGGTGCTGTGCTCGGCCGGTTCCTGGTAGAGCACGTCGAGGGTGATCGGCTCGTCGGCGCCGCGCGCCGCGATGCCCTTGAGGATGAATTGCGACGTCTCCGCGTGGCCGCGCTCGCGCTCGGGGATGGCGATCAGCACGCCGATGACCATCGGCTCGGCCGGGCCGCGCGCCGGACCTTTCCGGGACGGGGCCACCCGGTAGCCCAATTGCGCGGCCAGCGCCCACACCTGGGCCTTGGTCTCCGCGTTGATCGCCGGATGGTTGGCCAGCGCCCGCGACACGGTCGTCTGCGACAGCTTCAGTTTCCTGGCGATGGTCTGCTGGTTGATGCGTGCCATGGTTATGCACCTTTTATGCAGAAGGCCGCCGGTGGTTGACAACACCTGAAAAAAGCCGTCCCTGCGCGGGCGCAGGGACGGCTGCATGGCCGGTCAACGGCGGGTCACCGCCCTTGGCGCCGCCGCCGCAGCGCCAGCGCGCAAAGCGACAGCACAGCCGCGATGAGCGGGTAGGCCGCGGGCTCGGGGACAATGGTCAGGCGGAAATCGGAGAGGGTCATCGCGCCGGCCGTGCCCTCGATGCCGATGTTGCGCGCCCCGATCTGGATGATGTTGAGGCCGCCGGAGGGCGTCGCCGCCGTGATGCTGAACTC
>FWPV01001934.1_pt1 | contig 53237 bp, 39 predicted proteins | sample 2228371 | NCBI WGS metagenome assembly FWPV01 (sample SAMEA103939776, study PRJEB20133) | metagenome
TTGCCGTAAACCCGCTCGCCCATGAAGTGAAAATCGAAGGATCGCTTACCCGAGGGCGAGAACACCTGCTTGATGTAAGCCGCCGCGCGCGGATCGCCCGCGATCGTCACCTTGTAGCCGCCCTTCTGCCAGAGCAGGAATTTGACCAGCCGCTCCAAATACATCTCGTTCGCCGGCAAAAAGCTTCCCTCGTGCGGGAACACTTCGGTCCGGTATACGGAGACTGAGCCATCGGCGCGCTCTAAAGCGATCGCGAGCGGCTCGCCGCGCCCGCTCGCCTTCACGGCTGTGAGATACGCCCGGTTCCATAAAGATGCGGGGAGGAAACCAGGATCCAACGGAGGATGAATTTTAGGATGGACTTCGATCATGACCCCACTATTTTAGAATTCCGCCCGGCGCACCGGCCCGGCGGAGAACTAACCGCTTAGCAAAACCGCGTGGACAATGATAAGCTGGTCGTTGACTCGAACTTATGACGCTGCATCTCGCCGTTTGCTTACTTTCTTCCAGCCCCTTGCTGAGTCTGGCCGCCGCGCCCGCCGTGGGGCTTTATGAGATTCACGAAGCGGTCTTCGAAGCGGCCGCTCAGCCGCCCAACCCTTATACTGCCATCCGCGCCGCGGCGCATGTCTTTGCCCCCGATCGCGTCCGGACCATCCCGCTTTTCTGGGACGGCGGCAAAACCTGGAAGCTCCGCCTCAGTCCGGACGCCCCCGGCGTGTGGAGCTACCGCATCGAATCGAACGACGCAGGCTTGGACGGGAAAACTGGGCGTTTCACCGCCGTTCCGTCTTCCAAGAGCGGCGGGGTCCGCGTCTCTGCCCGCTGGCCAAGCCACTTCGAGCGGCAAAACGGCGAACCATTCTGGTTCATGGGCGACACCGCATGGGGATATTTCATCGACAACCCCGCTAAGAAGCATTTCCGTGCACAGGCGGAAGCCTACGCGCGGGTGCGCGGCTCCCAAGGCTTCAACGCCATCCATTGCATGCTGTTGAGCGAGGAAGGCGATTCCAACAACGGCGGGCCGCCGTTCACGGACATTGCCGCTGAACAAATCAACCCCGCCTACTGGCGCGAGGTAGACCACCGCCTGGCGTTCGCGAACCGCCAAGGGTTGACCGTGGGATTGGCGCTGGCTTGGGGAGACAAACGCAAGAAGGAGCCTTACGCGTGGAGCCGTTTTCCGTCCACCGAAGCCAGAAAGCGTTACGCCCGCTACATCGCGGCGCGCTACAGCGCTTTCGACGTCTATTTCCTGGTTTCGGGCGAATGGCACGCCGAAATCCGGACCCGCCCGAACGCCACCGAGGAGCAACTGTTCCATGAATTTGTCGAAATCGGCGACGTGCTGGCGGCGTCGGATCCGCATGGGCGCATGTGCGGCATCCATCCCATGACCCGCCACGGGAGCGTCCGCGAGTTTGCCTCCGCCGCTTGGATGTCCTTCGCCGACTACCAGCAACACTACCGCAACCTGCACGCTACAGCCCTCCTTTCCCGCAAAATGCGCGGTCCGGTGGTAAACAGCGAATATGGCTACTTCCTGCGCGACGCCAATGCGGACGGCATCCCCGACAAGGACAATAGCTACTCGGCGGACGACATGCGGCACGCGAGTTGGGACATAGTGATGGCCGGCGCCTATCTCGTGACCGGCTTCGGGACCACATATTTCGCCGGCCACCGCGACCCCGGACCGTTCAACGCCGACGCGCCCAAGGACCGGGTCTGGGCGCAGCAGATGGGGCACATCAAGAAGTTCTTCCAAGAGCTCGAGTGGTGGCGCCTGTCGCCCGCCGACGAACTGCTCTCCTCAAAAGCGGAGCGCACCGGCGATTTTATTGACGCGGCTCCCGCCGGATCCCAAAAGACCCGCGTGCACCCGCCGAAAGTCGTTTACTGGTCTATGGCCGCCCCCGGCGAGATCTACGTGCTGTATGTCCGGGGGACAACCGAACCGGTGAACTTGGATCTTGCCGCCCACACGAGATTTTACCGCATCCGGCAGTACAATCCCCGCACCGGAGAATATGCGATATTGGCCGCCTCAAGCCGCCTCGCTCAATACACCTACAAAGCCCCGGACACTCAGGACTGGGTGGTCCTGCTCGAGGCTGTCACTCCTTGAGAAACTAAGAGTGAAATCAATGCGCGAGCTTGAAGAACTGGTCGCCATAGCCCGGTCCCTCTTCGACCGCGGCTATAGCTACGGCACAGCGGGCAACTTGAGCGTGCGAGCCGGTGGCCGCATCTTTGTCACGCCGACGAATTCGAGCTTCGGCAGCCTTCGCGCGGACGGGCTGGCCGAAATCGACGAACAAGGCAACGTGTTGAGTGAAGCTAAGCCGAGTAAGGAGTGGCCTTTCCACTTGGCGGTGTACCGGGCGCGCCCGGAAGCCGGCGCAGTGGTGCATTTGCATTCCCCGTTCGCCACCGCGGCTTCCGCGCTCCGGGACTTGAATCCCGAAGACGCCCTTCCGGCGTACACGCCTTATTTCGCCATGCGTTTGCCCTGTTTGCCGGTGGCGGCCTACTTTCCTCCGGGCGATTTGAGGCTCGCCGCCGAGGTCGGGCGCTGCGCCGCCCTCTCCCCGGGAGTGCTCTTGCGCAACCACGGCTCTCTCGCCGCAGGCGCCACTCTGGCTGAAGCCGCCGCGCTGGCGGAAGAAATCGAAGAGCAGGCCCGGCTGCACTTCCTTCTCGGGGACCGCGGCCGGCCCCTCAGCAACGCTGAGATACAAGAGCTGAGAAGACGCTTCCGATGAAATACCCCATCTTCACCGCGGTAGCCGACGATGACACCGGCGCCACAGACCTCGCGGGCATGCTGGCGGACCACGGCTTGCGCACCGTCCTGGTCATCGACATCCCGGGATCAGACGCGTTAGCCCGGTGGAGCCGGGAAGCCGACGCCGTCATCATCGGCGCAGGAACCCGCGCTCTTTCGCCCGTCGAGGCTTACCACCGCACCCGCGCCGCCGTCCGTCTGGCCGCGTCCCTGCGCCCGCGCGTGATCGAAATCAAATATTGCAGCACCTTCGACTCCACGCCGGAGGGCAACATCGGTCCCTCGCTGGACGCCGCCATGGACGAACTCGGCGAGCCGTTCACCGTGGCTCTGCCCGCGCTGCCCGTCAACGGGCGCACCACGTTCATGGGCCACCACTTCGTTTTTCAACAACTGCTTTCGGACTCCCCTATGCGTGACCATCCGCTCACGCCCATGCGGAACCCGAATCTGGTTACGCACTTGCAGTCGCAGACCCGCCGCAGGGTGGGGCTCGCCGCGCATCCGGTGACACGGCAGAAACTGGCTGACCTGCGCAGCGCGGGTGTCGAAATCGCCATTCTCGATTGCGTGAGCGACGCCGACTTGGAAGCCGTGTGCGAAGCCATCGCCGATCTGCGCCTCATCAGCGGCAGCTCGGCGCCCGCCATGAAACTGCCCGCCATCTGGCGGCGAAACGGATGGTGGGAACCTGCCGGCTGTGCGCTCTCGCGTCCCGAAACCGGCGGGCGCGGCTGCCTGATTGTCGCCGGAAGCTGCTCCGTCGCCACGCGGGCGCAAAACGCATGGATCGAGTCCCAAGGCGCGGCGGTGATTTCGGTGGATGCTCTGAGACTTGCCCGCGGCGAAACTTGTTCGGAAGCCGCCGGCGCCGCCGGGGACATCCTCGCCAAGGGCGGGGTGTGTCTGCTGAAGACGGCTTCCTCGCCCGAAGACATCTCCCGGGTGCACGCTTGGGCGGGCGAGCGGGGTTTGCCGGTGAACGAGGCGGGCTTGCGCATTGCGTATGCGCTCGCCGCCTTGGTTCGTACCATCCTCGAGCGGCAGCTTCCTTCGACTTTGATCGTAGCCGGGGGCGAAACCTCCGGCGCGGTGTGCCGCACGCTCGAATTGGGGGCGTTGGAAGTGGGTCGGAACATCGAACCGGGCGTCCCGCTGTGCGTCTCGCTCGGACGTTTCCGGCTCCCGGTGGTGTTGAAGTCCGGTAATTTCGGCAGCCAGGATTTTTACGCGCGCGCCCAAGCGGCGGCTAATCAAATAGCCGCTTCAAATCCGCCACCTGCCTCTTGAGATCGTCCACTTCTTCGCGCAGCCGGGCGACTTCGTCTTTCAGGCGCGCGATCTCGTCCGCCGCCGGCGTGGAGGCTTCGGAGGCGGTTCGCTCCGCAAGCGCCGCCACATCCGGCTCGCCCGCCAGCAGGTGCATATAGCGGGGCTCTTTCGTCCCCGGAAGCTTAGGCAGTTTCACCGCCAGCGCGCCGCCCTCGAAGTCCATCAGGCGCGCGAGCACCGTCTCGACTTCGTCGAGCCCGGTGAAAGGGTGCATCCTTAGGCTCCGGGAGTGTATTTCGCCCGCCGTCTGCGGTCCCCGGAGCATCAGGGTGCACAACACTGCCAGTTCGCGGCGCCCCAAATTCAACACCTCGGAAATTCGGTGCTCGTACTTGTGCACCCGGCTGCCAGCGGGGATCAGTTCCATCACCAGCTTCCTGGAACGCAACCGGCTCAAGGCTTCAAGCACCGTATCATCGTCATACTGCACGACGGGATCGCGGTTCGATTTCTGGTTGCAAGCGTTGACGAGAGCGTTGAGAGTGAGCGGATAGTACTCGGGCGTGGTGATCTCTTTTTCGAGGAGGCAAGCCAGCACTCTCACCTCGACGGGGTCCAGCGGAACCTCGAAGACGGACATGGGGCCGGCTCCTACTTCGCTTTGTAAGTCTTCGAGAACTTATTGCGGGAGTTCACAACCGTGAAATCGCCGTTGCGCTCGACGCTCATTTTGATCCACTTGCCTTCGCACTTCTCGTCCAAATTGGCGATGAAAGAGTCCGGCGAATTGTTTTCCTTGCCCCCCGCTAGGGAATAATGAAGCTGCCACAGATCTTCAAGCCCCGGCGATTTGCGTACGATCTGCCAGGCGCTCGGGGAGCCGCCTTTCCTGGCGCCATTGTTCATGATGGCCACCCGCGGCGCTACGGCATGGACGAGCGTCGCCGGATTGGATTGGTCGAGCCCGTGATGCGTGGTCAAATAGGCGTCGATCTTGCCTAGATTATTCTTCGGGCAGACCAGCTCCATCTCTTTGTTCCAGGTCAAGTCGCCCAAGTCGAGAAACCGGAATTTGTTGTTATAGGTAAGCACGAAACCCGCCGACATGGCGTTTTCACTCGAGTCCGGCTTCTTGGGCTGTTCGGAGCCGCACAGCGCGTTCGCCTGCCCCGCGCCTTTCACCGGGACCGTTATCAGATTGCCCGCCGCGCAGACGAATTGGATATCGACCCCTTTCACCGGCAGGGAATCGCCCGCCTTCACCACCAGCCGCTTTCGCTTGGCGATCACCTCTTCGTACGCCTGAAACAACTGCTGAGGACCTTTGGTGAACTCCTGCAAGGGTCCCTTATCGACGAAAGTTCCAATGGGGAATTTTTCGGCAAGCTGCGGTACGCCCCCCACATGGTCCGAGTGGTAGTGCGTCACCAGCATGTAATCGATGCGCCTTACGCCCGCGGCTTTGGCGGCGGCGATGATCCGCGCGGCGTCGCGCCCCTCGAAACCCGGCCATCCGGCATCGACCAGAATCGACTGGCCCGAAGGCGTCACAATCAAAGTGGCCTGTCCGCCCTCTGTGTCGATGAAGTAAAAATCCAGCGTCCGCGCGGCGTTCAGTCCCGCCGCAGACAACAGCATGATTGCCGGCAGATACATGAGTTTGCGCATGTCTGGCATCCTACCACGCCCGCGCCGGCGCGGGGAACCACACTCGAGTTGGCGGGAACTGCGCCCTGAAAGGTATCGTAGGATTAAACAGAGGCAGTCGAAGGCCGCCCATGCCCTTTTGCACGAAATGCGGAAACGAAGTCCATGAACGGGATGTCTTCTGCGTGCGCTGCGGCGCAAAGCAAATCCCGCAGGCGAAAGCCGCCCCCGGCTCTGACTTCCTGGCGGGGGTCCGGCCCCGCGACGCCTCCCTTGCCTGTTACATTCCGCTCATCGGCTGGATTCCCGCCATTGTGGTCTTGGCTGCTCAGCGGTTTCAGAACGACCGCGAAGTCCGCTTTCATGCTTTTCAAGGGCTCTACCTCTTCGTGGTCTGGCTGATTGTGGATTGGGTGGTCGCGCCTATCACCGCTTTCGTCCCAAGCATGCCCTTCCCACTCGGGAAGGCGCTGAAGCTCGCGGTCGTGGGAGCATGGATCTTCATGCTCATTAAGGTGGCGAATAATCAGAACTTCCGCTTGCCCATCCTGGGAGAACTGGCCGAGCGCTCCGTCGCCGAGCAAAAATCCTGATCCGGGCGGCTTGCGCCCACCCCGCCCCCGTGTGGTATCTTTATTCATTAGAGTGAATAAATAATCGCCCATGCAGAACGTCGGCATCGTCGGCTTCCGCGGCTACAGCGGCGCCGAACTCGAACGCATCCTCAGCCGCCACGGCGGCGTCAAGGTGTTCCTCATGGAGCACCGCGCCGACGCGGAGGACCGCCCCCGCCCCCGAGGCATGAATGGCCCCCCGCGCATCCCGTGCTCCGCCGGCGCCGTGCGGGATCACGCCATCGCCGCCGTGTTCCTGGCCACCCCGCCCGAAGTCTCCATGGAGCTGACACCCGGCTTTCTCGAAGCCGGCGCAAAAGTCATCGACCTTAGCGGCGCTTACCGCCTGCGCACTGTCGAAAACTACAAGCGTTGGTACAAAGCCGAGCACACGCAGCCGGAATTGCTCGCTGAAGCCGCCTACGGGCTGCCGGAATTCTACCGCGAGCGCATCCGCAGCGCTCGCTTGATCTCCAATCCGGGCTGTTACCCGACCGCCGCCAATCTCGCCATTGCCCCGCTGGTCGAAGCCGGCGTGATCAACCGCCGGGCGGGCGTGATCTGCGACGCCAAATCCGGCACAAGCGGCGCCGGGCGCAAGCCTAGCCTGAAGACCGCCTATTGCGAAGTCACCGAAAACTTCTCGGCGTACTCCTTGCTCGATCACCGCCACGTGCCTGAGGTGCTGCTCAACTCGGGGCTCGAGGAATCGCAGTTCAGTTTCGTCGCCCACCTCCTGCCGGTGGACCGGGGAATCCTCGAAACGGTCTACTTCCGGACGGAGAGTTTGCGTTCCGCCGCGGATCTATTGGCGATTTACGAGAAGCGTTACGCCAACGAGCCTTTCATCCGGCTGTACGATCCCGGCAAGATGCCCGATCTGCGAGCCGTGCAGCGGACGAACTTCTGCGATATCGGCGTTCGCTTGGACGCGGCTACCGGTCGCGCCGTCGTGGTTAGCGTGATCGACAACTTAGTGAAAGGCGCCGCCGGGCAAGCCGTCCAAAACATGAACCTGGCGTTGGGATTCCCCGAAACCGAGGCGCTGTTGTGAAACTGCTCATAAAGCTCGGCGGAACTTTGCTTGACGAGCCGGATTCCCGCGAGCGGATCACCCGCGAAATTGCGGCGGCTGTTCGCAGTCACCAAACCGTAGTGGTGCACGGCGGCGGCAAGCAAATGACCCGCTTTCTGAACGACAGGGGCGTCCAAAGCCGGTTCGTCGATGGTCTGCGCGTCACCACTCCGGAGGTCGTGGACGCCTTACTCAAGGTCTTCGCCGGAAGCGTCAATCATGGTCTCGTCTCCGCGTTCGTGGCGGCGGGGGCGCGCGCCGTGGGACTAAGCGGCATCGACGACGGCTTAATCGAGGCTGAACAACTGCGCGAGGAGTTAGGCGCGGTGGGCAAGCCCGTCCGTTCGCGCACGGAACTGCTCGACCTGCTCACCGCCCACGGCTTTTTGCCGGTCGTCGCCTGCGTGGCAGGCGATCGCCACGGCAACGTGTATAACGTCAACGCCGACCAGATGGCGGTGGCTTGCGCCATGGGCTTCGGCGCCGACCGGCTGTATTTTTTGACCGACGTCGAAGGCGTCCGCGGCGCTGACGGCGCCGCCATTCCCGTGTTGGACGCCACCGCCTGCCGCGCCTTGATCGAGCGCGGCATCGCCACGGGAGGCATGCAAGCCAAGCTCAACGCTTGTATCAGCGCCATTGAGGGCGGCGTCGGCGAGGTGGTCATCGTTCCCGGTTTTAAGCCGGGCGCTATCGGTGCGTTGCTTGGGGGCGAAGCCCTAGGCACGCGGGTTGTGAGGCAGTTATGAGCCGGCTTGTCTCCCTCCGGTCGCCTGCCCCATCTATCTCGCTGGACCCGTCGGTCCCGGTTGTCATCCGCAAAGCCCGGATGCCGGACGCAGGCGCCATGCTTGAGCTCATCAACGGCTACGCCGCCCAAGCGATCATGCTGCCCCGCACCGAATTCGAGATGGCGGAAAATATACGCGATTTCACCGTCGCCGACGCCGGCGGGCGCATCCTGGGCTGCGCCGCTTTGCATTTCTACACCACCGATTCCGCCGAAGTCCGGTCCCTCGCCGTCCATCCAGGCGCCAAAGGTCTGGGCTTAGGACGGCGCTTGGTGGAAGCTCTCGTGGAGGAAGCTAATCAGCACTCTCTGAAGACGTTGTTCGCCTTCACCTATGTGCCGGATTTCTTCACTAAGCTCGGCTTCATCGTGGTCGACCGCTCCGAACTTCCCCTCAAAGCGTGGAAGGACTGCCTGCGCTGCCCCAAGTTTCAGGCGTGCGATGAAATCGCTATGGTGAAGCTGCTCTAAGGCTTTCCCTTTTGTTCTCCACTCTATTGAGGGTGGTACTCTACCCGCAAAAACGAATCGCTAATCAGATGATGAAGTATGATTCCGCCCTCCAAGATGTGTATAATCTGTGTTCGGTGTGTTGAATCTTTGAGAGAGCAGTCTGTCCGGAGATAGCCGCAGATGAAGGCCCAGACCGTGGATGTCAGGCAGTCGATGGGAAGAATCCTATGTTGCACCATCTTTCGTCCCGGAGGCAAAAAGCTCCTCGCCAAGGGCCATGTGATTAGCGAAGAGGATATCCGTCTGCTCGAAACCGAGGGAATGGACACGGTTTGGGTGACGGAACTCGAAGATGGCGAAGTCGGCGAGGATGAAGCCGTCACTCTCATCTCCAAGGAGATGGGCTGCGGCAGCATCGAAGTCCGCCTGGCGGCGGGTGGGCGCGCCAATCTTTTTGCTACGGAAGACTCCTGCGTGCTCGTGGACGACGAACTGCTCAAGCAGATCAACTGCACCTCGAGCATCGTCATCGCCACGGTCGCCAACTTCTCTTTTGCGCGCGCCGGGCAGCGAATCGCCACGGTGAAGAGCGCTCCGTTCGCCGTTCCGAAGGCGCAGTTGGAAACCGTGGTTTCCATACTCAAGGAACGCGGCCCCATTATGCAGGCGCGGCCTTTCCGGGCGCCGCTGACCGCGGTGCTCTACTCCGACCCGGTGAGCGGGGACCGCGCCCGGCAGTTGTTTGAAAATATCATGGGGCAGCGGCTGGAGCGTTTCGGCTGCCGCGCCAACTATGTTCTGTCGGCTATCGAAGATGAGAACGAGGTAGCGCGAGCGTTGCTGCACCTGCTGCGCGCCAAGCCGACTCTGATTCTGGTGGCTTCGACGACGGCGCCCGCCGGTCCGGAGGATGTAGTCGGGCGCGCGATGCTCCGCATTGGATGCCATATTGAGCGGTTCTTGGCTCCGGTCGAGCCGGGGAATCTGCTGCTGTTAGGGTATAAGGACGATGTCCCGGTGGTTTCGGCGCCCGGATGCTTCCGCTCCGCCAAGCCGAATGTAGTAGATTTGATTTTGCCGCCCATGTTGGCGAGATATCGGGTTTCGGGCTGGGAGATCGCTTGTCTGGGTCACGGCGGTCTTCTCGCCTAGCAGTTGGTTTGTTTTTATCCCCGCAAGCTGTTCTCGGTCCGGTTTGCGGGTCCTCCTCCGCCGGACGCTCCCGGAGCGTCCGGTTCTTTTTTTTGAGGTGTCGTGATGCAAATTCGAACGAAGCCTTTTCGCCCTTTGCCGGCTGTTCTGGTCCTGGCCCTCGGCATTGCCGCCGCAACCGGACCCAAACGGCCCGTCAGTCACAAGGATTATGCCTCTTGGCGGACCATCACCGCGCAGCGGCTTTCGCCCGACGGCCGGTATGTCGCCTATTTTCTCTTTCCACAGGAGGGCGACGGCGAATTCGTGGTGCGGGACCTGAAAACCGGCGCCGAGCGCCGCGAGGCGGCAGGCGTCCGCCCGCAGCCGCCGGCTCGCACTGACCCGGGCGAACCCACACCGGAAGCCGCGCCCGCAACCCGTGGTCCGACCTTGACCTTCTCCGCTGACAGCCGCTACGTCATTTTCTCCATTTATCCCTCTAAGGCGGACTCCGAAGCCGCGCGCAAGGAAAAGAAGAAGTCTGAGGAGATCTCCCGCCACGGAATGGGAATTCTCAATCTGACCGCCCCGGGCGCCGCCGTCCGGATTGAAAAAGTCGCCACATTCCAGACGCCGGAGGATCAGGGAGCGCTTGTGGTCTACCATAAGCAATCTGCGACGCCGTCTTCGAGTGAGGAGGACGCAGCGGAGGATGCAGACCAGCGGCGCACCACCGCCTCTCGCCCCGCCGCCGCCCGGCGCACCGGATCCGATCTCGTCGTCCGCATGCTCGATTCCGGCGCCGAGCGTACGCTGCCCGAAGTGACCGAATTCCAGCTCGCCCGCGACGGCAAGCTGCTTGTGTATAGCGTAGGGGCCAAGGAGGAGGAGAAGAACGGCGTATTCGCTTTGGCTCTCGATGGCAGCGCGGACCCCCGCCCCCTCCTGGCCGGCAAAGGGCGCTACGCGCGCCTGACTTGGAACGAGGATCAGACCGCGCTCGCTTTCTTAACCGATCGCGGCGAGAGCCCCTCTCGCTTCCGCCTGTATGGTTGGAAACGCAGCGCGGCTGACGCCGAAGAGTGGGTGGGGGCGCCCGCCGCCGGCTTGCAGGACGGTTTCCAGATTAGCGAGCGCGGCGTGATCAGCTTCTCGAAGGATGCGACGAAGGTTTTCCTCGGGTGCGCCCGCCCGCAGCCCCGGTCATCTTCCGCCGGGCAGTCCGCCGCCCCGGATGACGAGCGCGTGGTGGCGGACTTGTGGCATTGGAAGGACGGTTTCATCCAGCCCATGCAAAAGGCGAGAGCCTCGCAGGAGCGGAATCGCACCTACCGCGCTGTCTTCCACATCGCTGAGAAGAAGTTGGTTCAACTCGCCGGACCCGATATGCCGGAAGCTAACCCCTCAGAGGATGGGCGTTGGGCTGCCGGTCTGAATGACCTGCCTTACCGCAGCATGGTGGACTACGATACCCGCTACTCGGACATCTACATTGTGGACACCGCCACCGGAGCGCGGCGCCTAGCGCTACAGAAACGCACCGGAACGCCCGTTTGGTCGCCCGACGGGCGATATCTGTTGCATTACGACAACCGCCACTGGCACGCCATTGAGGCGGCGACGGGCAACCGGGTCAACCTGACGGAAAAACTGGGCGTCGCGTTTTGGAACGAATTGTACGACGCGCCCGGCTCTCCCCCGGCGTATGGGAACGGCGGTTGGACCCAAGACGGCAAGTACGTGCTGCTGTACGATCAGTTCGATATCTGGCAGGCGGCGCCCGACGGGTCCTCGGCCGAATGCTTGACGCGCGGCGCAGGACGCCGGTCCCGGACGCAGTTCCGCGTGGTCCGTCTGGAACGGGATCCGCGCCATCGCCACATCGATCCGGCGAAGCCGCTCCTGCTGCGCGCCGAGAATATCGACACCCGTGACACCGGTTTCTGGCGTACCCGGATCGGCGCCAAGGGCGAACCGCAGCGCCTGCTTATGGGTCCAAAGAACTACTCCGCGCCGGCGGTGGCTCGAAAGGCGGAGGTTTACCTGCTCACCGCCTCGACGTTCAACGAGTTCCCGGACTTGCTCGTGAGCGACCCCGACTTCAGAAATTTGCGCAAGGTGAGCGCAGCCAATCCGCAGAAGGAACAGCTTCTCTGGGGCACGGGAGAGCTCATTCGCTACAAGAATCTCGACGGCGTGCCGCTTTCCGCCGCCCTATACAAGCCCGAAAACATGGCGCCGGGCAAAAAATACCCGATGCTCGTGTACATCTATGAGCGGCTCTCGCAGAACGTCCATAATTTCGTCGATCCCCGCCCGGGCACCAGCATCAACGCTTCTTACTACGTGAGTAACGGATATCTCGTGCTGATGCCCGACATCGTTTACACCATCGGTTATCCGGGACAAAGCGCGCTGAAATGCGTGCTTCCCGCGATCCAAGCCGTGGTGGACCGGGGCATCGTCGACGAGAACGCCATTGGAATTCAAGGCCACAGTTGGGGTGGGTATCAGATTTCGTACATGATCACGCAGACCAACCGTTTCCGCGCCGCCGCGGCGGGCGCCCCGGTGGCGAACATGACCAGCGCTTACAGCGGCATCCGGTGGGGACCGGGGCTCCCCCGGCAGTGGCAATACGAGCGCGCCCAAAGCCGCATTGGCGGATCGTTGTGGCAGTATCCGACCCGCTTCCTCGAAAACTCCCCGGTATTCATGGCGGACCGGGTGAAAACCCCCTTGCTCATGCTGCACAACGACAACGACGATGCCGTGCCGTGGTATCAAGGCATCGAGTATTTCCTGGCGCTCCGGCGGCTCGGCAAAGAGGTCTACATGTTCAACTACAACGGCGAGCCGCACGGGCTGCGCAAGCGAGCCAACCAAAAGGACTACACGGTTCGCATGCAGGAGTTCTTCGACCACCACCTCAAAGGAGCTCCGGCGCCTGCTTGGATGAAGGACGGCATTCCCTACCTTGAGCGCGAGCGGGAGAAGGAGCGCCTGAAGGCCATCTATGCGCCATAGCCGATAATAGAGGGACGAGGATCCGGCTCTGGCGCGCTATGGCATAATCGTCGCCCTGCTCTGGCTGGCGTGCTTGCCCGCCGGCTGGCTGTACTTCACCTCTGAAGGAGTTCCGCTGAGCATCGCCCTCCCATTCACGGTGGCGCTGCTCATCGAGGCGGCGCTCTACATCTTGCCCGGCTTTGAGAGCGCCCGGAGGCGCCTGGCAGCCGTTCAAAACCGCCGGCTTCTGGCCGCCGCCCTGACGGCGAGCAGCGTAGTGCCCTATTTGGTTTATTCGATCTCCGCCGGGGTCTTCGCCTGGCGGCCGGCGGCGCTCCTGGTCTTTCTGGGCGCCGCGGTTTCTTACTGGTATGTGGCGCTGCCCCGGAAAGGCGTGTGCGACGCCCTGTTCCTGCTGCTGATGATGGCAGTGGCGCTGTCGCCGGCGTTCAAGTTCGCCATCCCTACGCTGGCCTCGAAGGCGCCGGGCGAACTCCTCGGGCGGCTCATGTGGATTCGGACCGGCATCGCAGCCGTGATGGTCCTGCGAGGCGTGGAGGGCGTCGGATTCGGCTTTGTGCCCACCCGGAGGGACTGGAAGATCGGGGTGTTGCATTGGGCGGCGTTCCTGCCGGTCGCCTTCGTGCTGAATCTGGCGGTCGGGTTCGCCCGCCCGCGCCCTTGGCCGCCGGCGGACCCGTGGCGCACGGCGCTGCTGGCGGTAGGTATTTTCCTTGGAATGCTCTGGGTCACGGCGCTTTCCGAGGAATTCTTTTTCCGTGGATTATTGCAACAATGGCTAGCAGCTTGGACAGGAAGCCGGATTTGGGCTCTCGCCCTGGCTTCGGCGGTTTTCGGAGCGGCGCACCTATGGTTTCCTCCCGGCTTCCCAAACTGGCGGTTCATGATTCTGGCTGCCGCCGCTGGCGTCTTCTATGGGCGCGCCTATCAATCCGCCCAAAGCATTCGCGCCGCCATGGTCGCCCACGCCCTGGTCAACGTCTCGTGGCGCCTGTTCTTCCACTGAATCTGATACAAAAGAGTCTGAAAGGATACATGCATGAGCGATAGTCCCCGCAGGGAGTTTTTGAAGAGAGCCGGCGCGGCGGCGTTTACCACTTCGATCTTCACCGGCAACATCCGAGGCGCTAACGACCGGGTCACCATCGGTCACATCGGAATGGGCGCCATGGGTTCCGGCAACTTGGGCCACTCGATCCGTAGTGGCTTTCAGGTGGTGGCGGTGTGCGACGTGTACCAACCAAACCTGGAGCGCGCCCAAGCCGCGGCGCGCAAGCAAGGGCACGACGCGCGCGCAGTGAAGGATTTTCGTGAAATCATCGCCGACAAGTCGATCGACGCGGTTTGCATTTCGACTCCCGACCACTGGCACGCCTACATGACGGTGGAAGCCTGCAAAGCGGGTAAAGACGTGTACGTCGAGAAGCCGGCGTGCGTTTACGTCGAGGAGGGCTTGAAGATGGTGGAAGCCGCGCGAAAGTATCAGCGCGTGGTGCAGGGCGGCACGATGCAGCGCTCGGGCTTCTTCTTTAAGAAAGCCGTGGAGGTGGTGAAGAGCGGCGATTTGGGTCCCATCACCTTCTGCAAGACCTGGCAGGCAAGCCTGACCAAGAACGATTGGGGCAGCCCGGCTGACGGGGAGCCGCCCGCCGGGTTGGATTGGGACCTGTGGCTGGGACCCGCGCCTTACCGTCCTTTCAATCTGAACCGGTGGGGCATCGTGCCGGGGCGCTGGTCCACTTTCCGCTATTTCTGGGATTACGCCGGCGGCGCGATGACCGATTGGAACGTCCACCTTCAGGACATCATCCACTATGCGATGGACGAGGTCATGCCCGTCCGCGTCACCGCCCTCGGCTCCCGCTATTACGTCACGGACAACACCGAAACGCCGGACACCATGATCGCCTCGTATCAGTACCCGACTTTCATCACCACGTACGAAAGCCGCACTGCCGCGCCGACTCCGATGTTTGATCTCGGCTATGGGACAGCTTTCCTAGGCGCCAAAGGCGCTCTAGTCGTCAACCGGGGCGGCTGCAAGACGATTCCCGCGGGCAAATCCGATCTGAAGGCGTTCGAGGAAACCGTACGGGACAAAGCAACGGACGGCTGGAAGGCGTCCATGAACCTCGAACATTGGAAGAACTTCCTGGAATGTATCAAGACGCGGCAGCGCCCCATTTCGGACATTGAGACGCTGGCGAGAACGTCGATCGCCTGCATCCTTTCGAACCTGGCGATGCGCTTCAACACACCGCTCGATTGGGACGACAAAGCGAAAACCGTTAAGCAGGTGGAAGCGCGGAAGTATTTAAAGCTGCAATACCGGGACCCGTGGAAGCTCGAAGTGTGAGCGGGGCGTTCTCAGCTTTCTGCGAATCGCGCAGCGCGCGGCGAACCGCCGCTTACATGAAGTAATCTTTGACTTTATCAAACAGTCCTTTTTCCTGCGGTTCGTTGTCCACCGGCAGGATCTGGCGCAGTTGTTCGAGCAGCTTTCGCTGCTCCTTGGTCAGCTTGGTGGGCACGCGCACATCGAGATGAACATACAAGTCCCCGCGCCCCGCGCCGTTCAGGTGCGGCACGCCCAATCCACGCAGCTTGAACTGAGCTCCGTGCTGCGAGCCTTCGGGGATCTTCACCGTCTGCAAGCCGTCGAAGGTGAGGATGTCCACTTCCGCGCCTAACGCCGCCTGCGCGATATTGACCGGCACGACGCAGTGCAAATCGTTGTCCCGGCGCTCGAATATAGGGTGCGGCTTGACCCGCAGGAACACGTACAGATCGCCCGGAGGACCTCCGTTCGCTCCGGGCTGACCTTCGCCCGCGAGCCGGAGGCGCGTGCCGTTATCGACGCCGGGCGGTATCGTGATTTTGAGCTTGCGCTCCTTGCGCACTTGCCCTGCCCCGCCGCACTCGATGCAGGTTTTCCGGACGAGCTTGCCGCGCCCGCCGCATTGCGGGCACGTGCGCCGGATGGTGAGGAAGCTCTGCTGATGGAAGATTTCGCCCCGTCCCCGGCACACGGAGCAGGTGGTCATGCCCTCTTTCGGATCCGCCCCGGTGCCGCGGCAGGCGCCGCAAGTTTCAGCGCGCGGCGCTTGAATTTCGATCGTCTTGCCCCGCATGACGTCCTCGAACTCGACCTCGAGGTCATACCGGACGTCATCGCCGCGGCGGGTGCGGCTTTGGCGCCGTCCTCCGCCGCCAAAGAACTCGGCGAAGAGGTCGCCAAACCCGAAAATATCGGTGAATTCGGTGAATACGTTCGGATCGAAGCCGGCGGCTGCGCCTTGCAAGCCGTCATGCCCGTAGCGGTCGTAAGCCGCCCGTTTCTGCGCGTCGCTCAGAACAGAATAGGCCTCCGCGGCTTCCTTAAACTTCTCTTCGGCTTCGGGATCGTTGGGATTGCGGTCGGGATGGTATTTCAGCGCCAGCTTGCGGTAGGCGCTCTTGAGGGTGCTCTCGTCCGCATCCCGCGAGACGCCCAACACTTCGTAGTAATCGCGCTTGCTCACGCGTTCTCCAACAATCCGCTACGCTTCCGGCGGCTTCACGGCTACGCGCACCATGGCCGGCCGCAAGAGCTTGCCGCGGAAATTATAACCCTTCCGATACTCTTCGAAAACAGTATTCTCCTCCACCTCTCCGTTTGGCGCCATGTCGACGGCTTCGTGTACGTGGGGGTCAAATTTCTTGCCGGCCGCTTCGATCGGCTCCAGTCCGGCTCTCTTCAAGGCGTCGAGCAGCCGCTGATAAATCAGCTCGACGCCGCGGGCGTACTCCGGATCGGCGCCGGGCGCCTTTAAAGCCCGCTCAAAATCGTCCAGTATAGGCAGCAAAGAAGCCACCGTGTCCATGGCGGCGCGTTCCAGAATCTCAAGCTGCTCGCGCTGCACTCTCTTACGGTAGTTGTCGAACTCAGCCCGTAAGCGCAGCCAGCGATCCTCGAGCTCATCGCGTTCCGCTTTCCATTTCTCGCACTCGGCCGCCAGGCGGCTCGCTTCGTCTGCCGGCGGAGCGGCAGGCTGAACATCCACAGCGTCCGTAGTTTTCTCGTCTTGCATCAGGTTGGTATCTTGGGCCGGAAATCTCCGGGGCGGCATCAACGCAGGCGCGCCGCCCTCCTGCTACTCATTATACAGGCAGGCTGCGAAAAGCCTCTCCGACTCCGAGCACGGCTGAAATGACCCGGCCATAGTTCATACGCATGGGCCCTAGGACGGCGATTTTGGCCGACAGCCCGCCCGACAACGGCACGTTCAGCCCGATCAAAGCCAGCCCCGCCATGCTCGGGTGAACCTCGCTCAGCCCGACCTGCACCTTGACTTCCGCCGAAGGACCCTCCAGGAATCTTTCGAGGAGCTGCAAGATGCGCTCTTTCTCTTCCAGCGCCCGGAACAGTTCCCGCATCTTCTCACGCGTCAGGTGCAGCTCGATGCCGACTAGGTTGGACGCCCCGCCCATGTGGACTTCGGGTTCCAAACCTAGCTCCAGCAGCCCCTTATCGTAGAGCAGGAGCAGCTTCTTGAACGTGGCGTCATACGCCGCCCGCTCGGCGGCCATGCGCCGCCGCAGTTCGGCTTGGATGGCGCCCAGCGTCCATCCGCTGAAATCCCGGTTGATGTAATTCCGGATGGAAGCCAGGTCTTCCGGAAAAAGCGGTTCGTCCATGTGCACCACGCGGTGGCGCACCATTCCGTCGCGCGTGGCGACGATCATGAGGACGCGCCGGTCAGCGAGCGGAAGGAGTTCGATCTGCTCCAACGTTTGGCTTGCCGCCGGGATAGCGGCGGCGATGCCCACATTGCGAGTTAACTCGCTCAATAGATGCGAGGAGCGTTCGACACGGCCCTCCATACTGTCATCGGCGCTCAATTCGGCTCTAACCCGCTCCACTTCGCCGGGCTTCACCCCCCGGGCGGCGACGGATTGCGCATAAGCCTGAAAAGCCACGCCGGTGGGCACCCTGCCGGCCGACGTATGCGGCTGTTCGAGATAGCCCTCATCGCTTAAGTCCGCCATGATGTTGCGGATAGAGGCAGGGCTCAGGCGCCCTCGGGTCCAGCGGCGGGAAATGGTGCGGGAAGCCACAGGCTCGCCGGTTTCAATGTAGGTCTGCACGATCGTGTGCAGAATCTCCATAGTCCGTGGCGGCAGATTGTGTTGCCTATGAACCGCCATAGCCTAACCCGCTTCCCTCGATAACTTATTGTAAAGAACAGGATTAACCGGGTCAAGCTGGTGTGCCACCGCAGCCGCCCGCCTCAATCGAAACAGACGATTTCGTGAATTGGAACCCTCGATAGCGTTACCTCCGCGCCGCCGGGCGCCGGGCTCAGCTTCAGCGTGACGCCTGCCACCACGGCGCGGGCTGAAGTGAAAGCCCGCCCTACGTTCAGGCGGACGCGAATGTTCGTGAGCGGGATGGGATCCTCGTGAAACTCCGGGTGCTTGGGACCTTTGCGCAGGGCGGAGAAGTTGACCACATGGACCAGGTATCGCTCTTTCCGGCTGCCCCGAGCCGGCTGTCGCGTCACGGTAATTTCGGTGCTCAAGGGTGCGTTCGACTCGACCACAGGCGCCGGAAGCAGACCTTTCAGCACCTGCTGGAAAGCGTGGCGGTAAACCCAGTACCCCTCGTTCATGTAGCTGAGTCCTAAAGGGAAGCCGAACAGCGCCGCCTTGCCGCTCACGGCAATCGCGGCGAAAGGCGTCTCTTTTTCAAACGGCGTCTGTTTGTGGCTGGTGTACTGCGCCCCGCTGCGCTGAAACGCCGGCTCGCCGAGCGCCGCCACCATGCGCGCCGGCGCTTGCACGCTCCACTGCGACGCGCCTTCATAAAGGGCGTATTCGTACGCCGGAATGTCGCCGGTGAAGTTCTCTTTCGGAATCATGTACGCCGGCTTGAATTTCGACATCCCGGCAAAACGGATCCCCCGCCGCTCGAGCCAGCTTTTGTCCGCGCCGGCGAGCAGTCCGCTTTCATGGCTTGCCGCCACCGCCCCGCCCGCGTCGAGGTAAGCCTCCAACCGGGCGGCGAGCTTGGCGTCGATCCGCATGGCGTCGGGCAGCACGATCAGCCCATAGCGCTCCCAAGCCACGTCCGGCTCCACGATATCGAACTGCACGCGCGACTCCATCAGCAAGCGGACCAGACCATAGTTGCCATCGGTCGAAGGCTTTTCGAGCGGCAAGCCGCCCGTGACCAGAGCGGCTTCGCTCACCGGCGCTGCGCCTTCTAAATAAGGCTCCAGTTTCTTGATGTACCCATAAGCCTTGCCGATGACGTGGTACACCGCGGGATCCAGGCGCCCGTTGGGCGGCATCTGGTCGCCCAAGTCGCACCGGGCGCCGTTCGCCACAATGCTCGCCACTTCGGTTTCGAGCTGCGCGGGGAGTTTCAAGCCCCCGAAGTCCGCCCATGAGGCTTTGAAGCGCCCGGACATTCCGTACGTCGTCAACCCGAAATTCCGCGTGTAGCGGACCATGGTGGGGAAGTACCAGTAACCCCAGAAGGCTGTGGGCAGCGCTTCAATGTCGATGTTGTCCATGAACCGCACGCGCTCTCCCAGCCCGTAAACGCACTGTCCGTTGTAGTCCACCAGGCATCCGGGGCGCGTGGTCTTCACCGTGTGGGTGGCGCGTTCGATGAACGATTTATGCAGGGCGTGCTTGTGTTCCCGCTGCGCCTTCACGTCGCGGGGATTGAGTCCTTTTTCTTTGAGCTGGCGTAAGCACTCCGGGCAGAAGCATTCCCCGGCTACCGGCACGGGCATATCGAACCACGCGCCGTTCAATTCGTACCGCGATACGAACTCCTTGGTGTGATTCAGCATCAGCTCGACGAAGGGCTCATGAGCCAGGCACAGCGCCGTCCATCCCGGCGGCGATCCGGGCTTGGGCAAGTAGTTTGTTCCGTCGCGCTTGATCACCAGCCATTCGCGGTGCTTGTCCGCGAGGTAGTTGTCCCAGGTGGTGCAGTAGTAAGCGTACACTTCGATCTTCCGCTCGCGGCAAGCCTTGACCTGCTCGCCGAGCAGGTCGAACGACAAGCCGGGGTGCACGGGACCATAACGGCTCGGATAGTAGAAATACCCGTGCATGTCTTTGGCGAAGACGACAATGGCGTTCACGTTCGCGGCGAGCAGGCGGTCGCCAAACTCTTGAGCGTTGAACTTGTCACCGATTTTCTTGACGTGCTGGGAATTGTGAAAATCGAGATGGATCTTGCGCCACGGGCGCGCAGGAAGGGATTCGATGCGGGGATCAATCCAAAGCCGCTGCGGCTTGCGTTGCGGCTGCGCGGCGGAAAGCGGCTGCGTGGCGGCGCCGCTCCCTATCGCCCCGAAGAATTGCCTGCGATTGAGTTCGGGCATAACGATTCGCGGCCATCATATCACCTGGCCAGAGCGTCTACACCGGGTCCGCGGCGGCTGCATGTCTCGGCTCTTTGCGCCAGAGAGGAAATACGGGAGGCCCGGTCAGGCGGCGCCTAACTTGGCGGTCTCGGTTGGGCCAGAAGTTGTCACCGGTTGACCCTCGCCGGCGGCGCGGATGAACAAACCCGCCGCGGCGGCGCAGAGGGCGGCCACGGTCACAGCAGCGAACGGTATCACGAAACTGCCGGTCATGGCGGTCACCTTGCCCACGGCCCACATCGCTAGCGCTCCGGCGAGCGAACCCGAACCTCCCAGTAGCCCCGCCGCCGTCGAGACGCTGTGTTGCGACACCTCTTGCCCCATGGTAAGGTACATCGCGATCCAGGCGCCCACCGCGCAGTTCACCACCGCCAGAGCCGCCACCGCGAGCCGGACGTCGCCGATGAATGGCACAGCCGCCGACAGGCTCAGCATGACCGTCGCCGCCAGGAACACGATGCGGCGCGCCGTGGTCACGTCATAACGCCGCGAAAGCCGCCTCACGCCGAAACCGCAGGAGAGGTATCCGACATCCAAGCCCAAGTAAATGAGGGTCAGCGCGATCCCCACCTCGCGCCCAGGTTGCATGCCGCGCTGCTGGGCGAAATAGGTGGGCAGCCAGTTGACATTGAAATACAAGCATGGGTTCACGAGAATTGCGACCAGGAACACCCTCCAAAACCGGGTACTGCGCAGGATCGCCGCGTAAGAGGATCCCGGCGCCGGACGTTCCGTGGAAGCGTCCTGCCACACAGGCGCAAAGAACCGGTCACGCGTGAACCACAGCCAGGCGGCGGCCCAAACCAAGCCGAACGAGCCTACCACGACAAACGACCAGCGCCACCCTACCAAAGCGGCAATGCCGAGAATCAGGCTAGGCGCAATCAAGGCGCCGACGCTCGTCCCGCTGGTGAAAATGCCGTTGCCGAGCGAGCGGTCGCGCGGCGGCAAAAGGCGCGCCACAATCCGCATCGCCGCGGGCCAGTTGGCCGATTCCGCCAGCCCGAGCAGCAGCCGGAAAAAGAAGAGCCCGGCGAAGCCTCCCGCCAGTCCTGTGAGACCCGCCGCGGTGGACCATGCCACGACCGCCAACGCAAAGGCCCACCGCAGATTCGCGCGGTCGAGGAACAGGCCCACTCCAAACTGCGCGAGCGTGTACGAGTAATAGAAAACCGAAAACAGCCAGCCTAGCGCTACGTTGTCCAGAGCCATTTCCTTCTGAATGGCCGGCGCCAGGATGCTCATCGTTTGGCGGTCCAGATAATTCAACGTGGTCGCCAGGAACAGGAAAATGCAAAGCCCCCACGCTTTCGCCGGCGTGCGGGGCTGAGATTCGGCCATGTCCACAGCCTAACTGATTAGCTGGCCTTGGCACAAGCCTGCCCGCTATAATGATATGTCTGCCATGGCTACCATCTATGACGTCGCCAAGCGCGCGGGCGTCTCGACCTATACGGTCTCAGTGGTCCTGAACCGGGCCGCCTATGTCAGCCCGGAATTGACCAAGCGGGTGCTGGACGCCGTCCGGGAGCTGGATTACACGGTGAACGATCTGGCTCGCAGCTTGCAAACGCGCAAGACGCGCACGGTAGGCATGCTGATCCCGGATATCGCCAGCCCTTTTTACGCCAAGGTGGTGCGCGGCGCCGAAGACGTTCTCAAAGCCTCCGGCTATTCGCTGATCCTCGGCAACACCTATAACCAAGCCGAGGAGCAGGCGCGCTACTTGACAGTGTTCCGCTCCAAACAAGCCGACGGCTTGCTCCTCTTTTTATGCCCGGGTGGCGACGCGGATGTGGAACACGCGCTCAAGAACCGCAAGCCGGTCGTCTTCGTCGGGCGCACCCCCCGGAACCTCAATGCCGACAGCGTCTCCGCGGATAACGTCGAAGGGACCCGCATGGCTGTGGCGCACCTCATCGCTAAAGGCCACGAGCGGGTGGCTCTCATCACCGGGCAGGCGGATCTCAGCACCAGCGCCGACCGGGTGACCGGCTGGAAAAAAGCTCTGCGGCGCGCGAAACTGTCTGCCCCGGCTGCTCTCGTCGGCGAAGGAGACTGGACGGCGGAGGGCGGCTACCGGGTCACGCTGCGCTTTCTCGAGCAGGAGCCGCGCCCGACTGCGATCTTCGCGTCCAACTTCCTGATGATGACCGGGGCGCTCCGCGCCATCAAGGAGAAGGGGCTGCGCTGCCCTGAGGACGTCGAGGTCATGAGCTCCGATGATTCCGAATGGTTGGATGTTTTCCAGCCGCGGATTTCCACCGTGCTCCAGCCGAGCTATACGATGGGCGCGAAGGCGGCTGAGCTGCTGCTTAAGCGCATCGCCTCCCCCAACCGGCGCCCCGAGCAAATTGTGCTTCAACCCGAGCTCATGCTCCGGGATTGAAAGCCCTGCTAACCTGCGGCGGCATCACGCCCCGCGGGGGAATCTTCGTGCTTGAATAGGGTAAAGATGGTTCGCGGAATCGACGCCGCTGGACCGGCAATCCGTTCGCTCATGGGAAATCCGTCTGCGGAAGAAATCAAGGAGCTGATTCGCACCCGGCTGGCGCCTGCCTACGGAGAATGGCGCCGCTGCCGCTCCAGTGCGGAACTGCGGGCGCATCCGCTTTACCGCGAGCTCCAGCCGGTCATCGCCACCGTCCTCGACACCGTGGAAAGCGGCGATTTCCGCACAGCCTCGCCGCCCGCCAAGGACGCTTACCGCATCGTGGCTTGGAACATCGAACGCGGAATTCGCTTCGAGGGGCAACTCGAAGTGCTGGCGCGCCACCCTCACCTCAGCGCCGCCGACGTGCTGCTCCTGATCGAAACCGACGACGGCATGGCGCGCTCCGGAAACCGCAACGTGGCGCGGGATTTCGCCCGCGCGCTCGGCTTCGCCTACGCCTTCGCCCCGTGCTACTTAAGCCTGGTCAAGGGCTCCGGGCTGGAATACCACACCGACGGCGAAAACGAGATCGGGCTTCACGGCAACGCCGTTCTGAGCCGGTACCCGATTCGCGCCACCCGCCTGATCCGTCTCAAGAATGGTCGGGACAAGATGGCGGGACGGGAGAAGCGTATCGGCTCACAAGCCGCTCTCGCCGCCGAAATCGAATTGCCCCAAGGCGCCTTGACTGCCGTGGCGGTCCATTTGGACGCGCAGTCCAGCCAGCGGCACCGGGTCGAACAAATGAGGGATATCCTCGATCATCTGCCCCCGGGTGGTCCCGCCGTTCTCGGCGGAGACTGGAACACAAGCACCTACAACTCCTCGCACGCCTTCTATGCCATCTGCGGGTTCTGGCTGCGGGTGCTGATGGGAACCGACTATGTGATTCCAAACCATTATCTGCGCCCCGAAAGCTTCTTCGAGCGGCGCTTGTTCCGGCTGTTAGAGTCGCGTGGATTCGACTATCGAAGCGCTAATGTGACCGGCGAGCGCACGACTTGGTACGACATGAGCGACGACGCGCCGGTGCAGAACCTGCGGGAATGGGTCCCGCACTGGTGTTTCCCATTCATCCACTGGGCGCTGCGCAACCATGACAACAAGTGTCCCTTCAAGCTGGACTGGTTCGCCGTCCGGGGACTGCGCGCCTCCAATGCCGCGGTATGGCACGAAGTACGCGAGGGGAGAGCCGTCCCGCTCTCCGACCACGACGCCATTTCGGTTGACGTCCGCCTGAGATAGCGGGATGCGGACAGCAGCCATCATCAATCCGGCGGCAGGCGCGGGCGCCTGGAAATCCGTCGAGCCCGCCGTACGGGATCACTCCGGCTGCGTCGGCATCTGGCTTACCCATGCGCCCGGGCACGCGGAGGCTCTGGCGCAGGAACTCGCCCGCGCGGGCGTTGAACGGTTGATCGTCGGCGGCGGCGACGGCACGTTTCACGAAGCAGCCAACGGACTGCTCGAGTCGGGCGCCGCCGGGCGCGTCGTGCTGGCGCTCCTGCCCCTCGGCGCCGGAAGCGATCTGACCCGCAGTCTCGGAATGCCGGACCGCCGCGCCGCCCTCGACCGCCTGAGAGGCGGAACCATCCGCGCGATCGACGTAGCGCTGATGGAGATTCAGGATCAAGAGGGTGTGGCGCGCCGCCGCTGGTTCATCAACGTAGCGAGCGCCGGGCTGGGAGGAGAGGTCGCGGCGAAGGTTCAGCGCTCGCGATGGCGGCGCCATGGGAGGTTGCTCTATCTTACTCACGCCGTGCGCGTCCTGGCTTCCATGCCTCCCCTGCGATTCGGCGTAGCGGTGGACGGCGCAGAGGTCTTCCACGGTCCTGCGATTCACGTCGCGGCAGCCAACGGACGCTTCCACGGCGGCGGGATTCAGATCGCCCCGCGGGCGGAGCTGGACGATGGCGCCTTGGACGTGACGATCATCCAACCTGTCGGGCTGGCGGATCTTATTCTGAACCTCCGACGGCTGTACAACGGACAGCTCCTCGACCACCCCAAGGTCTTGCACTTCCGCGGACGGAGAGTGAAGATCGCCTGCGATTCTTGCCCGATTGTAGAGGCTGACGGAGAGCCTCTGGGTTCGTTGCCCGCCGAAATCACGGCGGTTCCCGGCGCATTGCGCGTGCTGGCGTAAACTTGCCGCCGGCCGGGCGCCTCAAGACTCGTAACAGCGGAAATCGAAGATCGCCGCCGGCGCGCCGTGCGTGGACACAACTTCCAAGTGCAAAACTGCTGTCTCCACTGGTTTCTCGAGGCGGATGGTGTTCCAGGACTGGTGATTCGCCGTCTGCTCATGCAGAACCCGGCCGGCTCCATCCAGCACCCGGTAATGCTTCACGCAAAACGGCATGTCGCGCTCGGGGTGCCCCATCAAGACGGACTCCATGGGATGGTCGAAGTCCGTGTCAAAGCCGATCACCACACGCCGTATGTGCACCGGGCGGGGCCAGCGCAGCGTCAGTCTCGGGGTCCGGTCCTCCCGCGACGCCACCCACGCATTGGGCCCCAAATACGGCCGGCTGAAGCCGTTTCGGACGTTCTCCGGCGCAAAACACCGCAGCGGCGGATTGACCGACAACGCCGGGTTCCGCCAAGCCGGTCTCCGGCGAGGAGCCCAGAGTTCGAATCTCTCGATGCCGCTTCCCGGAGGCGGTTCCTGCGTCCGCCCCTTTCCCGTCGCCCGGTCGGTGGTATTGGCGCAGCAGAGAATGCCGGTGATCCGCTCGTCGCTGAGCGCGATTTCTACCGCCGGGTTCGCCATAAGGCAATAAAACACGTACTGCGCCTCGGAAACCGAAGCCTCGAAGCCGCACAGGATGACCCTGTCGCGTCCGGGGGACAGCTCAATATCCGCCGCCGCCAGCGTGACGTCGGGAGTATAATTCCCCAGCCGGGTGGAAGCTCGCAGTTCCGCCCTCAGCCGGGTAGGCTTGGCGACATCGCCATAGAAGCTTACAGCCGGAACGCGCCCTGCGGGCACGGGCAGCAACATGGCTAGGGAATCCTTCAAGGGCAGCATCTCGCCACAGGGACGCAAGCGGTCAAGAACCATCTGGCTGGAAGCGGTGATCGTGGCGGAGCGGACCAAGTCTTCCGGGTCCTCGAGGCGCACGCCGGGGATGAATTGCCCCGCCCGCAACAGATTCCGTTGCAAGATTTTGAGAGGTTCGCCACGGGCAAGGTCGCGCGGCTTCAGGTTGCGCTCCCGGCACAGCGCGGCAGCCGCAGCGGCGGCTTGCGCGCTCTCAGCGCAGGTAGCCATTACGCGTGTAGAACCAAAAGCTACGTGCGAGACGCTGATAATGCGCCCTGCCAGAAAGAGGTTCTCGATGTTACGCGAATACAGGCAACGATAAGGAATCTGATAAACGCCCTTGGAGTGCCATTGCGTGCAGGACGGGAATTTGCTGTAAACCCCGTCGGCGGGATGCAGGTCAATGGCCCATCCCCCATAGGAAACGGCGTCGGCGTGCCGCCGCTGTTCGACGATGTCCTGCTGGCGCAGCATGTAATCGCCTTCGAAACGGCGGCTCTCCCGCTTGCCCGGAATCATGGCGACCCATTCGAGCGTGAGCGTCTTCGCTTCCGGGAATTTTCCCGAATTCTTGATGTAATCCCAAACGCCATAGACGACCTTCCAAAGTTCCCACTTGATGTTCTCAGTATCGTGGACCGTGTCCAGGCGCCCGCCCCACTCCAGCCACCACAGCCGGCAGCCGGACGAGGCGGCGTTCAATTGGTGGAACTTGGGCAGCTTGGTGATATCCTTGAGCGCGAAGCTCGGCGCGACGAACTCGACGGGTCTGCCCACGTCGCGGGAATAAAAATACATCGAGTGGCCGAGCAGCTCCCCGTACTCTTGGGTTGGCGTGAAGCCTTCGCCGAATTCCTCCTTGCTTTCGGCGCCCATGCGAAACGCCGCCCCGGCAAGGAATCCCACAATGCCGTCGCCGGAGGCGTCGCAATAGAGCGGCGCTTCAATGCGATATAGAATCTGATTCTGGCTGCAAAACGCCCGCAAGGCGCGAATGCGGTCAGGACTTGCCTTGACGACCTCAAACACCGCGGTATTCAGCAGCAGGGTCAGGTTCGGCTCTTCGACTGCCTTCTCGAGCAGGATGGAATCGACAATCACCGGGTTCCCTTCGGGGTTGCGATGCATGTTTTCCACCAGGAGCTCGTCCACCACACCACCTTCCCGAGCCCAACGGTTGTTGTTGCCCATGTGAGCCGTCGCCCCTAAGATCCACAACCGGACCTCACTTGAAGCATTTCCGCCAAGGACCGGGCGGTCCTGCACCAGCACGACTTTCAGCCCTGCCCGGGCGGCGGTGATGGCGGCGCAGGTTCCCGCCAAGCCGCCGCCTGCGATGGCCAAATCTCCAGCCACCCGCTCCTCGCGCAGTGGACGGACTTCTTTCGACGGAGGGACCACGATCATAGCGCTACCTTGTAATCGAGAATACACCGCCGGGCGTCTAGGTTAGGATGAAATTATGACTTTTGAAGAACTTCGGGAGCGAATACCCGATTACGCAAAAGATCTGCGCGTCAACCTGGGCAACGTCATGCAACAGGCGGAATTGACGGATCAACAGCGGTGGGGGACGGCTCTGGCGTGCGCCATGGCATGTCACAACATGGATGTCATCGAAGCCGTGCACGCAGAGGCGGTTCAGCATCTCAGCACCGACGCTCTGAATGCCGCGAAGACGGCCGCCGCCATCATGGGGATGAATAATATCTATTACCGTTTCCAGCACATGGTGGGCAAGGATTCCTATAAGCAGATCCCCGCCCGCCTGCGGATGCAAGGCCTACGCACCCATTGCGCCGATCCGGCGGATTTCGAACTTTGGTGCCTTGCGGTTTCCGCCATCAACGGTTGCGAGGCTTGCGTCGGCTCCCACGAAGCAGTGGTGGTGGAGAAGGGATTGACCGAGGAGCAGGTGGTGGCGGCGATCCGCATCGCCGCCACAATCCACGCCGTCGCGTCTGTCATGGATGCCGAAACCGCCGCTCCCGCGGCCTGAGCCAGATGGCCCTTTGGGGCAAATAACCCAGCGGCCGCGTCCGGCTGCATATAGACAGTCAAATAAATCAACACCTTGGGTGAGTTTACTCACCCGCACTTTGGAAAGAAGATTGCATAGAAGAGTTCACCCCTATGTCCACAGCAGCCAGCAGCCCTAAGGCGAAGACTTTGCAAACCCTGCCGGGAGATGACGTCCGGCAAATCATGTGGCGCTTCGCGGACCGGTACGACCTTCAGATGGTGGTGCAGTCCGCCCGGTCGGTGGCCCGCGGCCCGGTGGCCAAACTCGTCGCCCAAGGAGCCCGCAACACCCACGATTGGACATCCGAGAAGGCGTCCCTCCTGAAGGCGTTTGACGAGGCGGGCATCACCACGGTCTTCATGGACCCGGAGCAGGGCGGCTATCTCGAGGGGCCGAAGAACCTCGCCCTCGGATTAGTAGCTTTCGAATTGGCGTGGGTGGATGCCGGCGCCGCCACTGGAAGTCTAGCGAACTGCTTGGCCCTGTCTCCCATCCACGAACGCGGCACCCCGGAGCAGCGCGACTACTACATGAGGCTTTGCGTTCCCCCTCAGCCGGGCGAGAACCGGCCTCACTACCGCGGGGCGTTCGCCCTCACCGAGCCCATCCCCTATGTGGGCGTCGAAACCGGGCTGCTCAGCGGCAAGGTCGCGATAGCCGAATGGCCCGAAGGCGGCGAACCCATCCTTCAGGTGGACAAACGCGGGCGCTTCATCACGAACATGGCGTTCGCCAACTTCGTGACCGCCGCAGTCGACTCGGCTGACCCGCGCATTAAGGGAAGCTGCATGGTCATTCTGGAGGAAACCGATCCCGGCATCTTCGACCGCGGTACGCCGACCCGCAAGATGGTCCATCAGCTTTCTTCAACCAACGATCCCATCTTCAGCCTGCGCGTTCCCGCGAGCCGCATCATCGGCGGCTACACGGTCAAAGACGGAGTCATCATCCCCAATTACAGCCACGGGGAGATCATCGAAGCGGTCTTCAAGCGCACCCGCGTGACCGTGGCGTTGATGACTTCCGCCAAATTGCTGTCCGCAGTGGAGCCCATTCTGCGCTATCAGCGCGGGCGCTTCCGCGGAGGCGAAGCCGTGGCGCCCGGCTCCCCCCGTTACGAACTCGGCTTGCAGCAGCGCGAAGACGCCTTACACCGGCTTGTGGACGTGTGGGCGACCGGCGAGGCGAGCGCTTCGCTCGGATTTGCCGCCGCGCGCCTGTTTGACGAACTCGACCCGCTGGAGCGCGAGAAGGACCGGGTCTTTAAAGAACAGGGCATCGGCGGCGGCTCCGCGCAGTTCAAGGCGCTGCGGCGATATCAGAAAGAAGCTTTGGACGCCATCCGCGACGAACACACGCCCGACAACCCGATTGCCCGCTACTTGATCCTCGATTCCGTGGCCAACGTGCTTTGCCCCGCCTGCAAGCTTTGGAACACCGGGCACGGGGCGAACATGATGCGTGAAGCCGTGAGCCTGATGGGCGGATACGGCATCACCGAGGACTGCCCTGGTTTCCTCGGGCACAAATGGATGGACGCTCAGCTCGAAGCCACCTACGAGGGTCCCGAAGCTGTTCAGCGCAGGCAACTGAGCGTCACCATGACCAACGAGCTGTTCCTGGCGCAGTATCACCGCTGGGTGATGGAAATGCGCGAGATTGGCGCCTCCCACCCCGGAACCGGGGCGTGCGCTTTGGCCACGGCGATGCAGCTCTGGCTGTGGACCCTGAATTACCTTCAGAAAGCCACCGACGCGCAGGGCGGGCGGCTCTTTAACAACGCCCGTCAAGGCGTGACTTTCCCGCTCGCGGACGCCCTTTGCTGGCTGCTCGCCGCGCGGTGCTTCATTCTGGATGTGCTCGAGCTCGCTAAAAAAGGCGTCGAGTCCCCCACGCTAGCCGACGCGCTGCCGGGCTTGGTGAGCTTTTATAGCTGCCTGGCTCATGTTCAGGTGGCGCGCGCCGCGGGGGAAGTGGGACGCATCTGCGCCGAGTTGGTGTACGGTTATCAACGACATCCCGCTTGGGACGAGGAAGGGATGCAGAGCTGCTTCACGAGCGACGAACTATTGGTGCTCGAAAGCTCCATTCCCGGCATCGCCGCCTATCCTACGGACGTCGTCGGGGAGGGTGGCGCGCGCCCGCGCAAAGCAGGTCCCTGCGCCAAGGGACCCGGCTTGGAGCAGTTCGCGCGGTTGCGAGCGAAAATCGATAGCTGCCTCACAGGCGCGCGCTTAGCCAAGGACAGCGCCGCTCACGCTCTGACGCAGGTCATGATTCCCGAGGCTCTGGATTACTGATGACCGCCGAACCGGAAACGCCGCGCCAGAGCATGGACGTCGACATCGTCTGCGTGGGCTTCGGTCCCGCGGCGGGCGGCTTCCTGACCACGCTTTCACGCCATCTCATGAACGAGGATGGCTCACCCGCGGTCGAAAGCAGCGTCATGCCGGGCATGCCGCCGCAGGTGGTGTGCTATGAACGGGCGGACGGCATCGGCTTCGGAGTGTCCGGCGTCGTGACCCGCGCACGGGGCATTCGCGCATCGTTCCCGGACTTGGACCCGTCGCAAATCCCGATGGCGGCGCCGGTGACTTCCGAGAAGGTCCTCTATCTGCTTGACCCCATTGGAGCAAGCCGCCGGTCGCTTTCCCTCCGCTTGCTGGACCGGCTGATTCGCGCCTTGCACCCCTTGCTGTCTTTCGAGCACGACGCGCTCGAGTTGCCCTACACCCCGCCGTTTTTGCGGAAGCACGGAGGCATGCTGCTCTCGGTTGGGCAGTTCAATCAGTGGGTTGGCGAGCAGCTCATGTCGACTGGACTCGTCCAAATTTGGCCCGGCGCCCCGGTGGGGTCCGCCCTAATCGAGGACGGGTGGGTGAAGGGCGTTCGCCTGCTCGACCAAGGCGTGGATAAGCAAGGCAACCCCGACGCCGGCTACATGCCGGGCATGGACATCCGCGCCGCGCTTACAGTGATCGCCGATGGTCCGGTGGGCGCCGTCGGACGGCAACTCGACGAGCATTTCGGCATGCCCCCCGGACATGAGCAGCGGGATTGGGCGGTCGGCATGAAGATGGTAGTGCAATTGCCGGAGCACTGCACGCTTCAGCCCGGCACGGTGCTGCATACGTTTGGTTATCCCGAGCCGGAGATCTTCGGCTTCCTGTACGTCTATCCCGACCGCACCGCTTCGGTTGGCATCTTCGTGCCGTCGTGGTTTCAGAACCCGGTGCGCACGTCTTACCGCTACTTGCAGCACTTCATTCTGCATCCCTATCTGTGGCGGCATTTGGAAGGCGGAACCATGCTCTCCTGGGGCGCCAAGACGCTTCAGGAGTCGGGGCGGCGCGGGGAACCGTATTTGGCCGGCAACGGCTACGCGCGCATCGGCGAGGGCTCAGGCAGCACCAACGTGCTCACCGGTTCGGGGGTCGACGAAGCGTGGACCACCGGGGTTCTGCTGGCTGAAAGCGTGCTCGAGTTGCTCAAATCCGGTAAGCCGTTCACCCGCGAAAACCTGGAAGCCACTTATGTGAAGCGCCGCCGCGAGAGTTGGGTGGAGCGTGAGGGGCGCATGGCGGAGCGGGCGCGCGACGGCTTCCACCGCAATGTCATCGCCGGTCTTATCGGCATGGCTCTCGCCGGGTTCACCAAAGGCAAGTTGGCCATCCCGGCGCGCGCGCGTCCTACCTACGACGTTCCGGACGTATTTGAGTTCTTCAAGGACCGCATACCGGAAGAAGAGATCGCCCGCATCAAAGCGGAATGCGCGGAGAAGACCCTCCCGCTGCATGACGCTCTGATGAACCGCTGCGGATGGCCGGAGATCCCCTATGACGGCAAGCTCCTGATGTCGCATCAGGACGCACTGCTCGTGGGCGGCAAGGTGCAGGCGCCGCCCGGTTTCGCCGACCACGTGGTGTTCTTGTATCCGTCGTTGTGCGAGACCTGCGGCACGCAGATTTGCGTCGAGGTCTGCTCCGGGCAAGCCATCGCTCCGGGACCGGACAACCGCCCGGTGTTCGACAAGGAGAAATGCGTCCACTGCGGCGCTTGCCTGTGGAACTGCACCGAGACCATCGACGACGAATCCCGCCGCACCAACATCTCCTTCCGCGCCGGCGCCGGCGGCTTGCACTCCGCGCAAAACTAGCCTGTCCGCCGAGCCGCAAGCAGCCCCCGGGCGGTTGCGGGACATTCTTTTTCGGTGATACGATTCCTGCCGTCAGACCGACCGCAGGGAGGTGGGAATGCAGTTAATGAAACGCGTGATTCTCTACGCCGCGGCCTTGTTCTCTCTGGGAGCATCGCTCTTTGCGCAGAACTTCAACGGCAGAATCTCCGGAACCGTCGCCGACACGACCGGCGCGGTGATACCCGGGGCTCTCGTCGTCGTTACGAACACCGAAACTGGGCGGAGCTGGAAGGTGACAACCGACCCCAGCGGCTTTTACCAGGTGAGCAACTTGCCGCCCGGCATCTACAACGTCGAGGCCGAGGCGAGCGGCTTTCGGAAAACCCTGAAGAGTGGCTATGACATGCCCGACGCCGGGCGGATCACTGCCGATTTCAGACTCGAAGTAGGCGCGGTGACCGAATCCGTCGTGGTGAGCGAAGTGATGGGCGAGACCGTCAATACCGTCTCCGGCGAAGTGGCTCGCACCATCGACTCCGCGCAAGTCGAAGACTTGGCCCTCAACGGGCGCAACTATCTGGAGCTCGTTTCCTTCATCCCCGGCGTGGCGCTGCTCGACGAAGATCAAATGGCCACCACCACTAGCCTCAGCGTCACCCGGCAGGCGGTAAACGGAACGCGCGGGACGAGCAACAATCTCATGGTTGACGGCGGCATGAACCTCGACTCGGGTAGTTACGGCAGCCAGAAACTCAATGTCGGCGTAGATTTCATCCGTGAAATGCGGGTGCAAACCTCGGCGTTTTCGGCGGAGTACGGCCGGAAATCCGGGGCGTCTATTAACGTCGTAACCAAGAGCGGGACCGAGCAGTTCCACGGGAGTTTATTCGAGACCGTGCGTAATGACGTTTTCGACGCGAAAGATTATTTCTCTCCGGCGAAACCTTCGTTCCGCTTCCACGATTTCGGCTGGAGCCTGGGCGGTCCGATAGCCTTTGGTCCGTTGAAGAAGGGCAAGCTGTTCTTCTTTGGCGGGCAGGAGTGGAAAAAGATCCGGCGTTACACCAGCCCCACGCGGCGCACGCTGCCCACGCGCGCCGAGCGGGAGGGCGATTTTTCCCGCCGAACAAACGCCATCTACTATCCCGGAACGCGCACGCCTATACCGAATAAGGACCTGCGCCCGCTGATGAACGCCGACGGGCGCGCCATCATGAAGGTCTATGACGCCATGGAGAAGTACACGGCGAGCTATGTAGACACGCCGGCGGCGAACAACGCGATCTTCCAGGTGTTGAATCCCTTCAACTGGCGTCAGGATATCGCCCGGATCGATTGGAAGGCGAGCGACCTTCACGCGCTATATTTCCGCTGGATTCACGACCACTACGATTTGATCGACCCGTTCGGGACCTTCAACTCTTCCCAGCTTCCGACCACGCCCACCGCCCGGAACCGCCCCGGCTACGGACCACAACTGGCCCATCTGTGGACTGTCAGTCCGCGTGTATTCAATGAAGCCCGGATCAACGCCACATGGCACAGCCAGCGCACCCCGCTGCAAGGGACCAACTGGATGCGCAGCACGTATGGTTTCCGGTTCCCGCTGGTGTTCGGCGGCAATGGTCCATATGGAGGCGGCATCCCTGACGTGACCGTCAGCGGTTTCGCATCCTTCAACGGACCGGCGCGCGTTTATCTAATGGCGCCGACGACGGACATCACGTTCGCCGACAACCTGTCGTATGTTCGCGGCCGCCACGCCTTCAAAGGCGGCGTCATGATCATCCGGAACCGGAAGGACCAGAACGGGCGCTCAGTCTATTTGGGCAGCGTCAATTTTACGACCAGCGCGAACAACGCCACAACTAACTATGCACTGGCCGACGCGGCGCTCGGACAGTTCCAACTGTACACCGAAGCCGCGAGCGACCCGGTGGGCTTCTTCCGCTTCTCGCAGTATGACGCCTACATTCAAGATTCCTGGAAAGTCACCAACCGGTTTTCGGTGGAAATCGGCTTGCGATATAGCCGTTACCTCCCCGTGTACGCCGTGGCGAACAACATGGCGAATTTTGTTCCGTGGCTTTATGATCCCGCCAAGGCGGTCACGGTGACTCCGAACGGGCTCATCGTGCCGGGCTCCGGAAATCCCTGGAACGGTTTGGTCCGTGCGGGCGATGGGGTGCCCGCGAAGCAAGCGGGCCGGGTCCCCGGCGCCAACTCCCCGGAAGTGCTGTCTGTCCCAGCGGGAGCGCCGCGCGGCTTCCACAACAACTACCGCCTCTACATGCCGCGCTTCAGCTTCGCTTGGGCGCCTTTCCGCCATAGCCGCTTGGCTGTGCGCGGCGGTTTCGGCGCCTACCACGACAGGATCATCGGAGGCCTCACCTACCAGCAAGTGAATCTGCCGCCGTTCTCGAAGCAAGTGTCTTACGAAAGCGGCAACCTGTCGAATCCGCTGGGAGGCACTGCCTCCGCACTAGCAGTGATGGGAAGCATCAATGCGATCGATCCGAACTTGAAGGTTCCCTCCGTATACAGCTACAACTTCGGCATCCAGAGGGAGTTGAAGTACGGCTTCTTTCTCGACCTCACCTATGCCGGCAACATTGGGCGTCACTTACTGCGGCAGCCGGACATCAATTTCCCTTCCTTCGCTGTCCTCGCGGCGAATTTCCAGATCCCAAGCGCGCAGCGCCCGGTTACCAACGCCATCCGTCCCTACAAAGGCTATTCGGCCATTCGCATGTACCTGAGCGATGCGAACTCACACTATAACTCGCTTCAGACCTACATCACGCGGCGCAAGGGGAACTTGATCATGACGCTGAGCCATACATGGTCCCATGCCATCGCCGACGCCAGCAGTGACAGCGACAACCCTGATAGCGGGCTGGAGTATACCAACCGGCGGTTCTTCCGTGGCTCAGCGACCTTTGACCGCCGCCATATTTTCGTCACCACATACACCTACCGTATTCCGTGGCTGCGCACGCGCCGGGGATTCTGGGGCAACGCCTTCGGGCGATGGGACGTCAGCGGGATCGTGCGCCGTCAGGCGGGACCCCCGCTTACGCCGGTGGGCAGTTCCACAGGCGTGACCCGGCGCGCGGATTACGTTGGCGGAGAGGTGAGTTTGCCCTCTTCCGAACGCGGACCAAACCGCTGGTTCAATACGGCCGCGTTTCGCACAGCGCCGAATGACCGGCTCGGTACGGCGGGCGTCGGCATCATCCGCGGACCGGGGCTTTACCTCTGGGACATCTCCCTCCGCAAAGAATTCCGGATTCGAGAAGGGTTGCGCCTTCAGTTCCGGGCAGACGCGTTCAATCTCATGAACCATGTAAACTTCCGGAGCCTTAATGTGACGACGAGCAGCAACGACTTTGGCACCGTCGCCGCCTCCGGACCGGCGCGCAATCTTCAGTTTGGCGCTCGCGTCACCTTCTGACGCGGGCGCCCGCCGCGCATCCGCGAACGTCGGAACGGTAGAATGCGCCTATGGATCGCCGTCAGTTTCTTGGCCTTGGTTTAGCCGGCGCGCCCGCGCTGGCTAGCGAACAGCGCTATCTGAACCGCAAGACGGGAGCCAATCCCTTCCGCTTGCGCGACGTGGGCAAACGCCCGCATGTATTTCTCATTTCTCTCGACATGGTCAGCCCGGACCACTACCACCCGAGCCGCACCATGCACCGCCACATGGAGTTGCCGGCGATTCGCTCGCTCATGGCGGACAGCGTCACTTTTAACAACGCCTTCTGCACGGCGCCCCTGTGCGCTCCGGCGCGCGCCGCTCTCGCCACGGGACGCTACACCTACATCACCGCCAACGGCGAGCGCGCGCACGATGGCCACGAAACCATCCTCCGGCCGAACGACGTGATCTTTCAGGAGTACCTCAAGGCTTCCGGTTACCGGACCAAACACGCCGGCAAAGGACATCTCGGCACGCAGAAATTCATCGACGCCTTTGACGAGAACGTCGCCGCTTGGGACCGCTGGGCGCCGCCCATCCACGACGACGAAGCCTACCATCAACACCTCCGCCGGCTGAAAGTGAAACCGCTCCGCTATAAGCGCGAGATCCTCGCCTTGCAGCAGGACCGGCAAACCAAGTACGCCTCCTTGGGCGGTTGGATCGAACAGCAGGATGGCAAGCCGTTCCCCATGGAGGCGCAGTACACCCACTTCCTGGTGGACCAAGCGCTCAACAAACTGGATTCCGCTTTAGCGGAAGGCGGACCGGTCTATCTCCAGCTTGATATCTTCGACCCCCACCAGCCGTTCACCATCCCCGCCGGCTTCGAGGAGCGGGAGCGAGCTCTTCGCAAGGTGGCCGGACTGCCGCGCAGCTACCAGAAAGTGCGGGAGACGGATTGGCGCCCTTGGCCCGATCAGCCCAAGATCTACGACTTCTATCGCAAAGTTTGGGGGCTCTATCGCCCCGAAACCGTGGAGGACTACCGCGTCGCGAACGCGCTGCAAATGGAGGTCATTGACAGGGCTCTCGACCGCTTTTTCCGCGCTCTCAAGCAGCGCGGGCTGTATGACGCTTCCATCATCATTTTCACCGCCGACCATGGTGAGATGAACGGGCGGCAGGCTCTGGTCGATAAGGGCGTATACCTACATCCCGACGTCTTGCGGGTGCCCCTCGCCATCAAGATGCCGGGAGTCAAGCCCCGCACCATTGAGTCCCCGGTGAGTCATCTGGACATTGCGCCAACGCTGCTCGAAGTGGCGGGCGTCGAAACGCCGGCTCGTTTGGACGGGCGCTCGTTGCTCCCGCTGTTGCGCGGCGAGACTCAAGGGGGAGACCGTGAGTTGCTCTTCGAATGCGGATGGCATGTCGGAGTGAACTTCGCCTGCGGCTTCCAAAGATGGTCGCCCTCCGGGCACCATCTTTACGTCTATAACCTTTCGTCCACCGTGGACGAACTCTACGACCTGCGGTCCGATGACCCGGAGAATCTCGCTCCTCGCCCGGAGCATGCCGCCTTGCGCCGCGAAATGATCGGACGCTTGGGCAGCTTCCTCCAACGCGACGCCCGGTGGTTGGGTTACTGGCACAGCTTCCGCATTGACCGCTTCCACGAACTCCCCCGGCAAGCGGAAGCCGACGCCCAAATGGTGCGCCCCATCTGAACTCTTTATTCGACCGGCACCTTCCTGCCGCGCGGGCGCCCCGCGGCGCTCAGGTGCTGAATGCGTTCGTCGATCATGGCGCGCATGGCTTTCAATAGCTCCAAGCGCGCATTCCGGAAATGTTCCCGGGCTGCTTCCGAGCCGCATTCGAGCAATGCGGTCAGTTTTGGCCCCATGCCCATGCACAGGCACTCAGGCTTCGGCTCCGCTTCGGGCGGATTCTTCCTCGCCCTCATGATGAAACCTCCTTCATCTCCACGGTCAGCACGCCGTTTTCGAGTTTGGCCCGCGACGGGGCCAAAGCCGCCATCGAAACCGGCAGTCCGATGTGCCGCCGCAAGCTGCCGATTTCGATCACCAACTCGTCGCCTTTCTTGAACAGATGGACTTCGCCCTTCGCCGCGAAGGGAAGCTGCACGCGGATTCCGTAACAGCCGTCCCGCTTCTCAAAGCTGTACGGGCGGTCAAGCCGCAGCGCCACAGCCGGATCCTGATCCCCGGGGTACAACAGCGCCGCCACTTGTTCCAGCTTCTTGCGCCCCATGACTTCTTCGGAGAATAGCGGCACCTGCTTCACGGTCACCGGCGCGAAGTATTCCTCGATTTCCTGTAAGATTTCCGCTTGCGATTGCTGCCACCGGGCAAACCACTTGTCCTTCACCGCCGCTGGCAGCACGCGATTGACGATCACGCAATCCACCGTCAGCCCGTGCAGCGAAAAATAGACGAACGCCCGCTGCGTTTCCCGCAGGACCATTCTTTCCGGATTCGTAACCAGCCGCACGCTCGTCGAGGCGGGGTCTTCCAGCAATTCCTCGATGCCGTCGAGCTTTGCAAACAACTGCTGCACGTTGGCGAAGTAGCTGTCCGAGGGCAGCTCCACCGGCGAAACCCGGTTGGCGATCGGCCGCACGGCCTTGATCACCGTCCGCTGGTACGGAAAGATGTGCTTCATGTACCACTCGAGCGTCGTGGGCATGCTCACGAAACGCATCGATTCCGCCGTGGGAGCGCAGTCCAGCACCACCACGTCGTAGCGGTTCTCCCGCCGGTACTGATTGACGTGCATCATGGCGCTGAGCTCTTCCATCCCCGGCAGTATGGCGAGTTCCTCAGCTTCGACATCCCCGATGCCGGTGGTGCGCAGGACCGACACCACGTAGCTTGAAATCTCCTTCCAGTGGCGCCGGACCTCCTTATGGATGCTGACCTCTTGAATCGCCAGGTTTTTGGTGATGGGGAAGGGATCGGACGTCCGTCCGTCGAACAAGTCCGCGCTCAGATCGAAGGAATCGGCCAGGCTGTGAGCCGGGTCCACGCTCATCACCAGGGTGCGGTAGCCCAGTTGAGCCAGCCGGAGGCCGGTCGCCGCCGCGAGGCTCGACTTGCCGACTCCTCCTTTCCCAGTGAACAGGAGGACCCTCATAATTCCATTCTAGATTCCCGATACACTCAGAACAATGAGCATGAGCCGCAGAGAATTCGTGCTTTCCACCGCCGCCGCCGGAGCCGCGCGCGGCGCTTCCCGGGCGTCCATCGCCAAGGTCGAAACGTTTCTGGCGCCTTATCCGGTGGCCGCGCACTTCAAGTTCTTCAAGAAGCCTTTCCGCGATTCCGTGCTGGTTAAGATCACGGCGGAAAATGGCGCCGCTGGTTGGGGGCAGAGCGTCCCCATTGTGACCTGGAGTTACGAAACCGTCGAGAGCGTCGTCTCGACGATTGATAAATATCTTGCGCCCGCCATTACCGGCATGGACGCCTTCGACATCGCCGGCGTCCACGCCGCAATGCAGCGCGCCGTGGCGCCGTCGTTTTCCACGGGGATGCCCATCGCCAAAGCGGGCATCGATTTGGCGCTGCACGACCTCACCGCCCGGCTGCGCAATCAAAGCGTGGCCGAAAAATGGGGCCGCAAGCTGCCGCCGCGCCTCACGCTGAGTTGGACGGTCAATCCGCAAACCCTGGATGAAACCGAGAAGCTTGTCGCGGAAGGCCGGACCCGCGGCTACAAGCACTTTAATGTCAAAGTAGCGCCCGATCCGAAGTTCGACGTCGAAATGTGCCGCATCGTGCGCCGCCTCGCGCCCGACTGCTTCCTGTGGGCGGACGCCAACGGAGGTTACGACCCAGCCACCGCTATGCGCGTGACGCCGAAACTTGCCGACGTGGGCGTTAACGTGCTTGAGCAACCCGTGGCCGCCAACCGCCTGACGGCGTTTCGGGACCTGCGGCGGCTCGGCGCGTTGCCCATCATCATGGACGAGGGCGTAGTATCGTCGGTCGAACTCATCGAGTTCATTAAGCTCGGATTGCTCGACGGCGTGGCGATGAAGCCCGCCCGCACAGCCGGGCTGTGGGACGCCCGCAGGCAAATCGAAATCGTTCTGGACGCCGGGCTGATGTTTCTCGGCAGCGGCTTGACCGATCCCGACGTCTCTTTGGCTGCGTCATTGCAGCTTTATGGCGCTTACGGGCTGAAGTTTCCGGCGGCGCTGAACGGTCCTCAGTTCCTCACGGGCAGCCTCTTGAAGAAGCCGCTCAAGGTCGAAAACGGCGATATCGAAATTCCTTCCGGTCCCGGACTCGGAGTCGAAATCGACGAAGCCAAGCTCAAGAAGGTGCGATCATGATGAACGTCCTGCTGCTCGCGGCGCTCGCCGCCGCGCCGTTTGAGTTCCGCGATATCAGCTCCACTTCCCTCGAACTCCGCGACCAAGGGCGCCCGGTGTACGTTTACAACCACGGCATGATGCTCGCCGCCGGCGCTCCCGAGAACCGGCGGCGCGCAGGTTACCTGCACCCGGTCTATGCCCCTAACGGTGTGGTTGTAACCGACGACTTCCCCCGCGACCACTGGCACCACCGCGGCATTTTCTGGGCTTGGCCGATCGTCATGATTGACGGCAAGCGGCATGACCAGTGGATGATGGCTACGCCCCAGACGCGCCTTGAGCGATGGATCGAAAAAACGGTTACCCCGTCGTCCGCCGTTCTCGCCCTCGAAAACGGCTGGTATCTCGGCGAGCGCAAGGTGGTCGCCGAAACCGTGCGGATCACCGCTTATCCCATTCGCGACGGCAAGCGCATTCTCGATTTCGAGTTGACATTTGCCGCAACCACTGCGCCTGTCGAGATCGCCGGCTCACCGGACAACCGCAAAGGCTACGGAGGATTTTCGGTGCGCTTCGCGCCGCGCCAGAACACCGTCATCACAACGGACGCCGGGCGCGAAGCCAAGGACACCGATATGGTTCCCCATCCTTGGGCTCAGCTTGAAGCAGAATACGGCGGCAGGCGCGCCGCCCTCCGTATTGATGTCGACGGGTCAAACCCCGGCGCGCCGAACGGTTGGTGTCTCCGCCACTACGGGTTCTTGGGGGTCAACTTCCCGGGGACGCAGCCGTTCCAGCTTGTTCCCGGAAAGCCGCTCAAGCTCAGGTACCGGGTCACGCTGACCGGGCAGTGAGCGTCTCCCAATCGTATCTCGTCGAAGCCGTCTTTGCTTTCGACGCGGAAGACGCCCGGCGCACTCTGCGTAACCGTCCTGCCGGGTTCGCTCCCTTCGGTCACCTCCAGCATGGTGACGAACACCGTATCTACCGCTCGCCGCCGCGCCATGACGTAAGGCACGGGCTGCAAGAGATTCGGTCCCGGTCCCTTTCCTACTACCACGCTCGTTCCCGGCTCGCCAGCCATAGTCACCCGCAGCCCGCGCAGCATCCGCTCAAAATCCGCTGCCAGGATCTGCCCCTTGCCCGGAAACTCCAGGACAATATCATCGACGAACAGCTCGCCCGCGGCTGGTCCTCCGGCGGTATAGGTCAGCTCCAGGCTGACGGTGCGCACCGGCGGGTCGAAAACGCCGTCGTTGTTGCCCAAATAGTGTGCCCACCGTTCCGGATCTGTTGCCTGAATGCGGCGCCAGCCTTTCCAGTCGACCGGACCCACGGTGAAGACAAACCGCTCATCGGTGGAATCGTACAAGCGCACCGCCAGACGGTGCCCGGAACCGTCCCCGTAAACCATAAGCGACACTCCGGCAGGTTTCTCCGGCGGCATGCCGCTGAGCACCGGCGTTGTAAACAACAGGTAACCGGAGCCGCCCGGGAAATCATAAGCCGCCTTGCCTGAGAACCGCCCCGATGAGGCTTGCGCCCGGCTATAGCTATAGGTCCCCCGCACGCCCGCCGTGCTCTGGTACACGCTGCCGTACGAAGTTTCGAGATTCGCGTTCATGTCGAAGTGCACCTGCCAGGTAGAGCCGGTCACCGCCGCCCGGTTTTCGGTGAGATGCTGGTAGCCTTCGGACTTCGGAAACGCCGTGTAGGGCTGCAAAGGAAGATCGGTTTCCGCCACCCCGTAGTTGTGATAAACCCAGTCGTATTGGTGCGCGGCGCCGTCATTCGATTTCGCCCAGAAGATATCCAGGATGTACGTCGACGTGAGCAGCATCAAACGGCGCAGGGTGGCTTGCTTGTAAGCCGCTCCGGCGTTCGCCATCGCCACGGTGAAATCCGGCGAGCGGTGGAAGTACTCGAGCTCGCCCGTCGCCTCTCCCTGCGACTTCTGATCCACCACCATGGTGTTGTGCGCAACGGTCACTTTATCCCATGTGTCGTGCGTCGGCGCGGCGTAGGACTGCGTGCCGGGATCCACCGCCATGATGCCGCCGCGCGCGTAGGAGATGAAGTTCAGTTTGTCGTAGTGCCCGTGCCAGCCCCCGTGCGGTCCGAACTTCAAGATCGCCGTGTGGTCGGTGTCCCGCGCGCGGAACACCACGTTGCCCGATACCGGCAGGTAGACACTTACGGGTTTCCAGCGCTCCGCCTCTACGGGCGATTCCACGCCCCAGAAGAGCGCCTCGCGCCCGCGGCTGCGCCTACCCAGCAAAGCCGCGAACCGCGGATCGCGGTACCGGTTGTAAGCCGCTTCATACAGGCGGTCCTGCGAAATCAAGCTCGTCGCGCCGCTGTCGTTGAACGCAGGCAGAGTCCAGTCCGGCAGCGCAAACAGCAGCGGACCCTCGAACATTTTCCGCAGACTCGGATCCGACCACAAATCGATGCCGCCGCGCGCCGCCATTTCGGCCAGTTGCACGTGGGCGTCGAGCGCATAGAAGTGATATCCCCAGGCGCCTTCGTACCAGAAGCCGTCCGGGAAGACGCTTTCCCGCATTTGAAAACGGAATCCGCTTGGTCCGTCGATCGCCCGCGTGATCAAACTGCGGTCATCGAGTGCGAACCCGACGGCGCCGATCGCCGCGTTGTGCCAGGATTGCCAGTTGCTCATCTTCGCGTCGTTGCGCGAGATCACGCTCACCGCCGCTCGCAACAAGTCCGACTCAATACGGCGGCGCTCGTCCCCGGTCAATGCCTCGCTGTCCGCGATCAGGTCATACGCCCACGCCATCGGGATGAGCCAGATGGACTCGTCGAGAGTCTGCGACAGCACCCGCCCGCCGCTCGTGGCGTTGATTCTGCCGTCCTTGTCGTGGATGGGATAGCTCGCATAGGCAGAGGCGTATTCCCGCAAAATCCGCGCCGCGTTGCGCGCGAAAGCAAGGTCGCCCGTGAAACGGTACGCCAGGGCGTTGTCGCGCGCCGCGGCGGCGTTGTCGCTATGCCGGCGCGAATATATGACCTGATCGAATTTCTTATCTGTGTACGTCTTGTTGTCCACCGGGCACATGTGCGTGGAGGGCGGCGTGAAGCGGAGTGAGACGCCGTGCACCGGACACAGGTACCACTGAGACCATTGCCCGCCCTCCGGCGGCAGCTTCCATTCCGTCAGCCCGTATCGCTGCAAGTGATCGGCGGGGAAGCCGCGCGCCGCCTGCACGATGGTGTCCCGCACAGCAGCCATCCATGCATGGACCTTCGCTCCGCGTTCAATCCGCTCAAAGTCTTCTGCCGTGGCGAGGAGCTTGGGCGTGCGCCCCTGAGCCCAAAGGGAGAAAGCCGCCGCCAGAACCAGCGTCACCCGGCACATGGAAGCGAGTCGCCTCATACCGTCTGCTGCTCCTTCTACCTCCGGTGCTGTTCTTGCAAAAATCGCGGGTCGTCGAGACGCGGGGATGGAACCGGGTCAAGGGGGTCGCGCGCCGCCGCGGGGTCGAACAGCGCCGGATCCACGCTAAGCGCCTTAAACGGCGCCAGGTCGGGCGTGTTCTGAAAACACTCCGCCATGTCAGCCGCCACGGCGTCGAACAGGTGGAGGGGCGGGATGCCCAGAATGCGGAAAATGGCCTTGTGAATCGCGGGAAAGCTGGCGTTGGCCCGGTAGTTATAGTTCCGTTTGGCCCACGGACTAGCGATCAGCAATACCGTGCGGTGCGAATCCACGTGGTCCACCCCGCCCTGCGCGTCGTCCTCCGTGATGAACACCGCCATTTGCTTCCACCACGGGGTGTGCGAGAGAAATTCCAGGATCTTCCCTAAAGCCACGTCGTTATCGGCGACGTAGGAAGACGTGAATGGGTAGCCGTCCTGCGGGCGCGGGCGCGCCATGTGGTCGTTGGGCAGGTGGATGTAAATGAAGCGCGGCAGGTCGCGTCCCGGCTTGAGATAGAGCTCCTCGATTTCCGCGATGAACTGCGCCGCCCGGTATTGATCCGGAATGTTCATGTTGTACTGCGGATAGCGGCGGGAGGTGTTGCGGTAAAGCGGATCGGGCATCGGCACGTTGGTCAGAAAGCGCGCGCCCGTGGGCTTCAAGCCCGGTCCTTCGTCCACGCCCGCAAGCTCGAAGCCTTCACCGAAATTCCTGAACGTAATGCCATAGCGCTCCAAATGATGCCACAGCGTGCCGCTTTCGCCGATCTCCTCCGGATGCACCGACGAATTGCTCTGCGCGAAACTCAACCTTCCCGGCGCGTCCGGGTTCAGGCGGAAGTCCTTTTGCCCGCCGTAGGCGGCCATGAGGGAACTTTCCGTCCAAGCGTTCGGATAGGCGCCCGCCAGCCAGTGGTGCCCGTCGGCGCTCACCTCGGAATCGGCGTAAAAATTGTCGCTGAAAACCCAGCGCTCGGCGATGGCGCGGTGATTCGGCGTGACATGGACGTTGCGCAGCGGCTGCCGGGTTGGCTGCAAGCGCCCGCGCTCCACTTCCGTCCACCCTCGCCTGCCGAAGCGAGCGAGCGCCGGGGCGCCGCGCACCTTCCCGTTCGCCGCCGGGGGGAGGTCGCCAAAAACCTCGTCAAACGTGCGGTTCTCCTTCACAATCAAGACCACATACCGCAGTTCGCGGGGATAGGGCGCGGCAGACTCTTTGCGCGGTAGGAACCCGTTCAGCCGGAAAACCTCCCGGGTGTGATCAGCCCAGTCCTCCCGCGGAGGCAACTTGAACAAGGTGACGCAGCCGCGGCGAAAGCTAGCCTGAAAACTGTCCGGCAGCGGTCTCTCCAAATCCGCATTGGGCCCCGTTCCGTGCCCTTTGGCGTTGGAGACATACACAACATCGCCGATCGTGACAATGCGTGTCGGAAACCAAGCCGCGGGCAGATGGGCGGCTACTTCCATGCGCCGGGTGTCGACGACCCCCACCGCGTTGATGCCCGCCTCCGCCACCAGCAACGCCCCGCTCGGCGCGTGATACGCCAGCCCGATTGGCAGCACGCCGCGGTATGCCTCAAGCCCCGGGATGCGGATGGGAATTTCCTTGACCACTTCCAGCGTCCGGCTGTCAATCACCGTGATGGTGTCATGATGCCCATTGGAGACGTAGATCCGGTCCTCCGCCGCCGCCACGCCCGAGGGACTGCTGCCGCCCGCCGATGACGGACCCCACGGAAGCCCGGTGCGCACAAATTTGATGACTCCGGGCTTCTCGGGTCTCGCCACGTCCACGATGCAAACGGAATTCGATTCCTGTACGTTCGGGTCTCCCAATCCCGGCACGTCCACCGGTCCGGATTCGGTTTCCCGCCGGACGCCTTTGAGCGCCTCAGGCGACGGAAAGCCGAAGGCAGGGAACGGCAGCCCGGTTTCCTTGGCGCGCTGCGGATCAGCCCCCGGAACCGGACGGTACTCGAACATGCCCACGTTGGTCACATACAGGCGCCGCCCGTCCGGAGACAAGGCTAAAGAAAACGGCAGCCGACCCACTCTTACGTTGGCCAGAATGCGGTGCTTCTTAAGATCGATCACCGCGACGCGGAAATTCGCCTGATCAACTACATAAAGCAAACCCCGCTGATGGTCGAGGGCCAAATCGCCGCTATAGCTATCCCGAAAGCCGCCGTGGTTCAGGTCGTAAATCCGTATCTTCTCCGCGCGCGGCATTTCGAGCACCCGCACGCGCCCCGAATTGCCTTCAGAGGCATAAAGCGTGCGGGCTCGCTCGTCGAAAGCTACGCCCATGAAGACGCTGCGCCAGTCGTCCTTCTCCGCGTCCGGTTCGCCCTTGCGCGGGGCAGCGATTCTGCGCGAGGCCCAACCCGTGTCGCCTCTTTGAAGAACGGTAAGCGAATAGCGGTTTGGCCCCCCGTCCGCGGTGACGATGGTTCTGCCATCGGGCGAGACGGCGAGACCGAAGGGTCCGGGTCCGGTGGTGTGGTGCAAACCAAGCGGAGCGATCATTCTGCCCCCGGGCAGGATGCTGGTTCCACCGGGGCGCCGCGCCGCGGTTTCTAGACCCGCCGGAGGGCGATAATCAGCGGCCGCGCAGGCGCCTGCCGCAAGCAAGCCAACTGCGAACCGGACCCGCGCCCTTTTCCACATCCGGAGCAATCATCCCGGTGGCAGGATTTTCGTGATGTCGTTGTACAGCACGAAAACCACTACGGCCATCAGGAAGACGAAGCCCAGCTTGAAAACCGCTTCCTTGACCTGCAAACTGAGGTCGCGGCGCATGATCATCTCCACCAGCAGCAGCAGAATCACGCCGCCGTCCAGGATGGGGATGGGAAGCAAGTTGAATACGGCGAGGTTCAGGCTCACCATCGCCATGAGCCCGATGAAGGCGGATGGCCCTTCCCGGGCGGCGTCGCCGGAAAGCTGCGCGATGCGAATTGGCCCGTCCAGAGACTTCGGCGACATGCGGCGCTCGACGATGCCCCGCAGGAATTTGTATATGATCGTCGCGCTCTTGACGTTCTGCCGGACACTCTCCCGCAACGCCGCGCCGAAGGGCAAGGCGACGAAGGTCACGCGGGGTTCTAGCTGCACGCCAATCATCCACCGTTCCTGGCCATCCATCGTGGTTTTGCCCGGGCGCACTAGCACCTTGTCCCGCTGTCCATCGCGCGAGTAGATGATCTCGACCGGGTTCCCTTGACTCGCCGTGATCACCTCATGCAGCTTCATCGTCGAGCGAATCGGCTGCCCGTTCACGCTGATCAGAATGTCCCCCCGGCGCAGCCCGGCGCGTTCGGCATCCATACCCGGCAAAATGCCCGCGATCTGAATCTCGTTCTGTTCCGCCCAACCGGCGAAACCCACCCCGGTTCGTTCATCGAGCACCGGCGTCACAGTGGTGCGGAATTGTTTCCCCGCGCGTTCGTAAATCACGCTAACCGGGTGCCGCGCGTTCGAAATCTCTTTCACCAGGATGTCTTCCCAAGTCGGGTTGGTGATCTCGTCGATGGCGGTGATGACGTCGCCGTCACGCAAACCCGCCCGCGCCGCAGCCGAATCCGGAAGCACATGCCCGATCACCGCCGGTCCCCCTGCCGTGGGCGTCTTGGGGAAGCGGACCATAAACAAGCCGGTGAGCAGCGCCACCGCCAAAAGGATATTCATCGCCGGACCGGCGAAGGCGATGATCAGCCTCTGCCACCGCGGCTTGGCCAAGAAAGAGTCCGGGGAGTTGGCTTCCTCGCCGGGCTGCTCGCCGGCCATCTTTACATAGCCGCCGAACAGAATCAGCGAGAAACGGAAATCCGTATCCCCCTTGCGGAATCCGAACAGGCGCGGGCCAAAGCCGAAGCTGAAAGCCTCCACCCGGACCTTGAACAGGCGCGCCGCCCAATAGTGGCCTAACTCATGGATCAGGATCATGACCCCGATCAGGACCAGAAGCCACCAGACGTTTTGAAAAAAGGTCATGAATTGTTATACGCTGGCCGGCATCGCGCCGCGCACTGCCGCTTTGGCGCCGGCGATCGCCCGCGCGGTCTCCCGCGATTGGCGGTCGATCTCGAGCACCTCGCCCACCGATCGGGGTTCACGGCTCGGCATCCGGTTCAACGTCTCCTCCACAACTTCGGCAATTTCCGTGAAAGAAATCAGCCCACCCAAGAAATACTCTACAGCAATCTCATCGGCCGCGTTCAGGGTGCAGGTGCTGGAACCGCCCGCGCGCTTGGCTTCATAAGACAAGCGCAGCAGCGGGAACTTCTCCATGTCCGGCGGGCGGAAACTCCACACCCGTTCCTCGGTCCAGTCCAAACGCGGAACGGGCGCCGCTGCCCGCTCCGGGTACGTCAGGGCGTATTGGATCGGCATGCGCATGTCGGTGGCCGAAATTTGCGCCAGCAGGCTCCCGTCCTTGAACTCCACCATCGCATGCACCGACGACTGCGGATGAACCACCACGTCCACTTCGTCAGGGGAAAACCCGAACAGCCAGCAGGCTTCGATCACCTCGAACCCCTTATTCATGAGCGTGGCTGAATCGATTGTGATTCGGGGACCCATCTTCCAGGTTGGGTGGTTCAGAGCCTGCTCAGGGCGCACACCGGCAAGGGCTTCCTTCGGGGTGTCGCGGAACGGACCGCCTGAAGCCGTAAGAATGAGCCGCTTTACCTCCGACCTCCGCCCCCCGCGAAGGCATTGGTGAGCCCCGTTGTGCTCGCTGTCCACCGGGATCAGCTCCACTTGGTTTTCCTCAACAGCCTTCATCACCAGGGCGCCGCTTGCAACCAGAACCTCTTTGTTTGCAAGACCGATCCTTTTCCGCCGGCGCACGGCTTCATAGGTCGCCTCCAACCCGGCGACGCCGACGATCGCGGACATGACGAAGTCGACTTCTCCGGCTGTCGCCGCCGCCACCCGGGCTTGTTCGCCGGCGAGCAACTCGGGCCACCCCCTTCTAGGGATGCCCAGCAACTCCAAACGCTCTTTCAATTTTTGTAGGGAGGATTCCGAGGCGGTCACCGCCACCGCCGGGCGGAACTCCGCGATCTGCTCCGCCAGCCGCTCCACGTTGCCGCCCGCAACCAGTGCAAACACTTGAAAACGTTCAGGATTTCTCCGAACCACGTCGAGCGTGCTCAAACCGATCGATCCGGTCGAACCGAGCAGGCAGAGGCGTTTCATCCGCATCCCCATTGTATCATCGCGTCTCTGCACTACTTAAATCAATCGTTAGCGGCTATGTGGGATCTTTTGGGGGGCGCCGGGGAGGTTGCTTCAGGGGTCTTTATGAGGTTAGTCTCGCTTTGGTGGGAGTTGCCTCCCCGGCCTACTTCCAATTCTAGGATACTAATTCTGGAAAAGCAACAAAAATCTGTAGGAGAAAATTAAATTTTTTTCACCTCCACCCCCGCGATGCCCTCTAACACCTTGATAGTAGAGCACATATCATCATCAGCGTAGCCCTGCGCGATGGCGGCACGAAACATCTGCTGTGTCACGGCGGTAAGCGGCAGCGGGACCTTCAACTCTTCCGCCGACTCCAACATCAACCCGATGTCCTTGTGCATCCACCTTGTGGAAAAGTTTGTGGAAAAGTCGCGCCGAAACACGTAAGGGGCTTTAAATGCAACGAGTCCCGAGCGGGCCGCGCTGTTATTAAGAATCTCCAGCATAAGTTCCGGGTCGACTCCCGCCTTGACGGCGAGCACCATGCCTTCATTGAAAGCCTGGAGCAAGTTGGACAGAATCAGGTTCTGAGTGAGCTTGGCGTGGAGCCCCATTCCCGGTCCGCCGCAGTAGTATAACTGCTTGCCCATCGGCTCGAAGTAGGGCTTCACCCGTTCGAACACTTCGCGGTCACCCCCGACCATGAAAGTGAGCGTCCCATTCTCGGCGCCCGGCTTCGACCCCGTGCACGGCGCGTCAAGGAAGTGGATTCCGCGTTCTGCCAAGCGCTTCCCTATCAACCGGCTACGGGCGGGCGAGACAGTGCTGGCGTCCACCACCACCGTGCCCGGCTTGGCGCCCTCCGCCACGCCGTCCTTTCCGAGGATCACTTCCTCCGACATCGCTGTGTCGCCCACGCACAGGAAGACGCACTCCGCCCTTTCGCCTACCTCGCGGGGGGTGGAGCAGGCGGTTCCTGCGCCCTCCTGCGCAAGCTTTTGAGCCTTGCCGGGGGTGTGCGACCATAGCGCCACCTCATGCCCGGCTGCGAGAAGGTGGCGCGCCATGGGATAGCCCATGATGCCTAGTCCAAGAAATCCGAGTTTCGCCATATTGGACTTGATTGTACGACGGCGGCCTACTATGCGACAATTCGACCCGTGGCGCCTCAGATTCTGATCACCAAACGGATTTATCCGGAAGCTGTGCAGTTTTTGCGGTCGGCGTTCGAAGTGGATTATGTCGCGAGCGACGACGGGCTCACGCCGGAGCAGCTCATGGAACGGGTGCGCGGTAAGTCTGCTATTGTATGCCAGTTGACCGACCGGTTTGACGCCGCCGTGATCGACTCGCTCGAAGGGGTGCGGATTCTCGCCAACGTGGCGGTTGGCTACGACAACATCGACGTCGCCGCGGCGACGCGGCGGGGCATTCTCGTCACCAACACCCCGGATGTGCTGACCGAGACGACCGCGGATTTCGCGTTCGCGCTGTTGATGGCGGCGGCGAGGCGAATCGTGGAAGCGCACGCCTTCGTCCATTCGGGCCAGTGGCGCCGGTGGACGATCGACCTCCTTGTCGGCCACGATATCCATAACAAAACATTGGGCATTTTCGGGCTTGGCCGGATCGGGCAGGCGGTGGCGAGGCGCGGGCTCGGCTTCGGAATGCGGATCCTCTATCACGACCTGCTTCGCGCCCCGCAGGAAGTGGAAGCGGCGCTCCACGCGCAGTGGGCTTCGAAGGAGGATCTCCTTGCGGAGTCGGACTTCGTGAGCCTTCACGTGCCGTTGACCGCCCAAACCCGGCACTTCATAGGAACCGCCGAACTCGCACGGATGAAGCCTACCGCCATCCTGGTGAATACGGCGCGGGGACCGGTGGTGGACGAAGCCGCCTTGGCTGAGGCGCTTGAAAGGAAGGTCATCGCCGCCGCCGGCTTGGATGTCTTCGAAGAGGAACCCAAGGTACACCCCAAGCTGCTCCAGTTGAGCAACGTGGTTCTCGCGCCGCATATCGCCAGCGCGTCGGTGGAGACGCGCCGCCGCATGTCGATGATGGCGGCTGAGAACGCGGCTGCGGCTCTGAGCGGACGGCGCCCGCCAAACCTGCTCAATCCCGAAGCGTGGGTTCAACCCTGAATTGGCGCCGAACGCGAGCGTTGGACCAAGAAGCGGAGCAAGAGCAAGTCCGACCGCTGGTAATGGGTGGACGGCAGATTGGCCAAGTCCTCGTCGTTCTGAATGATATGCTGTCGAACGAGTTCGCGCAGCTTCTCAATCGTCACGCCGAGCGCTTCGGCGGCTTCGGTCTCGGTGTAGTGTGAACGAACTGGCTTGGCCGCTACCATTGGCCCTCCCATAAGCGATTGCTACACTTCGGATTGTAGATTCCGCGCCCGGCCTGCTGTAATCGGGCGGAGTCCTTATTTGGGAGCGGTTCTTCCCTGACCCGCACGCGGAGATTTATAGGGCTTTGGGATGCCGCTTTTGGGGTGTTTTCACAAAAAAGTGGTGCTACACTCGAAGCCGGAGGCCTCCATGTCCGGTCATAAAGATCACCCGCACGCCCTGCACCCTGCAACCAACGTTCTAACACGGGGGTTTGATCCGGCTTTGTCGGTCGGCTCCGCCCGCCCGGCTGTGTTCCGCAGTTCTACTTATGTCTTTTCCAGCCCGGAGGCGGCGGCGCGGGCTTTCGAAATCGCCTCCGGCAAGGCAAAGCCGGCAGAGGGCGAAAAGACGGAACTGATCTATTCCCGGATCAATCATCCGAACGCGGAAATCCTGGAGGATCAGATCGTCCCGCTCGAACGGGGGGCGGAATCGGCGGTGGTTTTCAATTCGGGCATGGCGGCGATTATGACCGCGATCCTCGCTTTCGCCAAACCGGGAGACCGCTTCGTCTACACCATTCCGCTGTACGGAGGGACGCGGAGCTTCATCCAAAAATTCCTCGAACCTTTCGGAATCCTGGGAACCCCGGTGCTGGCGGGACGCTCCGAAGAACTCGACGACGCCATCCGCGCTACGGAGAATCTCCGCTTCGTATTCATCGAGACGCCCGCCAACCCGACGCTTCGCATGACCGATATCCGGCGGGTGGTCCGTGCGGCGTCGGAAGTCCGCCGCAAAGACGGCGTGCGTCCTTTGGTCTTGGTGGACAACACGTTCCTGGGTCCGACGTTTCAGCATCCTCTGCTATTGGGCGCCGACATCGTGTTGTATTCGGGAACCAAGTACCTGTCGGGCTTCAGCGACATGATCGCCGGCGTGGCGACATTTCGAGACGCGGAATTGATGACCGCCGTGCGCTCCCTGCGGGTGATGTTCGGCAACATTCTTCAGCCGGACGAATGTTGGATGCTCGACGGGCGTCTGCCGACCGTGGCTTTGCGGATGAATAAGGCGAGCAAGAACGCGCAGCGCATCGCCGAACGCCTGGTGCTGCACCCGAAAGTTCAGAAGGTGAATTATCCTACCCTCTTCGAAGATCCCGAGCAGATCCGCATTCGGGTGGCGCAGTGCGACTATCCCGGCGCCGTCATCTCATTCGAGCTTGACGGAGGACGCCCGGCGGCATACGAATTTCTGCGGAACCTGAAGATAGCCCGCAACGCCGTGTCGCTCGGCGGCGTGGAGACGCTCGCCTGCCACCCGCGCACCACCACGCACTCGTCGCTCCCGGAAGAGGAACTGGAAGCCTGCGGCATCACCGAAGGCTTGGTCCGGCTCTCCATCGGCATCGAAGACTGGCGCGACCTTCTGGCTGATTTCCAGCAAGCCCTCGACAAGCTTTAATTTTTACGAATTACGGCTTGCATCGACCGCCCCGAGGGCTTAGGATTGGAGTCAGTTGGAGGTGGCGGATGCGTATTCCGCCTGGGCAGGCTTTGGTCAGGGGCTTGAAGACTCAATTCCCGAAGTGAAGAGGGGCAAGAGGTTATGTGGGCTTACCGGCAGCAAGTCGCAAGGACTGTTTTGTTTGGAGTAAGTTGCGCCGCCGTTTGGGGGCAAATTGGCGGAGGCGGTACGCTTAGGGGCACGGTGACCGACCCGTCAGGGGCTGTGGTGGCGGGAGCCGCCGTTACGGCTGTGAACATCGGCACGGGCGTTGAGACGCGGCGTGAAACGACGGTGGCGGGTCTTTATGTGATCGCACCGCTGCCGGCGGGTACTTACCGGGTCACGGCATCCGCTCCTGGTTTCCGGACGGTGGTTCAGGAGCAGGTGATCGTGGACGCCTTGAGCACCGTCACGATTGACCTGAAACTCGAAATCGGGGCGACGGCGGAGAGCATTACCGTGAGCGCCGCTCCGCCCGAACTCAACACCGCCGACGCGCGGTTGGGGCAGACCATCCGGAACGAGATGTACACCGCGCTGCCGCTTTCCATGGGCGGAGGCAATCCCCGCAACCCGGCGGCGTTCATTTATTTAATGCCCGGCGTGCAGGAGGGCGGAACCTTCGGGTTCTTCAACGGCGGGCAGAGCTTCTCGAAGGACGTCTATCTCGAGGGGCTCCCGATCACAGACGCCGTCCGGCAGGGTGAAAGCCGGGCGCTTCAGTACGGAGTGTCGGTGGAAGCCGTGGATCAGTTCCAGGTGGAAACCAGCGGACAGTCTGTCGAGTACAACGGGCAAGGATCGGAGAATTACACCATCAAGTCGGGGACCAACGAGATTCGCGGCTCGCTGTTTGAGTATGTCCGGAACACCGTCCTCGACGCGCGCGGCTTCTTCGCGCCGAAGCGCCCGCAGCAGAACCAGAACGAGTTCGGTTTCACGATCGGCGGCCCAATCCGCCGGAACCGGGCATTCTTTTTCGGGTCCTACAACGCATACCGGTACCGCGTGGCGACGGACTACCGGTTCGTCACGATCCCCACCATGAAGATGCGCGCAGGCGACTTCAGCGAGTTGCCGGTGGCCATCTTCGACCCGCGGACGACGAACTGCCCGGGGGGGCGCCAACT